>Ga0163153_10007936_pt1 | contig 11232 bp, 11 predicted proteins | sample OliLakLV19MP6IB1_FD_148629 | JGI IMG/M metagenome (GOLD analysis project Ga0163153, IMG submission 148629) | Freshwater microbial mat bacterial communities from Lake Vanda, McMurdo Dry Valleys, Antarctica - Oligotrophic Lake LV.19.MP6.IB-1 | ecosystem: Environmental > Aquatic > Freshwater >... | reverse complement strand
TTGAATGGATTGAAGTGTTCTATAATCGAGTCCGTCGGCATTCGACTCTTGGCTATTGTTCCCCTGCTGAGTTCGAAGCGAGGGCGATGGGCTCTTAACCCGGTGTCCATGAAATCGGGGGAAGATCGGTGAGGTGCTGAACGCGAAGCGACTCCGCGACGGTACGCAGATCGAAGTCTTACAGCTTCCGCTTGAGGACGGAGAGAGACCGAGCCACGATCGCCAACAATCACAGGGGCGATTCCTTGCAATGCAGCCTGAATTTTTCGATCCGGCCACGATGACTCAAGGGACGCGCGTGACGATTGTCGGGGAAGTCTCTGGGGCGAAGACCGACCATCTCGATGATGTGGAGTATCGATATCCCACGCTGATCGTGAAGCATCTACATGTCTGGCAGGTTCAACCCTATGGTGGTCAACGCCAACCAGGGTTTTCCATCGGAGGCTTTGGCGGCATGGGAGTCGGTGGCAGGTCTCGTGGCGGCGGTGGGCTCAGCATCGGGTTCTGATCGGTTTCTTAGTGGAGCTTCATGCCTCAAAGAGCTCTTGTGAGTGCATCCGGCCTATCTTCCCGTGAAAATGTTTCCCGCACAATCGCGTTCAATAAGCCCTATGGCGTGTTGCCGTGTTTTACCGATCCGAACGGGCGGCCAACATTGGCTGACTATATCGATTTTCCCGGAGTCTATGCTGCCGGCCGTCTCGATCTGGATAGTGAAGGGCTGCTGCTTCTGACGTCGGACGGTACGTTGGCCCATCACATCACGGACCCGCAGCATAAATTGCCAAAACTGTACCTCGCGCAAATCGAGCGCATCCCGAGCGAGGAGGCTTTGGAGCAATTGCGAACAGGAGTGGTGCTGAACGGCAAGAAGACCAAGCCTGCTGAAGTACGTCTGCTGCCGAACGATCCGCAGTTACCTGATCGCCCCGTGCCCATCCGATTCCGTAAAAACGTGCCGACTGCCTGGGTAGAGATTATCTTGCGCGAGGGGCTGAATCGACAGGTTCGGCGTATGACTGCCGCAGTGGGCCACCCGACGTTACGATTGGTGAGGGTGGCGATCGGGCCGGTTCTGCTGGGTGACCTCCACCCAGGAAAATGGCGGAATGTGACGAGTGGAGAGATTTCACAGATCTATTCTGCGGTTTCTCGATAAGTCTGGAGTCGTGCGCACGATGCTGAAACAGTCCACCATCGGTATTCTCACTTCGTTCCCAGGAATCATGGGGCGTGCGGCGTGAAACGTGACACGAGCGTGAGCCGAGGAGCTGCGGTCTTGCTTGGGAAAAGGCGCGTCTCGGCGCGCCAGGGTTGGGCAGGTGAGAAGACTGGGTTTTTTGAGAATCCTGCGAGGTGCGTGGTTGCGTTAGCTATGGGACTGTTGATGAGTCTCGCCGGCTGCCAGGCGGGAGGCGGGAAGATCCTGCAAGGGCTGCCCTGTTCGGAGATTGAAAGGCAGATCAATTTTTCAGACAGGATCGGTACACTCAACCGACTGGCCGATGCGTTTGCGGGGCAGTGTTATGACCTCGTGATCGTTCAGGGTGAAAAGGCCCGGTTGGAATTCCGGCACAAGACGTTCTCCCTCATGAAGGAGACCAGCAACATCTTTGTTCCGGAAGGTTCCTTCATCGATTACGTGATGGAAAGTTATGAACGCGGCTATCTCAGCCTCTTACTGGCGGCGAGTTATGCACATGTGCAGAAACCGGAGGAGGCGAAGGTTGAGCTCAGGCAACTGGATCATGAGCTATTTACACCGCTCTCCAATTACGGCGAAGACCCGGTGAATCTGTTGTTGTCTGCTGTATTGTGGGAGCGAGTGGGCGAGGTGAACGACGCGCGTGTTGATTGGCTTCGTTTGAGGGATTTGGATGTGATGTGGAAACGGCGGCAAGATGCAGTCCGGCTATTTGCGGGACAACAAGTGAGTCGAATCGACGAAGGGCAAGCGCCTAGTGAGCCGTGGCACGTCTATGGCGTCGATCGATTTCCCGAGCTCTCGTGGGACCTGCAATTCTTCGGATCGGCGAATGGATACTTTTCTGTAACCGCGGACAAGGAATTTCCTCGCGCCTGTCAGTCCGACACCGGCGTGCGGCTGTCCACACAAAGTTGGTTCGAGAAGGTAGCGATTCGCCATAGTCACGGGTACCATCCGCTCCTTAACGTCCAGGCATGGATCCGATTACCGATTGGGCTGACCTACAGCCTGGTTCCGTTGGCGGCAGGAGCCGGCGTCATGGTCGGAGGCTGTGTGCTCGATGCGGCAGCCAAAGGCTCTGGGGGGCTCTGCCAGCTCTCGGTAATCGGGGGGATCGCCTTGATGAGCACCGCACCGGATGTGCTCGAAGGCGCGCTACAGCCAGACTTGCGGCATTGGGAGCATGTGCCCGCGGCGTTCGTGGTGACCAGAGCCGCAACGCCTGAATTGGAGCCCTGTTTGCCGAAACTTGAAACTGCTGTTCACCGGCTTTGGTAGGAGTGATTCGTCAGCATGATTCAGAAGTGAGGGATAGGCATCCCGTAGGTCTTCCAACAAATGTTCATGATCGACGCGAGTCTCGCCCATGTATCGCTCCGCGAGGTTTGCCCTGTGTGGCGAAAGGGACTGTAGACGGGAGGCGCAGGCAAATCAAGACGAGATCAGAATCAGAATCTGAAGCTTCAATCGGGAGCGATTATGGGTAATTGGGTAGTCTGCCGCGCGCCGCGAACGGGGACGGTCTGATTTGTATCACGCCGAGCAATCAGAAAAGGCTCCCATCCCTCCGGGAGGAGATGGAAGACGCGCTAGCCGGTCTCCTGTGCTCGTGCAACGCGCGGCCTCAGAAGGATAGGGAAGGAGCGGCCAGGTGCCCTTCTTGCTTGCAGAACGCGCACGATGAAACTGTGCTCGTCCGATGCGCGCAGTAAAGGGCAGCCTTGGCCACTCCTCTAGAGAGACGTAGAGATCGGAATGGACGCGCGCAGTGGAAGATCAATCCGCCCCATCCCTGAAGAGACAACGGGCAAGCTCGTCTGGATCATTTAGATGGGTGATGAATGCTGCATGCTTGTTCGCGTAGTAGCGTATATGCTATGTTTTCAAAAGAGGGAGAATTGCAGATTCATCGAGCAAGCAGCCGTCAAAAGTCGCCTGGTCTATGACGGCGCGGTGTTCCGAGTCGAGTTCTACGTCGCTCCGGGCGGGGCTGCGCCGGCAGAAGTATGGCTTGAACAGCTTCCTCTTGGAGATCAGCAGAAGTTTGCTGCGCTGTTTTCGCGCATGGGAGACACGGGGAAGATTTGGAATGAACGCAAGTTCAAACATTTGACCGAAACGGACCAGATCTTTGAGTTCAAGGTCGAGGCCGATCCAATCCTGTGCTTTTTCTTCATCGGTCGGCGACTGATCTTGAGGCATGGATTCAGGAAGGCCGGAGGGCGGTTTCAAGTTCCAAGTGCAACGGAAATACACACGACTCCGCGCACACAAGGGGCGAGCATGGCAATGGTTGTGGCTGGTTCGCGCCCGCCAACCTGACCTGTTTGCCCATTGGGCACTGGCGTCACCGGTTGGACAATAGGAGCCGGATGAATCAAGAGGTTCACGTCCGGTTCTGGGAGGGCCTGGTGGTGAGATTCCGCTGGGCTACTCAACTTTCTCGCTTCTATATTTATATCGTTTCTATCTTCTCCCTAGAGGGCGTGGTAGATGGTCTCTCATTGCGCGTGTCCAACGAGGCTCTTTCGCCCTCTGCCACGTTACTTTAGGGGAGTGCCAAGGTTGTCTTCGACTGCGCTCGTTGAACGAGCACATTCCAATCGTGCGCGTTCAACGCGCAAGGAAGGCACCTGGCCGCTTCCCCTCACACCCTTCCAACGCTCCTCTCAAAAAACTCCCTCGTCTTTCCCATATGTTGCTCGATATCCGTCTGCAAATGCATCGCACCTACTTGCCAATCATCTCTCGTGTCGCCGACGCGGTGGGTGCGGAAGATGAATTCGTCTGAGTCGGGCAGCGGGAGCACTGAGTCTTTCGTGTTGCCACGGGTGAATCGTTCTACAGATTGATTTTGTAATGGATACTGCGTCCGCCCCCGGCGGGCACAACGACACCCTTGTCTGCGAGATCCTGCAAATTACGTGTGGCCGTGGCCTTGGAGGCTCCAGTAATGACCATGTATTTCTTTGCGCTCATGCCGCCTTCAAAGCCGGCCGGGCCTTCGTCCAGCATGCGGCGAAGGATCTGCATCTGGCGGTCATTGAGCTGATCTCTCCACCGGTCGAACAGTCTGGTTTTCTTCAAGGTGAACTCGATCTCTTCCTCAGCCTGGATCTGCTCCTCAATCACCATGTTGACGAACCAGGTTACCCATGGGGTGATCTCATTCGCCTGTTGCCCCTCTTGCAGCGCCTCGTAATACTGCTTCCGGTTTGCTTCGATCGCCCTCGACAGGCTTAGCAATGCGGGCTGTCCGAGCCCCTGCGAGAGCGCCTTCTCGGACAAGGCTCGTCCGATGCGGCCGTTACCGTCTTCGAAGGGATGGATCGACTCAAAGTAGAGATGCGCGACCCCGAGCGTACTGCCGCCTTTCGAATCTCTTGTTTCCCGCTTGGGGCGGTGTCATTGAACCACTGAATGAAACGTGTCATCTCTTCCAAAACCGTTGCCGACGGCGGCGCTTCAACATGCACCCGTTCATGTCCCACCGGCCCAGACACCACCTGCATCGGTTCGGCATGCGTCCGCCACTGGCCGGACGCAATGCGTCGGTGTCCGGCCATGACCATGCGGTGCCAGGCAAACAGCGTGTCTTCTGAAAGTGGGGCATCAGCGCTATTACAGACGTCGATCATGAGTGCAGCGGCGCCGTTGGCCCTTTTGTCCCCTGCCGCAGGGCCGCTTTCCATGTCGAGATTGTGCCGGATTGACGACATAACATCTTTGCGGCTGAGCAGTTCCCCTTCGATGGCGGATGTCTTCAGCGCTTCTACGACCATCATCTCGATGGTAGTTTCCATTTGCGCGTCTGCTGTCAGCCCTTTCAAGCGTCCGCTTGCATGACTGGTTCTCTCGGCAAATGTAAGCAGGCCCTCTTCGACCCCGGAGAGATCGTATCGGAACTCAGGCCAGTCGTTTTGCTGCCAGTTATAACGCATGAGCCGATTACACCCTTATTCGGCTCATGCAGGATGAAAATATGAGCCGAATAACGGCGATGTTTGGCTCGTGGAGTGGGTTACAGATACTTGTCTGAAGTGGATCGAAAATCTGAATGGGTCATTGCTTGCCTTGACACTTGGGAGAGATGAAGGAAAGAGCGGGGTAGAGATCGACTCTCCTTCGCCAAGGCTCCGGAGGATTTTTCCGGATTCCCTGGAGTTTCTGGCCTTCGGAGTCGGAGGGACTACCGCTGCAGAGTGGGTGGCTACGAAGAGCCTCATTTTTCCATCCCGCCCAGTCCCCCGAGCAGGGGTGCCAGTGCGTCTTCGCCTGGGCCTTTGCCGTTCTTCATATCAGTTTTGATCTCTTCGAACAGCTGATTGGCCTCTGGGCCTAGAGAGCGGATGGTCTGTTCGAGACGGCCCAACATAAGCTCCCGCTTCACTTGCTCTTCGGTGAGTGTATCCGCCTTGATATTCTGATCGATCAGTTGAGAGAGTTGCTGGAGTTTCTTGTGGAGGTCCGGTGGGAGTGAGTTTAGGACTCCGGGAGCGTTATCGGAGGGATGGTGTTCAGTCGGTTGAGCCCATGCAGGAGCAACGGCAATGAGACTCATCGCGATGACGAACCAACGTGTACGTCGTTTCATGTTGCTCTCCCATGTTTGTATAAACAGGGAAAGTATCTCAGTCTGCCTGCCGGCTGTCAGCAAAATCCAACAAGTTGCCTCAAGAGCGTGAAAGGTAAAAAGTGAAATGTAAAACGAAGGAATGGCGAAAGCTCTTTTCCGAAACCTTTCACTTTTTACGGTTCACGTTTCATGAGCCGCTCGGTGGGTTAGTCGTTTGACTCGAGGTTCGACGGGGTTTTGTTGAGTACTGTGGCGGTGGCGCGCGAGAGGGCTTCGTCGTGCGCATGGTCGAGTGTATAGACACGGAATTGGACCAAGCGGGTCGGTAACAGATCGAGGAATTCCTCCAACGGGTCGGTCGAGACGATTTTGGTGCCGGGGTCGTATACATAGAGGGGGTTGCCGCGCCGGTCTTTAGGATCTGGCCGCGGGTCGAGCGGCGCCATGTCGACGCGGAATTCCACTTTTTTGAGTCGAGCGGGCAATTCTTTTTTGATCTGTTCTTCGAAGTGCGCGTGGCTGGGGAAGTCCATGCCGCGTTCCTGGCCCTTTTCCTTGAGCACGGCGCTGTAAGCCATCTTCCATTTCACATCTCGTCTCAGAATCCGTTGCCATTCTGCACCCAGGCGCCGTTCGGTGGCATGGCGTGAGGTCTTCCATCCCCGAACCTGTTCAAGGAGGGACCAGTCGGTCAGTGTCAGGTACTCGTCCATCTTCTTGCGGGGGTCGTGGGGAAACAGGAGCTTCATGGTGTCGCCGAAGATGTCACGGAGGTGGATGTCGATTGCGCGCGTGGTCCGGTGATAGTAGACGTTGGAATAGAGGTACATCCGTGTATTGAGGAACATCTGTAAGGCCGGAAGGCCTGTCTTATGAATCGTAAATCCCTTGTCCGTGATGATCGTGTAGTGAATGAGGCGGGATAGATCGACCGGGCCAACCGCCACGCCGCACATATAGGAGTCGCGCAGGACATAGTCGAGGTTGTCCGCGGTATAGCTGCCGGAAATGACCGGCTGGAGCATGTTGAGCCAGCGAGGAATACGGGAGTTGTCTTTGCCCTTTTCCTTGAGAATCACATGTGCGATTTGATCGGGGTTGAGTTCCTCGCCTTTGGCGAATGGGCCGGATGGGCTGCGCCGGATTTTTCGAATGATCGGGCCGAGATGGTCGCGGATGATGATCTGCCCGAGTTTTTCGTGACTGGCGCCGAAGGCGTGCAAATAGTTGTCGTCGAAGAAATGGCAGAAGGGGCCGTGGCCGATGTCGTGCGCGAGCGCCGTGACGCGGAGAAATTCTTCGACATAGTTCGCTGACGGAATCTCTTTAAGAGCTTTTTTGAGAAACGGATACAGGTGCTTGGCAAAGCGGCCTGCCACATGCATGGTGCCGAGCGAGTGAACGAAGCGGGTGTGTTCCGCCGAGGGGTAGACCCATCGGGCGCTCTGGAGTTGGTAGATGTACCGGAGTCGCTGCACCCAGGGGGAGTCGATCAGATCTTTTTCCGTTCGTTCGTGCGGATCTGCCGCGGCGTAGGGTACGGTGAAGGAGACGTATTGGTGAATGGGATCGGCGATCAGCGCCGATCCATCGTAGGGAGCCGTAGATTGATGACCGAACTCAGGCATGGTGAGCGGTCATCTTAGCCTACATCTTGCGAGGGCGGCAATGGCTCTGTTTGGGTGAGTGGATGTGACTGCCGATATTTGGCCACGAAATAGTAGGCGAGTGGATAGGCCAGTGCCGCACCGAGGAGGCTCAAGACAAGTCCGCCAACGATAAAGGGCATGGCGTAGGGCATGACCTGTTCATAGATTGCGCTGAAGCTCATGTCCTGCCAGTTGAAGGAGGGGTTGTCGGATCGGCCGAGTAAGAGCGCACCGACCCAGTAGGTGGCGCCGAGGATGGGGACCACAGTCCAGGGGTTGTTGAGAAGTGCGCCTGCGAAGAGCGCAAGAAAGTTCAAGCCCAATGCCCAGGCGAAGAAGAACACCATCGCGGTGTGCAGTCCGTAGGCCGGGGAAAAACAAATGAAGACTCCGATGGCGAACGCTAGTGCTGTTCGCTGCGGCGATTCCTGCAGATGCAGGACCTGTTTCAGCAGCGATCGAAATGAAGGGATCTTGGCCATAGCGGTGATGGGTAAAGCCGGTTATGTGAAATGCGTGTAACTGGTGTGTGCTAATCGGTGGCGCTCGCCTTGAAGGGACAGAGCCTGTATTCCGAAGCGATAGGGACGAATTTCTCCGATGCAGGTCAGAGAGAATCCTCGCGTGAGCGCTGTTCGTTCGAGTCGCCGGCGTTGGTGTGGCGATACGGTAAAAAGCAATTCATAATCCTCTCCTCCGGTCAACGCCAGGCTCATTGGATCGAGTGTTCGAGAGGCGGCATAGGCGCGGCAGGCCGGCGATAAGGGGAGTGTGCCGAGATTTACCTCCACCCCGACATGGCTTTCCTCGCAGATGTGGCGAAGGTCTCCGGAGAGGCCGTCTGAAATATCGATCGCGGAGGTTGCGAAGCCTTGAGTGTTGAGCCACTGGCCTACTGCGACGCGCGCGGTTGGGCGCAGGTGCCGTCCGATAAGAAATTGCCGGTGTTTGGCCGAGAGTGCCGCTGTGTGTTGATGGCGTTTCACCCGGGCCGGCGGTTCGCTCAACAGTTTCAATCCGGCCAATGCGTCGCCGATTGTGCCGGTCACATAGAGGTGATCGCCGATTTGTGCACCACTCCGAAAGAGGGCTGTGTGGGGGAGGACCATTCCGACCAACGTCAAACTGATGAACCATCCGCCGCACGAAGCCGACGTGTCTCCGCCGATGAGCCGTACGCGGTGTGGGCGGCACGCAGCCATCATTCCCCGATACAGTTGATGAACATGGCGGCTGGACCCAGTGCGGGGGATGGCTATGGCAGCCAGCAGATATTGAGGGGTCCCTCCCATCGCTGCGATGTCACTGAGGTTTGCGGCCGCAGCGCGGAATCCGATATCGGCCATCGTGGCGGTTCGGAGGTCGAAGTGGATTCCCTCTGTTAAGAGATCGGTCGTCAGCACCGTCCATTGGCCGGCCTTCGATGCGATGACGGCGGCATCGTCGCCGATCCCTCGAATCACCGATGGCGTGCGGAGGGTATGCTGTTTACGGAGCGCGTGAATGAGGTCGAATTCGTGAACCGTAGACCTGGTTTTCAGTCGGTACGTGGGCGCCATGCGAACAAGCCTCTGCACAACCATCGCGAGTTAATCAACGACTAGCACATCCGAGAGTAGAAGGAAAATATTCCGTAGGATAGCCGAGTGAAACGAGTTGAGGCCGAGGCTTTCCTTGAGATGAGCAAAGACCGGACTTTCCTCATCTCAGCCATGGCCTCAGCTGTAATAGTGTAGATTGTTATCCGACTATTTTCGCATTCTGCTAGTGGAATGCGAGGGGAGGTGTCGTCGCGCTGGCTGCATGCACCGGCAGCGAGCGAGCGGCTGGCCTGGCCTTCGTGCGCAGGGCCTGCTTTTTTGACTGTGGGTGCTGTTGGTTGGGCTTGCCGGTTGGGCGTGCGGGCTTCGAGCCCTGCCGGAGCGCCACCTTCATCACGTCATCCATCGTGTCGGCAAAGACAAGGTGAATGCCCTTTAAGATGTGTTTGGGAATTTCGTCGAGATCCTTCTTGTTGCGTTTCGGAAGAATCACGGTCGTGAGTTTGGCCCGTTTGGCCGCCAGGATTTTTTCCTTCAATCCGCCGATGGGAAGGACTCGGCCTCGGAGGGTAATCTCGCCGGTCATGGCGAGGTCTCGACGCACCGGGATTTGCGACAAGGTCGAGGCAATGGCGATGGCCATGGTAATGCCCGCCGATGGTCCGTCCTTGGGAATCGCTCCGGCCGGTACGTGGATATGGAGGTCTTGCGTGGTGAAGACATCGGGATTGATCCCGAGGGTGTGCTCGCGCGATCTGACGTAGCTCAAGGCGGCTTGCGCAGACTCCTTCATGACGTCGCCCAGTTGGCCGGTGAGGGTGAGTTGTCCTTTGCCCTTCATTGCCGTGGCTTCGATGTAGAGCACATCACCGCCGGATTCCGTCCAGGCTAATCCTGTTGCTACCCCTATCTCGTCAATCTCCAATTCTTCTTCGGGCACGAACTTCTGGACGCCCAGATATTTGTGCAGGTTGGCAGGATCGACGGGGAACCCTACGCCTTTTCCTTCGGCCACTTTTCTTGCCACTTTGCGCATGACGTTGGCGATCTCGCGCTCGAGGTTTCTGACTCCGGCTTCGCGTGTATAGTTGGCGATGATTTGACGCACCGCCGGCTCGGCGATACGGACGTGTTTCTCGGTGATCCCGTGTTCGTTGAGTTGTCGAGGGATCAGGTATTTCTGAGCGATGCCTAACTTCTCTTCTTCGGTATAGCCGGGGATTCCGATCACTTCCATCCGGTCGCGCAAGGCGGGCAAAATGGGGTCGATCAGATTTGCCGTTGCAATGAACATCACTTCAGTCAGGTCGAAGGGCACACCCAGGTAGTGGTCTGTGAACGAGTTGTTCTGTTCCGGGTCGAGCACTTCGAGCAAGGCAGCGGAGGGATCGCCGCGGAAATCCATTCCGACCTTGTCGACTTCGTCCAGCATGAAGACTGGATTGTTCGTGCCGGCTTGTTTCATGCCTTGAATGATGCGGCCGGGGAGCGCGCCGACGTAGGTGCGTCGATGGCCTCTGATCTCGGCTTCGTCACGGATGCCGCCGAGACTGATACGGACAAATTCTCGACCGAGAGCGCGAGCGATCGACTTTCCAAGCGAGGTCTTTCCAACGCCCGGTGGTCCGACGAAACAGAGAATCGGGCCTTTCATTTTATCTTTGAGCTTCCGCACGGCGAGATACTCAAGGATCCGCTCCTTCACCTTTTCCAGGTCGTAGTGGTCCTCATTAAGGACTTTCGCCGCGGCTTTGAGGTCGAGGTTGTCCTTGGACCTCTTGGACCAGGGTAATTCCACGATCCACTCGAGATAGGTTCTGACGGTGGCGGACTCGGCGGTATCCGGGTGCATCTTCTCAAGGCGTTTGAGTTGTTTCTCAGTTTCTTTCAATACCTTTTCCGGCATCGTCAGTTCGGCGATCCGTTTGCGAAACTCGGTAATTTCTTCCGCGCGCTCGTCGAGCTCGCCCAGCTCTTTTTGAATCGCTTTGAGTTGCTCGCGTAGAAAATATTCGCGTTGGGTCTTGTCCATCTCCCCTTTGGCTTGCGCCTGAATCTTCTGTTGCATGGAGAGGACTTCGATCTCTTTGCCGAGGATCTCACTGACATGTCGGAGGCGCTTGACCGGGTCGATGATCTCCAGGACTGCCTGGGTGATGTCGACTTTGAGGCCAAGATTGGAGGCCACCATGTCGGCGAGACGTCCGGGGTCTTCGAGGTTTTCAATGACGATCATCACGTCCGGGACCAAGACTT
>Ga0163153_10007933_pt1 | contig 11234 bp, 9 predicted proteins | sample OliLakLV19MP6IB1_FD_148629 | JGI IMG/M metagenome (GOLD analysis project Ga0163153, IMG submission 148629) | Freshwater microbial mat bacterial communities from Lake Vanda, McMurdo Dry Valleys, Antarctica - Oligotrophic Lake LV.19.MP6.IB-1 | ecosystem: Environmental > Aquatic > Freshwater > Lake... | reverse complement strand
GTACGAGGGCTGGCCGTGGGCAGCCACCCACGCGCCGAGCTCGTCGGGGGTAATCCCGGAGATGCCCGGCCGGGCGTCCATGGCGAGGGTCAGGGGCGTGGCGGTCACGGGACGATGCTACTGCCGACGATCGACGGCCGACCGCGGACGAAGGCGTCCCAGGGCATCCGGGTGCCGCCGGCCGGTTGCACCTCGACCAGGCGCAGCCGGCCGTGCGCGGTGTGCAGCCCATGGGCATCGATGCGACCGGGTGCGCCCGCTGGCGCGGCGTCGTCCGACGGCACCTCGTCGACCGACGCCGCCCACACCACGATTCGACCGAGGGTGGTCGTCAGGAACGAGCCCGGCCACGGCTGTAGCGCTCGGACCTGGCGCTGCAGCTCGACCGCCGATCTCGTCGGGTCCAGCCGACCGTCCTCGCGCCGGAACGGGCGGGTCATCGTGGCCGCGGCCTCGTCCTGCGCCCGGGGTTCCAGGGCCCCGGCCAGCCAGGGCCCCATGTGCTCGATGAGGAGCGTGGCAGCGAGGTCGGCCAGCTGCGCCTCGAGCGCCGGCGCGACCGCCGTGTCCGCCAGACGGATCCGGGCCTGGGCGACGATCGGTCCCGTGTCCAGTCCCGCATCCATGCGCATGAGGGTCACGCCGGTCTCGTCGTCGCCGGCGAGGATGGCTGCCGGGATCGGGGTCGCCCCACGGTGGCGCGGCAGGAGCGAGGGATGGAGGTTGAGCGCGCCATGCACCAGCTCCAGGAGCGCGGCGGGAACGAGCTGGCCGTAGTCGGCGAGCACGACGAGCTCCGGCCGAAGGGCCAGGACGACCGCGATCGATGCCGGCGCGCGCAGTCGCTCCGGCGTCAGCACCGGGTCGATGCCGAGCTCGCGCGCCAGCGAGTCGAGGCCCGTGGGCGTCAGTCGCGCCGAACGGCCGGCCGGCCGGGGCGGCGCGCTGACCACGCCGACGATGGCTACGGCCGGTGCCGCGGCCAGGGCGGTCAGCACCGGACGGCCGAACCCGCCGCTCCCCAGGAAGACGGTCCGGATCGGGACGGCGGTCACGCCAGGGCGCTCGTCGCCTCGAGGACCTCGGCGTCGTCGTCGCCCTGCCCGACAGGGATCAGCTCCTCCATCGAATCGAGATAGTCGATGTACAGCTTGCCCTCGAGATGATCGAGCTCGTGCTGCAGCGCGCGCCCGAGCAAGCCCGACCCCCTGACCTTGATCTTCCTGCCGTGGCGGTCCTGGGCGACGACCCAGACCCGCTCGTGGCGGTTCACGTACGCGACGTAGCCCGGGATGGACAGGCAGCCCTCCAGATCACGGTCGTCGCCCGTCGCCCGGACGATGGCCGGGTTCACGAGCTCGTGGAGCCTGCCCTCGACCTCGATGACGCAGGCCTGCTGCGCCTCACCGAGCTGTGGCGCCGCCAGGCCCACCCCCGGCGCGTCGCGCATGGTGTGCGCGAGGTCGTCGAGCAGCCCATGCAGGTACTTGCCGAAGCTGTCGACGGGCTGGCCCTTGAGCCGGAGGCGCGGATCGCCCAGCAGGACGATGGGTCGGACGCTCATCGGCCCGCGCTGGCGTCATCGATGGCGTCGGCCGCGTCGGCGGTCGCGTCACCGACCGTGTCGGCCGCGTCGGCGGCCGCGTCGGCGGTCGCGTCGCCGACGGTATCCGCCGCGTTCCGGGCGCCATCGCCGACCGTGTCGGCGGCGTCGTTCGCGACATCGGCAGCCGTGTCGGCGGCGTCGTTCGCGACATCGGCAGCCGTGTCCGTGGTCTTGGCCGCCGCGTCATCGGAGCCGTCGAGAGCCTGGCGCAGATCCGAGGCCCACCCGCGCGACTTCTCGGCGAGCTTGCCACTGGCCTCGGCGGTAGCCTCACCGGCCTTGCGCGCAAGGGGCGCGGCCTTGTCGGCGGCGACAGCCGCGATCTCGGCAGCCTTGGCGCTGAACTCCTTGACGGAGGGGCCGGCGCGCTCCGCCAGGTCTTCGAAAGCCTCGCGGATGGAGTCGATCACGCCGCCGGAGGTGGCGCCGGGGTCGCTCGAGCCGCTCGTGCCACCCGCACCGGCAGCGGGTTCGGTCGGGTCGTTGGGCGGTGTCGTCTGGTCGGTCATCGGGTGCCTCCTTGTCCGTTCGATCGTCCCACGGACGGGGGATCCCGGTCGCCCGGGGTCATCGTCGGTCAGGCGTATCATCGCGCGGACGGCCATCGCGTGGGTGGCCGGGTACTGGAGGACCGTGGCGATGGCCGACGCCTGGACGTTCGCGCAGCTCGATCCCGCCAAGCTGGCGCTGGTCACGGAGGCAGAGCGCACGCTTGATACCGACATCGTGATGGTCTACGAGCCAGCCCGATTCGGCCTCGTGGACGAGGACACCGTAGCGGAGCAGGGACTCGCCCCGGTGGAGCTCGACCCATCTCAGCTCGAGTGCCTGCAGGGCCTGGAGCGCATGATCGGCGGCGTCGCGGTGGCTTACAAGCGCACGGCGGGCTGACCGGCGGCGGAACCGGTCAGAGCAGCGACTCAGGGTCCACGTCCACGGACCACGGCGGCCCTGGGTCCTCGGTGAGGATCGCGCGCGGCTGCGCGGCACGCAGCACGACGTTGTAGCGCCAGCGATCGTTGCGCCGCGCGATGTACGCGGGGGCGGGGCCCGCGACCGACGCCCGGCCGGTCAGGCCGGCCGCCACGATGCGTGCCCGCAGCCGTTCGGCCATGGCCGCGCCTTCGTGTTCGGCGGCCTCACGCTCCGGCAGGGCCACGGTGAGCTTGATGACCCGCCCGAACGGCGGCGAGCCGAAGCGCCGCCGAAGGTCCAGCTCCGCCTCGTAGAACGACGCCGGATCGGCGGTCGCGACAGCCACGATGGCCGGGTGGTCGGGCTGATACGTCTGGAGGATCGCCCGACCCGGCCGATCACCGCGGCCCGCGCGGCCGACCGCCTGGCTGAGCAGCTGGTAGGTGCGCTCCGCGGCGCGCTCGTCAGGCAGATTGAGCGCGATGTCGCTGGATACGACGCCGACGAGGGTCACGCCCGGGATATCCAGGCCCTTGGCGACCAGGCTCGTGCCGACCAGTACGTCCGCCGCACCGGCACTGAAGGCATCGATGACGCGGGCCGCGGCGCCGCGGCGTTCGGCCACGTCGCGGTCCAGGCGCAGCACGCGCAGGGTCGGATGGCCCGCCCGGACCTCACGCTCCAGCCGGTCCGTGCCGGCGCCCAGGTAGCGGATGCGCGGGGAGGCGCACGACGGGCAGCGCGTCGCGAGCGGCGTCGCCCGGCCGCAGTGGTGACAACGCAACGTGCCCCCGGCCTGGTGATAGACCAGCGGTCGCTCGCAGTCCGGGCAGGCCTGCACGTGCCCGCAATCGCGGCACAGCACGACCGATGCCGTCCCACGCCGGTTGAGGACGAGGATCGCCTGCTCCCCGGCCGCCGTGTCGAGCGCCGCCAGTGCACCGTCCAGGGCATCCGACAGCAGCCCGCGGTTGCCGGCCGCGAGCTCGGCGCGCAGGTCGACGACGACGATCTCGGGAGCGGTGCCAACGGGCCGGGTCGGGAGCGCGAGGCGATCGATGCGGCCGTCGAGGGCCCGGCCGACCGTATCCACGGCCGGGGTCGCCGAGCCGAGCACGACGGCCGCCTGGGCCAGCGCGCCGAGTCGCTCCGCCACGTCCCGGGCCTGCAGCCGCGGCGTCCGATCGCTCTTGTACGCCGGATCGTGCTCCTCATCGACGATGACGAGGCCCACGTCCGCGAGGGGCGCGATGACGGCCAGCCGCGTCCCGACGACGATGTCCACGTCGCCGGCCCGGATGCGCCGCCACTCGTCGGCCCTCTCCCCGTCGCCGAGCCCGGAATGGACGAGCGCCACCCGAGCGTCGAGATCGGCACGCAGCCGGTCGACGAGGGGCAGCGCCAGGGCGATCTCGGGCACGAGCACCAGGACCGGCCGACCGAGCGCCAGCGACGCGGCGATGGCCTCCACGTAGACCGCCGTCTTGCCACCTCCGGTCACGCCGTCCAGGAGCAGCGGCCGGCTGTCACGACGCGCGATGGCGTCGGCGATGCGCGCCACGGCCAGCGCCTGCTCCGGCGACAGGTCCGAGGCCGCCGGCCGCCCGCCGCGCAGCCCGGGGGCCCTCGCCGCAAGGGGTCGGCGCGGTCGCTCGCGGACCTCCGCCGTCACCAGCCCGCGCCTGATCAGCGTGGGCAGCGTCGCCGATCCATGCCGGCCCGCGAGCTCCGTGGCGCGGACCGTGGTCGCCTTCGCGTCGTCCCCGTCCGGCGGCCCGGCGCCGATCGCCAGGTCAGCCAACGCCTCGACCTGGCGCGGCCCGAGCGGCCGACCCGCCGGTCGCTCCCCAGCCGCCAGCGCGGCCGCCACCATTCGTCCGTCCGCCGTCAGCCCGACCCAGCGTTCGTAGCGCGGGCCGCCCGACGCCCCGAGCAGCGTCCAGTCAAGGGTCAGCAGGCCACGCCCGGCGAGCGAACGCAGCCGGCGGAGCAGGCCGGCCCGACCGTCGGGCGCCGCGAGCTCCGTGACCGGCCGCGCTCCGGCGTCCAGTTGCTCCAGGAGATCGAGCTCGACCGCCTCCAGGTCCGCGACGGGCGCCTCGGGCGTGGCGGGCGCCTCGGGCGTGGCGGGCGCCTGGTCCGCGATGGGCGTCCGCTCCGCGATGGGCGTCCGCTCCGCGACGAGCTCCAGGCGCTCCAGCAGCCCAGGCGGCAGCATCGAGCGGACGACGAGCGCCGGCGGCGCGAGATAGTGGTCGGCGATCCAGCGGGCGAGCCCGAGGGCCAGCGGCGGCAGCAACGGTCCGTCAGCGCGGACGCGATCCACGATCGGCTTGGGCGTCACGCCCGGTATGGCAGCCGCGGGGCCCAGGATCACGCCGAGCGCCTGGCGGCGCCCGAACTCGACGAGGACCGCCTCGCCATCCGCCAGGTCGACGAGACTATCCGGCACGACGTACGTGTACAGCCGGCCACCACCCGCCCCGGCCGCGTCGATCGCGACCTCGACCAGCCGCTCGCTCACGGCATCCCGGTCAGACCCGGACGCGCCGGTCCGCGTGGAGGATGCGCTCGTCGGCGATGATCTCGTCGATGCGCTCGGTGGTCCGCTCCACCAGGCCCGTCTCGTTGACGACCACGTAGTCGTAGTCGTCCTGGCGCGCCAGCTCGATGGCGGCATTGCGCTGCCGCAGTTCGAGCTCGTCGGCCGACTCCGTGGCGCGCGCCACGAGCCGCGAGAACAGCGTTTCCAGAGTCGGTGGCACGACGAAGATGAGGAGCGCCTCGGACACCTGCTCCTTCACGATCTGGGCGCCCTGGACATCGATCTTGAGGATCGCGTGGCGACCGGTCAGGACCGCGCGGCGGACCTGGTCCCGAGGGGCGCCGTACCAGTTGCCGTGGACCTCGTTGGCCTCCAGCAGCTGGCGCGCAGCGCGCAGGCGCAGGAATTCCTCGCGCGACAGGAAGTGGTAGTCGACACCGTCGACCTCACCGGGCCGCGGTGCGCGCGTCGTGCACGTGACCACGTACACGTACTCGGGCACGTGGGTGCGCTCGCGCATGGCATCGATGATGGTGTCCTTGCCGACGCCCGAGGGCCCCGAGATGATGACCAGCATCGCGCCCGGCTCGCCCTCGATGACGCCGTCCGGCCGGCCCGGGTCGTCGGACACGTGATCCGGGATCGCCAGCGTCGGCTGGAGCGACACCAGGCGCGGGTTCACGTCGTCGTTGCGCCCGCTCAATGTGCCGCTTCCGCCGCCCGCAGCCCGTCCAGGGCGACCTCCAGCTCCGCCGGCAGGGGCGCCTCGGCGCGGATGAGGTGGCCGTCGGAGGGCGACGCGAGCTCCAGGCGCCAGGCGTGCAGGAATAGCCGCCCGAGGTCCTCAGGGCCGCGCCGCGACGTCCCCGTCCCATACACGGGATCGCCCGCGACCGGGTGCCCGATGGCGTCGAGGTGGACGCGGATCTGGTGGGTGCGACCGGTGACCAGGTCCAGCTCCAGCAAGGTCCAGCCGACGAACCGCTCGCGCACCCGGTAGCCGGTCGTCGATGGCCGCCCGTCGGGTACGACCGCCATCCGGGTCCGGTGCTTGGGGTCGCGCCCGATGGGCGCCTCGATGCGCCCGACGGCGGCGTTCACGCCGCCGAGCACGAGGGCCAGGTAGGTCTTGCGCACGCGGCGCGCCTTCAACTGGGCCATCAGCGAGGTCTGTGCGGTGTCGTGCTTGGCGACCATCAGCAGGCCGGACGTGTCGCGGTCCAGGCGGTGGACGATGCCCGGCCGGGCGACGCCGGCGATCCCGCCGTAGTCCTCGCCACCGGCCCGCGCCAGCAGGGCGTTGACCAGCGTGTCGCCATCGTGATGCCCGGCCGACGGGTGGACGACGAGGCCGAACGGCTTGTCCACGATGAGCAGGTCGTCGTCTTCGTAGACGATGTGGAGCGGGATGTCCGGCGAGGGCGCGAGGTCCAGGGCGACCGGTTCCGGCACGTCCAGGACGACGTCGGTGCCGGGCACGATCATCATGTTGGCCCGGATGGGGATGCCATTCGCGGTCAGCCGGCCGTCGCTGATGAGCTTCTGGATGTAGCTCCGTGACAGGCCCGTGGCATCGGCCACGAAGCGGTCCACGCGGCCGCGCACGCCGTCCGGCACGCGCAGCGTGCGGATCCCGGCGACCGTCGGCTCAGCCATCGGACACGGCCCCGGCGCCGGCCGCCGGCCGGATGGCCGGCAGGAATGCGGACAGGATGAGCAGCAGCAGCGCCGTGGAGATGGCGGCGTCGGCCGCGTTGAACGTATAGAAGCGCAGCGTCCCGATGCCGACGTCCACGAAGTCGACGACGTAGCCGAAACGGAGTCGATCCAGGAGGTTGCCGATCGCCCCACCGAGCAGAAGACCGAGGGCGACCGACAGGAGCGCGCTCCGGCCGGCACTTCCGTGGTACCAGATGATGGCGGCGACCACGCCCAGGGAGACGATGCCGAAGATCAGCGCGGAGTCCTTGAACAGCCCGAACAGGGCGCCGCTGTTCTGCACGAAGGTCAGCCGGACGAGGTCGCCGATGACCTGCATCGACTCGCCTGGGTCCAGCTGGCCGACCAGCCAGGCCTTGGTCAACTGGTCGATGACCACGACCGCGGCGGCGAGACCCAGGAACAGCGCCCAGCGCGGCCGGCCCGGCGTCGCGACGGAGCTCACGCGACCCGCCGCAGGGCGATGCGCACGGGACCGTCGTCCAGCTCGACGCTGGCGGTCCGCGCGTCCTCGGCCGGGTCACCCTCGCGCGGCTCCGCCAGGGTATCCACGAGCACATCCGGCAGGTACGACCGGACCCGCTCGGGCAGCCCGACCAGCCACAACTCGATGCGGTCGTCGAGGGCCAGCGCAGCCTCGCGCCGGAGGTCCTGGATGGCCCGGGCGAGCTCGCGCGCCTCGCCCTCGGCGATGAGATCAGGCGTCAGCTCGGTGTCGAGGACGACGACCAGGCCATCGCGGTCGGCGACGGCCGTGCCTGGCCTCGGCGTGGCCTGGATCTCCACCTCGTCGGCGGCCAGGGTCACGCCACCGAGCGTCACCGAGCCATCGGCATGGAACTCGACGGCGCCCTCGCGCGCGGCAGCCATGACCGCCGGGATGGCCGCCCCGAGGCGCTTGCCGATCCTGGGCAGCAGTGGCTTGACCTTGCGCTCGACCAGCTCGGAGCCGTCGGCGATGATCTCAACGGTGCGCACGTTGACCTCGTCGGCGAACAGCGACCGAAGCTCGTCCGACACGGTCACGCCACGATCCGGGACGGCCAGCCAGGCCCGCGCCAGGGGCTGCCGGACGCGCAGGCCCGCCTGGGCTCGCAGCGTGCGGGCAAGGTCCACGGCACCCCGGACGAGGGCCATGGCGGCCTCCAGGTCGGGGTTGCGGTGGGCGGCCATCGCCGCGGTCGGCCAGGCCGTCAGGTGCACGCTGTCAGGCAGCGCCGGGAGGACGGCCGCGACCAGGTTCTGGTACATCGCTTCGGACACGAAGGGCATGATCGGGGCCATCGTCCTGGTCAGGCTCACGAGAGCCGCGTGCATCGTGGCGAAGGCCGCATCGCGGTCGGCAGGATCAGCCGCCGCACGCATCCGGTCGCGCGAGCGGCGCAGGTACCAGGTCGACAGGTCGTCGATGAACGTGCTGATCGCCCGGGTCGCGTCCAGGGCGTCCACGTCGTGGAGCTCGGCCTCGACCACGGCTGCCAGCCCCGCGGCGCGCGACAGGATCCAGCGATCCATCGCCGGCCACGAGCTCGCCACGGCGATCGCCTCGGCGATGTCGAGCGTCGGTGTCCAGCCGGCCAGCCGCGCATAGGTCACGAAGAAGGCGTACGTGTTCCAGAGCACGAGCAGCTCGCGCCGGGCCTCGTCGGCCGCGTGCCAGCCGAACAGGATGTTGTCCTCCGGCCGGGCCTTGGCGAACATCCAGCGCATGACGTCCACGCCCATCCGGTCGGCGGCCTCGTCGAAGTCGATGGCGTTGCCCCAGCTCTTGTGCATCTGGCGACCATCCTCGGCGAACAGCAGCGCGTAGCCGAAGATCGTCTTGAACGGCGCCGTGCGCTTGAGCACGGTGGACATCGCGAGCATCGAGTAGAACCAGTTGCGGAACTGGCCCGGGAAGCTCTCGGTGATGAAGTCGGCCGGGAACCACTGCGCCCAGAAGTCCCGATCCTCGCGGTAGTGGAGCGTGGAGAACGGGACGATGCCGGCGTCCAGCCACGGGTTGCCGACGTCCTTGATGCGTTCGACCGGCTCGCCGCACGACGGGCAGGCGATGCGCACCTCGTCGACCCACGGGCGGTGCGGCGTGTGGCCCTCGAAGGCGTCCCAGCCGCTGACCGCGCGCTGCTGGAGCTCGTCGCGACCCCCGATGACCTCCACGGTGCCGCACGCGGAGCAGTCGTAGATCGGCAGCGCCAGCCCCCAGTAGCGCTTCTTGCTGATCATCCAGTCGTGCATGTTGCGCAGCCAGTCGAGCTCGCGGTCGTAGCCGAACTCGGGGATCCACCGGATGTCGTCGACGACGTCCATGATCTGGTAGCGCAGGCTGGCATCGACCTGCTCCGCGGTCAGCGTCTCGCGTGGCTGGTCGTACAGCGGGCCCATGCTGATGAACCACTCGTCGACGAGGCGGAACAGGAGCGCGGTACCGCATCGCCAGCAGTGCGGATAGCGGTGGGTGTACGGCGCCAGGTGGTAGAAGATGCCGCGCCGCTCCAGGTCGTCGACGACCCGCTCCGCCACGGCCGGGGCGTCCAGGCCGCTGAGCCAGCCGAAGCCCTGGTAGTAGCGGCCAGCCTCGTCGATGGGGCCGATGACCGGCAGACCCAGGGCCTTGCCCAGCTGGTAGTCCTCGGCACCGCAGCCGGGCGCGATGTGGACGATGCCGGTGCCCTCGTCCTCACCGACCTCGGTCCAGCCCACGACGCGGTGCTCGTAGCCGGTCTCGGCGAAGGCCTGCTTGACGGCCGGCAGCTCGTCGAACGGGCCGCTGTAGCGCCAGCCCACGAGGTCGCGGCCGTCGACCTCCGCTTCGACCGTGAACGGCCCGACGACGGCCTGCTTGACCGCCCCCTTGCCCACCCAGAACGTGTCGTCGCCCTGCCGGATGCGCAGATAGCGCAGGCCCTCGCCGACCGCGGCGGCGACGTTGGCAGCCAGGGTCCAGGGCGTCGTCGTCCAGACCAGCAGGGCCTCACCCTCGTGCCCCGGCTCGACCAGTGGGAAGCGCACGGTCAGGCCCGGGTCCTCGCGGTCCTGGTAGCCCTCGTTCAGCTCCATCTGTGACAGGCCGGTCCCGCAGCGCGGGCACCAGGGCATGGTGTCGTGGCCCTTGTACAGCCAGCCGCGCTTGTGGCACTCGGCCAGGAAGCCCCAGATGAGGTCGTTGTTCTCGTTGCTGAAGGTGAAGTAACTGCCGCCCACCTCGGGCAGGCCCAGGCGCCCGACGAGCATCTCCACCGTATCGGTGACGGGCCCATCCGGCCCCTCGATGGTGGTGACCGCGGTCGGCTCGGAGCCCAGCAGGTCGTGCAGCCGACGCAGTTCGTCCGGATCGTTCCAGTCCATCCACATCCCGAGCCGGATGGACTGCTCGGTCTGGCGCGCGGCGTAGGTCAGGACACGCTGCTTGCACAGGGTCACGAAGCGATCGATGCCGTAGGCCTCGATATCGCGCTTGCTGGTGAAGCCGAGGTCGCGTTCGACGTTGACCTCCACCCACAGGCCCTGGCAGTCGAAGCCGTTCTGGTACCGCTGATGCTCTCCGAGCATCGCGTGGAAGCGCTGGTAGAGATCCTTGTAGGCGCGGCCCCAGGCGTGGTGCACGCCCATCGGATTGTTGGCCGTGATGGGCCCGTCAAGGAAGCTCCAGTGCGGTCCGTCCGCGTTCTGCGCGCGCAGCCTCGCGAACGTCCGACGATCACGCCATGCGGCAAGGAGTTCGTGCTCCTGGGCGACGAAATCTGGCTTGCTGGTGACGGGTCGGAACATGCGTCTCCGGGCGGCGGATGCGAGGGACAGGGGCAGACAGCACGGCCCGAGGGCTCGGTCCGGCAGGTCCGAGTATCCTACGCGCGATGCACAAACCGCAGGAGACGCGGCCGCGTTCGCGGTCGCCGTTCGCGGCAGCCTTCCTGTCGCTCCTCTTCCCAGGACTCGGCCATGCCTACGCGGGCGCCCCGATGCGAGCACTCGGGTTCGCGGCCATCCCGATCCTGGCCGTCGCCCTGCTGGCCGGCGTGGTCCTGCGGCTCGATCGCCTGGAACTCGTCGCGCTCGTGCTCAACCCGGCGATGCTGACCTCGGTCTTCGTCCTCAACCTGATCGCCCTGTTGTACCGCGTCGTCGCGGTCATCGATGCCTATCGCGTCGCGGTCTTCCTCAACGCCCATGAGGCCGGTAGCCCACAGCTCGGGCCGGCGCGCCTGCCCCGCAACGCCCTGTCATCGGCCGGTCTCCTGGCCGTCATCCTGGTGATGGCCGGCAGCCACGTCGTCGTCGCCCGCTACGACATGCTCGCCCAGGACCTGTTCAGGAGCGGCTGCATCTTCATCGGTGAGGACATCGACGCCGAGTGCGAGCCCGATGCCTCGCCTTCCCCCGGCGTGACCGAGTCGCCCGATCCGAGCGCGGATCCGACGGCGAGCCCGACCCCCGAGCCTTCGCCCA
>Ga0163153_10007928_pt1 | contig 11244 bp, 17 predicted proteins | sample OliLakLV19MP6IB1_FD_148629 | JGI IMG/M metagenome (GOLD analysis project Ga0163153, IMG submission 148629) | Freshwater microbial mat bacterial communities from Lake Vanda, McMurdo Dry Valleys, Antarctica - Oligotrophic Lake LV.19.MP6.IB-1 | ecosystem: Environmental > Aquatic > Freshwater >... | reverse complement strand
TTTGTGTTTCGCTTCAATCGGCGAAACACTCCGATGGCTGCGTTTCAGACGTTGCTCGGAATCTCGGCCCGCAAAGCCCCCCTAACCTTGCGCGAACTGGCTAACCGGAGTCAACCGTAGAAGCAATCACAGGTATATTGTTGCCGACCAGATCGTAGTTTCCTTCTTGTGTATAGAACTTCACCGCGAAACCTCGGGCGTCGCGGGCAAGATCGGATGAGCCGCGCGAGCCGACGACAGTCGAAAACCTGACAAAGACGGGCGTCTTGATCGACGGATCCTGGAGAAATACGGCCTTGGTCAGCGGGGCCAACGATTTGTATACTTGAAAATACCCATGGGCGGCTGAACCGCGCGCATGCACGACACGCTCAGGAATTCGCTCATGGTCGAAGTGGGTAATCTTTTCTCGCAGGTGGAAATCTTCCAATAACGATGGTCCGCGCTCGCCGGCTTTCAGTGAGTTCTGATCGTCGTTGATCCGTAGACCCTGATTCGTCGTCAGGTGCTGCCCCTCGCCGTCCTCATGGAAGGCGCTCAGGTCAGTGCTTTTCGAACTCTGTGCTTCTTGTTTCTTCTTCGCCATACATCAAATCCTTTCTGGGATATCCGTTTCCCCTCCGGTCGGAGGAGTATGTCATGCACACCACTGACAGTTGGGCGTGGCCCGAGTGGATCAGCAGTGTGCCCCCTTGCTCCGGCCTAGATACAGGGCCGCAGACAGCCCTGCGAAACATCCGCCGATGATGATGACTTCCCGTAAGCCTGTCATACGGAACGGTCCGATCTCTCAATTCGTGGCGTCTGCCAATTTGACCACGGGCTTCGTTTGTCCGTGCGGCGATGAAGCCAAACGGGAACCACGAGACTCTGCATACACAGCCGTGAACACGGCTCCGAATAGAAATATCTGCGACGCATAGTAGACCCAAATCAACATGACCACGAGAGACCCAGCCGCCCCGTAGGCGATGCCGACATCGCTCTTGCTCAGATAAAATCCGATTAAGAACTTGCCGATCGTGAAGAGCAGCGACGTGATGATCGCGCCGCTCCACACATCGCTCCACTGAATGGATGCGTCAGGGAGCAATTTGTAGATCATGGCAAATAAAAGTGTGACGATGGCGAATGACACGAAGAAATTGATGAGTTGCAGCAGCAATCCTGGGACTGGAAGAAATTGTTCCAGGGTCGAGCCTATCGCCGATATCCCAGCGCTGATGACCAAGGAGATCAACAGCAGAAATCCGGTGCCGAGAACCGCCAGGAGTGAAATGAAGCGGTTCTTGAGGGCTTTCCATAAGCCCTCCCCCGGCTTTTCCTCGACCCGCCAGATCGTGTTCAGCGCTTCCTGAAGTTGAGCAAATACACCAGTGGCCCCGAGCAGCAGCAGAACAAGGGCCAGGACTGTGGCAATGACGCCGGCGGCGGGCTTCCGGGCTTCTTCGATCATGCTTTGAATCGCTTTCGCGCTCTCCTCGCCGACGAGGCCTTGAATCTGCCCGATAATCTGGCCTTGCGCCGCCTCCTGTCCGAACACTGATCCGGCAATGGCAATGACGATGAGGAGCAAGGGCGCCAGAGAAAAGATCGCATAAAATGCCAAGGCGGCTCCCAGGCCTTGGGCATGATCTGCAGTCCATTTGGTGTAGGTGGCCATCAGTAGTTTCCAGATGACGTTCAGCCCCATATGTTCCTCTAGACTCCGACAACTTGGGGACGCCCAGAGCATGCTTGATCTCTCGGCGTCCCCGTCGCACATAGACCGACAAGTTGCCTTACTTCTTCTTGGAGGTCTTCTTTGCCGTCAACTGCTCCTTCCGCTTCACGACTTGGGAACAGAGTGCTTCCCAATCGATCTCGCAGTCTTCAGCCTTCGGAAACATTTCCGCCTCTTCTTCCTTGATGTGATGCCGAACGTTCTCGGCCAACACGGTAAACTTGGCATCGTAGCGTTCGTCGCTGGGTTTCATCTTCTTCAGTTCCCCGAGCAGCCCGTGCACGACATGATGCTCCTCAAGCGCCTCATCCATCAGGTCATCGTCATCGATCTCAGCGCGAATGGCCGGATAGATGAGTTCTTCCTCCAACTTGCTATGCACCTCCAGTTCCATCAACGCCGTCTCGACGATCTGCTGTTTGGCTTTGGTATCTTCGGCCTGCTCGAATTCCTCGAAGAGACCCTTCACTTTCTTGTGGTCCTCCCGAAGCATATCCGTTACCGATGCCGCGCTGGCTTCCTGAGATTTGGTGAACATGAGCGATCCTCCCTTTGTTGAATACATGAAATCGGGCATTCGACGATTACGAATTGAAATGATTGCAACGCCCATCCCGTATGCCGAGCCGCCATATCTTCCAATAGGTCTTCATCGCTATTGATTCTCTCACCGTTCTGATTATGCCGCGGCCGAGGAAGATATAAGACTGGGTTGTACCCTAGTCCGCAGTACTCATAACGGTTGGTAGAGAAAACGTGAGCCGTGTCGCGAGACCGACTGGGGGGCGTGAGAAATCGAAGTCGCGTGTGAAGTTCCGAGGGCGAGCACCGGCGAAGGGCTCGTTGTGGCAGCGGCTAGGCGATTGCTACGGTGATGAGGCCGCCAAGCCGACGTTAAATTCAGCAAGCGTCACGGTATAGGGCCGAAATTTATCGACGCATTGAGTCGTGCTCGGACCGAGGGGCCTGTTCTCGGCGGTTGCCTGCGATTATCTGCACGAGGGCCGGTACGGCTTGACGGAGCATCTCGTGGAGGAGACCACGTCCGAATCGGACGAAGCCGCTCCGTACGACCCCGAGTTCGTCCTGGAGGACTCGTTCCAGCTCAGTCCACAATGTGAGTCGATCGGACCGGTCTTGTGCCTTGCTCGCATTGTCTGCCTCGCGATGAGGGTAGAAGGGATATACTCCCGGATCTTGCTGTTCGGACGAGGGTGAGCCGCTTGTAGGCATCACTGCCGCACCCTTTGCGCCGCGGGGGTAATAGGGAACCACTCCGTCGATCCTCCAGCCACGACGGTAGAGGGCGCCGACTGCATAGCCGAGGACCATGGTCCCGCCTACGAACACCCATGGGTGGCGTGCGACATGGACGCGTGGATCAAAGGCTTCTTTGGTCGCCTTCAACGTTTGATGCACAGATGACGTCGTTTTGTCCGCAACCTGAGTCATCATAGTCCTCGCATGTTGCATCGTGGATCCCACATGTTGCTCGATGGCTCCCAGTTTTTCGGCAATGGCGATTCTGGTCTGGACGATATCTTTGATGTCTTGGGCAATGCGATCCGCGCCTTTGTCCATGATGTCCCTTTCTGTTTTACTCTAAAATCTTTAAGTTAATGAGGGGAACGTTCTTCCGCCGCCGGATTCCACTCTGTATTGTGGCATCAGGATCTGGCATCACCGCTGCCGAGATCGAGAGAGCAGGTATCCCACTGAGACTCCGAGCACCAGAACCTGCAACGGATGGCGACGGATAAGCGTCGTCACGTCCTCGACCACACCCACCACTCCACGGTTACTGAGATATGCTGTTGAGGTGTTGAGGCCGTCCGCAACCATTCCCATCGCAGCACAAGCGCTATTCTGGGTCCGTCGCAGGGTATCCTGTATCGTGTGCGCCGCCGAGTCCACGGTCGGACTGATCGAGCCGGCTAATTGTTCGGCCTGTTCGGTGACCTGCTCCCTCGCTTGTCGTACAGAGGTTCCGCTTGATTTCATTGCGTATTCTTTTATGGGCGCCATCTGTCCTCCTTTTCCTCACCACGGTGCGAACCCTGTCCCTCGTGTCAGCCTCCTGATCGGCCTGAAAGAACCGCACGCGTAGCACATGTCTCGCGCGCGTTGACAATCACGGGCATCCCAAGCAGCCATACCGGTTTTTGCTCCAAGCTTTGACGTCGCTGCACCACGTGTGTCGTCAGTCGCTCCCAATCCAGGTCGGTCCGCTCTGCGAGGAGAAACATCTTCTCCTCCTCCTCGTCGATATGGTGTGTCACCTGCTCCCTCAGGGCCGTACACATGGACTCGTATCGCTTATCCTCGGGATCCATCTTCTTGAGCGTGTCGATCAGCGCGTGAACGACATGGAGTGTCTCGCGAGCCTCGTCCATCAGGTCCAGCCCTTGCTCGTGAACATGTTCCCGCCAGGCAGGGTAAATGAGTTCCTCTTTGAGCCTGGTATGGACTTCCAGGACTGCAAGAGCTTCCCTCACGATTTCCCGTTTCTTTGTCATCGTCGTGTTGTCAAACTGTTCAAACAGCTGTTTAACTGTACGATGGTCTTCACGGAGCATCAACGTGATGAAGGTGGCTCTGGCCTCGATCGTTTGTGCATGATTCGCCATAGATCCTCCTTATGTTCGGTTCGCAGTTCACAGGCCTCGCTCCAAGTCCAACAGCGCGCGAAACTTCTTCTCGATTGTTTCCGCCTGACGGTCTCCGATAGCGTGGCAGCGTTCACATCGTTATCACGGATGATTGCATGGGTCGAGCCGATCCACCACTCGGAGTTCCCCTAGTTTTTAGGACCTGACTCGTAAAAACTTGTCGGTATAGACCGTTCTACTGCGGCGATCTGGGGTCTCGCATCTGGCCGCATCTCTTTCGCCTCGTCACGAAGGCATGTGGGCCAGGCTTCTAGATGATCACACCGCATCACCCTGTCTTAATCAGCCAAATTATGAGCGGAGCGCAGATCTTCGCGAGGATCACTCGTGACGCCAACGATCATGCCGTTGCCTTGTTGCTGGTATTCTTCCTGATAGATCACAAATGTGACGAGGACGACGGCGAGGAGAACGGGGCCGAGAAACAGGCCGAGAAATCCGAAGTACGCGAGGCCCCCCAACGAAGCTAAGAACAGGGGAAGCACCGGGAGCCGCGCTTTCCCGCCGACGAGAAAGGGCTGCAGCAGATTGTCCATCAGGCCCACCAGGCCGAGGCCGATCCCGATGAGAATGACGCCTTTGGCTACCGCCCCGCTGAACAATAGGTATAATGCGACTGGCGCCCACACTATCGCTGTGCCGCCGACGGGAAGCAGAGAAAGCAGCCCAGACAAAGCACCGAGAAATACTGAAAAAGGCACTCCCAATAAATAGTACGTCACTCCGGCCGTCGTACCCTGGGCAACGGCGGTCAATAACGTGCCCCTCACGACAGCCTTCATGGTCGTATTGAGACGTTCGAAGATCTTTGCCTTGTGCTCCTCTTCGAGAGGAATCGCCCGGAAGATTGTGTCCCACGTTTGGGGTCCGTCGCGGAATAAAAAGAACAAGGTGAAGAGCATAATGAGAAAGTTTGTCGCGAGGAGCAATGCATTCCTGGCAAAATCCGCCCCTTGGGAAAGAAGAAAGCCACTGACGGCCTTCCCGCCTTCCAGGAGGGAGTCCTCGACTTGCCCGCTGCCGCTCACGATAAGACGGCCCGCCAATTCCTGGACCAGTCCTCCGACCCCTGGTACCTTGGCAAGCACAACGCCTATGTCTTTCAGATGTCCTCCCTTCAGCCACTCTGAAGCTTGGGCATACGCTTCCACTCCTTGCTGACCGGCGAGGATCATGCCATATAAGGCAGGAACCACCGCTATGATCAGAACTCCTCCCGTCATGATTCCGGCGGCCACATTTCCGCGTTGTCCCACGCAAGCCAATAATCGTATGTACAGAGGGTATGCCGTGGTCGCGAGGATCACAGCCCAGAGAATCGGCGAGAAGAACGGACTGAGAATAAGTCCCAATTGCCACAGGAGCAGAAGAAACACCAGCAGAAATGTCACTGTAAATAGCTGTCGTCTAGACATCGGCTTATTCAGAATCTTGCGGTAGGGCGGCAGGCCCTAGCGCGATATCTACGTAAAACGCGTGCGCACCCACTCCGTCATCCATTTGGCGTCGTCCATCAGGGTTCGTACCGTTCGTAGGGGGATGACATGAACGGACTTTGCCACTCCCCAGCCCGCCGCTGCGAGCCCCCACGCTCCACCCAGGAGAACGACACTCACTATTGCGGCACAGGCCCAGGCAGGCAACCCTGTATACTCAAAGAGGATCAGCACACAGACCGCGGCGCCCACGAACAATCCGATCAGTGCCAGCACCGCAGCGATCCCGCACCACAGGACCGACTTGAGAATCTTGCCGATTTCGTACTCAACCTCATGTTGCGCCAAGGCCATTTCCTGGCGCACGAGCGCGCGAACATCTCTCAAGAGTCCGCCCACCACTGTCTCAATTCCTGATCGTTCTGTGTCGTGCGTCTGTGACATCGTCACCTCACTGTAATTCGAGGGAGAACATATCCTAGTGTGACTCCGATGAGCATCGCATCAGACTTCACCGTGTCGGTGACGGAGCGTGAACCTGGGGTGGCACCTTGGGCGCTGGAATTCGCATCATCTGCGCGAGGGAGGGACGGGTTCGTTTCGACGCGACCTGTATACTCACCGGCCGTCCGGTCAGCGCCGACCGTCGCAATGCTTCTATGATTGTCACGTCGATGAGCCCTTCGTGGCCGGACGGCTCGGGTTCCCGGTTCCGAAGAATGCAATCCGAAAAATAGCGAAGCTGTGGCGCGAATTGGTCGTGAATAGGATAGCGTCGCGTCTCCGTGCGTTCACCGATACGGATGATTTGCTTCATTCCAACCGAATATTCATAGGCGGATTCAAGTCGCACACTCCCCTTGGTTCCGACGACATCGATGTCGGCACGGTCGGAAGCTCCAAAACTGCAGACAAACGATGCGAGACGGTCCCCTGGGAATCGCAGAAGCGCTCCGTCCATCTCTTCGACACGACGAAATCGGGGGTCTTTGTTTTTCAGTCGCATCGCGAACACTTCGTGCGGTTCCGCTTGATACAGATAGCGGGCCGCATTGATGCAATAGATCCCGATATCGGGTAAGGGTCCTCCACCGACCCTCGGGTCTAGTCGCGTATCTCCCTTACGGACCTGCTGGGTAAATAGCGAATTCACGATGCGAAGATCTCCTAGACGGCCCGATTGTCCCAGGCTGATAAGATTCAGATTCGCCTCATCAAAGTGGAGGCGATACGCGACCATAAGTTTCGCTCCGCCTTCCTCCGCTGCACGAATAATGGCTTTGGAGTCCGAAACCGTCAGGCTCAATGGCTTTTCACAAAGGACATGAATACCTTTCCGCAAGGCCGCGCTGGCGTAACGTTTATGGAGATGGTTGGGGAGGGCCAGGTACACTGCGTCCACCTCGCCGCTTTTCAAACACTCATCGTATCGATCGTAATCATAGGTGTGTTCCACCTTGTACGTTGTGGCCAGCTTGGATAATCTGACTCGACTTCCTGATACTAAGGCGCTCAGCTGAGTGTTGATGCGTGCATGGCGAAATGCCGGCAGCACTGCCGCCTGCGCAATGTGACCCAACCCCACTACCGCATATCGCACTTTTTTTACCGGCACCGGTCTGTCCTCTTTGGGCTTCATGGCTTCAGCTGAACATGGTTAGGTGCATGAGGGTGGGGGCGGATGACCGGTGTTGCCATCGACGCCCCTCACCCACGCATCAGTTACTCGATGACACGGATTGTATTTGCAGATTGTTGTTCACTTTCGACACCCCCTCCACCATTCGCGCGAGGGACTCGGCTCGTGACTTCTCTTCTACGGTCCGCACCACACCTGTCAGCGTGACAACGCCCCGTTCGGTATCCACATTGATACGCGTAAAATTCGACGCCCTATCATTCGTCAGCTTTCCTTGAACCGATGCAGTCGTCGTGGCGTCGTCTATGGTTCGGCCTGCAGTTTTTCCGGTCATGGACTCGCAGGCGGTAAGACTCATTGCACTTAATCCGAGAATGCCGACCATTAGCAAACGATACATCATAATCCTCCTATGGGTAAAAATGAGTTTTCTAGTTGGCACAGCTGCCTATAGACGTTTAACGGTGATTTGACGTCAGCTCGTCCTTTGTTTCATTAACCGCTTCTTTTCCCGCCTGGGCGAATTCTTTAGCCTGGCGGCCGGCCTCTCGCAACGAATCCTTCCCCTTCTCGACAAATTCGTGGCCGCGCTCCATCGTGCTGTCCAACGCTTCGGCGCCCTGGTCGACGACGTCATCGAGCTCATCTTTGGCGCGTCCCGCATAGTCGCGAAGAAGCCCGCGCATCTGCTCGCCCGACTGTGGCGCGAAGAGGAGTGCGACACCCGCGCCGATCAACGCTCCTGTGATAAAGACCGACAGATTCCCTGATTCGTTGCTATTGGATGATTGCATGTTCTCTTCCCCCTTATGATGAGTTATTGGTTATACTGTCGCGGCCATCTCCCACTGATTGCACTTACAATGATTCTTAGTCGAAGAAACCAAGACACGATCGCACGCTTCGCTCCAGTCAAACCCTCAGCGTTCAAAAAGAGAGAAATCACATCCGGACGGTCTGTTGCCGGTTCGGTGTCTCCCGTCTTCTGGACACCAAGCGGTTCCGCAGGATAATTTCATCTAGCCACTCGCCACACTGGATGCAGCGCAACGACGGCATCTTTCGTTCAGTGGACAGGCTGAACTCCTCATCTCTGGTCAGGAGGCCGCCGCATCGCCTGCAAGCACTCATCCCAAGAAGCACGTCATTCCACCGATGATCGTCAGATTTTTCTCCATAAGAATTTCGTAGTCTTCTGTCCGTCATAGCGACCTCCACAATGAATTCCCGTCTCTTGTGTTGTGTATGGTTCTAGCAAGCTTCGCTCTATCAATGACCTGGCAAATACCCCAGTTCTTTGACAATTTACCCCTGGTTGAGGCGTTGTTCTGTACTTCTATCCCTCTCCCCACACTGTTTCCCCCCGGATATGAACCATTTTGGAGAACGGACATGACAACCGCTCATCATCAATCCTACCGTCGAGATCACGCACGGGGAGCTAGGACGTTCCCTAGCCGCATGACTCATGGAATCTTATGCTGCAGACGTGGAATCGCTGTGCTTGCATGAAGCGTCGTTCGTTTTTCGTCCAACGAAAAGAGCCTATGGCCTATGACCAATAGCGTAGAGTCAGGAATGGCCCCACTTAATCTGAATGGACTGATGTCATCTGAAGAACACCATAAATTTATGGACTGGCGGATCCGGCGCGACGTGATCGCGGGGAGTGCCTCTCCTGTCTTGAAATGGCACCTCGAGGGAAACGCTCCCGGCGCGGGATCAGCAGCGCACATGACAGCGGTTCGTGGCTGGCGTGGGTGGTGCCACGCGCAGGAGAACAGCCCGCAGGCGGGAGGGCGGTCATGGCGACAACAGAAAACCGAGGAGCGGTTGAAGCGGACATCGTGCCGCCCTGTCAGAGGGACACGGGACACGGGGCAGTGAGGCCTGTCGGAGTCTTTCTTTTCGGGCTATTCGCAAGTTCAGCGAATGAGCTCCGTGGACGGCGGGGACGCAGCACGTCGTGGGGTTCCCTGGATGAACTGTCTCTCGGTTGACATGTACGGCTCTGTGCGTACACTTGAATCAGCACAAGAGGAGGATACCATGGTGACGACAGATACAGATGCACGGGAAAAGGCTCCTCGGTTGGAGCGGCTTGAGGCACGGATCAGCAAGGCGCAGAAGGCGCTCTTTGTGCGGGCGGCGACCGTGCAGGGCCGATCATTAACGGATTTCCTGATCGCGAGCGTGCAGGAGGCCGCGGAGAGGGCGTTGCGCGCGCATGATGTGCTGACGCTGAGCGAGCGTGACCGTAAGATCTTTGTCGCGGCGCTCGTGAAGCCCGCTACGCCTGGAAAGGCGCTTCGGCAGGCGGTGAAACACTACAAGAATAGGACGGGAATCTAGTTGCCTGGGGGAAAGAGGGATACGCCCTACCGCATTGAAGCCCTCGCCAAACAGCACGACCGTTCAGGATTTACCTGCGGCAGCGAGCCACTCGATACATACTTGAGGGTACAGGCGGGACAGGACGCGCGGAAACGCGTGGCCGCGACGTGTGTGCTCTGTGAGGGAACAAGCCATACGGTGTTAGGGTTCTATACACTTTCGGCCATCAGCGTGGATAGATATTGGCTCGTGGCCGGAAGATGTGGCGAAGACACTCCCTCGATATCCGGTCGTCCCGGCGACGCTCCTTGGATGCCTGGCCATCGATCGGCAGCTGCAGGGCAGAGGGGCCGGAGAGCATCTGCTGATGGACGCCCTGCATCGCAGCTGGCAGGCTTCGCGTCAGGTTGCATCGGTCGCGGTGGTGGTCGATGCGAAGGACAATCGGGCTGTTGAGTTTTACACACGCTACGATTTCACGCCTTTCGTGCACCTGCCAACCTGGTTGTTCCTACCTATGAGTGTCATAGAACAGTTGTTTGCTTAAGGAGATGCCGGGGAAGGAATCTTGCCCGCAGGTCAGAGACACGGGGCAGTGATGCCTCACGGAGCTTTCATCTAGGTGGTTACCAGGAAGGAACTCCTTGAGGGTGGAAGCCCCCGGCGATGAGCGCCAGAAGCTTCCGGTTGACGGTTAAGGCCGTGAATGGCGATGGACCCAGCCCTTCGCCAGTTCAGCGAGCGAGGACAGCGCATCGGGTCGTTCAGGCCGTAGGACGAGGAGGTCTTCCAGTGGCCCTGCGTGTCCTCGTAGGGCCGTGAAAAGGTGACGGAGAAGAACGGCCCTGTCTCTCCGATGTTCTCCCAGACGGCGGCGTTGACGTTGCCGGACCTGAAAAAGGCGCGCGGGCCTCGGGTGCGGGGGACCGATCGACGCGGCCAGATTCCTCACATGCCGCCGATGGCTGCGCGTCCTGCCGAGATCGCGACCCGGGCGGTGCCCGGCCACTGGGAAGGCGACCTGATGAAGGGCGCGCGCAATGGCTCGGCGGTCGGCACCCTGGTGGCGCGCATCACACGCCTGGTGCTCCTGGCTCGGATGGACGGGACGGATGCATGGAGTGCCCGTGCGGGCTTCACGAAGACACTCCGGCATGTGCCTGCTCTGCTGCGTAAAACGCTGACCTATGGACTGCTGTGCCGATACCTGCCCAAGGGTACCGACTTGTCGGGCTACACGCAGCGCGAGCTGAACGCCATCGCGCATCGCTTGAACACACGCCCGAGAAAATGCCTCGACGTTGCCACGCCCCTGGAAGTCTATGCGCACCTGGGCCCTCATGCACCTGTTGCACTTGGAACTTGAAACCGCCGTATTACGTGATTATTGACTTCATGAGTTATGGTGAATATAATTCATGGATAAATGTATTAGGTGATTAC
>Ga0163153_10007924_pt1 | contig 11247 bp, 6 predicted proteins | sample OliLakLV19MP6IB1_FD_148629 | JGI IMG/M metagenome (GOLD analysis project Ga0163153, IMG submission 148629) | Freshwater microbial mat bacterial communities from Lake Vanda, McMurdo Dry Valleys, Antarctica - Oligotrophic Lake LV.19.MP6.IB-1 | ecosystem: Environmental > Aquatic > Freshwater > Lake... | reverse complement strand
CTTCGGCTACGTGATGAACCGCAACGGCAAGGTGACGGTCTTCGAGTCGGGCCCGAACACCGTGAACGGCTGGGGCTACGACGACGTGATCGGCGTCAGCACCGAGACGTTCCTGAATCCGAAGGCGGTTCAGGTCGACCCGATCGACCTGCGCTCGGGGATCTGGATCGCGCACGAAGGCCCGATCGACCCGACGGGCCAGTCCGGCGCGGTCGGCGTGCCGGCCCTGTCCAAGTTCGTGGCGATCAGCGGCATCTTCGGGCAGCTGCCGCTCAACTTCACTTCGCTGCTGACGCCGCAGTTCCGCGACATCGCGTACGGCGTGCAGATCTCGATCGGCCCCGAGAAGCTCTCGGGCCTGCCGGTCGACATGGCCTTCGACGACCTGCGCGTGCTGGCCGGCCTGCCGAACTTCCAGTCGGCCTTCAGCGCCGGTCCGCCGGCCCAGTCGAACGGCAAGCACCTCGTGCGCGGCGGATGCCCGGCCGTGGTCAACACGCTCGAGTCGAAGTTCCTGTTCCTGGCGATCCCGAACCCGGTCGGCGGGACAGGCGTGGTCGACGTGATCCTGATGGACGGCACGTTCGGACGCGTCGACACGAACGCGTTCCAGCCCAACGTCCAGTCGATCCCGGCGCCGGATGTCCAGGTCGTCTCGGGATACTTCAGGCAGTGAGGCGCCGTAAGGCACGTGAGGCGCCGTCAGGCACGTGAGGCGCCGTAAGGCACGTGAGGCGCCGTAAGGCACGTGAGGCGCCGTAAGGCACGTGAGGCGCCGTAAGGCACGTGAGGCGCCGTCAGGCACGTGAGGCGCCGTAAGGCGCCGAACCACCAGTGCGGTTTGGGTCTCTGAGGCTATGGCTTGGGTCTCCAAGGCGGTACGGCTTGGGTCTCTGAAGCGGTACGGTTCGGTGCTCTGACGCGCCGCCTTCGGTTTGAGTGGCCTGTTGCCGCGCCTCCCCAGGCGCGGCATGACCCAGCTTGGTACCGTCAGAGACGCAGCCCGTGCCATGACGCGCACCGTGACGGAATCGACCGGAATGGCGCCGTGCCTGGGCGCAGCGCCCCGCGTGATCGACGAGCCCGCCCAGGTCCGTTCCATGTTCGCCCGCATCGCGGGCGTGTACGACCCGTTGAACCGGCTGCTCTCGCTGGGCATCGACCAGCGCTGGCGCCGCGCGCTGCTCGAGCGCGCCGGGGACGTGCGCGGGGCGCGGGTGATCGACGCATGTTGCGGCACCGGGGACGTCGCGCTGGTCTTCGCACGCGCCGGCGCCTCGGTCGTGGGCGTCGACTTCACGCCCGAGATGCTGCAACACGCGCAGCGCAAGAAGGTCTCCCTGCCCGCGCACGCCGCGAAGCCGGCCTTCGCTCACGGCGACGCGCTGCGCTTGCCCGTGCTGGCCGCGTCGGCCGACGTGTGCACGGTCGCGTTCGGCATCCGCAACGTCGCCGATCGGCGCGGGGCGTTGCGCGAGATGGCGCGCGTCGTGCGACCGGGCGGGCGCGTGCTCGTGCTCGAGTTCACGATGCCGCCCGGACCCATGCTGGGCGCGCTGTACCGGTTCTATTTCACGCGCGTGCTGCCCGGCGTCGGACGGCTCGTCTCGCGCGACGCCGAGGCATACAGCTATCTGCCGCGCACCGTGATGGCCTGGCCGTCGCCGAGCGCGTTCCAGAGCGAGATGGAGCAGGAGGGTCTCGTCGACTGCGGCCACCGTCTCCTGACACGCGGGATCGCGTGTCTGCACTGGGGGCGCGTCGCCGGAGGTGCGCCGTGAGCGCGGGGGCCGAAGCCGCGGCGGCGCCGGCCGCGGAGCGCGCGACCGACACGCCGGCCGCGCTCGGTATCGAGCGCACCGTCGCGCTGGGCTGGATCGCCGTGCTGCCCCTCGTCGTCGCCTACGAGATCGCATTGTCGCGCTCGCCCGGATTGCCGCGCAACACGGCCGAATACCTGATTTCGCTGCCGTTCGAGGCCTGGATGACGCGACCGGCGATGGGGCGCATCGGGCTGGAGGCGGTCGCGACCGTCCTCGCGGCGTGGGCGCTCTTCCAGGCCGAGCTGGGTCTCGTGCGCCGCATCCTGCGCGTCGTGCTCGAGGGACTCGTCGCGGCCGTGGTGCTCGGTCCGCTGCTGCTCGTGCTGATGCACGCGATGGATTTCGAGCCGCCGGCGATCGGCCAGCCGACCTCCGTCCCGGGTCCGAGATCGGTCGCGCTGCTGATTGGCGGTGCCGCGTTCGAGGAGGTGGTCTTCCGCCTGGGTCTCCTGGCCGCGATCTACCTCGTGGCGCGCGGCACGGCCGAATGGTTCCTGGGGCTGCCGCGCGCAGCGCGCGTGGTGGCCGAGATCACGGCGCTGTTGGGCTCGGCCGTCGTCTTCGCCGCCGCGCACCTGGACGTGGCCGTCGGGCTGATCGCACCGGGCGGCGAGCCGTACGACGGCGCGCGCTTCGCGTGGCGCGCGGCCGCGGGGCTCGCGCTGGCGCTCCTTTTCCGCTGGCGCGGCATGGGCGTCGCGGCCTGGTGCCACGCGCTGTTCAACCTGGCACTCGCGTTGGGCGCGGGCCCGGGGGTCTTGCTGTGACGCGCTGGTTCCTGGGGATCACGGGCGCGAGCGGGCATCCGTACGCGGAGGCGCTGTTGAAAGCGCTCGTCGCGAGCGGCCACGACGTCGACATCGCGGTCACGGAAGCGGGCGCGAAGGTCATGCGGCACGAGCTGGGCGTCGACCCGGGCGTGCGTGGCGAGAAGCTCGCGGCCGCGCTGCCCGAGTGGATCGGCAAGGAAGCCGCGCGGCGCGTGCGCGTGTTCGCCTCCGACGCGATCGAGGCGCCGCCGTCGTCGGGCACCGCGCTGACCGGCGGCGTGATCCTGTGCCCGTGCAGCATGGGCACGCTGGCGCGCGTGTCGGTCGGCTTCAGCTCGAACCTCGTCGAGCGCGCGGCCGACGTCGCGCTCAAGGAAGGCAAGAAGCTCCTGATCGTGCCGCGCGAGACGCCTCTGTCGGTCGTGCACCTGGAGAACATGCTGCGGCTCGCGAAGCTGGGCGCGATCGTGCTGCCGGCGATGCCCGGCTTCTACCACCGGCCGAAGACGCGCGAAGATCTCATTCACCACGTCGTGGGCAAGGTCCTCGACCGACTGGGCATCGAGAACGCGGTCGGCGCGCGCTGGAAGGGTCTGGAGCAGCCGCCCGAGGACGAGGGGATCGGGCGCGCGCGGCCGGAGGAGCGCGCGTGAGCACGTTGCGTGACTGGTTCTCGCTCGTGCGCTTCAGCCACTCGGTGTTCGCACTGCCGTTCGCGCTGTGCGGCGCGTGGCTCGCCGCCGGCGGGCCGCCCGGGTGGCGCACGGCGCTCCTGATCGTCGCCTGCGCCGTCGCGGCGCGGACGGCCGCGATGGGCTTCAACCGCCTCGTCGACCGCTCCATCGACGCGCAGAACCCGCGCACGAAGGGTCGCGAGATACCCAGTGGCCGTCTGCGCTCGAGCGCCGTGCGCGCGCTCGTCCTGTTCGCGTCCGTCGCGTTCGTGGCGCTGGCGTTCGCGTTGAACACGCTGGCCGGTTGGCTCGCGCTGCCGGTTCTCTTCGTGCTGCTCGGCTACAGCTACGTGAAGCGCTTCAGCTCGGCCGCGCACCTCGTGCTCGGCCTGGCGCTGGCGATCGCGCCGCTGGGCGCGTGGGTTGCCGTGCGCGGTGCAATCGGCGCCGACGTCGCGCCCGTCCTGTGGCTGGCGCTCGCCGTGATGACCTGGGTCGCGGGCTTCGACCTGATCTACGCCTGTCAGGACGCCGAGTTCGACCGCAAGGCCGGCCTGTTCTCGATCCCGGCGCGGCTCGGCATCGCGAACGCGCTGCGCATCTCGAGCGCGCTGCACGTCGTCACAGTCGTCGCGCTCGTGCTCGTCGGCACCAGCGCGGGCCTGGGCTGGCCGTGGTGGACCGCGCTCGCCATTTGCAGCGGGCTCCTCGTGTGGCAGCACCGCCTGGTGAAACCCGACGACTTGTCGCGGGTCGACCTGGCGTTCTTCACGTTGAACGGCTGGGTCGGCGTCGGGCTGTTCGTCGGGCTCGCGCTCGACCGCGCGCTGGAGCGAGGGGGCATCTGATGGCCGCGCCCAAGCCGCCCGCGCCGCCCGAGCAGCTCCGCGCGCTGGAAAAAACGCTCGCAAACGCGCTCCCGCGCGTCGTCGTGCTGCGCGGCGACGAGCGCTGGTTCCGCGAGCAGGGGATCCGGCTCGCGAGCGAGGCCGCCGCGAAGGCGGGCCTCGAGGTCGTGCGCCACGACACGCGCGACCCCGACTTCGACCTGCGCGGCACGGTGGGGGATCTGACCGAGGCGCCCATGTTCGCGTCGGCGCGCTGCATCGTCGTGCGCAGCGCGACGCCGCTCCTGAAGAAGGAAGGCGACAAGGAAGGACCGCTGCTCGACGCGGTCACGCGCTTCGTCGCCGGCAAGTCGCCCGGCGGGATGCTCGTGCTCGACGCCGAAGGGCTGCGCGCCGACAGCGTCGTCGTCAAGCGCGCGGCAACGATCGGCGCGCCCGTGCTCGAGCTGCGCCGCTTGTACGACGCGCCGCCGCCGTGGGAGCGCAACGGCGACCTGCGCAAGACGGAGCTTGTCCAGTGGCTCTTCGCACGCGCGCGCGAGCGCGAGGTGCCGCTCACGGGCGACGAGGCGGTCTACGTGTGCTCCGCGACGGGCAACGACCTGTCCGCGCTCGACAACGCGTTGACGCGGCTGGTCGGCCGCGGCAAGGAGAGCGTGCGCAGCCTGGTCGCCTGGGAAGCCGGCACCGCGCCGTGGGACGTGGCCGAGCAGATCCTGCGCGGCGACGCGGCGCGCGCCGTCGCGGGCGTCGAAGTGCTGGTCAAGGGCGGCTTCTCGAAGGGCGCCGAGCGCGAGCTCGACCCGAATGCCTTATTCGCGATGCTCTTCGGCTCGCTGCGCAACAAGGCGCGCGACGCGCTGGCCGGCGCGCGCGCGGCCGAGCGCGGCGAAGACCCGATCGCCGCCGTCGGCTACAAGGGCCCGCCGGTGGGCCGCGACGAGCTCGCGATCCGCATCCAGGCGCGCACGGCCGAGAAATGGGCGGCGCTGCTCGACGATCTGGCGGCGCTCGAGCGGCGCGGGCGCGACGGCGCGACGGTCGACGCCAACGACCTGATGGCGTTCGCGCTGCGCTGGCGCATCGAGAAGCGCGGGCCGCGCGGATAACGCTGTCGAGGGATCCGCGAGCATGCTTCAAGCGGCAGTGGTTCGTCACACTCATCCGCGGCGCATGAACTTCCGTCGATCCGCGGCTCGCGCGTGCTCGATGCCGGGACGCGGATCTGGCCGGTTAGGCTGCTCGGCGATGAAACGGCTCGCCAGCCTGTGCTTGCTGATCGCCTCGAGTTGCTCGGTTCCGACGAGACCTTCCGCGGAGCCAGAGCGTGCGCCACTGCCGGAGCCCAGCGCCTCTTCCACGGCAGACGTAGGAGCTCTGGCGCGCGCGCGGGATCTCCTCGCCCAGGCCCGCGCAGCTCGCGCGGATAAGGAACCGGACCGCGCGCGTGAGCTGACGGCGTCCGGGATCGAGTCGCTGCTCGCGAGCGCGGGAGCCGAAGATGCGGAGGCCGTCGAGCGGACTCTCCTCGATCTGGGCGCTCTGGCGCGGGAGTCGGGTGATTTGCGCGCCGCCCGGGCGGCGGGCGAAGCGCTGGTCGAACGCCGACAGGCGCGCTTGGAGTCCGATCATCCCGACCTGGCCGCGACCCGCGCGATCCTGGCCGGCACGCTGCGCGCGCTGGGCGAGCTGGCCGAAGCGCGCGCGCTGCAGGAGCAGGTGCTCGCAGCTTTGGAGCGGACATTGCCGACCGAGCACGCCGACGTGAACGCGGCGCGGTCCAGCCTGGCCTACACGCTGCGCGAGCAGGGCGAGCTCGCGTTGGCGCACGAGCTCGAGGTGCACGTGCTCGCCGAGTACGAACGAACCCTGCCGCCGGACCACCCGTTACTGGAATCGGCGCGGGAGAACCTGGCGATCACGCTGGCCTCTGCGGGCGACCTGATGTCGGCGCGCGAGCTGTTCGAGCGCGTGCTCGCCGCGCGCGAGCGCAGCCTGGCTGAGGACGATCTCGAGATCGCGAAGGTGCGCGCGAACCTGGCCGTCGTGCTGTTCATGCTGGGGGATCTGCCGGGGGCGCGCAGGCTGCAAGAGCAGGCGCTCGTCGTGTGCGAGCGCAGCCTGCCGCCAGGTCACCCCACGTTGAGCAGCGCGCGGGCCAACCTGGCCAGCACGATCGCCACGCTGGGCGACCTGCCGGCCGCGCGCGCGCTCGAGGAGCAAGTGCTGGCGCAGTGCGAGCGCGATCTGCCTGCGGATCACCCCGATCTGAACGGAGCGCGGGCGAATCTGGCGCTGACGCTGCGCGAGCTCGGAGATTTGACGGCCGCGCGCGCGCTGCAGGAACAGGTGTGGGCCGTGTGTCAGCGCAGCCTGCCTCCGGGTCATCCGGACATGACGATGGCGCAGGCGAACCTGGCCACCACTCTGCGCGAGATGGGCCAGTTCGCGGATGCGCGCTCGTTCCAGGAGCAGGTCTTCGCGGAATACCAGCGCAGCCTGCCGCCCGATCATCCGACCGTGAGCCGCGCGCGCGACAGCCTGGCCGCGACGCTCTTCTTCCTGCAGGACCTGCCGGCTGCGCGCGCGTTGTTCGAGCAGACGAATGCGGTTTACGAGCGCAGCCTTCCGCCGGAGCACCCGGATCGGATCGCGAGCTGGGAGCGCCTGGCCGGCGTGCTCTACGCGATGGGCGAGCTGAAGCCGGCGCGCGCCTCGTACGAGCGGGTCCTCGCCGCGCGCGAACGCACACTGCCGCCCGACCACCCGCAACTGAGCGTGGCGCGCGAGAACCTGGTCTACACGCTGGGCGCGCTCCTCGAGCTGGGCGAAGCGGATGAGACGGCGAGCGATCTGACGGCGATGGCCCTCGAGTTCGCAGGCGGTCTGCGCCGCGTCGTGCAAGGGATCCTGCTGCAAGGATCTCCGCGCGAGGTCGAGCAACGCATCGCGTCGCGCGAGGGTTCGCTGGGCAGCGTCCTTTCGCTCGCGCTCGGTCTCGGCATCGCGGACGTGGACCCTGCTCTGGTTCGGGATGCGTTCCTGCTGATCGAATCGAGTCGCTCGGGAGGCCTCATCGCCGCCCACCTCGCGGCCGGAGCAGGGCACGATCCCGTCGCCTTGAGCCTGCGCGATCGGATCGGGATCGCCACCGACGAGCTGGCGCGCCTGGCGCAATCGGGCGGAGGCGAGGAAGAGATCTCCGGCGCGCGCATGGAACTCGACCAGGCCGGTCACGAGCTCGCGCTGCACGCGGGCGAGCTCCTCGGTCGTTGGGCGCCGCTCGAGCCGACGATCGAAGCGCTCGTGCACGGGCTCGGACCGCGGGACGCCCTGGTCTCGTACCGGCGCGCCAACATCCAGCGACTTCGCCGCGGCGCTGCGCTCGCGTGGGAGGGGACGGACAGCTTGATCGCGTTCGTCCTCCGCCCCGCCGCGGAGGAGGGGGAGACGGGAGCGCGCCTCGTGCTCGTCGACCTCGGCGCCGTCGCTCCGATCGAGTCGGCCATCGACGCCTGGCGCAAGTCCGTCGGATTGCCTCTCGAGCGCGGAGTTGCGGGAGTGAATCGAGCGGCCGGATTGGCCGCCGCTGGCGACGAGGTGCGCCGCCTCGTCCTCGACCCGTTGAAGACCCCGCTGCAGGGCGTCGAGCGCGTGATCGTGACGCTCGACGACAGCCTGCACACTCTGCCGCTCGACGCGCTGCCCGTCGACGAGACCTGGGGCGGCGCGAAGGACGCCGGGCAGACCGTCGGCGACGTGCTGCGCATCGACGTGCGCTCGTCGCTCATCGAACTCCTGCTCGAAGTCGATCCGCCGGAGGGTGCTCCCGCGTTGCTGGCGATCGGACACCCCGCATTCGATCAGGACCCCGCAGGACCCGAGAAACGGTTGAGTCAAGACGCGGCGATCCTGGCCGCGGCGCAACGCACGGGAGAGGCGAATCCTCTGTCGCGCGGAACAGCTTGGGAACGAGGCTTCGGCACGCTGCCGGAGACGCAGACCGAAGTGCGCGGCATCGCGCAGTACTTCGCGGACGCATTCGGCGAGGACGCCGCGTCCGTCGTGCTGGAACGCACGAACGCTTCGCGCGAAGCGCTGATCGAGCTCGGCCCGCGCGCGCGCTGGCTTCACGTGGCGACGCACGGCTGGTTCGCGCCGGAGTCGGTGCGCTCGAGCGCGGATCCGGAGTCGAACGCCAGCAGCGCGGCGGGCGTGCTGCACATGGATGCGGACGAGAGGACTCGCGGCATGAGCCCGATGCTCCTGTGCGGCCTGGCGCTGGCCGGCGCGAACCTGCCGACCAACTCCGTCGGTCGGATTCCGGGCCTCGTGACTGCGCAGGAGATCGCGGCGCTCGACCTGTCGAACTGCGAGCTGGCCGTCCTCAGTGCGTGCGATACGAACGTGGGCGTCCGTCGCGCGGGCCAGGGTGTCGCGTCGCTCCAGAAGGCGCTGCACATGGCCGGTGCGCGCTCGGTGATCACGAGCTTGTGGAAGGTGCCCGACGAAGCGACCAAGGAGCTGATGATCGACTTCTACCGGCGGCTGTGGCTCGAGAAGAAGCCGAAGCACCAAGCATTGCGAGAGGCGAAGAAGCGGCTGCGCGACGCGCGCGATGAACGCGGAAACCCGCGCTACGCCGAGCGGGATTGGGCAGCTTGGGTGCTGACGGGGAACCCGAACTAGACCGTTCCTGGGGTTCACCTCGGCTCTCGCGTCCCGCGCTGCGCTGGCGCGTCGAGTCAGGCGGGCCGCGCCTGTGCCGCTTCGCAGGAGCGACCGTGCCGGGTCCCGGGCTTCCGATCCGCGCCGACGCGTGGCGGAATGCGCTCGCTCCGTCCGCGCGGCGTGGCGTTGACACGCGCCAAGGACTAGCTTCGGCGGCGCATGAAACCGGGCACGAGGGTCCTCTCGATCGGCCTAGTCGGGCTCGCAATCGTGGCCCTTCTGGCCTGGGGCGTGGTGGGCCGGCCACTGGGCGCGCGCGCTCCGGATCCGACGCCGATCGCCGAGCCTTCGCGCGCGCCGCTCGAGCTCGCCGACGAGGATGCAGTCGGCCGCGCCGTGACACCGGCTGCCGCTGACGCGGGAGCGACTGCGGATCCCGCGAGGACGGGCTCGCTCGTCGTCCGCGTCTTCGATGACCGCACGGGCCATCCGCTGGCCGGCGTCGCGTTGCGCGTCGCGCGCGAGCGCGGCGGCCCGAAGTTGCTCGCGACCGGCACGACGGACGCGCGCGGCGAAGCGCGCTTCGACGCGGTCGAGGCCAACACAGTGATCGTCGAGGCGGTCCGACAGCCTCCGTACGCCAGCGCGTTCGGCGCCGTGTGGCTCGAGCCGCGTGAGCACGAGGATCTGGAGCTGCGCCTCGGTTCGGGCGCGACGGTCCGCGGACGCGCGGTGGATGACCGCGGCGCGCCGATCGAAGGAGTCGCCGTTCTGCTGGAGGGCGACTTCGCGCCGCGGTTCGGCGCGCCGGGCTGGATCCACAGCTCGGCAGTTGTCTCCGCGCGGAGCGGGGCGGACGGTCGCTTCGAGCTCGCGAACCTGGCGCGCATGCCGTCGAACGTGTGGATCGAGAAGGGCGCGATGAAGCCGGAGCAGTGGACCTCGCCCACGCTGTGGCTGCGGCACGAAGACACGGCGGTGCCGATCCGGCTCGAGTTGCGTGACGAGGGCGAGCAGGATCTGGGTGACCTCGTGATCCCGCGTGCCGCAACGTGGTCCGGCCACGTGCTCGACGCGCGCGGCGAACCCGTGCCCGGCGCGCTGGTCACCTCGATCGACTGGCGACTGCAGACCCGGCGCGGCGGTCCGCGATCGGGGAAGCCCGAGCTAGCCGGCTGGCCTGGCGTCGCCGAATTCACGCTGTGGCCGGGCGAGTCGCTGAGCGCGGCGGACGGCTCATTCGAACTGCGAGGTCGCAACGACGACCTGCACTTGACCGTCATCACCACCAAGGGCTCGAGCCACGAGTGTCCCGTGCCAGCGTTCGAGTCGGGTGCGCGCTACGACGGACTCGAGCTGCGCGTGGGCGACGCGACGGTAATCGTGCTCGAGTTCGTCGACGAAGCCGGTCATCGGATCGTCGAGCCGCACGCGCGCAGCCTCGCCGGCTTCCGGCCCGGGCAGAGGATCATGGTGGGTCCAAAGCTCCAAATCGATCTCCGCTGCTCCGAGGGTCCTGTCTCCACGTCGATCGGCGCCGACCCGGACGGGCACTTTCGCGTCCAGATCGACGGGACGGCTGGTGTGGTCGAATCTCTCGTCGCAAGGCTCGGCGGATACCAGGCTGTCGAGCACACGTTCGCGGGCGATCCGACGCAGCCGCTGCGCTTCGTTCTCCAGGAGATGCCCGTGCTGCGCCTGCGCGCGCGGATCGCCGGGGAGCCTCGACCGGATCACAGTTCTTCGCCGAATCTCCTGATCAATGCGTGCCTGCGGGATCCAGCCGTGTGGAGCGCGCTCCCCCAGGCCGAGCGCGGAACCGCGGGCTGCTGCGGGCTGGGTGCCTTCATCTCCATTCCCTGGCGTCCCGGCGAGTCGGCGATCGAGCTGCCCGTGGCAGTCGATCGACCGTTCTTCGTGCGCGTGCAACAGGCGATGGGATCCTGGTCCTCGACGTTCGGGCCCTGGAATCCTGGCGCGGAATGGCGCGAGATCGAGATCCAACCGCCTCCGGTCGAGACTGCGGCGGTCGTCTCGGAGCAGCGCGTGAAGCCCGCGCCGGCCCGCGCACGAGCGCGTTTGGTGGATGCGCGCACCGGCGATGCCCTCGAGGGTCGAGTGCATTTCGAACACTCGCCGGGTTCATCGCCGGAAGACTTGCATGGGATTCGATGGCTCGATGTGGGCCGAACCCCGTCGCCTTGGAGGAACGTGGCTCCGGGGCGGTGGCTCATGAACGCCGTCGCGTCGGGCCACGAGCCCAGCCCAAGCGTTCCGATCGAGCTCGTCTCCGACGTCGAGCACGACCTGGGCACCTTCGCTCTCGAGCCTTGGCCGAAAGTCGACGTGCTCGTACTCGACGCAGCCGGCCGGCCCGCCGCGGACGGGATCCGGGTGCACCTCGGAACATCGGGCTGGTCCACCAACGGCACGGTGAAGGGCGGAGAGGGACGGTTCGTGC
>Ga0163153_10007923_pt1 | contig 11247 bp, 8 predicted proteins | sample OliLakLV19MP6IB1_FD_148629 | JGI IMG/M metagenome (GOLD analysis project Ga0163153, IMG submission 148629) | Freshwater microbial mat bacterial communities from Lake Vanda, McMurdo Dry Valleys, Antarctica - Oligotrophic Lake LV.19.MP6.IB-1 | ecosystem: Environmental > Aquatic > Freshwater > Lake... | reverse complement strand
TCGGTGATCAGGATGCCGAGCATCGTGGCCATGCGCGGGCCGATCATGGCGGCCCCTTTGCACATGCCGGTCAGCCGGATCGTGGAGCCGCCGGCGACGATGGTCCGTCCGGCGACCTTGTGGCGGCTGTCGGTCGTGAGCATCCCTCGGGCGGCGGCGACGAGCGCCGCCTCATCGTCGCCGAGCCGGGCGGCGACGTCGCGAATCCCGCGTTCGACCTTGTCGAGCGGCAGGAACTGCCCGATCACGCCGGTCGAGAGAACCAGGAACTGTTCGGCTTCCGCGCCGCAGGTCGCGGCCGCGAGTTCCGCCATCCGTCGGCAATCGGCGTCGCCCCGCTCGCCGGTGCAGGCGTTGGCGTTTCCCGAGTTGGTGACGACGCCGCGGAATCCGTCGCCCGGGGTCAGGCCGCGGTCCCATTTCACGGGCGCGGCGAAGACCAGATTCGTCGTATAGGTGCCTGCGGCGGTTGCCGGGCGATCCGAAACGACAAGCGACAGGTCGAGCGTATCAGCGACGATTTTAATGCCGCACGTCACGCCGCCGACGCGGAAACCTTGGGGGAGCGAAACGGACATGGACTCGTACTCGTCGAAAGGGCAGGGGACCGGACCAGCGCCAGGGAAAAAGACGCCCGAATCAGGCCTGGGTTCGCCCGTTTGGCCCGTGGCCGACGAGTTTACCCGGTGTGCCACTGGCTTTGCCAGTCCTGAGCGAGCGCAGCGAGTCGAATGGGCCAGTCCGGCGATCGCAGCTTCGGGGCAGTCTTGGCGAGGTGAACGGTAGGCTACGCTCACGGCCGGTCGGGCGGAGCCGCGTCACGCCATCTGTTCGAGCAGGGCTGTGGAATCGGCACGCGAGCCCGCCGAACGACAAGCGACGGAAGATGCCTGATGGGCAGTCTGGCTATCTCAAAACACGAAACACGAAACACCAACGACCTACCCGCCGCCGTTCATGGCGGGGAATATCTGCCGGACCATGGTGATGGTGGCCGGACCGACCAAGTTCACGAAGATACCCGGGAAGATGAAGATCACCAGCGGGAAGATCAGCGTCACCGCGGTCTTCGCCCCCTTTTCTTCCGCCAACTGGCGGCAACGGGTCCGCATCGACTCGTTTTGGGCATGAACTCGCAGCGCCAAGGGCGTTCAAAAACAGCCCAAGCTCGCCATACCCTGCGCAGCCACGTAGTGGCGGCGCATGCTAGCCCATGGTGCAAACCATGGGATCAAATGGCGTCAACGATATAAAAAGCCCCAGCGGGGCGACGCATTATGCGAATCGCAAAACGACGCGGCGTGGGCGGAGCGCGTTCTGCACCGTTGGCCCGTGGCGATAGCCGCCTTTGGCGTCGTTGCAATCGTTGCCGTAACGGATATTGTCTTGGTGGTGGTCGAGAAAGTCGACGGCGGATCAGGCAACGGGATAGTCTGATGAATATCAGGGTGGCGACTTTGCCTCCTGAACTTTTCTCTCGTCGACCCGCGGCGGCGCGGTTACATCGCTCGCGCGCTGGGTCAAATCAGTGCCAAAGAGCAGCTTCCAATCTTGCCGGCCGAGTTCGCGAAAGAGAGGGATCTGCGTGCCCAGGGCCAAATTTGTGGGCGATTAGACGACTCGGCGACACGGTTCCCACGAGGTCTCCCTCGTAACGCTTTCAAGGAGAACGCCGAAGTGACGACCGCAAGTTCGCTTGGCGACGGGCTGTCGCCCGACGAGATCCAATGGCTCTTGGGAGCAGCCCGATATCTGGAGAACCCTTCGTTGCTGATGCAGATGGCGAATGCCGTCGGCAAGCCGTTGGCGTTGGTCGTGAAAGCGGCCGACAAAGTGGTTCCGGGTCGGGTGGACGAGGCCGTCAGTACCGCGCTGCGAACCGCGCTCAACCTGGCCTTGCGCACGATACCGGCGGGCTCCGGCCCGACGGCCCGCGTGGGTAGCGAAGGAATTGACGAGACGCCGTCCACCTCCGGTTTCTTTCACATGCTGTCGGTGGCGCTCACGGGCAGCGTCGGCGGCCTGTTCGGCTTCGCCGGACTTGCATTAGAGTTGCCGATCACCACGACCATTATGTTTCGGTCGATCGCGACGATCGCCCAAAAAGCCGAAGAAGACATCGACGACGCCGACGTTCAGCTCCAGTGCCTCACTGTGTTTTGTCTTGGCGGTCCGGGCACGTCCGATGACGCGCTAGACGGCGCTTATCTGGCCGCGCGGTTCGGTTTGCAAGAAGCGGTCACCCACGCGGCCCGCTCCGTCGCGGGCCTCGGCGCCCGAGAACTGGCGGCCCTGCTGCAAGCCGGGTCCGCACCCGCACTCGTCAACCTGATCGCAAAAGTTGCCGCACGGTTTAACGTCACCGTCACGCAAAAAATGCTGGTGCAATCGCTGCCCGTGGTGGGCGCCGCCGCCGGTGCGACGATCAACGTCGCCTTCATGGAGCACTTTAACCGCGTGGCCCGCTTTCATTTCGGCATTCGTAAGCTGGAGCGAAAGTACGGCGCACAACTCGTACAAGACGCCTACCGCAACGCAGTCCGCCGAACCAGAGATAACATCGCCGCAAGATGACGTGCGACGACGTCCACCCGCCGGATCGTGCACTCCCGCTTGTGGAGCGGATTAAGCGGGATAGGTTCAGGGACAGGTTCGATTCTTCGCATGGCGTCCGGGGTCGCCTAGCCTTTCGGCATGCCCGAACCGCGCGAGTCGCTCCTGGTGGAAAAGTTCGGCCTAGCCCCCTCAGCCTTGCTCCATCGCTGATCGCTCGGCGGCTTCGGTTGCTCGTCCGCCTGAATCGGAAGGCCTTACTGTATCTCTGCAAGGGCCCCCTGCCGGACGTGCCCGCTTCCGTGGTAGTGGGCGTGGTAGCGGCGAACATGGGCCGTCGAGAGCCGCGGTATCTAGTGGCACCGCATCCAGCGGCCGAGGTCGCCGTCTTCGTAAGGCCGCAGGACCAAATGCCGGGCCTTCGGGCCCCGACGTGGAATGCCGCCTTCGCGTTACTCCACCCACCCCGGTAACCACACGCGATGTCCGCACGAACGGGCCGTCTCTTCACGGCAACTCGTCAGTGCCTCGCATGGGGAGTGCGGCGACGGGGAGACTCACGTCGGCGGGTTGCGCATTGGCCGGATTCACTAACGGGGCGATGTTACCCGCGATAAAGCTACGGCCGGCCCATCCGAAATGTCCCCCGGCATGTCCGTGCCGCAACATCGCAAAGCCGTAGCCGTGTTGCCGCAGCCGGTCGTCGTCGACGGCTGGATGGAAACCGATCGCGCCCGCCGGAGGTAGATGTTTTCCGTCGCTCGTGCCCATCATCGTGCCCGTCACGAGCATTACCGGAATATCCAAGGGGGAATAGAAGTTTCGAATACCTTGTTCGGTCCGTTGCAATGCGGGTTGCAAGTCGTAATTGAAAGCCAAGCTCGGCGCCAGTAAGACGGCGCTCGTGACCCGGTGTTCTTCCGGCAGCGATTCCAAAGCCAGCACGGCGACGGCACCGCCTCCCGAGTAGCCGACCAGGTGTACGGGACGACCCGGATACTGCTTGCGATAGGCGACGATCTTTGCGGCGAGCGCGCGCGCCTTGCCGCGATTTCTGTCGAGCGCCCGCACGTTGTAAGTGAGCAGCACCGGACTGAGGAGCCAATGACCGGCGGTCCAATCATAAAACTCGACGGCCGCGGCGACGTCGGCATCGATCAGGCCGGTGACCATGCCGCGGCTCGCCGGGAAATCGCCCCAGGCACCGGGCAAGACGATGATCAGGCCGCGATCCAAACGATCACGAAACCAAATTCTCGTGCCGTCGACGGTCGCAACGGGATCGGGGGCGACCGGCCTCGTTCCGCTACGCGCGGCCGGCGCGGCCAGAGCACAGCCGGATAGCAGGCACGCGGCGAGGAGAAGTGGCGCAATCGCGCAGGGGCGCGGCATGGGAACGCTCGGGCACGGATGAACCTTACAGTAACGTCCTCTTTCGACTTAGGATTCGGAGCCGGCCACATTCTTGCCGGCAGTCGAAGGAAGTGTCCCAGCCGGCAATTCCGTTCCCGTTGGTGCATTCCGACCGTGCCGCGTGCGGACCTACGCTCCGCCGGCGGTGCGGCGGCCGGTTCCCGGCGCCGTTTCGAAAGTAGCGGTCGCAAGGCCTTTGCCGTCCGTCGCCATCGGGTAAGGTTTCGGGCGCATTACGCCGCGCAACAAATTACGGCCGGAAGGGCTTTCAGCTTCCGCGGCCCGAAGTCGTTTGCGGGCGTCAAACCGTAGAGCTTCATCAGCGGAAGGCGACTAGTTGCGGGGTCATGGGCGGCGCCAAAAACGCGTTCGCGCACCGGTTGTGCGCGTTGGTCAAATCCGCCGTGCGCGACCGTTAAAAAGCATTCCATCATCGACTGCCGACGTTCTTCTCTTCGTCTTCTCTCGTTTATCTGCGTTCATCGGTGTTCATCTGTGGGCAAAATTCCTCTTCCTCTCCTCGGTTGCGGCGACGCCGCGCTGCGTTCATCTGCGAGCGATCAGCGAGGGGGGGAGGCCGCAGGCGTTAGTCTGGGCCGTCAGGCCCTGGACGCATCGGACGCATTTGCCACGGCAATCCCCCTGACCGGCTTCGGAAGTCGGCGAAGTTCAAGCGATTCGTCCGACCCGGCAGTACGCGCCTTCGGCGGACTCGCGGACAACCATTGCGGACAAGCCGGCCCCCATTGCGGACAAGCGAACCGCCTAAAACGCTAGACAGGACAATGCGGACAACACGGACAAGCGCGCCCCAGCGATCTATCTGAGCCCGAATCAGAGCCGGCGACGAAACGTCGTCGTGGCAATTAAACGGACCAGGTCTTGGACCAGGTCTCATTGTTGACGTCGGCGGCGCGCCGTTCACGGCCCACGCAACCCGGGCGCTGCTCAACCAGTGGGGCGTCACGCCCCTGTACTCGCCCCCCTACACGCCCGGCTACAACGGCTCCTGAAGTCGGAATCGGCGGCCTCTGGGGGGCCGTACACGAAATCCTACCCGCCGCCGTTCATCGCCGGGAACATTTGCCGGACCATGGTGATGGCGGCCGGACCGACCAGGATCACGAAGATACCCGGGAAGATGAAGATCACGAGCGGGAAGATCAGCTTCACGGCGGTCTTCGCCGCCTTTTCTTCGGCCAATTGGCGGCGGCGAATCCGCATCGACTCGCTTTGCACGCGCAGCGCCTGGGCGACGCTCGAGCCGAACTTATCGGCTTGGATCAGAATGGCGGCGAGCTGACGCAGGTCGTCCACGCCCGACCGATCGCCCAGTTCGTGCAGCACTTCGGACCGCGACTTGCCGACCTGCAATTGGAAGTTGGCCAACGCGAACTCGTCGCAGATCACCTTGAACGTCCGCTTCATCTCTTCCGAGACTTTGCGCATGGCCTGGTCCAGGCCGAGGCCCGCCTCGACGCAGACGACCAGCAGGTCGAGCGCGTCGGGGAGTCCGAGAAAGATCTGTTCTTTCCGTGCCTTGCCGAGGAAGTAGACGATGATATCGGGGACGTAGAACATGACGCCGCCGGCGGCGATCGCCCCCATGATCGCCCGCTGCGACATTTCGGTGAACAGTGCGACGCCGGCGCCGCTGAAGAACAGGCCCAAGATCAGGCAGGCGAACTTGCCGCCGAGAAAGATCGTGGGGGCCGTTTCGCCGCGAAAGCCCGCGTAGCCGAGCTTCAGCTTGAGCTTGTTGGCTTCCTTTTCATCCTTGGGTTGCAGCGGCCGGGCGAAGGCCGGCGACGCGGCGGAGAGCAGCCGCGTCATCGCGTCCTGCGTTTTCATCGCGCCGTCTTCGCCGCCCCCATCTTTCTTGCGGCGGCGGGCGGCCGGGTTCTTGATTTCTTCGAGCCGCTCCGTGGCCCGCGGCTTCTTCGTCGCGAACACGTTCATCGCCGCCCACGCGCCGATGGCGAATGCGCCGAACACGGCCATCGGCACGAAATGCTCGGGATTGAACGGGCTGGCTGCGAGCAGGAACATAGTTGAGAGTCCCTAGCGATCCGAGGTCAAGTCGCGTGAGATCGGCCGCCGACCGGCGGGCTCCGCGATTCGTCCGTTTCGCTATATCTTTGAGTCGAAGCGTTTAGACCTTGATGTTCACGATCTTGCGAATCATGTACGCCCCCAGCAGCTGCATGACCACGGCCCCGGCGAGCATCTTCTTGCCCAGCGGGTCGGTGAACAGCACCATGACGTACTCGGGATTGAGCTTGTAGACGGTGAGGAACAGCACGACCGGCAAGGCCAACAGCACGACGCCCGACAAGCGGCCTTCGCCGGTCAGGGCCTGGATCTGCCCCCAGATACGGAACCGATCGCGAATCAGGGAGCCGATCTTGTCGAGGATTTCGCCGAGATCGCCCCCCGTCTGGCGTTGCAGAATAACGGCGGTGGCGAAGAACTTGAGGTCCAGGTTCGGGATGCGCCGGGTCATCGAGTCGATCGCTTCCGCCAGCGGGATACCGAGGTTGTGCTCCTCGAATACGCGGCCGAACTCGACGCTGACGGGCGCCCTCATTTCGGACTTTACCAGGTCGAAGCCGGCCGCGAGGCTGTGGCCTGCGCGCAGAGCGCGGGCCAACAGCTCGAGCGCGTCGGGCAGTTGGGCGGCGAACGCCTTCAGCCGCCGCTTGCGGCGGAACAACAACCACAACAGCGGCAGGAAGGCGCCCAGAATGAACAGCAGGGGGGCGAAAGCGAAGTTGACGCCCGATACCAGGCTTGTCAGCGCCGCCCCGACGCCGAGCACGCCGCAAATGCCGAAGAATTTTCCGGAGGTCAGGTTCGTGTCGGCCTGCTCGAACAGCAGCCCCATCTCGCCGAAGCGGGCGGCCAGGAGATCGAAGATGCTGGGGACGGCGTCCAGCGGATGGGCGATCACCGTCGCGCCTGCCGCTTCCTTATGCGACGAGCCTGCGCTCGTCAATAAATTGAGGCGACCCTCGATCTTGGAGCCCTTCTCGCCGCGAAACATCAGCGACATCGCGCCGATCAGGGTCGCGACGGCGAGAAAAACGGCGATCGAGATGATGAGCGGACTCATGGGCTTTCCTCACGCCGCCCGGCGGCGGCAAAACGTTCCTGTCGATTTCGAGCGACTCTCGCTTAGGCTTGCATCATCACGCGTTGGCGGAAGGCGCTGGCAGGCAGGCGCACGCCCGCGCTCTCGAGCTTGTTCATAAACGTCGGCCGGATGCCCGAAGCCTCAAAGTGGCCGAAGGCCTTGCCGTTGGCGTCCATGCCTTCCTGCACGTACTTGTAAACGTCTTGCAGCACGACGGTGTCCTGCTCCATGCCGACCACTTCCGTGATGGCCGTGATCCGGCGGATACCGCCCTGGAGCCGGTTGGCTTGGATGATCAAGTCGACGGCGCTGGCGATTTGCTGCCGCAAGGCTTTGAGCGGCAGGTCGAAGCCCGACATCGTGATCATCGTTTCGATTCGCGCGATGGCATCGCGGGGGGTGTTGGCGTGCAGCGTCGTCATCGAGCCTTCGTGGCCGGTGTTCATGGCCTGCAGCATGTCGAGCGTTTCCGGACCGCGGCATTCGCCGATGATGATCCGCTCGGGCCGCATGCGCAGGGCGTTCTTCACCAGGTCGGTGGCCGTCACGGCGCCCTTTCCTTCGATGTTCGCCGGCCGTGTTTCGAGCCGGACGACGTGCTCTTGCTGCAGCTGAAGTTCGGCCGCGTCTTCGATCGTGACCACGCGTTCGTGGCCGGGGATGAAGCTCGAGAGGGTGTTCAAGAGGGTCGTTTTACCGGAACCCGTGCCGCCCGAGATAATCACGTTCAGTCGGGCCTTGATCGCCCCTTCCAGGAGCATCACCATCTCGGGCGTGAAGGCTTTGTAGTTCAGCAGGTCTTCCAGCTTCAACGGGTTCGAGCCGAAGCGACGAATCGAAACCGCGGCGCCGTCGAGCGCCAGCGGGGGAATGATGGCGTTGACGCGGGAGCCGTCCGGCAAGCGCGCGTCGACCATCGGGCAAACTTCGTCGACGCGGCGTCCCACCTTCGACACGATGCGGTCGATGATCTGCAGCAAGTGGGCGTTGTCGCGAAACGTGACCGTGCTCTTTTCGAGCTTGCCCTTCTTTTCAATGTAAATCTGTTTCGGTCCGTTGATCAGAATGTCGCTGATCAAGGGGTCCTTCAGCAGCAACTCCAGCGGGCCGAAGCCGAACGTTTCGTCCAGCACTTCTTCCACCAGCCGTTCCCGCTCGGCCCGATTCAAGAGCGCCGATTCGGCGTCGCTGAGGTGCTCGATGACCATCCGGATTTCGCGGCGCAGGACGTCGTTGTCCATCTCGCCGACTTTCGTCAGGTCGAGCTTGTCGACGAGCTTGCTGTGAATACGGCGCTTGAGGGATTCAAACTCCGTCTCCGAAGTCTTGTCACCTGGTTTAGCGCCGGGCATCATCTGTTTGGCCATGGTCCAACTCTCGATCGCGGGGAGACGGTACGGACGGACTGCGGACTGCGGGCGCGGAACGCCCCTCTAGAAAAGTCTAGGTCACCGTTAACGCGAGCCGAGCCGATTCAGGGGGCCCACGGGCGTAGCCCTTAGGGGCGGGCGGAGAAACCCGCATTGCGGCCGGTGCGGGGTAATCGGGCGTGCTGCGGGCCGTCGCGCGGCGCCCAGCGGCCGGGCGCTATTTGCCCGTTTTGCTCTTGGTCGGCCAGAAGCTGAACAGGCCCGATTTGGCGGCCTTGGCGTCCCCTGCTTCCTCCGTCGCGGTTTCCTTGCGGTCGCCGGTCAGGGCCTCCGCCAGCGCGACGATCGATTGCGTCACCGCTGCTTTCGGCGCCTGCTCGATGAGCGGCACGCCGTTGTTGCGAACTTCGACCATCGTCCGATAGTCGTTCGGAACCTGCCAGAAGACCTCGCGGCCGATCGTTTCCTGGGCCTTTTTCAAGCTGATGGCCCCGGCGTCGAGCCCGGCCCGGTTCACCACCACCTTGATCTTTTCCGACAGGTCCTTGTTCTCTTTAAACGACGTCAGCAGGCGGACCACGTTTCGCAGGCAGGGCAAGTCGAGCTGCGTGACGAGCAGAATGTGGTTCGCCATTTGCAGGGCGACCAGGTCGTTGGCCGTGTAACCCTTCGACAGGTCGATCACCAGGTGCGAGAACGTCGCCTTCATCAGGCCGATCACCCGTTGCAGGTCGTCCGGCGTGATCAGCGCCATATCTTCCATCTGGATCGGCCGCGGCAGCAGATATAGGCCGGATGAGTGCTTGGTGAGCGAACGCTTCAAGAGCGCGAAGTCGAGTCGCGACACGTTCTGCGCGACGTCGACGAGCGTGTAGTCGGGTATCGAGTCCAGGAAGACGTCGGCGTCGCCTAGGCAGAGGTCCAGGTCGATCAGTGCGACCGACTTCTTGGCGTCCTTCGCCAGGATGCAGCCCAAGTTGACCGCCAGGCTGGTCGTGCCGACGCCGCCGGTCGCTCCGGCCACGGCGATGACCGTGCTTCCTCGCGTTTTGCTTTCGCCTCGGCCGAATTTCTTCTCGCTGATGCGGGAGAGGGCGTCGAGGATGTCCTGTAGCTTGACCGGATGGCTCAGGAATTCCTTAGCCCCGGCCCGCATCGCTTGGAGGATCACTTGCCCGTCGGTCGACGAGCTGATCACGAGGATCGCGCACTCCTGGGCCGCCTCGGCGACCTTTTCGACCAGCTCCAACCCCTTGGCCGGGTTGCTGTCGAGGCAGATGATGCCGATATCGGGGTGCGTCTGAGTAACGACGTCCGAGAAGAACTCGTAGCGCGAGCATTCCGCCTCGAGCCACACGGTATCCATGCCCAAGAGCATCGTCTTGAGCGCGTTACGCGTCGTGTCGTTCGGATCGACGATCGCTAGTCGGAGGACGTTACTCATTTCGACGAAATTCTGGCGTCTGCGCCGGCAATAGTCCGTGGCCCCTACCTGCGCCACGGTAACCGGATCGGCGTCGCCTGCGTCGAGCCCGTTTGTTACGCGGCCCCCGACGCAAGCTTCATCTACATCCGGCGACCAAATATAGGATGCAGATAGACAATGCCGGGGTGCGGAAGCGCGAAACTTTATTTCGTCACGTCATAACCAATCGGACCGATGAGCCCCGGTCCGGCCGCTTCGGCCGGTTGTGCCGGGCGTACGGTCGGCGGAACCGTCGATCGGGGCGCGTACACGCCCGACGTGTAGCCGTTCCCCTCGGCAGGCGGCGGCTGCCTGCGGCTTACCGCCGTGATCCGTGGTGCGGGTTCTAACGATGGTTCCGCAGATATGCCGATTTGGTCCTCGGTCGACGGTCCGGCGTCGTCCGTCCCGACGCTGGGCAGGGGCTTGATCCGTAGCGAGCTTTGCGTCGCGGGATCTCCGGGAGCCGCCATGGGGGGGGCCGGTCTCGGAACGGCGCCCTCCGCCGGAGGGAGCGGTTCGCCGGCCGGATCGATGCCCGCCGGCATGCCGCCCGAGCCGGGAGCGACCCCGTCGGGGGTGATCAGGTATTCCTGTTGGAAATGCGGGGGGCGCAGGCAATCCGGCGGCACTTCGATGTGACCCTGATGGTACAGCTGCCCGTCGTTCGGGCTCGTGGTGTGGACGCCGGGCAGCTCCATGCAGGCAACTTGGGCCGGATCGAGACCGTCGACGAGCTGCGGCGTGACCATGACGAGGAGTTCGATCTCGTTCTCCTGCACGCTGGTGCGGCGGAAAAACGTGCCGAGCCCCGGAACATCCATCAAAACCGGAATTCCCCGCACGCTCGACGAGTCGCGGCGTTGCACCAAGCCGCCGATGGCCAGCGTTTCGCCCGCCCGCATGTTCACGGCGACGTCGAACTCGCGGACCAAGAGGCCCGGGACCTGGCTACCGTTGATCGTGATGCTACGGGCCGGATCGAGTTCGCTGACGCGCGGCCGGACCTGCAAGTGGACCACGCCGTTGCCCATCACGATCGGCACGAAATCCACCTGCGTGCCGTAACGACGGTACTCGATCGAGATTGTGCCGAGGCTTTGCGGAACGGCGATCGGGATTTCGCCGCCCGAGTTCATGAATGCGGGCCGGCCGCTCTCGGTGACGAGATTCGGGTCGGCGAGCACTTTCGCCAGGTTGTTTTGCTTGAGGGCTTCGATGAAGCCGTAAAAGTTGTCGCCGCCGCTCGCGATGCGGAAGGGGAGGGTTTGGGCCCCGGAGGTGGTGATGGCGTTCGCCGCGGAGAGGGGGCC
>Ga0163153_10007913_pt1 | contig 11258 bp, 8 predicted proteins | sample OliLakLV19MP6IB1_FD_148629 | JGI IMG/M metagenome (GOLD analysis project Ga0163153, IMG submission 148629) | Freshwater microbial mat bacterial communities from Lake Vanda, McMurdo Dry Valleys, Antarctica - Oligotrophic Lake LV.19.MP6.IB-1 | ecosystem: Environmental > Aquatic > Freshwater > Lake... | reverse complement strand
CCATAGCTCTGTCGAACACAACCTGCCCGTCGCGCCACTGTACTCCGATGTCATCAATTTATGGAGTAAAACAGGAACGCATAACACCCCTACCCTGATCGTCAACTACGGCAGCCTGACCGGCGAATACTACTGGTACCAGAATACGGAGGTCTGGAAAAAAGAGCCGCTGCTTCAGTTTACGCCGAAACACATCCTCGACGAACGCAGCCGCCACCGCACCATGGCGCCGGAAGAAGAATACCAGAACGGACATGTTCTCGTCAGTCAATCCTGCAAAAAACTCCAGGATGCCGGGGTTAATATCAACCTCGGCGCGCATGGCCAACTCAACGGACTCGGCGCACACTGGGAGCTCTGGATGCTACAACAAGGCGGTATGAGCAATCTGCAGGCTTTGAAATGCGCCACCATCAACGGAGCGATACACCTCGGCATGGACAAAGAAATCGGCTCGCTGAAAGCCGGTAAACTCGCCGACCTGATTGTGCTCGACCAGAACCCACTGGATGATATAAAAAACTCGGAATCAATTCGTTATGTCATGGTGAATGGCCGGCTGTTTGATGCAGCCACCCTCAACGAAATCGGTAATTACAATAAAAAACGGAACAAATTCTGGTTTGAAATGCCAGGCAGCCAGACGAGCGGGGCAGGCATGAGCCATAGCTGCCTGGAGGCGAGGTGTGTTTGTGGACATTGAGGTTCTACAAACGTTGGGCTTCTACCGAGGCCTTAAGTTGATGGCTATGCCCCGGCCCCCTCTCCGACGGAGAGGGGGTGACTTTACGTTTGACATCCCTGATAGGAGTGCCGAACGTCAAGTACACCTTCATCCGACAGAGAGGGGGCGACTTCACCTTTGACTTCCTTATAACTGCTTTTTTCGATGACTTTCCCATCCAGAAGATTGCCGGAATAAAACTGAACGGCGGGTTCGGTATCGGGTACTTCGCTGATGCGCTGAACCAGGGCGCCGACGCCATACCCGTTGGCAGAGTAACCGAATCCGCCACTTGTCGCAGTATTTCTTCGCCATACAAGTGCTTGCTGCCCGTGACAAACCAAACCTCTAATTTTTTAAGGTCAATCATTTTTTCTTGGTTATTGGATATTCAGGTTTGACAATAACATACATTCGATGTGTCAGTAGTACACAATGTATTTCAAAAAAAGGAGCCGCCCCGAATCTTCGCAGGCGGCTCCTTTTTCAAAATCCGAACGATATTGATTTTTTACAACTTTACCGATAAAGTTAATACTGCATTCCGTCCGTCTGAAGGCCAGATGCCAGGCCCGGGATAAAATGAAGGGCGTTTGGTAAAATATTGTTCATCAGTGATATTATTGACGCTCAAACGCAAGGCCATATTGGGATAGAAGCGATAAGAAGCGTTTATATCCAACAGGCCATAAGCAGGAACTAATCCTACCGCACCGGTGGCAGAAGGCGCTACCGTGTTTTGCGGATCTGCAAAAGTTTCTGCCGTATAACTGTACAAGGCAGAGATGCTGAATTTTTTATATTTTAAACTCAGACCGTTGCGGGAAATTACGTCGGGCACACTCTCTACTTTGTTGCCTGATACGTCTATGTTTTTATCGCCGGAACGAATCGCAGCATTTTCATATGCTGCATCGAACAAGGCGGTAGAAGTAAAAATATTGCAGCGAACGACATCCGCGAGTTGGAAACCATATTCGACGAATGCTTCCAGGCCGTGTGTGACGGTATTGCCGATGTTGGTACGGAGGATATAAAAGGTATTGCCTTCCTGTAACGAAACGCTTCCGAGGCGGTTGTTGTACTGCAAACGGAAAACGCTCAAATCCCATTTGAAACCACCGGCGGCTCCACGCCAGCCTAATTCCGCATTATAGCCGAAGGCATCTTTCAGGTTTTTATCCGAGCGTTCCAGAACGGAGGCTGGAATAATATCTTTAAATATAACCGGACGATAAGCCTGGGAGAAACCGGCGTAGATATTTTGTCGACTGTTCATCTGGAAATCAGTACTTATTCCCAGCAAAGGGAAATTGCGTTTGATCGTGTTGGGTAGTTCATTCGGATCGTAATAAGTCGTTACGCCCGACAGTTTGGTATCGCCTGACTCGTAACGAATGCCCGGACTTACCGAGAAACGACGACTCAGTTGAAACTTGTTTTCAATGAACAGCGCAATGTTCCGGCTTTTCAGGTGCAGGTCGCGCCCCCAGCTGTTGGGTATGATCGTTAAATCAAAATCCGAGCCCGTCGTGCCTTTTCCTTGTTGCCGGCGGTTCAAGTCGTTGTTGATATATTGCGCTCCTACGGAGAGCGTAGAAGAATTTCCCCGCAAGGTATAATGCTGCAAAAAACGCAATTCCGTTGAGTAACTGTTAAAGCCATCGATGTCCACCACCCGCGGGTTATAATCAAAAGTGCTGCGGTTGATGGTGTCTGCGATATTAGCCGTGCGGTCGATTATTACGCTGCGGCGTTCGCCCAATACGGCTGATGCCTTCCAGGCTAAGATGCTGCGTGCACTTGTTTTCCATTCCAAAGACAGGGAAGGGACATAAATTTCAGGATTGAAATAATTGCGCGAACGGGTCGACTGGCGCGGGTCGGCCTGGAACATGGCATCTGTAAGCGGCCCGGGAATGTGGTAGATATAATGAGAGCGCAGCAATTCGGCACCAATAGTCAGGTTTTTGCCTGCTGCATATTTCAGCACCAGTCCCTGACCGTCGTAGTCCGATTCGCTGTTGTCGCGATACCCATCTGATATTCGTTTGCTGTAAAAAGCGTAATACTGCAATTTTCCTGTTTTGCCTCCAATCGCGTTATAGGTACTCAAAAGCCCGAAAGAACCTACTGAATTGATCGTTTCCCAACTGATAGACTTGGAAGTATCGGGCTGTTTCAGCACGTAATTCAACATGCCCCCAAACTGTGCGCCGTATTGCAACGCACCGGTGCCGCGAATGAGTTCGATTCGACCAACCGCTTCCATGGGCAAACTGAAATGACTGGCCGGATAACCGTAAATATCCGAATTAGTCATTGTACCGTTGGCACGAATATTAAACTCCCAGCCCCTGTGCGGGTCGAGGCCCCGCGTGCTGATATTGGTCTGATTGCCTGTGCCATCCATATCGTAGACAAAAACGCCCGGCACCTTTGCAAATATCTGACGGGCTGTTTTTTCGGCGATATTGGCGTCCATATTCTGCAAATTGATCACCTCATTTTTTTTACCGGCCCATAGGTAAGCGCCCTGCGATTGCGGCAAACGCACAATTTGCTCTAACTGGGCATTGATTTCCACGGCCCGCAGTTGTTGTGTAGTCAGGGTGTCCTTTTGAATTTGAGCAAATAACAAAGGTGATGCCATCAAAGCGACAGCAACGAAGAGTAGTTTTTTCAAAATAATCAGGATTTTACTGGATGAACGTACAAAGGAAAGCCCCAAGGCACAAACACGACCTTAAAAGTCAATTAAAATAAGGACCGATTTAAAATCAATTTGAGTTATTTTTTTACAAACACTTGAGTATCAAGCCGGATAACAGATACCCGATAACTACTTAGCCCTGAATCACTTTGTTATTTGCCATTTGCTTGAACCGGCTCTCCTTTTACTTCACTGAGCGTATCATTGCGGTATCGGGAGTAAAAGATCATGTCTCCTTCGGGCGACCACTTGTACAAATAGCCGTTTTTCAAGTTGTTTTCAAAGTTAACCGTGAACTGAATCCGGCCGTTTTCGTACCAGAGTGTGTCTCCACCCTGGTGAGCGCCCGCTTTGTAATATTGCACTTCCTTGATTTTTCCGCTGGGGTAATACACCACCGTGCGGCCCTCCTGCATGCCATTTTGGAACCAGCGTTCGGCCATCAATTTGCCATCGCCGTAGTAATCGGTCATTTTGCCTTCCTTTTTGCCATCGACAAAAGAGGTGCGACGGGAGACGATGCCTGTTTCGTAATGATCCACTTTTTCAAATTGTTTCGGCGTTTCCTGCCGGCAAGCGATGCCCCAGCCGACAATCAGCAAGAGCCAATAGATTTTTTGAAACATATCGTAGAATTAGTTGAGTATGTTGAGGGAAATGGTATCAGGGTTACAAAAAAGAGGCCGCCATTGCTGACGGCCCCTTCCCCCACATTTATGTTTCTTAGGAACGGTGTCAAAATAAGTTTCCAATTTGATGCCATTCCTTATCTGTGGTTTTTATTTTTTCCAGGGCAACCTGTTCACCTGACGGCCTATAGCACTTCCAAAACGAACACCTTCCTCGCTGTCCATACGTAAGTGAACGCCCAGTGGAACGCGTGACCACGCATTTTCCTGCGCCATTTCGAAGAAACTGCCGAAGCTGCGCGGAACGCCTTCAAATTCAGAGCGGTTTTCATGGCAACGGTCGGTCATAGCATACGCATATCCGAAAATATCGCCCAGCACTTCTGCGCCTGCGGCACCCATAGTTGAGTGGCCGGATGGATAAGCCGGGAATGACGGCGTCACACCTTCTTCGCCCGTCAGCGGGTTGTACAAAGCAGGTACCCAGGAAGGATCGAATACGCGATTGATGTAAGTCTGCGGGCGTTCTACATTGTAGTAGTACTTGGAATACCAGCAACCTACGGAAGCGTCATTCAGTGCTATACCTACTTTAACAGTCATAAACAGGGCTGTTTCCAGGTCGCTGCCTTCATCTGACAATACCTGGTCACCGATAGCCAGCCAGCGTGGGCCGGGGCTGAAAGTCAGGTTTACAAGGTCATCGCTCCAGAACTCGCCCACCCACTCGTCTTCATAAGACAGTGTAGGCGTATTTTGAGCATACACTTCCAAGGCCTGGGAATACATTTCAGAAGTAGGGGAAGCGGAATACGGCAGTGGTGGACGGCAGATTTTTTCAGTCAACGCAAAAGTGCGCGCTCCGCCCCAAACACCACCCATCGGTTTGCCAGGGCCGGGGAAAGTAGGTTTCCAGTCGCCGTCGCTGTCAAAATGATCCTGCCAGTTATAACCCTGGAACGGATCGAGGTAGTGGTCATGTCCGACCAGGTCGGTTTTGGAATACGCCCAAACGGCAGCAGCAACTGCTTCGCCATAATCTATCGAACGTTTGAAAATCTCGGGGCTTACGGCCGCTTCACCTCTGTCGTTGTACTGATTTTCCAGCGCTACTATTTTCTGGCGCAGATTGTCCGCAGTGTTGGGAAAAAAACGCGGCATCAGATATCCGAATGAAGCGTTGATTACGGTAGGCCAGTGATACTCTTCCGATCCGGCAGCAGGTATAGAAAGACCGGCATAGAGGTTGGCTACAGAGTTATACTCCGGCATACCCGTGATACAAGCCTCCCAGGCAGAAAGGCCCATGTATGCGATGGAGCGAGGCGCAGGGCCGGGGCGATAGCCAGGTGCATAGCGTTCAATTTGAAGGAATAGTTCGTTCCAGTCATACACAACTTTGTTGTCAAATGTTTTTACCGATTTGGCATCAACCGAAGCAGCCGGGTCTGCATCTTTACAGGCGGGGATTAAAACGCCCATAACGAGGAATGCCAAAAGGACAAGAGGTGTGTAACTTTTCAAAAATTGCATAATTTAGTTTTTTACGTGAAACATTGCAGGGAGGCGTAGCAAAGTACCGGCCACTTTTCACCAAACGGTTTAAATTCAGATTAAAAAGCGCTTAAAATCTGTATATTGCCTATATTTGAGTACTGTATACCTTGTTTTTTGTCGTGTTTTGCAAGTCAATACTTGTTGATATGAAAGTGCTACTGATAGAAGATGAACCCAAAATGGCCCGTTCCCTTAAAAAGGGGCTGGAAGAACACCAGATTGAGGTGGATGCAGCATTAAATGGTTTAACCGGATACCAGTTGGCTGTTGGCAATGAATATGCTGTGATTATTTCAGATATTATTCTGCCCGGGTTGAATGGTATCGATTTATTACTTCAACTTCGCAACACAGGTAACCGAACCCCTGTTATTTTGTTAAGTGCGTTGGGACAAACAGATGACAAAGTTAGCGGTTTTGAAGCAGGCGCGGATGATTATTTGACGAAACCTTTTGAATTCCGTGAATTACTCATGCGTATCCGGGCATTGGCCCGGCGACCGGTGGATACTTACCAGTCTTCACCCAACCTGCGCTTCGCCGACCTGGAAATGAACCTCGAAACCAAGGAGTTTTTCCGGGAAGGGCAAAAGATTGCGCTTACGCCGCGTGAATTTTCACTTATGGAATACTTATTGCGTAATCCGGAAAGGGTGATCTCCAAAAATGAAATTTCCGAGCGCGTCTGGAACTTGCATTTCGATACCGGAACCAATGTGATTGAAGTTTATGTGAACTTTTTGCGCAAAAAAATTGAAAAAGGTTTTGCCAGGAAGTTGATCCACACCCAGTTTAAAAACGGTTATATCCTGCGGGAAGAAGAAGTCTGAACCTGTTATGCAAATTCGTACAAAACTTACGCTGCAATTTATCATACTCGTGGCAGGCATCCTGCTGCTGTCGCTTTGTTTTATTTATTTCAAATTCCGGCAAATAACGGAAGATGAATTTTATAACAACCTGCGCTCCAAAGCACTGATGACCGCCGAAATGGTGCTCCATGAAGAAGAAAAACTGCAAGTACTGGCAACAGAAAACAATTCGGAAAACGCTGAATTGCTTCCATTCCGGGAAAATGTGGTCATCTACAATGGCAAACTGCAAATGGTTTTTGCCTTCAACCGGGATGGAGAACTGCTGACAAACAACCGGCTTCGCGAACTCAAATCAAATGACGAAACCTGTTTTCTACATGGAAACTTACATGCGATCGCGGTGCGGCATACCAGTCACAGTGGCAAGGAATACCTGATTGTAGCCGAATCCATATTCAATTCCGAAGAACTCGGAAATCTGCGCAACATCCTGATTATCAGTTTCTTTATGGGTATCGGCATCGTCGCTGCCGGCGGCTGGTTCTATGCGGGTCAGGCCATGTCGCCCGTGTCCCGCATCATCAACCAGGTAGATCATATTTTGCCGTCCGACCTGAGCGCCCGGCTCGACGTAGCCAATAACCACGATGAAATTTCCCGGCTCGTAATCACATTTAACCGGCTGCTCGACCGTATTCAGTTTGCTTTTCGGATGCAAAAAAGTTTTATCTCCAATGTATCGCACGAATTAAAAAACCCGCTTTCCGTTATTCTTTCTCAATTAGAAGTAGCGCTTGACAAAAAACGCAATGCCCCTGAATACCATGCCACGTTGACTTCCGTATTGGAAGATACCCGTGAACTCAGCGACGTGACGGAAAAACTGCTTCAACTGGCACGGGTGCATTCGGAAGGCGCAAATATTACTTTTGAACAGGTGCGACTTGATGAAATTATGCTCCAAACAAGGGCTGCTCTGCTGCGCCTGCACCCAGACTATCATATTTCATTCGATATTGAAGGTATACCGGAAAGTGAAGATCAACTTTGTGTGCTTGGCAATGAATCGCTGCTTCGCTCGGCTTTCCAGAACCTGATGGACAACGGTTGTAAGTTTTCAGTGGATAAAAAAGTGGAAGTAAAAGTTGGTTTCGAACCATCCGGAAAACACTATGTGGAAATTACGGATCGCGGTCCAGGCATCCCCCCCAAAGATATGCAGCTGATTTTTCAACCCTTCTACCGAAGTTCCCAAAACATTCATGTTCGTGGATCAGGCATCGGACTCTCTCTGGTGGAAAGTATTCTGAAACTTCACCACGTAGTTCTGGATGTTGTGTCAGCACAAGGAAAAGGAACGACATTCAAATTGAGTTTCCCGTGAATATAGAGGTGAGAGGTGAGAGGTGAGAGGTGAGAGGGAGAGAATATCCCTTTTGGCCTTATTTACGGGTTTGGCTGTGGAGTTGCAGGCCTGTATTTTTTATTACTCACTTTCGCCGAAGGCAATGCGGCCCCAAACACGAAACACGAAACACGAAACACGAAACACCAAAAACCAAACACATTGGCTTATGAAAAAAAACTGGTTTGTTTTCCTTAAAAAAATACTCGCGACAACCTTGTTGCTGGGTATTGTGCTGGGACAAAGCTGCCGTCATCTTGCAGACAAAGAGTCTGAAGAACACCAGATCGCCGCAGAAGCCACCCTCTCATGGAACAGGTTGATACTCGATCTGGAACGGTACACCCCTGGTTACCGGCCACCTGTAAGCGCCCGGATGTTCGCCTATGTGGAAATGGCCGCCTATGAAGCATCCCTGCCGGATTTGAAAGGCTATGTTTCCATGGAACAATACTGCCCTGGTTACACCAAACCATCTATTGCGCCCATTAAAGGCCAGTTTCACCTCCCTACCAGTCTGAATGCTGCTTATGCCCAGATATTGCGCGATTTCTTCCCAACAACACCTCAAAATCTGAAAAATCAAATTAATGTTCTGGAAGAAACGTATGCCCGGCGTTTTCACGAAATCATTGACAGCCGTATCCTGTATCAATCCAAAACATTCGGACAATCCGTTAGTAAAGCCGTCTGGCAATGGTCGATGACCGATAAGGAAGGCCATGACGCTTTCCTGTTTAATTATGATCGCCGCTTCGTACCCGAAACCTGTGCCGGTTGCTGGCAACCCAACAACAAACGCCCTCTTCCTGCCCTGTTACCCAACTGGGGAAAGACCCGGACATTTGTAGCAAACACCTCCGATATTCCGGTGAAGCCGCCGATTCCTTTTGACGAATCGCCCGGCTCTCCCCTGCATACAGAAGCGGTAGAGGTATTATCTGTTTCGCATCTCCTTAGCAAAGAGAATCACTGGATCGCTGAATTGTGGAGTGATGATATTACAGGGCTTACGCTCACACCGGCCGGGCGCTGGATTTCCATTACCACCCAAGCGCTGGAACAGGCTCATCTCCCATTTACAGAAGTGATGGAAACCTACCTCAAAACAGCGCTTGCAATGTGCGATGTGGGGATTGTTACCTGGCATGGAAAATATACGTTTAATCTGGAACGCCCGGAAACCTACATTCACAGGGTGATGAAAACAGATTGGTCGCCCCTGCACGACAACCCATCCTTCCCCTCCTACCCTTCCGGACATGCTGCATTCGGGGCTGCCGCCGCAGAGGTGCTGACCGCTCAATTGGGCGAACATTTTACTTTAACCGACCGAACCCACGAAAACCGGCAGGAATTTACCGGCAAGCCGCGCACCTACCACTCCTTTACTGAAATGGCACAGGAAAACGCCACCTCCCGCGTACTGCTTGGCGTTCATTACCGCATGGATTGCATCGAAGGGCTTCGGCTGGGAAAAAGTGTGGGACAAAAGGTGAATGACTTGCCACTTAAAAGGGTGGAAGCAAGAAAAAGATAACTCTACTTATATTGATTTTTCCAGCTCTAAAAGTAGAATGAACTTTATAGGTTTGCATCTTCTGAAGCCCTAAAGATTTCCATGCTTTTTATCTTTTCAACCTATGACCATACGTCTTAAAAATCAGATTCCGGTAATCCTGTTCATTTGTTGGACAGTTGTTCTACCGGCCCAAAAGTATATTCCTTTCCCTTACGTTTATGAAAAAGTAGCGACAGGCGACAGCGCTATGGTTGTCACGGCGCATCCACTTGCGACACAGACGGGGGGCGATGTGTTACGCGCCGGTGGAAATGCCATCGACGCTGCGGTGGCTGTGCAATTTGCGCTGGCAGTTGTCTATCCGCAGGCGGGCAATATCGGCGGCGGCGGTTTTTTAATTTACCGGGATAAAAACGGCCGGACTGAAGCCCTGGATTACCGTGAAAAGGCGCCCGCTGCCGCAACGGAAAGGATGTACTTAGACTCCCTTGACGAAGTTGTTCCCGACAAAAGCCGCTTCGGTATGCTGGCAGCAGGCGTTCCCGGCACAGTAGACGGCATGTGGGAAGCACACCAAAAATACGGTCGCCTTCCCTGGAATGACCTGCTAACGCCCGCCATTGAATTGGCAGACAAAGGTTTTCAACTCACGGAGAAAGAAGCCAGTCAACTCAATGCGGAACGAAACGTTTTTTTGAACAACAGCGCCATCATCCCGGCATTTGTCAGCCAACAACCCTGGGAATTTCGCGACTGGCTGATCCAGAAAGACCTGGCGAATACGCTCCGAACAATTGCTGAAAAAGGGCGCGACGGCTTTTATACTGCCGGAATTGCAGCCCTGATCGTCCGCACCATGTCGCAGAAAAGAGGATTGATCACTGCTGAAGACCTCGAAAATTACCACAGTGTCTGGCGCAAACCGCTGGAGTTTGACTTTGGCGAATTACACATCGTTACCATGCCGCCGCCAAGTAGCGGAGGTATCATTCTACAGCAGTTGCTCGGCATGGTCGATCATCTCAAGATCAAATCCCTCGGTTTTCACACGCCGGAGTCCGTTCACCTGATGGCCGAAGCCGAACGCCGCGCCTACGCCGACCGGGCAGAACACATCGGCGACCCGGATTTCTGGAAAGTGCCCGTCAGTCAGATTACCTCCCGTGTTTACCTGAAAAAAAGAATGAAGGATTTCGACAAAAAAATGGCCACTCCCAGCAGCGCCATTGCTGCCGGATCAGTGAAAGAAAGTGAAGAAACCACGCATTATTCTATCGTCGATACGGAGGGAAACGCCGTTTCGGTGACCACTACCCTCAACGACAGTTATGGGAGCCGGGCAGTGGTAACCGGCGCCGGTTTTATTTTAAACAATGAAATGGACGATTTCAGCGCAAAACCCGGCGCACCCAACCTGTATGGCGCAATAGGAGGCAAAGCCAACGCGATTGTTGGCAATAAACGCCCGCTCAGCAGTATGACGCCGACCATTGTCACCCAAAAAGACAAGGTCTGGATGGTGGTAGGTACACCCGGCGGGACAACCATTCCCACCAGTGTTTTCCAGGTGATTGTCAATGTTTCCCGGTTTGGAATGTCTTTGCCCGACGCTGTTAAAGCCGGACGTTTTCACCACCAGTGGCTGCCCGATCAGATAGCTGTGGAGGAAAATACAATGCCGGAGGAACTGCTTGCAAAACTAAAAGCAATGGGACATACGATTCACCTCAGAGAACCCATCGGTCGAGTGGAAGCGATCCTCCGATTGCCCGACGGTACCTGGCAGGGAGTAGCCGACCCGCGGGGTGACGATGCCGCCAAGGGATTTTAAATTTTTTTGCGCTTGCGCGCCGTAGCGTGATGGAACACGGATTGGACGGATTAAAACAGATT
>Ga0163153_10007912_pt1 | contig 11258 bp, 7 predicted proteins | sample OliLakLV19MP6IB1_FD_148629 | JGI IMG/M metagenome (GOLD analysis project Ga0163153, IMG submission 148629) | Freshwater microbial mat bacterial communities from Lake Vanda, McMurdo Dry Valleys, Antarctica - Oligotrophic Lake LV.19.MP6.IB-1 | ecosystem: Environmental > Aquatic > Freshwater > Lake... | reverse complement strand
CTCATGATCAGGTTGTCCCCGATTGCGATTGCGTGGGCCCTTCTCGGCACGACTTTGACCGCTTGCTCGAACTTCATGGATTTGAGCTCCGGGAATAGAGAGACTGAGCTCGCCATCATCTACGACAAGAGTGGGGCCTATCGCGGGCCGGATCGGTTCCCCGTGATCATCGTGCCGGGCATTCTCGGCTCTCGCCTGCGCAACGATATTTCCGGAACATTGCTTTGGGGCGCATTCGACGGTACGGCAGCCGATCCGGGCGATCCCGATCAACTGAGGCGGATTGCCCTGCCCATCGGCAAGGGCGACGAGCGGCTGATCGAGCTCGCCGACGACGCGGTGCCTGTCGGCGAGCTCGACCGAGCGCGAGTCAACGCCCTCCTGATCCCTTATGAGCTCAAGATCTATGCCGGCATCATGAAGGCGCTGGTCATGGGAGGGTGCATCGACGAAGAGCTTAATCGGGCCAGGGCACTCAACTTCGAATCGAAGGAACACACCTGCTTCCAATTTCCGTACGATTGGCGGCGCGACAATGTCGACTCCGCCCGAGCTCTGGCCACCTTCATCGACCTGCGCGCCGGCGCGGTGGCGAAGCATCGGGAAGACCGATTCGGAATCAAGGGCCGCCCGATAAGGTTCGATATCGTCGCGCATTCGATGGGCGGACTGCTGGTCCGCTACTATCTCATGTACGGCGCTCAAGACCTGCCCAGCGACGGCTCATTGCCACGGTTGACCTGGGAGGGCGCAAAACATGTCGACAAGTTCATCATGGTCGCAACGCCCAATGCCGGTTCCGTCCTTGCCCTCCAGAATCTCATCGAAGGGCGGCGGTTTGGATTGCTGATGCCGCACTACCCGCCAGCCTTGCTTGGGACTTATCCTTCGATGGCGCAACTACTGCCCCGTTCACGGCACCATCTGGTGGTTTGGGACGGCAGCAAATCGAGGCTGGTTGCGGATGTATTGGATCCGGAGCTGTGGAAGCGAATGGGGTTGGGCCTTGCGTCGTCCGATCAGGAGCGGATTCTCGCGCAACTGATGCCGGATATTGCCGATTCAGGCGAGCGCCGGCGCCGCGCGCTCGCGCTGCAGGCGCGAATTCTCAATCGCGCGAAACAGTTCATGGCCGCGATCGACCGTCCGGCCTTACCCCCTCCCCACTTAAAGATCCACATGGTCGCGGGCGATGCGCTCGAGACGCCGAAACGCCTTTCGGTGAATTCGCGCAACGGCAAGGTGAACATTCTTGACCATGGGAAAGGCGATGGCGTCGTTCTGCGCCAGAGCGCGCTCCTCGACGAGCGTCTTGGCGCCGAATGGGTGCCGTTGCTTCGTTCCCCGATCGGATTCCAGGCAACGCTTTTCTTGCCCGACGAACACGTCGACCTGACGAGCAGCGCGACTTTCCGCGATAATCTGCTCTATTGGCTGCTAGAGGAACCGCGCCCGATATTGCCAAGCGGCGCAAGAACGAAGCCTCAATCGCGGTAGTGGCGCCCGTCGTTCGATCGCTTTTCCGCCGCGTTCGGGGCCGCGAAATTCCGCCCCCGCTCTACGTTCTTGGGGCGCAAGATCCCCCGCCGAGAACGCAGAAGCTCGCGCAGTATCGATGATTGAGGGCGATCGGCCGCGCTCCTTCGATGAGAGTCGATCCGAGTTCGAATGCGTGATCATAGGGAAGGAGAGTGCAGGAGACGACCGCAAGGTGCGCCGCACCCTTTCGTTTGACGATCATGCGCGAACGGGCGCACATGACGTCGTCGGGGTCTTTGCCCAGGATACTCCAGCAGGACTCCGAAATCTCCGGTACGTTCGCCGCAGGGTCCATCTCCGGAAAAAGCACGAGGCGGCGGGGGTCGTCCGCGTCGATCGCGATCTCCAAGCGCCGTAACAGCTCGCCAAACCCGGCTCGCATTGCGGCTTCCGATTCGCCCCATACCATCCGAGCGGCGACCGCAAGGTCGAAGCCGTTCGTGGCGAGCCAGTTGAGGCCCTCGATCGTCGCCTGCCACGAATTTGGGCCACGAAGTCGTTCATGGTTGGACGCTTGGTAGTGATCGAGCGAGACACGCATCGCAATCTTGCCAGGATAGCGGGCATTTAGCATCTCCAGCGCCATCTTCTGGCGCTGCATCGGCTTCATTGCGTTGGTAAGCACCAGGACGCGGTGGCCCGCCATGAGGCAGTCCTCGATCATGCCGAGGAAGTGAGGATTCATGAAAGGCTCCCCGCCGGTGAAGCCGATCTCGGAGGGAGGCGGGTCGAATTGAGATGCTTGTACAAGGAACTGCCGAACCTCATCGCGATCGAGAAATGCAAGCCGATCGTTCTTGGGACTTGATTCGATATAGCAGCCGCTGCATGCGAGATTGCAGAGCGTGCCCGTATTGAACCACAGGGTCTCGAGCGCCTTCAATCGCACGACTGCGCGATGTTCGCCGATGGCGGTAAACGCCGAGTCCTGAAATTTTGCGCAGGACGATTGATCGAAACGAGTCTCATTTGACGAATCCGCAAAACGTTCGTTCCATATGACCTTGGATGGAGAAATTGACGTCCCCCGCATGGCGAGTTCCGCCGCCGGTAGAACGTCACAGCTCGGCCAAAGTCCATTTTCAAGCGCGGCGGCGTATCCTTCGGGGAGCCTAGCGGCCCGCATTTTTTGCGCTGCAGAAGCGAAATCGTATTCGATCGATGCAGTTTCGACCTTGATTCCGTCTCCCACGGGCACGATCAAGCTGTACCAAACGCGCGATGTCCCATCGTTCGCGGGCATCCCAATGCTGCCTGCATTATGCCAAAGCATGTCGTCGACGACCTGTGTGAAGGGAAGGCCGCAGTGGCCCCCGATAATGCCGGTACATCCGCTCGATTCGATCTGGCGTCGCTTTTCCGACCAAGGCGTTGACAAGAATATGAAACGGTTGATGCTGTCGACGGCGCCATGAACGACCGCGAGGCGCTTCCCCCCGACCACTATGTCGATGCGGCGGGGCAAACCGCGCATCCAAGATCGAATGTTATCATCGACATGCGAGTTTGTGTGGGCATACCAGGCCGAGGAAAGCTGATCGCAGGCCGACCCTTCGGCGAATCCGCAACCGCAGTCCGAGGCGCTCCAACCGATCGCTTCCTCGCAGTTTCCCATCACGACATGGACGCCCCATCGCCTGATGAGATCAACGGTGGCCGATGCATCGGCGCAATAGGCCACGACATCGCCGGTGCAAATCGTTCGTTCGGGCGGAATACCGAACCGCTTTGCTTGCGCTTGGATTGCGCGGGTTGCTTCGAGGTTGCTGTAGCAGCCGCCGAAGATGAGGACCGGTCCACTCAGCTCGAGGAGAGGGACTTCGGCCGGCGCCGGCAGATCCTCGTCTTGCAGGTATCGATCCATACTGGCTCCTTTGCCGGATTACGCAAATGAGCTTCGCTGGGTGATTACAAAAGGTTACCAGCGCACAGCACAGCCCTCCCTTGCTCCATTCCGCCTGGCCTCAGGCATCGAAAGTAGGAAGTCTGGTCGATGAAGGCGAACCGCCGAGGCGTCGTCGTCGTCTTGCGGAAGCGCACTATCAGATGCAACAGCGAGTAGGGAACTGGAAATGACACGCATTGAGCCCTTGAATGTCGGCACAAATCCCGAGCTTGTTGAGAAGCTGAAGTCGGTGCCGAAAAGATCGAGGCACTATGGGATTACGAACGAAGCCAGCTCTTTTCCCCTGCGGAACGCGCCGCGCTCGCATTCGCACAGGCTGCAGCCAGTGTGCCGAATGCCGTGAGCGACTCGGATTTTGACGAGCTTAAAAGGCATTATGACGAAGACCAGATCGTCGAGATGCTTGGTGTGATGGCGCTCTACGGCTTCCTCAATCGGTGGAACGATTCTCTCGCGACACCGCTCGAAGACGCATCGCGTGAATTTGTCGAGCACCATTTGAGTCCCGCGGGATGGTCTGTCGGAAAGCATGGTGGATCAGAGGACAAGGGTCCATTTTCGGGTGGGCGTGAGTAGCAGCGCTCGTATTCGACATCGGCGTTACTTATGTTCACCACGCTTCAAACGGATCCACAAGAATCTGACGATGAATGGAACGAGCGTAATTCCGCCAAGCGCCAGCAGAGTCAGGACGGGATCGGTCTCGCCGGAGAAAAGCAGCGTGTCGCCCCCATACGCGAGCAGGAAGCTGATCGGAATCACGCCCGTTAGGGTCGCCACGACAAAGCGCCAGAATTTGAGGGGCGTCACGCCGGCGGCGTAGCTGATTGCATCGAATGAAATGAAGGGCAGCAGACGGGAGACGAATACGGCCGCCATCAGCCATCGTTGCGAGTGGCCTTTCTCAAACCAGTCCAAAGATCGTCTTATGGTCTCCCAGCGGCGAACGGCATCGTAGGCAAAATATCGCGCGACTACGAAGGCGATTACAGCGCCGAGCTCGGAACCCGCGACGGTAAAGACTGTCCCCCAAATCGGCCCGTAAGCAGCGCCCGCCACAATAGCGATCGGAGCGCTCGGAATGGGCGACATCACGATGGCAAGCGCCAAAAGCCCGATTACGGCTGCCGGCCCGAGAGTCCCCAGCGAATCGATGAACCGGCGCAGTACGGCTTGATCGGCCAGATGTTCCAACCAATCGCTTTCCCGATTTAGCAAGAACCCGCCGAGCAAGACAATTGCGAGCCCTAGGACCAACAAAATTGACCGAAGGCGGGACATTGGTCGTGGCAATCTCGCGACTGAGTAAGTTGTCGTAGATTTGTGGTAGTGGAACAGCGTCGATTCAAAGGAAAATTCGTGAAGGTGCCTGCACGGAAGCCGTGGCGACCTATGTGACCGACGATACGAATTTCCCCTTTGAGCCCGATTGAGAAGGCCCACCCCCGCACTACCAACTCTGCTAAGTCGCCCATTTGTAGACAGAGTTGGCGTCGCGCTGACGAATGAGCCGACCCTAAGATGGCCGCGCGCCATTATAGAGAAACTGGACCCCTTGCTTTGCTCTCGGTAGCTTCAGACAATACGTCTTTACGGCGCGCCAGGTTCTATTAATTCCCGCACCACCGACGGAAGACCGATACGCTGCGGCACTTCGCGCCAGCAGTCGCATGACCCATCAGAACGTTACTTGCCCAGAACCGCCGGCCAATTCTGATCGGCCGAGCGAATCTGGCCTGGAATGTCTCGATTCCAAAGTTCCTGAGCCTTCGAATTGAGATTGAGGTAAAGTTTTCCGTCGACAATACGCCACAAGTCTGGGTCGGATTCAGGGATATGTCCCTGGGCGACTCCAAACGCGCAGTAGCCGCCGTATTGCGGCGCATATTTTTCAGGACTGGCCTTAAACAAGTCTCGATTTGCGGCACTGGCGAAATGCCACGTCGCGCCCCGCCACCGCAAAGCGAACTCGGCACTGCCTTTGATCGGCTTGCCTTCAGCGAAGTATCCGACTGGGTCGAAACCTCGAATTGCGACGCCGCCGGGGGCGAATATCGGCGGCTTTTCGGCCATCGCGGACGGCTGCACGGCAAGCGTTGAACCAAGAACAAGAACGACGGCAAGAACAATCTGCGTGACGAGTCGATTCATCGGAATTTACTCCGCGTGGCTACCGGAACTTGAATACTGGGTACATTGGATTGATCGACGTCACTGCCGAACCGAGCCGGTCCTTCGACTTGTGTTGGCCTACGGCGCGGAATTACCGCCTTGGGGCAAATTCGGATCGCGAGGAAGCCTCCGGCGGAGCCGATTCCGTTCTTCCTCCACGATTCTCTGTTCGTTGGATCGAAACCCGTGGTAACTCTCGCGGATGCCACGATCACCAACTTGTGACCGGCGGATGTCATTTCTGCAGTCGGCGCGAACGAACGTACATATGCAATGTGAGGCACAACATGTCCGTTCGAATAGTGGCTCCTGTCCGTGCGCGTCGAATTCTCAGCTTCGTCGTGATGCTCAGTTTGGCGAGCGGGGGCGCAAGCCAACGAGCGGCTTCGGAAGGCCCAAGCGACTGGACGCACGAATGGCCGCGGACCGACTTCTCGCGGGCGACGGTTCCACTGGATGAAATCCGCTCCGTTATTGCCAAAGACGGCATTCCGGCAATCGACGACCCGAAGTTCGCTCCGATGGCGAGAGCGCTGGAATTAGGATTGGGAGAGACCGAACCGGTCATCTCCATCTCCATCTCGATCGACGGCGATGCACGCGCTTACCCTCTGCGCGTACTCACCTGGCAGGAGATCGTCAACGACACCGTCGGCGGGATTCCGGTTTCGGTGACGTATTGCCCGCTCTGCAACTCAGCAATCGTCTTCGATCGCCGACTTGAGGGCCGCGTTCTCTCGTTTGGCACAACCGGAAAGCTGCGCAATTCGGATCTGGTCATGTACGATCGCCAGACCGAAAGCTGGTGGCAACAATTTCTTGGCGAAGCCCTAGTCGGAGCGCTTGCCGGCAAGAAGCTGTCCACGCTTCCCATACGCATCGAAAGCGTCGCCCGCTTTGGGTTGAGAAATCCGCAGGGCAAGATTCTTGTACCGAACAATCCGCAGCTCCGTGACTATGGCCGTAATCCCTATGTGCGCTACGACTCGAGCGCGAAGCCATTCCTGTACAGCGGCCCATTGCCCGAAGGCGTTCCACCCCTCGAAAGGGTGGTGGTCGTCGACGGGATTGCCTGGACCTTCAGCTTGCTTAGGAAGCGGGGCCGGGTCGAGATTGGCGACTTGGTGATCACTTGGGAGGCGGGGCAGAATTCCGCGCTCGACAGCCAGTATATCAGTGACGGTCGAGACGTGGGCAATGTCGTTGTGCAACGCCGCAGCAAGAATGGCGCGCTGGCCGATGCCGTGCACGACGTGAGCTTTGCCTTCGCGTTTCGGGCCTTTTTTCCGAAAGGACGGATTCATCACATTGGGCAGACCGAACGCTAAGCCAATACCACGAGATCAATCGGCGTGGCTAAGCCTTCAATCCTCCGCAAGGGCCGACGCTCAAGCGCATGGGATGGTACGAAGCCCTGATCGAGGGCCAGAGCGTACGTCTCGTCCGTGGTCAATGCGCGAACACGCTCGGCTTTGGTGTGCTTTTCAAGTTTGGCCGCGAGATTGACTGCATCGCCGATCACGGTGAACTCCAGCCGGCTCTGATCGCCAATGGCGCCGAAGATGACGCGGCCCGCGGCAACGGCCGTTCCGACGAATATCAGAGATTCGCCCCGCGCGGAGCGCTCTTGCGCCCATGCCTCCGTGCTGGTTCCGATTTCCTGCGCGGCCCGGAGCGCGTCGGCTGCATAGGCATCGCTGGGCTCGGCGCCGCAAAAAGTGGCCAGGATTCCGTCTCCGATAAACTTGTCGATCATTCCGCCATGCCGTTGAACGATCGGCACAATGCGCCGCTGGTATTCGATCAGTAAGGAAATAACTTCGTTCGGAAGCATCGACATGGCCAGCGAGGTGAAACCGCGCACGTCGGTCGTAAGAATTGCGGCGCTGCGCAGTTGACCCTCACCGGCCCTGATTTCATGCATCGAACTGCGAATTCGATTTGCGACCTCGGGGGAAAAGAAGCGTGCCAAGGCTCCCGAGGCGGCCTGCTCAGAGGCGCTCTTGATCAACAGCGAACGTGCCCGAACGATGACGGCGGCAAGTACCGCGGTCACCACGAGGATTGAGATGATCTTATCGAATTCGGCACCGAGCAGAATGGAATTTGACGTGAGGTAGGTAACGTAGTTGCGCGTGATTGCGGTGCCGCCGTCCGCCGCGACGGCGTAGGTCGCGGCGTAGGCAATCATCAGCGCCCAACCAACGGCGGCGGTCGCACCTGCGAGAATCACGTAGCGCGCGTCGAACCTTAGGGCACGAAGCGCTATGAAAATGAAGACATATAGAAGCGTGGGCGCTTTCAAGGAAAACGAGGGCGGCTGGCCGTATTCGATGTGGAAGCTCCAAATGAGAAACATCAGGAGGCCAATATCGGCGATCACCGACATCGCGAGCAGCCATCCGGGAAGGCGCCCGCGGTACGACAATGCCAAACGGAGGAAAGTGAAAAGCAGATATGCTGCAATGACCCAGGCGGCCGCCCGATCCCAGAGAGGAAGCGGAAGCTGCTTAGGTGCCATTGCGAACAAGACGCCAAAGATGGCGACAATGGCCAACTGAAACCAGCCAATGAGCCGCTCGCTCTCGTCCTGCTGGCCGGCGATGGCGACGCGAATCCGAGGGGCGAGGGCAACCGCGCCGTCGCCGAGGCGCGTAAGAAGGGTGCGAACGCTGAACATCAGCGGATGCAGGAAAGTCGCTACGCTGGAATTCGACATTTCAATTCAAGCTCGACAACAGGCGCATTTTGCGAATTTGCACGCCCGAGAGGCGCAACACCGCTCAAAGTGCGCGATCGATTGAGGGTTGACGCCCTTAATATTCGCTCGACAGCGCAAAAGGTTACGCGTCGCGCATGACCGAATCCGGCAGTCAATTGCGAGTCGCCAATTAATTCTCGAGGACAATCGCTTCTCGATTCGATGCCCGCTTTGTAACGATTCCAATCCGGCAGGCCGTGACGAAATCCGCGCTTACGAGTGCGTCAACGCATTCGTCAGCGCGGTCGGCACCAACGGCGAAGAGAAGTCCGCCCGCAGTCTGCGGATCAAATAGCAGGTCTACTTCGGCCTGTGACGCTTTGGAACTATTCCGGACCGCTGATCCGAGTGCTCGATTGTGCGGTGCGAGCGTGCTTTCCACACCTTGAGCTAGCAACTCGATCGCGCCAGGGAGACCCAGGATTGAACTGGGCCGCACGATGGCGTCCGCTTCGGATGCACGCAACATCTCGAGAAGATGCCCGATCAGTCCGAACCCGGTAACGTCGGTGCACGCCACCACGCCATGGCGGCGTAGAATTTCGACGGCCTGAAGGTTTGACCGCTCCATCAGATCGAGGGCCGCCTCGATCCATGGCGCCTTCGCAAGGCCGCGCATGTGCCCCGCAAAAACTGCACCGGTGCCCAACTGCTTGGTCAAAATCAGCGTATCGCCGGCGCGAAGGCCACCCTTGCGAAACAATTGCTCAGGCTTGGCAAATCCGTTGACCGTCATGCCGAACCCGAGCTCCTCGCCGCGGCCGGTATGGCCGCCGACAAGCGTCGCCCCCGCCGCGGTCAGGGCGCCGGAAGCGCCCGTCATCAGGTCACGCAGATCCGCTTCGGCAGCCTCGTCACCGTCTTGAGGCAAGGTGACGATTGCGAGGGCGCTGTGAGGCATTGCACCCATCGCATACAGATCGTTGAGGCAATGATTGGTCGCGATTCGCGCAAAGCGATATGGGTCATCGATGAAAGGCCGGAAGTAGTCGACGCTTTGGACCAGCACCATGCCGCTCGGTGGCGCAATAACGGCGGCGTCGTCAGGCTCGTCCAATCCTATGACGACGTCGGGCTGCTTGGCGACATTCATCCCGGTGAGCATGCGTTGGAGCGAATTGCTGCTCAATTTCGCCCCGCAGCCCCCGCAGTACATTGGTGTGTCGGCCATATCGGCTGGCTCGCGGGATTTCGTTGAACGTCCGAGCATCGGCTTGAGCTGTTGATATTTTCGCATCCAACGGCGATCGATCCAGTCCTTGACTGACCAGACCCACCGGCCGCGTGCCGATAGTCGCCACTTTGAGGCAACGGCATAACGGTCGCCGGTCGAAATGAGCGCCAGTGTATGGCGCTGAGGGCGAAACGGCTCAGGCGACGATCCGAGGCATTGCGCAATGAGATTGCGCGCCAATACAGGACCTTGGCGAACTGCATAGACACCCGATTTTTCGAGGTCCATCCCTTCGAGCGCTGCAATATCCCCAGCAGCGAAGACGTTGCCGTGCGAAATCGAACGAAGCAATGCATCGACGCGAATGAATCCGCGTTCATCCAAGGCCATTCCAGTCGACCCCAGCCAAGCCGGTGCCGCCGCATTGGTCGCCCAGAAGAGAGCATCGAAGCCCAAAGGCTCGCCTTCGGCGAAATGAACCTGATCACAGGTCACGCGTTCGGCACAGCGACCCAAATGGAGCTCGATTCCCCGCGAGCGAACGGCACGAGTAAGCGTCGAGCGGACCAATCGATTGTGGGTCGGCAGCAGTTCATGGGCCTCAGAAACGAGGCTGAACGCGATCCGCGCGCGGTCTTCGCCGCTACACATTGTCTTGCGAACGCGATATTGGAGTGCGAGGCACAATTCGGCGCCGCCGGCACCGCCACCGACGACGACGACCCTGAAGACACCTTGCGCGGCAGCGATTCGCACTTCGATTTCTCGCCATCGGCGAATGAAGCGGTCGACCGGCTTCACCGGTAGCGAATACGCGTCGGCGCCTGGAATGCGAGAGCGGTCCGGCGTCGATCCAATATCAAGCGATAGGATGTCAAAAGACACTGGTGGCCGATTGGTGCAACGCACGTGCCCGCCGGTCGGGTCTACGCCAACGACCTCGTCGGCAAAGAAGCGCGCGTTGGCGGAGCGGCAGAGCTTGTGCAGATCGATGTGGCAATCGTCGTGGGAATAGTGACCGGCGAGGTATCCGGGCAGCATGCCCGAGTACGGAGCGGCGACTTCGCGAGAAATCAGGGTGACGGCAATGGCAGGCTCCGGATTCATGGCCAAGTGCCGGAGAACTTCGACATGGCTGTGCCCGCCCCCGACGAGCACCAGTTGACGTCTGGCCGATTGGCGTGTGGATTTCATCCGCACCTTACCCTTTGCAGCGACAGAGGTATCGGAGAAGATCGAGCATGTCATTACAGTGTGTCGTTCACAGCGTCGTGTAGGACGAGGATGACGACCAATTTGCCGCCAACCGAATCTCCACTGCCTTCGGTCGACCGCGTCTTGCGCGAGCCGGCGATTCGGCAACTGATCGATCGTTGTGGCCGTGACACAGTCGTCGAAGCAATTCGCGATGAGCTAACGGCGATTCGCCAGGAAGGTGCACGCGTCGGCATCGATCTCGTCGTCGTACGGGCCGAAGCCCGGGTCGAACGCCTGCTGCGGCCTTCGCTGCGGCGGGTATTCAACCTGACCGGGACCGTGCTGCACACAAACCTCGGTCGCGCGATCCTCCCCGAAGAGGCGATCGCGGCCGCCGGCGACGCCATGCGTTGGCCGAGCAATCTCGAGTTTGATCTCGAACGCGGCACGCGCGGCGATCGAGACGATCATCTCCGGTCGTGGCTGATCCGGCTAACGGGCGCCGAGGA
>Ga0163153_10007910_pt1 | contig 11259 bp, 5 predicted proteins | sample OliLakLV19MP6IB1_FD_148629 | JGI IMG/M metagenome (GOLD analysis project Ga0163153, IMG submission 148629) | Freshwater microbial mat bacterial communities from Lake Vanda, McMurdo Dry Valleys, Antarctica - Oligotrophic Lake LV.19.MP6.IB-1 | ecosystem: Environmental > Aquatic > Freshwater > Lake... | reverse complement strand
ACCACCACCGTTCCTCCAGTCATGTATTCGCAACCGTGATCACCCACACCTTCTACAACGACCTTCACCCCTGAGTTGCGAACGGCAAAACGTTCACCGGCCATACCTCCGATAAAAGCTTCTCCCGATGTTGCTCCAAAAAACGCTACGTTACCGGCAATACTATTCTTCGATGAGTTGAATGTTGCCTGTGGGGACGGATAAAGAATCAGTTTTCCTCCGGATAGTCCTTTACCGAAATAATCATTTGCATCACCCTCCAGTTCGAAGGTAACTCCACCGGTTGTAAACGCTCCAAAACTTTGTCCTGCCGTACCAGTGAATTTCACATGCACGGTATCTTCCGGCAATCCAGGACCAAGATAAATTTTTGAAATTTCATTGGAGAGCATTGCCCCCACAGCACGATCCTGGTTGGTGATTTTATACGCACCCTGAACAGGGGTTGCATCTTTTAGTGCCGGCCGGGCAAGCGTTATTAACTTTCTATCCAACACTTCGGCAATACCGTGATCTTGCTCTTCTTGTTTAAACAGTGCAGCATCTAAACTCATCGGCTCTTTGAAAAGCAATGTGAATAGATCAAGATTCTGATATTTCCAGTGATTGTCAAGGTTACGAAGCTCTAAACGATCGGCTTGACCAACCATTTCATTTACGGTGCGAAAGCCAAGCTCCGCCATGATTTCACGAAGTTCTTCCGCTAAGAACGTGAAGAGGTTCACTACGTATTCCGGCTTACCGGTAAAGAGCGCTCTCAATTCCTTGTTCTGTGTTGCCACGCCTACAGGACATGTATTCAAATGACACTTGCGCATCATGATACAACCTGTTGTTACCAATGCCGCGGTTGCTACGCCCCATTCTTCTGCGCCAAGCAATGCCGCAATAGCTAAATCACGACCGGTACGAATCTGTCCATCGGTTTGTAACACAACGCGACCGCGAAGTTTATTTCTCACCAAAGTCTGATGTGCTTCTGCTAATCCTAACTCCCAAGGCAGGCCTGCATGACGAATAGAACTGATTGGGGAAGCGCCCGTTCCTCCATCATGACCTGCAATTAAAATTACATCAGCATGCGCTTTCGCTACACCTGATGCAACGGTGCCTACACCTGCTTCTGAAACCAGTTTCACGCTGATGCGCGCTTCGCGATTCGCATTCTTCAAATCAAAAATCAACTGTGCTAAATCTTCGATGGAATAAATATCATGATGCGGTGGCGGAGAAATCAATCCCACACCCGGTGTTGAATGACGCACGCGACCAATCCAATCATCTACTTTATGGCCGGGCAATTGACCACCTTCGCCAGGCTTAGCGCCTTGCGCCATTTTAATCTGAAGTTCTTTTGCATTGGTGAGGTAATAACTCGTAACTCCAAAACGACCCGAGGCCACTTGCTTAATCGCAGAGTTTTCCCAATCACCATTTTCTTTGCGCTTAAAGCGAATTTCATCTTCACCGCCTTCACCACAATTGCTCTTTCCTCCAATGCGGTTCATGGCAATGGCCAATGTGCTGTGTGCTTCGTGAGAAATTGATCCGAACGACATCGCCCCCGTAGCAAAACGCTTGAAGATATTTTCTTTTGATTCTACTTCATTTAATGGAATCGCTTTTCCCTTTTTGAATTTAAGTAAACTGCGCAGCGTGATCGCCTTTTCACTTTGATCGTTGATGATAGAAGAATATTTCTTGAACACTCCATAGTCTTTGGTCTTCGTGGAGTGTTGTAGTAAGTGAATAGTTTGCGGATTGAACAAGTGCGCCTCACCACGTTGCTTCCATTGATAGACACCACCCACTTCTAATTTCGGTGTGGCATTCGCTGTCTCCGGAAAGGCCAGAGAGTGTTTCGCCAATGCTTCTCTCGCAATATCATCCAGGCTCAATCCACCAATGCGCGAAACTGTGCCCGTGAAATATTGATCAATTACATCTTTATGAATTCCCAATGCTTCGAAAATCTGAGCGCCATGATACGACTGAAGCGTGGAGATACCCATCTTGCTCATGATCTTGAGCAACTCACCAGCCACCGCTTTCTTATAGTTATAGATGGCTTTCTCTTCGGTAAGTTCTTCACTCAGCACATTGCGTTTCTTCATGTCATGGATCGTTTGATACATGAGGTAAGGATTTACACCCGATGCACCGAATCCTATCAAGGTAGCAAAGTGATGCGTTTCCCAAACGTCACCGGCCTCTACTAGCAATCCTACTTTACCACGCAGTCCTCTGCGAATCAAATCGTGATGCACCGCTGCCGTGGCAAGCAAGGAAGGAATCTGTGCGTGACCGCTATCAAAACTTCGATCGGATAAAATGATAATCGTAAAACCATCTTCAATCGCATCGGTCACGTATTGACACACACGATTCAATCCTTTTTCCAAAGAGCCGGGCTGACCATCTGCTTTGAAATAGGTGTAAATAGTTTTTGTCTGTAGGTGTCTGTGATCGATGTATCGGATTTTTTCCAGTTCATTATTCGAAAGAACTGGTGTAGGCAACTCAAGCGTGATGCAATGCTCGGGAGATTCTTCCAATAAATTCAATGAACCGCCCACATGCGATGCCAATGACATCACCAATCGCTCTCTGATAGAATCGATCGGAGGGTTTGTTACCTGCGCAAAAAGTTGTTTGAAATAACTGGATAAATGTTGTGCTTGTTTTGAAAGCACCGCCAGCGGAGTATCGTTACCCATGGAACCCAATGCTTCTTTTCCCGTCTCACACATTTGTGTAAGGATCACGCGTAAATCTTCAGAGGTATATCCAAATGAAATCTGACGCTTTAAGAATGTGATCGGGTCATACTTATGAAAACTTCCGCCTGGCTCAGGAAGATCCTGAAGTCTTACTTTATTTTCCTTTAGCCATTTCCCGTAAGGCTGGCGTGTGCAAATTTCTTTTTTCAATTCATCATCACTGATGATGCGGCCTTGCTCCAGATCTACCACAAACATTTTTCCAGGCTGCAGACGGCCTTTCGTTACCACCTTGGCGGGATCGACATCCAACACACCTACCTCAGAGGCCATGATCACCATGTCATCATCCGTAACCACAAAACGTGAAGGGCGAAGTCCGTTGCGATCCAGTGTGGCTCCCACAATTTTTCCATCGGTGAAGGTGATTGAGGCAGGACCATCCCAGGGTTCCATCAGGTTGGCGTGATATTCATAGAAGTCGCGCTTCTCCTGGCTCATGCCTTCGTTGCCATCCCACGCTTCAGGGATCAACATCATCATCACATGCGGAAGCGAGCGACCGGCATGCACCAATAATTCGATTGTATTATCCAGGTTTGAAGAATCGGATTGCTTCGGATTACAGATCGGAAGAATCATATCCAATTCTTCTTTCGTAAAGAACTCCGAAGTGAAAAATGCTTCTTTTGAATTCAGCCAATTGATGTTTCCGCGCACTGTGTTGATCTCACCATTGTGTGCGATATAGCGGAACGGTTGAGCCAATCTCCACGAAGGAAACGTATTCGTTGAGAATCGTGAATGGATAACCGCTAGTGCGGACACTACATCTTCATGTTCCAGGTCAGCAAAGTAAGGGCGCAACTGACCGGATGTAACCATGCCTTTGTAGGCGATGGTTTTATACGACAATGAAGAGAAGTAAAATTGATTATCAACACCCTTTACCGATTCAGTAATGATGTGTGTTGAATATTTTCTAAGGATGAAAAGCTTGCGCTCGAATTCATCCGGGGTTAAGACGCTTTGCGTTTGCTTGATGAACACTTGTTCCATTACGGGCTCGGCTTTAAGCGCGGTCTCACCCAAATCAGCATTGTTGGTAGGAAGTACACGATACCCCAGCAACGTCATTTTCATTGCCTTGATCTTGCGATTCAAAACCGTGCGGCATTCTTCGCGCACTTTTTTATCGCGCGGAAAGAATACAAGTCCAACACCGTAACTTCCGTATGTCGGCAACTTAAAACCAAGCTTGCTGCATTCGCTGCTGAAGAATTCATGGGGCACCTGAATGAGGATACCTGCACCATCACCGGTGTTGGGTTCACAGCCGCATGCACCGCGGTGTTCCATGCGCTCGAGCATGGTGAGTGCGTCACTTACAATCTGGTGCGACTTACTTCCTTTTATGTTGGCGATGAAACCAACACCGCAAGAGTCTTTCTCAAAGTCAGGATGATATAATCCTTGTTGTTGTGGTTCTTTCAATGTGATTTTTGATTTAGGTAGACTTAAGAGCCTCACAAGTTAAAATGATTACAAAAGAATTGATACAAATTCTGTCGGTTTTCTTTAAAAAAATTTTACAAAATGCCTAACAGGCAGTAGCGAAATCGGTTGCTGTGCTGACTTTGCCAAATATAATTTCCTTCAGAAAACCATTGCAGAAAAAACGTGCGGTTCGCTCCTGCCTTGAAAGTCGCAACATGATTACTTAACTTGGTTTTTATCTAACACCCTTATCGTGAGACTATCCACCCTATTTCTTCTGTTTTTGAGTGCTGTTTCCACTGCTTACACGCAGTCATACACTGTAGAAACTGTTCCCAACACCAAGCTCATCAATAATGGTTATGTAAGCAACCCGGACAAATTGTTAAGCGATCAGGCTGTTGTTGAAATCAATCTATTGCTCGATTCCTTGGAAAAGAAAACTTCCGCTCAGGTAGCGGTGGTGATGTTAAACTCCATTGGTGATGAAGATATTTTTGAGTTTGCTCAATACTTATTTGTGAAATGGGGTGTCGGTAAATCCGGAAATGATAATGGCTTGCTGATTTTATTTGTGCAGGATAAAAGAACGGTTCGCTTTCATACAGGCTATGGACTGGAAGGCGTATTGCCCGATGCCACCTGCAAGCGCATTCAAGCGCAGAAGATGGTTCCTTTTTTTAAAAACGGAAATCTTGATGCGGGCATGAAAGCGGGAATTGAAGAAGTTGCGAAAATTATTGCTGATCCAAATTATTCTGGGGAGATCAATGAAGGAACAAGTTCATCCGAAGACCTGGACCCGGCCGATGTTAGTCTCTTAATGGCTTTTGGATGGTTCGTAACGGGAATAATCGTTTTTCTTTTCAAGCGAAAGGGGTTTTCAAATGCTAAGAATTTTTCGTCCGATGTGCCCCATTCCAAAATGAGTTCGTGGCACTGGTTGCTTTGGTGCTACCTGGTTCCGATTGTTGTATTATTTTTTCTAATCGCCAACCATAGTTGGTGGGTTTACTTTGCAGCGGCTTATGGTTATCTCGCAGTGTTAGGTTTCGCCAAATACATGCGAATATCGAAACAGGCGAATACCTGGTTTAAAAATAAGGAATACCATGCTGTGCACTATTTTCTTTCTGATCAGAAAAAAGGAATTCTTGCCATGGCGATTTTCTTTCCGTTGCCTTTCGTTTTTGTCTACTGGCTTTTGAAAAGGAAAATTGAATCCATCCGAACAAAACCAAGAGACTGTAAGAATTGCGGTCAAAAAACTAATCGACTAAATGAAGTTGCCGAGGATGAATATCTCTCCAAAGAATCGCAGTTTGAAGAGACGTTGAAATCCGTTGACTATGATGTTTGGAAATGCAACTCCTGTGGAGAGATAAGCCTTGAGGCCTATATCGATGCGAAAACAGAATATAGCGAATGTTCTAAGTGCAAGACGTACGCTTTCTACACCACCAGCTCAACAACTAAAGTAGCGGCTACCACCAGTCATTCAGGAACAACCAAAGTTGTGAAGACCTGCAAATACTGTAATCATCAAAAAGTGTTTACAGAAACAATCCCGATGATTGTGGTTTCTTCATCTTCCGATTCAAGTTCGTCATCTTCTTCCAGCGACTCAGGCGGAAGTTGGGGAGGTGGCAATTCGGGAGGTGGCGGGGCGAGCAGCAGTTGGTAAATTCCCTGCTAATTTCCTTTTCTCCAAAGCAAATAACCGGTGAAGACAATCACCAAAGCAGAAACCACAAAAGCCCATACATTCATTTTCCTCGCTTCCGCATACATCGTGTAATCCTTCAATAAAAATTTAATAGATGGCGGGTTCCACATCAGTCGATTGCCGGAAACAGAATCAGCATTGGTGCGTACTATCTTCCACGGCATGTTGATTACATGTGTATATTTGCCTTCGCTGGCATGATTGATGAAATCGGTTTTAGCATCTTCCCATTTATAAAGTTCATCATAGCGACTGCGCATTTTTTCCATCGGCAAAGGGATGCCTACACTATCCATAGTTTTATACATGAAATCTTCGGGCACATTCTCATTCTTCACGAGCCGTTGATAAATATTTTCTTTATGTTTTTTCAATGTATCCAGCCAACGGTCTTCCAAACCACTTTCATGGATCAATTTCTCATTGAGGCTATAGTGCGCTTCATAGATAGCACGAAGACCATATATATCAAAAATCTTTTTGTGCAGCTCTGTCAGGTAGAGACTATCGGCCTTTGAAATGGTGGTGCCCTCTGCAGGCAATCGCTCAATGAAGGCGTGGTCTTCCTGCGCAATAAAATCATCAGACGGCAGCGTCATGCGGTTGATGGTGCTATACGTGTCCGAGTAATACAGATACGTATAGAACCATCTGAACTTCTTATCAAACTTACTGCTCACTCTGAAAAGTGTATCCCTTGCTGTGGCGAGTTCTGCATTCGCTTCCTCTGCGGAAGCAAATTTTTTCTGATAGGTGACATTCCATTTTTTACTGTTCTCGCTGGTGTCTTCAATGGCATGCGTCATCATCGTCCATCCTCCTTCGGCTTCTATACCCATAAAGTTTTTAGTCGTATCTGCAGTTTCAAGCACGATCGTTTTATCCAACGATCCATCTTCATGCACGGTGGTCTCCATATATACTTTATGCTCGCATGCACTTAATGCCACAACCAAGGCGATCAAAAGGGAAATGCTTATTACCGGTTTCATGTTTTTACTGATTATAGTGTTTTGACTAATCGTTCTGACCTGTTATATGAATATCTTGAAATTGACAGGGTCGTTTCCTTTTTCTGCCTGCTATTCAAATGTGATTTAAAAAAAGAGCTGGTGTTTAAAACCGTTCCTTCTTTGATTTCAATTTTGGCTATCGGCTGTACCTGATCAGCGCTCTGCTGCTCTACGTAGAAGAATGCTATCAGCAAAATCGAAAGAGCACTAAATGCATAGCGAACAAAGAGACTATCAAGAAAAGTAGCAATCCCGTCCGATCGGCTTATCCGTTTTTCTTTTCTTTCCACTGAATTCATGATTCGCTGCGTGAGCCACTCTGGATCTTTGACGGTAGACTTTACCGAACTGACCATTCTTACCATCTCCTGCTGCTGAAAAACCTGTGCGGCCAATGCGCTACAAGATTCACAGTGGGCAATATGCTGATCCGTGATTTCTCTTTCCGTTACTGTCAACTCGCGATACAGATAAATTCTTTTTTCGAATTCGCTGCAATTCATATCGTAGTTATTTTATCGGTGGTTTGATAATACTTCTTTAACTTCTCACTCATCTGCTGCCGCGCATAATAGAGATTGCTCTTCACGTTACCGGCCGACATCGACAGGATGCTGCACACTTCCTCTACGGTCAAATCTTCGAGGTCGCGTAGGATGAACACCGCTTTTTGGTTAGGACTAAGTTCACTCGCGGCCTCCTGAATCAATTCGTGCAATTCCTGTGCGCGCACGTCATCATCTGTTGCGCTGTAATGTGCTAGGGCTCCCTCTTCTTTCACCTCCCTGCTGTTTCGCTGCTGTTTGCGTTGCGATGATTTCAAAACATCCAGGCACAGGTTGACCAGGATGCGATATAGCCAGGTGGTCAATTTTACTTCCGGCTTATAGTTGTGGAGGTTCTTCCAGAGCCTGATAAATCCCTCCTGCACAACATCTTCAGCATCCTCTGCATTGCCCAAAAACCGGTAAGAAACCGCATATGCAAAGGCCTGATGGTGATTCACAATGTCCCGAAAGGCATCTGTATCACCTTGTATGGCTCTGGTAATCATCTCGAGGGGCACTTGTTCAGCCATGAAGTAATTTAGCCCTTATACGACTGAAAATGGCTGCAGTCAAATGGAAAGTTAAAAACAAGGTTTTACCTGTGTAGTAAAATCCGTACTTTTACCTAATACCCAGATACTTATGAATTTCATAAAACGACTATCCATTACGCTTTGCTTCTGGATCGTCAGTCTTAGTCTTACTGCCCAGGCGCCCCGCATCGTCATCAATCCGCAAGGGCACGCAGGCAAAGTTCACAACCTGATTTTTACCCCGGAAGGCAATCGGCTTATTTCTATATCAGAAGATAAAACTATTCGGGTTTGGAATGCTCAAACCGGTGAGCAGTTGAACAAATTTGAATCTCAAATAGGCGATGGATACGAAGGCATGTTGTATGCCTCCGCGCTTTCACCCGATGGAAAGTTTCTTGCTGTTGGAGGATACCAGGTAAGCACAGAAAGTCAGAATTATGTAATCATCATCGATATTGAAAAAGGTGTGCAGGTAGCCACCGCCATCGGTCATTCGGATGTGATCACGAGTTTAGCATTTAGCAGCTCCGGAGTTTACCTGGCCAGCGGCAGCCAGGATGGCACGGTACGAATCTGGAGAATGGAGAGTTTTCCAAGCTTGCCTTATGTAACATCGCTGGAAATTAAAGTACCGGTATCGAGCCTTAGTTTCAATAAAAAAACACAAGACCTGGCGGTTGGCTCAGAAAGCAGTGATGTGCTGATCTATCCATTGCGTGGTTTAGAAAAAGGCGAGACAAAATTTACACCTAAAGCACTTCATAAACATAAAGGAACTTTAAACAAGTTGACGTATTCTCCTGATGGCAGTTTTCTGGCCAGTTGCAGTTTTGAAAACGAGCTGATCATTTGGAATGCTGATGGAACCCTGGTGAGAAGTATTGATAAATTAAAACACCCCATCACCGCACTTGCTTTTTCTTTTGATGGAAAGATTCTTGCTGCCCTGGATGAAACCGGAGCGGGTATGAGTTATATGATTCCTACCGGAACTAAACTAACCGATTTCCCCGGTCATGATAACACCGTGTTTAGCGCGGTATTCTCACCTTCCTTTACGGGCAATTATACGGTTGCTTCGGCTGGTGGAAATAACAATGAAATCATTTTATGGAATCCCATCAATGGGCTCACGATAAAAAAAATACAGGGCAAGGGAAGCCCGATACAGAAGCTTGCTTTTGGTGAAGGCTATGAGCTTTTTGTTTCTAAAGAGATGGTGATTAACGATAAACCAAAATACAATAGCAGCTTCGATTTCTCATCGTTTGTCATTAACAGAAATCCAACCCGATCACCTGCTCTCGCACAACTATCCAAAGATGTAATGCAAACCGGAATTAACTCCATCGGGTTGCCAAAAGGAAAATCGATAAACACCAATGAGTTTGTTGACGGACGCATTCTTGATTTTCAAACACTGCCCGATGGAAGTGTGGTGGTGGCCAGTGATTTTTCACTCAAGCTATTTGACAAAAATGGCTATCTGAATAAAGAGTTCATGGGACATTCCGGAGCGGTGCGAACAGTAACGGTAAGTGCCGATGGAAAATATCTTGCTTCCGGTGGAGAAGATCAGTCGGTGGTCCTATGGAAACTTTCTGAATCAGGATTTGCCCCCAGTATTCGAAGCATTTTCGATACGCCCGAGTGGTCGGATTACTTTGCTTCTTTGCCCGTAGATTCTCTTACCAAAGAAACTACCAAAAAGGCCTGGCAGGATGTGATCACTTTCCTGAAGGACAACAAGCAAAAAACGTATAAAGAAATAGATGCCCGGTATAAAACCCTTGGCGAAGTATTGATTCCGTATGTTACGTTGTTTCTGGCCAATGATAGCGAATGGGTTTGCTGGACACCGCGCGGTTATTTCAGTTGCTCATCGGCCGGTGCCCAATATTTCGGATGGCACATGAACCGGGGCATTGAAAAATTAGCTGACTTCTATGATGCCGATCAATATTTTGAAATTCTGTTCCACCCCAAAGAGATGACCAAAAGCATCATCGATGGAAAGCGCGTGGAGGATATCATGCGTGAAGCCGGTGAGCGGATTTTTGATCTGGGAAGACTCAATCGGCCATCCGTTGGATTCTTTGAAAGCTACGCTTCTGCAGATTCCACTGATTTAATTCATTATGTAAAGGGTGAGCTGATAACACAAGCCCAAACGATGCCTGTGAACATTGAAGTCTATGATGGCGGTGGCGGTGTGAAAGAATTAAATATTTATCACAACGATAAGCTGATCATTCGCGACACCACCATTGTAACCAAAGGAGAGGGCGACAAAGTAGTGAGGTCGTACCAACTTGAAATGACCAACGCTGAAAATGAATTTAAAGTAAAGGTGGTGAACCATTATAAGGTAGAATCACGCGCTGATATTTTTAAGATTCAATACAATGGAGAAATTATTGCTACCTCTTCGCTGTATATATTATCGGTCGGTATTAACAAGTATCAGAATTCTTCCTATGATCTCAATTATGCGCTGGCCGATGCACAAGCCATTACCCAGAAACTGGTAGAACAGAATAAGGGTATTTTTAAGGCCATCCACAAAACGGAGATCTACGATACAGAAGCAACACGTGGTAACATTTTAAAAGGATTCAAAAACATTATCGCCAAGGCGAAGCCTGACGATGTGTTTGTCTTCTACTATGCAGGCCATGGAACCATCGATGAGGAAAATGATGGTGCATTCTTTCTGGTGCCTACGGATGTAACCAAACTGTATGGCGATTCCGATCAGTTATTAAAGAAGTGTATCTCCTTTGAAGAGTTAGAAAAGAACCTCACCCTGGTGAAAGCCCAAAAGCAAATTGTGCTGATGGATGCCTGTCACTCGGGGGCAGCGGTTGCCAAGATGAAAACTCGCGGGGCCGCTTCGGATGAAAAAGCAATTGTTACCCTGGCCAGAAGTTCAGGCGTGGTGGTCCTGGCTTCCAGCGGATCAAAACAATTCGCCACCGAGTTTGAAGACCTTCACCACGGCACGTTCACCTACTCCTTGCTGGAAGCCCTTGACGGAAAAGCCGACCGTGGTGACGGACAGGTTACGATCAATGAAATCAAATTGTACATGGATGACCGGGTGCCTGAGTTAACCAAACAATATGGCGGAACAGCACAGTACCCAACCAGCTTCATAACAGGAAACGACTTCCCGATTTCAGTACCTCATAAGGATAAATAGAAAGACAGCATTGCCTC
>Ga0163153_10007907_pt1 | contig 11264 bp, 6 predicted proteins | sample OliLakLV19MP6IB1_FD_148629 | JGI IMG/M metagenome (GOLD analysis project Ga0163153, IMG submission 148629) | Freshwater microbial mat bacterial communities from Lake Vanda, McMurdo Dry Valleys, Antarctica - Oligotrophic Lake LV.19.MP6.IB-1 | ecosystem: Environmental > Aquatic > Freshwater > Lake... | reverse complement strand
CCAATAACTCATAACTCATAACTCATAACTCATAACTCATAACTCTTTTTCCTACTTTTGCCGCTCCTTCATTACAATCCACCCGGTGAAAAAATACAACAATGGCAAAAAAAAATATTCCTGCCAAGCCGACGTATAAGACCGCTGCCCGTCCTGTCCAGACAGCCAAAAAACCTGCTCCCAGCATCGTGGCACGCGGTTGGATGCGCTACGGGTTCATCGTGCTGGCGATTACGGCAGCCTGTTATTTCCCTTCGCTGTCCAATCAGTTGGTCAATTGGGACGACGATCCGAATATTGTCGAAAATCCCAATATCGAACAAGTGGGACAGGGAATCAGCTGGGGCGAAACCGTCCGCAATATTTTTGATATTGATAAAGGAAATGTCATCGGCAACTACAATCCCCTGTCGATTCTGACTTTTGCCGTAGAAAAGTCGCTGGCGGGCAATAAAATCAGTCCGAGGCTGATACATACCACCAACCTCGTGCTGCATTTGGCCACCGTCTGGATGGTGATGTTGTTGCTTTTCCGAATGGGCTTGAACAACTGGGGCGTTCTGGCAGGCGGCCTGCTGTTCGGGATTCACCCGATGCGCGTGGAATCGGTCGCCTGGGCTACCGAACGCAAAGACGTATTGTTTGCCGTATTCTTTTTTGCCGCCTTGGCGCTGTATGACCGCTGGGTGAAACGCGAAAAAACGGGCGAATCCCGCATCGGTTTGTATCTCGGGATGGTGTTATTAGCCTTGTTGTCGGGTTTTTCAAAAGTGCAGGCCGTCACCCTTCCGCTCTCCATGCTGGCGCTCGACTACTGGTATCGTCGTCCTATTAATTTTAAACTGATTTGGGAAAAAACGCCTTTTTGGGGCATTTCCCTGATGATTGGTTTGATCAATCTATACACGCTCAAACAACAGGGTTCCACAGACGACGAGATCACGAATTTTACATTCTTAGACCGGCTTTGTATCGGCGCGTACTCCTTTTGCGTGTACCTGTTCAAGTTGTTTGTGCCCTACCCCATGTCGCCGCTGTACCCTTATCCGAAGCCGCTGCCCATCTGGATATACCTGTCGCCGATCCTGTTTTTTGCCGTGTGGTACGGCGTCTGGCGCTTCTGGAAAGCCGACCGCCGCATCTGGGTATTCGGCATATTGTTTTTCTTTTTCAATGTGATGTTCCTGTTGCAGGTTTTGGGCGCCGGACAGGGCTACTTGGCCGACCGCTTTACGTATGTGCCTTATTTCGGGCTTTTTGCCATCGCGGCCTGGTATTTTCAGGAAAATTACGCCATTCCGGCACGGCGTTTTGCCATGCAGGCTACGCTCGGCGTGCTGACCATTGTCTACGCTGTATGGACGGTCAATCAAATCGGAATATGGAAAGACGGCGCTGCCCTGTGGACGCATGTCATCAAATTTGAAGGGAAAACGAATTCTTTGCCCTACTGGAACAGGGGACAGTATTACCGCGAACGGGGCAATTACGATGCCGCTTTAAAAGACTATAACCAGGGCGTTGCCATTGAACCTACCAGCGGTGAATTGCTCAACAGCCGAGGTAAAACCTATTTCGACATGGCAATGTCCGGCAATTTCCAGCAACAGGCGCCCCAATTGATTGCCAATGCCTTGAAAGATTACACTACTGCGCTCAACTCCGCCCGGATGAAAGATAAAACCAGGTCGGAAGTGCTGATCAATCGCGGCGCAGCGGAAGGCGCCCGCCAGAATTTCGACCAGTCTATTATCGACCTCACGGAGGGTTTGCGGATCGACCCGGACAATAAAAACGGCTATTTCAATCGATCGATTGCTTATTATACCACCCGGCAATACGACAAAGCATTGGCCGATTATACCTCCTTTCTGCAACTCGATCCTTTTAACGGCAATGTGTGGTACGAACGCGGGATGGTTCTGCGCAGTATGAATCGAAACGAGGAAGCGATTGAATCGCTCAACAAAGCCATACAACTCAATCCGCAAATCGCTGTTGCTTACATAGAACGCGCCCGCGCTTACGCCCAATCAGGCAATAAAGCGGCGGCCAAGAAAGATTATCAGCAGGCCCAGAAAGCCGGACTAAAACTGGAGGCGATGGATCAGATGTTGATGGAGAGGTGAGAGGTGAGAACATCCCGTTTGGCGGAGCGGGAAATTTGGTATTGGTTTTTCAGGCCATGGAGATGTTGGAATCCAGCATATTTGATACTGACTATGAGGGTGTTTGGTTTTTTGTGTTTCGTACCTCACCCCCCGGCCCCCTCTCCAACAGAGAGGGGGAGCGAGTACGCTTGGATAGCATTGAAAGTCAGGTGCTTATGTTCTTCTTGACACAGTTTTCTGAACATTCTCCTGACTCTATCACACTGGTTTTCAGTCCATGGAGATGTTAAAATCCATGGCCTGAAAAACCAATACCAAATTTCCTGCTCCGCCAAACGGGATTTTCTCACCTCTCACTTCTCACTTCTCACTTCTCTCACCTCTCACTTCTCACTTCTCTCTCACTTCTATGCTCCGTTATCTCCTCCTCCTTTTTCCCCTTTTCACCCTGCTTTTCTGCCACCGCGAGATCAACTCGGGGAGTGGGCGTAATACCGAAGTCAACTATAAAACCATGTGCGCCTCCTGCCACGGCCCTACGGTTGAGAGTTTTGTTCAGCGCGAATGGAAACACGGCAGTTCGCGGCTCGAAATTATCAGCAGCATCGGCGGCAATTTTACCGGCGGCGCCAACCACCGACCTGCCCAGAAACTGAATGAAAAGGAGCTGCAGGAACTGGGTCAGTATATTATCGAGGCCCTCCTTGAGCGCAAACAAAAAATGATTACGGAGGGCGCGCCCACAAACGGCGTGTACACTTCGCAGGGTATGACAGTACAATTGGACACCATTGCCGGCGGCCTGGAAAATCCCTGGGGCATGGCGTTTCTGCCCAATGGCGACCTGCTGTTCACTGAGCGCAGCGGCAAACTCTGGCGCATAACGCCGAAGGGCAAAAAAACGGAAATCGGCGGCGTACCGCCTGTGCTGGTGGAAAGCCAGGGCGGCTTGCTCGATGTGAAACTGCACCCGCAATTTGCGACCAACGCCTTCGTGTACCTGTCCTATTCCAAATTCAGGGATTCGTCGGGAGTGCAGCTCGCCACCACAGCGGTGTATCTCGCCCGATTGGAAGGCGACCAATTGGTAGAAGGAATGGATATATTCACGGCATTACCCTATAGCCGGACGCGTTACCACTACGGTTCGCGGCTCGAATTCGACAAACAGGGCTACCTCTATATTTCCGTAGGCGACCGCGGCGACCAGGATGGCAACCCACAACAACTCGGCAGCGACTGTGGTAAAATCCACCGCATCCACGCCGACGGGCATGTGCCATCTGACAATCCTTTTGTCAATCAAAAAGGCGTCCGCTCTACCCTGTATTCTTACGGCCACCGCAACCCGCAGGGTGTTGCCCTGAACCCGATCACCGGCGATCTATGGGAAACGGAACACGGCCCACAGGGCGGCGACGAACTCAACCTGCTCCGTCCCGGGAAGAATTACGGCTGGCCGGTGGTATCGTACGGTACGCACTACGACGGACGCCCTTTCACACAACTCACTGAAAAAGAAGGCATTGAATCGCCAAAAACCTACTGGATTCCGTCCATCGCGCCCTGCGGACTAACCTTTATCAACTCCGACCGCTACCCGGCCTGGAAAGGCGACCTGCTGGCGGGTTCGCTGCGTTTCAAGTATATCGAGCGCATCCGCCTTGACGGCGAAAAGGTGGCCCTCCGCGAGCCGCTGCTCAAAAATATCGGGCGCATTCGCTGCATCACGGTCAGCCCCGACGGGTATTTGTATGTGGCGGTGGAGGAGCCGGGATTCATCTTTCGGTTGTTGCCGAGGTAGTTATCTGTTACATTTTGTTACATCCGGGAATGAAAACTTGTTATTACTTTTGTTTTGTATTGCAATACGAAAAGAAACCATATTAATCATTTCTTCATTTTCTGTGATGACACGCATTATATTCTCCGAAATCGCGAGGAGCACATCTTGTGTTTCCTTGCCAGGGCGCAGGTTTTTTCTATATGCAGCCCTCTTGCTACCAATATTTCTTGTAGCACTTCTCTTTTACTCTTTTCAATTACCGGGTACCTGGATCAACCAGCAGGCTGAAATCAGCCGTACATCACTCAACACGGCTTACTGGCTTCCGCAGCAAATAAACCACAGTCTATTCAGGGAAATTTTAGCGGCTGCATGTTGTACACCCACCTGAACGGCGACTTTTTTTACGGATTATACATAGAAAACGGCGCCATTCAAAAAATACTGATGCCGCAACGCGGTCTTGTGGAACGGGATCCTGATCCATACTGGTGGATTCACCTGAATGAGGTAGTAATTATTGCCCATGCGTTTGACTTGGGCGGACTGGGTTACGGTTCTATTAATATTATTATAGGCGGCGGCAATGGAAACTGGTGGGGCAACGGACCAATTGACGAACCGCACAACAATGGCGGCGGGTTTACACCTCCAATTTGTGCGGATGGAAGTTTGATGGGACCGGAGGGCAAGTGCTTTTGCCCGGATGGAAGTGATATGCCGGCAAGTGGGGAGTGTGTGGCGGGTCCGGTAGATACGACAGGGGGGTTGTGTAATTGTATTAATCTAAGTTACAAACGGCGGATAGGGTCTTTATTTCTGGAACTTGGATTTGGGAAATTAGATTTTTTTATGAATTTGTATGAAATGGATTGTAATGTACCTTCTACAGAAGGATATGTTGGGGTTGAAATAAACGATAATTACTTGCCTTTTACATGGGAAATGACAAACCAGCACGTTTATATAGGTAATGTAATAGATGAAATTCCAAGCCCTAATTGTGGATATTTTGTTAAGGTAATCTGCCATGGTGAAATACAGGCAACCTGGTTTCCAGTTGGAGGCTGGGAGTTGTTATCTCGAACATATTCCATTGATTCAGAACAAACTGTTCCTTTTTACTAACCCCACTTTCCTCTTTTAAGTACATCAATATCAATTCCCTTTTTTTAACAGACTTAAAAGCAAAAATCATGTCCACTTTTAAATCATTTATACTACTCGCTATTGCATTGTTTATCTTCATTCAATGCCAAACCAAAGAGGTGACATTCCCCTCCTTGGTGAAATACCGCCCCTGGTCGGAAGTCCTTTCCATTTCCGAACGTTATGGTTTCGATAGCCTTAGCCTGCCCATCGAAAAAAACAACGCCTACATGTATTTAAGTTTAGAGGAGTTGGAGCAAGCATTAAAAGACAGGCAACAAAGCAGGGAATCGCGGCGAGAACATTTGATAATCATGGAAAAAAACGCAGACATCAGGACGATAGAGGACTATGAAAACCTGATTAATTCATTGCCCCACTACAAGACTACTCACATGAAATCATTTGGAGGCCCATCGGAATATGAACAATCAATGGCAGAGATGCGAAAGCAGGAATGGCATATTTACCGGGACAGTTCAGGTGTGTTGGGGTTTGTACCTGCCGCAGAAGATCACGGACAATATAATTCGGGAGAACGAATCGACAACAAGCCGAGGAGCAAGTAAAATTTTAAAAAAATAATCCGACCTATTACATTTGTCAAACAAACGCACTTCATTTTGTAGCATACACGACCCTTCTGCCATGGGAAAATACAGAACGCGCCAGGAGCTCGCCCACGAACTTGGCATGAATCGCCAGACCTTCTGGCGCATCCTGAAAAACTGCGCTATCGTTCTTCCGTCCGGCCTGCTAAGCCCGGAGGTACAGGAAGACATCAAACAAGCCATTGCTAAGTTAAAATCGGTCAAGTCTGAATAGTTATCAGTTATCAGAGGTGGTAACCTTTGGTTACTCTATTCACAGAGCCAAAGGTTACCACCACTAATAACGGATAACCAATAACCAATAACCAATAACATTTCGTCCCCCGAAACGTTTTGCCAGTAGCAGTCATTGATTTTTGGGGTAAAAATCGCACTTTTACCCATTAAACGGTCTGGCTATGACAACAATGGTTTCACGTAAGCACTTTTTGCATTTTATTATGCTCTGCCTGCTCTGTTTGCCGGCATTTCTGACGCCCGTCATGTTGTGGGGGCAGACAACTTCCCAAACGTCTTTTGGAAAAAACCGTGTGCAGTTCAACCGTCAGATCGACGAATGGATGTTGTATGAAACCGCCAATTTTGTGACGTATTGGTACGGTGATGCCCGAAATGTAGCCCAGTCGGCGCTGCAAATGGCGGAACTCGACTTTGCATCGGTGCAACAAATGCTGGAGCACCAGACCACGGATAAAATCGAAATGCTCGTTTTCAGCGATTTGACCGACCTGAAACAAAGCAATATCGGCGAAACGGAATTGTTCCAGATCAAAAGCGGCGAAACCAAAGTGGTGGGCAACAAAGTATTCGTTTTTTATGACGGCAACCACAACCACCTGCGGGTGCAGGTACGGGAAGGTATGGCCGGTGTGCTGGTTAATTCGATGCTATATGGTTCCAATTTGCAGGAAATCGTACAAAATGCCGTACTGCTCAATTTACCCGACTGGTACACCGACGGACTCACGGGTTATTGCGGACAGGAGTGGAGTGCCGAATTAGACAATCAATTGCGCGATTTGATGCAGACAGGCCGCTACCGGACTTTCGATAAATTAGCCAAGGAGCATCCGCGCCTCGCCGGACAAGCATTCTGGTACTATGTCGGCTTGCATTTCGGACGCGGTACCATCAGCAACCTGCTCTACCTCACACGCATCAACCGCAGCATCGATGCTGGTTTTTTATATGTGCTGGGCAATGGCTACCGCCGCACCACGGAGTCTGTACTCGACTATTTCGGCAGGCGATACCGCGACGAAACCAAAGTAACCCGGACGCCGGATCAAAGCACCTTGATTCCCATAAAAAACAAGAAAAAAATACCGCTCAGCCAGGCGAAAATCAGCCCCGACGGTCGTCGCATCGCCTGGGTGAGCAACAACCTCGGTCGCTGGAACGTGTGGGTGCAGGATGTGAAGGAAGGCAAACGCAAAAAAGTGCTGGGCGGCGGTTCGCGCAATGCCATTCAAACGACGGATTACAATTATCCGCAAATTGCCTGGAACCCCGACAACCAGCGCTTAGCAGTATTGTACGAACGCCGGGATATTCCGCGCATCGCCCTGTGCGACCTCGGAACCGGTAAAAAAGAAATAAAAGATTTGTCGCCGGAGTTTCAGCGGGTGTTCAGCTTTGATTTTATCAATCCGATTGACATGCTGCTTTCCGCTGCCGTGCGGGGTTTTTCCGACCTGTTTGTTTACCACACCGTCACCCGGCAAACGGAACGCCTGACCCAGGATTTCTGGGACGACGTAGATGCATCGGTCGTTACGCTCGACGGTCGTAAGAGTATCATTTTTGCCAGCAACCGCATTTCAGATACCCTGACGACAGAAAAATTAGACACTATTCTGCCGATTGGCAAATTCGATATTTTCCTGTTCGACCTCGAAAGCCGCAACCCCGAATTAGTGCGCCTGAGCAATACACCTTTTACCAATGAGCGGGCGCCCATCGGGTTGGACAGCGCACATTTTGCTTTCCTCAGCGATGAAAACGGCATTGTCAACCGTCAGGCAGGTTACTTAGAGCCTTATCTGGCTTATAATCAGGCCGTTGTGTACCTGAAAGACGGCGCGGAAGTAAAAACATTAGACACTCAAAATCCGGGAGAATGGCCTTTCGAGCGGATTCTTCACCTGCTGGCGCCCTTAGATACAGTGCTGAAAAATGTGGATTCCACCCAGGTAGACAGTATCCGTTTTTCGCCAGTTTTTAAAAAACGCCCCCGCAGCTGGAACCAGACCAATTACGACCGCAATATCCTGGAGCAACATATTTCGGCCCGCACCGGGCGTTATGTGGAAACCATTGCAAGAGCGGGGCGCACCCAGTTTTTTACCCGTACCATCACCCCGCAGGCTACGGCTCCGGTACGTATCACCCGATACCGGGAGTTGCTGTTGCGCGAAGCCGGACAAGCCATTCCGCCCCAACCGAACATTGAAGAGACGAGTTCTCAAATCCCGGACAAGTCGAAAGTGCCGCTGGAGGATACGGAAAGTATGACTTTCCGCGAGTTGAATGATACCACTCGGCTGTTGCAGCCCGGTTGGTTGTTCCAGGTACCCGATTACCTGGCAGCGCCGCCGCTGAGTCCGGCTGCCAAACCGGAAACGCCGCGATTGGCGAAAATGGAAGAGCCGGAGGTAATCAACTTCCAGATGAGCGCCGATTCGATGCAACCTGCCCCACGGCGTCAGGTCAGGTCAGGTTCCCTGGTGGAGTTTGGTAAAAAGAACAGCGTTATCCGATTTTACCCTTCGCAGATCATACCGTACCGCTTGAAATTCAGAACAGATTATGTGTCCACCAATTTTGACAACAACCTGTTGTTTGAAGGGCTGGAAAGTTTTGCGGGTACGCAGGCCGGTATTCGCAATCCGCCGCTGGGAATCTTAATGAAAGCGAATTTCAAGGATTTGCTGGAAAATTATGTGTTGGAAGCGGGTTTCAGACTGCCTACTACCTTCAATGGCGCGGAATACTATATCTGGTTTGACAATAAAAAACACCGCATCGACCGACGCATCGCTTTGTACCGGAAGTCGGAAGTAAATGCCTTCAATAATGATTTTGGCGGCACCCGGCCACCGCGGCAGGTACAAATCCGAAACAAAACCTTCCTCGGTCAATATGAATTGCGCTACCCTTTCGATGCATTTTTCAGCCTGCGCGCCACCGTTACGCTCCGCCAGGATAAAGTAGACAGCCTGAGCACGGAAATCATCACCCTGGAATCGCCGACCAACCGCGAACAACGCGGGGCATTGCGCCTCTCTGCCGTATATGACAATACGGTGGATGTGGATATGAACCTGAAAACCGGCACACGCGCCAAAGTATCGGTGGAGAGCGTCAAACGCCTCGCTTTTAATATTGATCCGAACTGGAGCCTGAAATTCAACAAAGGATTTATGACGGTACTCAGCGTCGATGCCCGGCACTACCAGATGCTCGACAGGCGTTCGGTACTGGCTGTCCGCCTCTCCGCCGCTACTTCGTTTGGTGCGGAACGTATGCTTTATTTTCTGGGCGGTGTGGACAATGGGCTGTTTTCCACTTTCAACAATAATATTCCGATACCGCAGGATGGCAATTTCGCTTTTGAAGCGCTGGCCACCAACCTGCGCGGTTTTCCGATCAATATCCGAAACGGTAATTCATTCGCGCTGGTGAATACCGAACTGCGCATTCCTATTTTTAAATATTTTTCCAAAAAACCGGTCATGGGCAACTTCTGGCGCAATTTCCAGATCACCGGCTTTTTTGATGTCGGTTCGGCCTGGCAGGGCGGTAATCCTTATGGTGGCGACAATCCGATCAATATCGTGACGCTGACAGAAGGACCGGATGGCCAGGATCCGATCGTTATTATGAAAGTTAATTACTTCCGCGATCCGCTGGTAGCCGGTTACGGCGTCGGCGCACGGGCTATGATTTTTGGTATGTACCTTCGGGCCGACTACGGATGGGGCATTGAAACGCGGGTGGTGCAAAAACCGAGGCTGCACCTGGCCTTGGGAACCGACTTTTAAGTGCGAGTCCGAAGTCGATAGTCCGAAGTCCGTAGAGTACGCCGGTTCATGTTTTGGAAACCCAGGTATGTAACGGCGTATTCTACGGACTTCGGACTGACGACTTCGGACTGACGACTTCGGACTATCGACTTCACCCCGATAACGAATAACTGATAACCAATAACATAAATGCGGGAGACCAAATTCATAGAGCAGAACAAGGAAAAATGGGCCGACTTTGAGCAAATGCTCCGGGAAGATCGCCGCGACCCAGACAAACTCAACGATTTGTTTGTGCAGATCACCGACGACCTGAGCTATGCCCGAACTTTTTATTCGAATCGTTCGGTTCGGATGTACCTGAATACCCTTGCGCAGCGCATTTTTCACAATATTTATCGGGGCAAACGTTTCCCGGTGGAACGCCTGCGCCTGTTCTGGACGGATGAACTGCCCCAGTTGATGTGGACTTCGCGCAAAGCCTTGTGGTTGTCGTTTGCCATTTTCGCCCTGGCTTTTACCATCGGCGTGGTGTCCAGTATGATCAATCCTGATTTTGCCCGGGTAATCCTCGGCGATCAGTATGTAGACATGACCCTGGGGAATATCGAAAAGGGCGACCCGATGGCCGTGTACAAAGAATCCGGCCCCTTGGGCATGAGTATCGGCATTGCCGCCAACAACCTTTTTGTAGCCCTGCGGACTGCCGTATTCGGTGTTTTGGCTTCCATCGGCACGGTATTTATCATGTTGTACAATGGTATCATGGTAGGGGCTTTTCAGTATTTTTTTATCGAACAGGGCGTTTTCTGGCCATCTTTTTTGACCATCTGGATTCACGGCACCTTGGAAATCAGCGCGATTATCATTGCCGGAGCCGCCGGTTTGGTCGCCGGTTCGGGGCTGCTTTTCCCCGGTACATACCGCCGCACGCAGGCTTTCCAGATCACGATGCGGCGCGGCTTGAAAATATTTGTCGGCATAGTACCCATCATCGTTTTGGCGGCCATTTTCGAGGGCTTTTTTACCCGATTCACCGAAACGCCTGATTTCATCCGGGGGCTTTTTATCCTGACTTCCCTCCTTTTTATACTCTGGTATTTTGTCTGGTTACCCTGGCACAAAACCCGGACGGGCGCATTCCGGCAACCTGTACATGATAAAGAACTGCCGCCTGACCGGACACAGGCCATTGATTTCAATGCCGTCAAAAATGCCGGAGAAGTACTGTCCGATACCTTCTCGGTTTTGTTCAGGCATCCAAAAATGACCTTGGGCGTCTTGCTGGGCGTCACTGCCTTGTTCATGGCCTGGGCTTTTGGATTGTCCACGGAAAAAACCAGCCAGACCTTTTCTTTTTCGGAAATGCCGCTGGGGGTACTTTCCGGTGCGGGCGATTTTTTTGGAGATGCCCCGGTACCGATGCTGTATTATGTGCAGATCATGTTGTTATCCCTGCTCGGTGTCGCGGCCTTTCGGGCTTTGGAACTGGAAATGGATACGTCGGAGCGGCCCTTGTTTCCCCGTTGGCGGGTGTGGTTGTCGGCGCTGCCTTTGGCTTTGTTGATGCCCATTTTTATCC
>Ga0163153_10007902_pt1 | contig 11271 bp, 7 predicted proteins | sample OliLakLV19MP6IB1_FD_148629 | JGI IMG/M metagenome (GOLD analysis project Ga0163153, IMG submission 148629) | Freshwater microbial mat bacterial communities from Lake Vanda, McMurdo Dry Valleys, Antarctica - Oligotrophic Lake LV.19.MP6.IB-1 | ecosystem: Environmental > Aquatic > Freshwater > Lake... | reverse complement strand
CCTTCCGCAGCCGGCTCTTCAACGACGTGCGGACCAAGCGGGGCTTGGCCTATTCGGTCGGCAGCCGGTTGAACAGCGGGGTACACGATCAAGGTGTCTGGTTGATGCGCGCAGAAACGAAGCTGCCATCGACGCAAGAGGTCATCGCCCGGTTTGTCGCGAACATGGAACGGATGCGGACCGAGTTGGTGACGGACAGCGAACTGGCAGAAGCGAAAGAGGCCTATGTGAACTCGTTTGTGTTCTCCTTCGCCAGTTCGTCGGCGATTGTGGGGCGGTTGATTGAACTGGAATATGATGGACTCCCCAAGGATTTCCTCCAGCAATTGCGTGCCCGCGTGATTGCCTTGACGAAAGAGGAAATTCTGGCGGCGTCGAAGAAGCATTTCTACCCCGAACGATTGACGATTGTCGCAGTCGGGGCAGGCGAGGCTCTGCCGAAGCTGCTGTCGGGATTCGGGGAGGTCAAAGAAGTGAAGGTGGCTCCGTAGGGATAGGAAGGGCGGGTGGCCCGCTGATCTCCTGTGCTCGCGCAACGCGCAGCCTGAGAAGGCCCCCGTTGGACGCGCGCAGTGGGAGATCAAGGGGCCACTCGCCCTAGGGAATAACGCTTTTGGAGTGTGGATAAGAAAATAAGAAGAGCCGGGCTGTCGAGCTGAAGCTTATGGCTGATCGCGAAGGATTGTGTCACATGCCGCTTGAAGACGAATTTGCAGACATCATTAAGAAGGCGCGGATGGGCCAGGGGCTGTCGGTCGCGGAGATCTCCCGGACGACTGGGTTACCTGGCGGGGACATCACCGCGCTGGAGCGCGGCGATCCTCCGCGCGATCGCGCCGAGGTGCGGGCGTTGGCGAAGGCGTTGGGACTTCGCCCTGGTCCGTTGGAGCAGATTGCGATTGACCAATGGGAGCCGTCGGTTGCGTCTCCGATCTCTTGGGTGGAAACCGTACGGGGGTCGATCAACGGGTATGGTGTGCAGGGCTATGTGGTGTATGACGGCGGAGAGGCGCTGTTGATCGACACCGCCTACAATGCGTCCGCGATGATCGATGTCTTAACGCAGCACCATCTGCGTCTGGTCGGGATCTGTCTGACACATGGCCATGCGGATCATGCGGATGGGATCGATCGGATTTTGAAGTATCGTGAGGCGCCGGTGTATCTCGGATTGGACGATGTCGATCTCCTGAGTTGGCGGCCGCCCGCTGATCAGCTCAAAGCGCCGGAGGATGGCCAGACAATTGCCGTCGGACGCTTGCGCGTGCAATGTCTGGCGACGCCGGGCCATACCCCAGGTGGGATCTGCTACCGTGTGGATACCGAGGCACAGTCAGTGTGTTTCGTCGGCGATACGTTGTTTGCGGGATCCATTGGCCGCTCGAATCCCAGTACGTTGTATCAGGCCCATTTGGCGTCGGTCAGGACCCACGTGCTCGGGTTGCCGCCGGAGTCTCGGTTGTTGCCTGGTCATGGACCGGTCACGACGGTTCGCGAAGAGCTCGACCATAACCCCTTCGCTACGGATCACTGAGAAAGGCTCCATGAATCTCGACCAGCGGAGCGACGACCCGCCGATCCGCAGCGGAGAGCTGCCGGTTGTGGTGCGACCGTCTGAGGGCCTGAGCAATCTCTCGGCAGACGACGAGTTCGAGGAGACCCCCTTCTCGAAATGGACCCTGCCCATCAGCCTCTTTGTGGCAACGGTTTTCACCACACTGTGGGCCGGGGCCTATCAGGCTTATAATGGACCGATTCATGGGCCTGTAGATTTTCTCCTCGAACATTTCGAGATGCTTTGGCGCGGGATTCCCTTTGCCGCCACGCTGATGGGGATTCTGGTGACCCATGAATGCGGTCACTATGTGCTCTCCCGTATCCACCGTGTGCCGGCATCGCTGCCGCTCTTCATTCCAGGCCCTCCGTATTTCATCGGCACATTCGGGGCGATCATCCGCCTGCGCGGACCGATCGTGAACCGGCGCGCGTTGTTCGACATTGGTGTGGCCGGCCCGCTTGCCGGCTTTGTTGTCGCAGTAGTGGCATTGGTTATCGGCCTGAACCTGTCGACGGTGGTGGACCGAACGGCAACCTACGGATTGCAGTTGGGCGAACCCCTGCTCTTGCAGTTCATCTCCTGGCTGGTCGTCGGATCGCTTCCTCCTCAGGCCGACATCGTCTTGCACCCCATTGGTTTTGCCGCCTGGTTCGGTTTGTTTGTCACGTCACTAAATCTTATTCCCATCGGCCAACTCGACGGCGGGCATGTGGCGTACGCCCTGTGGGGCTCCCGCCAACGCACGATTGCCTTGGCCATGGTGCCTTTGTTGATTGTGCTGGGATTCGTGGGCTGGCCTGGCTGGTGGCTCTGGGCATTCATGGCAGGAATCTGGGGGCTCGGTCATCCGCCGGTGCTCGATCCTTACGAGCCGTTAGGTCGGGGGCGGATTGTGGTCGGATGGATTGCGCTCGCGGTGTTCATACTCACCTTCGCGCCCATTCCGTTCTCCTTCCACTAGCCGGCTGCTGAAGCAGACGCGCCAGCGTTGCTCTGGCATCGTTCAGATCCTCAACGGGGACCCGGCCGCCTCACCATTCGGCGGCGCGCACAAACGTGGTGCTCCTTATTCGTCGCACCGTGCGCCCCAGAGGGTACGCCTCCGGTCTTCACTCGCTACGGCCTTGCCGGCGTGCTGTTTGAGCAGCCGGCAAAGACACCATTTCGTGACTGTGATCAATCCAGAGATTTTCTTGTCCGGTGGCGCACTCGGTCCTACAGTGTGCCTATGGCATTCATAGAAACCTCAAGGCTGTCGTGTCCCAAGTGTCAGGCTGATCGGCACGACGGAGCGACAGAATGTGTGAAGTGCGGAATTATCTATGCGAAGTATCGTCCGCTTGCTCCATTACAGCGGCAGCCTCTGCTGCGGGACCGCTCTCGCTGGGTGGCCTTTGCCAAAGAATGGCTCGTTGAATCGGATACGCCGACCGACTCGATCACGTTCGCCGGACGAGTGGCGGTATTTCTGTTGTTGCTGTGGTGGGGTCGAGCGCTCATCGTCACGCCGCTCGAAACCAACTACACAGGAGAGTCGTTCCTCCATCTGATCAATCTGCCGTTTCATGAGGCGGGCCATCTTGTATTTATCCCCCTGGGACGGTTCATGACGATCCTGGGCGGAAGTCTCGGTCAGATCCTGATGCCGCTCGTCTGTCTGGGTACCTTTCTCACCAAGACGCGCGATCCCTTCGGCGCGTCAGTGGCCCTCTGGTGGACCGCGGAAAGCTTCATGGATATCGCTCCCTACATCAACGATGCTCGGGCGCTGGATCTCATGCTGCTTGGTGGGGTCACCGGGAAGGAAACGGACGGACACGACTGGAACAATATCCTGACCATGTTGGGCTGGCTGGAGCACGATCACCGCCTGGCTCACCTCGACTACAACCTCGGCATTCTCCTCATGCTGGCCTCGTTCGTCTGGGGCGGGTTGCTTCTCCTGAAGCATTACCGGCGCCTCTCGCGGTAACCCTGCTTGCACGACCGCAGATACTCTCTTACGATAGGATCCTACCGGACAGGAGGTTCCCCCATGAGAAGCTTACAGGCAGCGCGTGCGTCTCTCATCGTGGTCGGTGTTGTGGTGTTGACCAGTCAGGCGTTCGAGCCGAGTCCACTGACTCCTCCAGATTTTCGTTGGTCTTGAACGGAGCGGGCGTCAAAGACAACAACACCGGCCTGGTCTGGGAACAGGAACCGGATCGGGAGCATGATGTGTGGGGCGCGTCGGTGACTCGTTGTGAGACGAAGGAGGTCGGCGGGCAGAAGGGATGGCGCGCACCGTCGGTAGACGAACTCAAGACCTTGATCGATGTTTCTCAACATGATCCGGCCTTACCCGCAGGCCATCCCTTCTCCAATATCAAGTCGGAAATTTATTGGACGGCGACGCCCCATCTGTCCGACGACATGGTGGCCTGGCAGATCAGTTTTTTCAGCGGCGAGCCGGTGACCGATCAAAAGTCCTGAACTAGGCGCCTGTGGTGTCTGTTGGGCGCGCCCGTAAAATAAAGTCCGCAGCGACCTCCTTTTGAATCGGCAGGATCCTTGGGTGTTCGACATTCGACTCTGTTCGGCTAATCTCTATTTCCTATCTCCTCTCATCTATGTGTGCCCTCATGACCATGATCGTGGGTCGCGTTGCTGTGACGCTAGCGATTTCTCTTCGGCGTTGCGTAGAATGTGTCTCTCGCCGAAAGGAGCCGAGTGACGGTTCATACGATCAGAGGTCGCATTGTACTGGCCATCGTGGTGGTCGGCTGCATTCCGTTGTTGACCTGCCTTATCCTCGCCTATGTATCGGGCATGCGATCGCTCCGTGACGTGATCGGAGGGAACTTTCAGACGATTGCGGCTCAGGCAGCGGATCGCGTGACGATGTTGGTGCAAGGAGAAATCCAGAGGGTGCGTCTCTTGGCCTCGGCGCCCTTGCGCGTCCGCCAACCTGTCGAACTTGCCAATCGTTCCTATCCCGGCGAACCCTCCCAGGTCATCGCGCTGAACCAAGATCGTGCCCGTGCCTGGGAGCAAGGCACAGACGCTGCTGCGCGCCTCTTGAATACCGAGCTCTCACGATTTCTCTTGGAAACGAAAGTGCGAGATGGAGATAAGATGGCCGGGATTCTCATCACGGATCGCCATGGAGCGCTTGTCGCGGCCACGTCGGAACCAGACCACTATTTTTTCGGGGATGAGCCGTGGTGGAAAGCGATTCAGAACGGAGGCGGTGAACAGGTCTATCTGAGCGGACTCACGGCCGGGCGTGGGGGTTCTTTCCGGACTCCGGACGAGACGATTGATGTGGCGGTGCCTATCTTCGACGACCACCAGCGTATCGTGATCGGTGCGATCAAGGTTTCGTACCGGTTCGATACCCTCTTCGGGATGATCAATCAAATCCGCATCGGTCAGACCGGTCATGCGATGCTATTCAGCGCCGATGGTCAGCCGCTCATCTGTCCGATTCTTCCCCGTCAGGCCCATCGAATTCCTGCGCCACTTATGACCATGATCGTATCCGATGACCCAGGGTGGGGGATTGCCGAGGACGATGGACATGGCGGTCGAGACACCGTTGTCGGCTTTGCGCCGGTACCAGGTCTTGGCGTTCCTGGCAATACTTGGCATGTCTTTGTCCGGCAAGAACCCGCCGAAAGTTACGCGCCGATTCGGGATCAACTCCGCAATCTCGCCATCATTGGATTCGTCATGATCGGACTCTTGTGGGCCATCGGACGCTATGTGGCGACCAGAATTGCCCGCCCGATTCACACGTTGCAGGCAGGGGTGGAAGCGATCAGCCGCGGAACCTATGGAGGGCCGCTCGATATTCGGACGGGAGACGAGCTCGAAGAATTGGCGACGGCCGTGCATCGGATGGCGGACAAGCTCAACGCGTCCCATGCCGAGATGGAGGCGTTGAACAACGATTTGACCAGGCGGGTTGAGGAAAAGACTACCGAGGTCACGCGCCACATGAAACAGCTTCATCTCTCCGAGCGCCTGGCGACATTGGGTAAAGTGGCCAGTGGGATTGCCCATGAGATTAACAATCCGCTGGGCATCATGCTCAACCGCATCGAATGCATCCAAGCAGAAGCGGCTGAGCTGCATTTGCCTGCCGAGGTGCAGCGCGATCTGCTGGCGATCCGGTCGCAAGCAGATCGGATCAGTCGGATCACCAAGAGCATGTTGGCCCTCTCACATGGCTCCGCCACAACGCTGAAGCCGATCGATCTGAACTGCGTGCTCCGCTCCTGTGCGGGCATCGCACGGGAACGGGCGGCCGCCCAAGGTGTCCGCATTGAATCTGCCTTATCCCCCGATGTGCCGGCGATCATGGGCGATCGCGATCGTTTGGAAACGGTCGTCCTCAACCTCATCAATAATGCCATCGATGCCGTGCGGGGATGCGGCCATGAAGGGGTGGTGACTGTTCAGTCTGATCGGCTGCGGTGCGAGGGGGAAGAGTGGGCCACGGTCAAGGTGATCGATAATGGACCCGGTATTCCCGAGGAAATTCTCGGCCGCATCTTCGATCCGTTCTTTACGACGAAGGATGTCGGCCAAGGGACGGGGCTGGGATTGTTTTTAAGCTATAGTATTGTGGCGGATCATCGAGGACGGTTGGAGGTCGCGAACGGGACGGTCGGAGCCGTGGCGACGGTCATTCTCCCCGCGCTCACAGGCTGCAGAGAAACGACGTTGGTAGGGTAGGCTTCGATTCTTCCCAAGATTGTATCCGATGTACCTCAGGAGGCCGGATGGGACGTGCAGGAAAAATACTGATCGTCGATGACGAAGTTGAGGCGCTCGAGAACTGTCGTCGCATCTTGAGCCGGCTAGGCCATCAATGTTTGACGGAGCATGATCCGGTCCGTGCGCTGGCTGTCATTCAACAGGAACGGCCAGGTCTTGTGCTCACCGATTTGCGCATGCCGGGTCTGAGCGGTATCGATGTGCTCAATGCGACGAAACGGCTGGATCCGACCATCAAGGTGGTTCTGATGACGGCCTTTGCAACCGTGGAAACGGCGGTCTCTTCCATGCGGCAAGGCGCTCTCGATTACATCCTGAAACCCTATACGAGCAAGGATCTTGAAGAGGTGGCGCGCCGGGCTTTTGAGGAGGAAGAGCACCGGGAGGAGACCGCACCGTCCTCACAGCGACAGGATCTGGTTCCGGCCCTCGCGAGAGCGAAGCATCCTCTGCGGGAGATTGTGGGGCAGAGTGCAGCCATTCAAGCCGTTTTGAATCTGGTGAGCAAGGTGGCCAGGACAGATGCCAACATTTTGATCTATGGAGAAAGCGGAACAGGGAAAGAACTGGTTGCACGCGCGATTCACCAGCACAGCCAACGAGCGAGTAAGCCCTTTGTGCCGGTGGATTGTCTGTCGATGCCGGATGCGTTGTTGGAGTCGGAGTTGTTTGGCCATGAACGGGGTGCGTTTACGGGAGCCCATACGGCCAAACCCGGGTTATTCGAAGTGGCGCATGGCGGCACGGTGTTTTTGGACGAAGTCAGCGGGATGAGTCATGCGTTGCAATCGCGTCTGCTCAGGGTGTTGCAAGAACGCCAGTTCCGCCGAGTCGGTGGGACGCGGTATGTCGATATCGATGTGCGAGTCATTGCGGCCTCGAATCGGGATCTCGGGGAGGCGCAGAAGCGGGGAGATTTCCGAGAAGACCTCTATTATCGTCTCAACGTGATTCCTATCGTCCTCCCTTCCTTGCGCGAGCGGGAGGGGGATGTCGAGGTGCTGGCGCGCGAATTTCTTCAGCGCTTTATGCAGCAGCACCGAACGGACACCGGCATTGTTGCTACGTTCGAGCCTGCTGCAATTGCGGCCCTGACGAGCTACGCCTGGCCAGGCAATGTTCGAGAACTCCAGAACGTGATCGAGCGGGCTGCCGCGCTGGCCGACGGTCCGGTAATCCGTATGGAGCATTTGCCGTCCAGCCTTCGGCTTGCTTCTTCCGGCGATTCTTCTTCTGTGGAAGGAGGGTCCTATAAGCAGGTCAAGCAAGAAGTAGTTCGTTCGTTCGAGCGCAGCTTTCTGCTCGAGCTCCTTCAGCGCCACCGTTGGCATATGGGCCATGCCGCGCAAGAGGCCGGCGTAGATCGGAAGACGATCGAGCGTATGGTAAAGCGCCATGGTCTTCGTGAAGACCGCTCGCGGGCCTGACCCTTCTTTAATCCCGCCTGTTTCATGTCTCCTCGCATAATGGGGCGATCACGCCCTATCAAACGTCATCTTCAGACAAATCATAATCGTCACTGCCCATAGTAGTTCCAAGCGATCTGTTCATGCAGCATGGGGCGTCATGCTCCCATGTCTAGGTGTGATTCATCACCGGCAGAATCACAGTCTGCATGAATCATTGAGAGAACCCTATTTCGATTCCAATCTCCATTGGTGGAATAAGATTTGCTTGCTCCATATGAGATCCGGTGAATGAATGAGATAGACAGACCTGTCTGGTGAAGGCTGCGTAATTAATGGACTGGCCTCCTGAGATCGCAACCGCGAAGAGCGGAACCTTCACCAGACTATTTTTCTAGCCAGGAGACGGGCGCGCTTCAACAGCGCACGCGTGAAACCGACAGAGCTGCTGTGGATGGAATGTGTTTGATAGATATTGTTCAGGAGGGGAATAAGGATGACCAATAGAAAGATTGCGAGTCAGGCAAGCGTCGCGCTGTTCGCTGCCGTGTTAGGCGCCACGCAGGCGTGGGCGGAAGCGGCTTCTCATCAACATGCGGCGGTGACGAATTCTGAAACGGGGGCGGCGACTGTCGTCCATCAGCTTGCGGGCCCGATGCTGCAGGACAAGATGGCGCGGGCCATTGAGCAGATTGAGAAGCAGGTGCAGAGCAAAGGCCCTTTTCAGGGGGCTGGCGCACACGCGATGCAGCAAGGCGTCTTGCTGGTGGCTGAGGATCAGGACAAGGTCAAGGTCTCGCAGGGGGGCCGCTGCCCAGCCGGCGCGCCGGTTCGTGCGTTCGATATTTCGGCAATCAATGTCGAAATTACCGTGAACCGGTTCGGGGATTTTTATCCCGGCTACATGTATGCCCTTACCGAGAATGTCCCGGGCATTCGAGGCGAGGAAGAGAAGAACAAGGCAGCGCGTGAAAGCGATGACCCCAGCTTTGCCAGTGGTGCGGTGTCTCATGGCCTCCAGGGCGATTTGATTCAACCGCTTGTCGTTCGGACGAACCAGGGCGATTGCCTGCGGGTCACGCTCCGCAACCAGATTGCCGACGAGCCCACCAACATGGTTATCAATGGCTCCCAAATGCTCGTGCGTAGCACGGGCAAGCCGGCCAACGGCAACAATCCAGAAGCCCTCGTGGCGACAGGACAGGTTGGGGAGTTTGAGTGGTACATTCGACCGGATTTGCAGGAAGGCGGCCGGGCATTCCACAGTCATGCGACGCGCGAGCAGTATTCGCTCGGTATGCTCGGTTCAGTCGTCGTGGAACCTCGCGGGTCCCGCCACCTGAGTCCCTTCACCGGCGAAGAAATGGCCAGCGGATGGGAAGCCATGATCGACATGGCGAACGGATCGGACTTCCGGGAATTCGTGATTTTCTATCATGAAGCCGGAGACGAGACGTTCCGTTTGTTGAGTCGGACCGGAGACATGCTGCCGCAGCGCGACCCCCATACCGATACCTATCGTCCGGCCGCGCGCTTGCTCAACTATCGGAGCGAGCCGCATGGAACGAGGCTTGAGCAGCAGGCGCATTTAATCGGATTCTCCGATGAGTCCCAGGGTTATGGTTCCTACACGTTCGGCGACCCGGCCACAACGGTTCCGCGATCCTATCTGGGCGATCCCGCCAAGTACCGCATGATCGGTGGATCTGAGATCGTCCATTCGCACCATCTGCATGGAGGATCGATCCGTTGGGCAAGACAGCCCGGCACCAGTCAGCTCGATCCGACGCTAAGCAAAAACGGACCGGTCAAATTCCCGGCGATGCGTGACACCTCCGACCGGCTGGACGTCCAATCCATCGGGCCTTCTGAGGTTTTCGATGAAGTCATCGAGGGTGGCTCCGGCGGTCTCCAGGCCCTGGCCGGAGAGTTCGTGTTTCACTGCCACATTCCTCAGCACTACGTCACCGGTATGTGGGGATTCTGGCGCGTCTACAACACGCTCCAGACGACCGGCTCTCAGACGGACGTGATGAAACCCCTGGTCGAATTGCCTGACCGGAATGGCAAGATCAAGCCGGCCGTGTCATCCGACAAGCTCGTGGGCACGATGGTGGATTGGTATGGAGGGAAAAAGTACGAAATCACGAAAGACAAGACCGATTGGAAAGCCAACCCGATGAAGGTGTCCATCAAGGACTGGGTAGAATACATGTTGCCTCCGCAGGGTCTGCCCGGCAAAACGGAAGATCAGACCAAGCAGGCGCAGGCGCACGATGCGACGGTAGTGAATTGGAAATGGGACGGCCCATTGGCGCTCAATGAGCCGGAGACCCCGCACAAGTGGGCCGATTACGTGTCTCCCACGCCGCTGAAGCGGCCGGCGATCACCTTCGATCCACAGACCGGCAAGCTGGCATTCCCCTGGCTGCGCCCGCATCTGGGCAAGCGGCCGCCGTTCGCGCCGAACCACGGCGGAGCCCCTTGGCTGGAACCCTTCCATGTCCGGGAAGACGGCACGAAGAGCACAGAGCCGGCCAAGCCGGGTGAGCAGGGGCCCTGGAGCCTCTGTCCAACGGATTCACCACGCAAGTACTTCAACATCCACGCGATCACGCTACCGATCACGTTGAAGACGGCGACGCCCAAAACACCCGCCATCGTGGACCCGAACGGCATGATCTTTGTCCTTCACGAGGAGGAGGAAGAGGTTCGGAAGAATCCGGTGAAGCAGATTCCGCTGGTGATCCGCGGGAATGTGTATGACTGCGTGGATGTTATCTATAAGAACGAGATTCCGGACGACGAGCGGACGGGCTGGGCGAACAAGGTCAACCTGCACCCGCACTTCTTCCAGTTCGACACGAGCGCGTCGGACGGCCCCACGATCGGGTTCTCCTACGACATGTCTCTGCGGGCCTTCACGATGCTGACGGACCCCGAACCGACCAAGGGCATGCCGCTGCCCGGCAATACAGTCCTGACCGCCCAGGTCAAGGCGGGCGGGCACAGTATCATCCTGGCTGACGCATCCAAGTTCCATCCGAATACCGAACTGGGTGTCGGCATGGACGATCCCAAGTATTTTGAGATCGCGCGCATCAAGAGCATCAACGGCAAGACCGTTACCTTCGATCGGCCGCTGAAGTACAGTCATAAGAAAGGCGACATCGCCAGCGTGGAGTTCATCCGCGAGCGCTGGTATGTGGATGCCGACTTCGGAACGGTCTATTGGCACGACCACGTGTTCGGCACCGATACCTGGGGGCACGGGTTGTTCTCGGCCTTCATTACCGAGCCGCCGCGCTCCACGTATCATGATCCGATGACCGGTAAGGAAATTCGGAGTGGTCCTATCGCCGACATCCATACGCTGGAGCCGGTCTCGGCCCATATTCGTGGAAGTTTCCGTGAAGTCATGATGCACATCATGGACAGTAACGCTCGCTCAGCGGAGCTGATTACCACGGACAATCCGCAAGCCAAGATGGGTGCGGTCACCGTGGATGGTCCTCCCTCGCACAAGTTTCCGGACCGGATCAATAC
>Ga0163153_10007901_pt1 | contig 11272 bp, 5 predicted proteins | sample OliLakLV19MP6IB1_FD_148629 | JGI IMG/M metagenome (GOLD analysis project Ga0163153, IMG submission 148629) | Freshwater microbial mat bacterial communities from Lake Vanda, McMurdo Dry Valleys, Antarctica - Oligotrophic Lake LV.19.MP6.IB-1 | ecosystem: Environmental > Aquatic > Freshwater > Lake... | reverse complement strand
CGCGCCCAGCCAGGTAAGCACCACCATGATGCCGGGCCCGAACGACGCGAGATATTCGCGAAACGTCCGCGGCACCGGCGGGCCGGACACGGTGCCGGGGGCGTTCGGTGTGGGAGGGGCGGGCGACGACGGTTCGGCCATGAAGGATCCTGGCTGGGCGCGGGCCGTGGGCGGGGGTGCAATGCGACGTTTCTACCGCGCTTACAAAAAGGTTGCCCGCACGAACTTTTAGGCAGCTGCCGAGCATGGTCAGGCCGCCCGTCACGGACGCCAACTCTTCCGAAATACACCGATCGAGAATCACCAAAGCGCGCGGGAGCGATGGAGCGAAAGGTTGCCATAATTCGGCCTGTTCCCTGAATTTAGGCAATTTGGGAGCCCCCGGCTCGCCTCCTGCCCGCCCAGGCTTTTGGCGTTGCAACTTGCCCCCGGATTGGTACATTCATTGGCTTAAGTTGTTGTTTTGATCACAGTAGGAAGAGTCCTGGCAACGGAGAAGGACTGTCAAAGGTCCGGGCCGAAGAGGGACTGCCGGTCGCGGTGTAACCCAAAAAGCGTCGGTTCGGTCGGTGTTTTCGAAAGCCTCGTGTTTTCGATTCCCTGACGAGCCGGCCCCCTGGGAACCGATCGGACGACGAGTGTTAGGTGGGACGCATTTAGATGTCGATTACCAAAGAGCGCAAGAAAACGTTGATCACGGACTTCCGTCGGGCCGATGCCGATACCGGCTCGCCTGAGGTGCAAGTTGCGCTGCTGACCAGCCGCGTTGCGGAGCTGACCGAGCATCTAAAAACTCACCAACGCGACTATTCCAGCCGCCGCGGGTTGTTGGCGATGGTCAGCCGTCGACGTCGACTTTTGGACTACCTGAAGCGGATCGATCCGCAACGGTATCTGAACGTCATTCGCCGGCTCGACATCCGCAAGTAGTCGCGCCGAACGCAAGTTGCCGTCGGTAACGCATCGCACCGGCAGGGCCGAGCGCCGCAGTGTGCCAAGCGCCGTCAGTGTGCCGAGCGCAAGCAGAGCGCCGAGGGGCCCGTCGACGACCCGTGTCGTCGGCGAACCCGGCTCGTCGTCGATTGCCCGTTCGGCGCACCCCTCGAAATCGCCGCCTGCGCGGCGTCGCCCGCACCCAGTCGTCCTTGATACCGCAAAGTTCTTTCGGCGCACGTCGCCGGCCGAACCGCGGTGTTCGTTCCGTTTGCCCGGACGCAGTAAAAGGCAAACAGACATTGGCCAAAGTAAGAGTTGAAAAGCAAATCGGAGCGGGAACCCTCTCGCTGGAAACCGGTTACATCGCCAAGCAGGCCGCCGGCGCAGTCTTGGTTCAATACGGCGAGACGGTCGTCCTCGTCGCCACCGCGAGCGGTCCGCCGCGCGGAACCGACTTCTTTCCGCTGACCTGCGATTACCGCGAACGCGCGGCCGCGGCCGGCAAGTTCCCCGGCGGCTTCCTCAAGCGGGAAGGCCGGCCGACCATGAAGGAAACGCTCACTTCGCGGTTGATGGACCGCCCGATTCGGCCGCTGTTCCCCGAAGGGTACATCGACGAAGTCCAGATCATGGCCAACGTCATGGCCGCCGATAAGCAGAACGACCCGGACGTGCTGGCGATGAACGGGGCCTCGGCCGCTCTGCACCTCTCGCCGCTGCCGTTCCAGGGCCCGATCGGCTCGATCCGCCTGGGATCCGTCAACGGCCAGTTCGTGCCGTTCCCCACCCAAGACCAACTGGAAGAGAGCGATCTCGACCTGATCGTCTCGGCCAGCCGCGATTCGGTGCTGATGATCGAAGGCTTCGCTCGTGAGTTGCCCGAAGAACAAATGGCGGCCGCGATCGAGACCTGCCACAACTACATCCGCGAGATCATCGACCTGCAGGAAGAGCTCGTCCGCAAGGCCGAAAAGACCAAGCCGGAATACGTCGCCGCTCCCGACGACGGCATTTACGACAAGCTCAAGACCGGCTACTACGACGCGCTGAAGGCCGCCCAAGCGATCGAGGGGAAGCACGCCCGCGCCGAAGCATCCGACGCCGTGAAGAAGCAGGCGCTCGCGGCCGTCATTCCCGATCTGACGGCCGTCGGCGCGCCCAGCGTCGCCGCGTTCGGCAACGCCTGGTCGCGATTCAAGGAACGTGTGATCCGCGATCAGATCCTCGCGGGGCGCCGCCCCGACGGCCGCGACTACACGACGATTCGTCCGATCGAATGCTCGGTCGACGTATTGCCGCGCGTGCACGGCTCGGCCGTGTTCCAGCGGGGTGAAACGCAGGCCATGATCACGGTCGTGCTCGGCACCAACCGCGACGAGCAGCGGGTCGACGGCATTATCGACGAGTACTCGAAGAAGTTCATGCTCGACTACTACTTCCCTCCCTACTCGGTCGGCGAATGCCGCCCGATCCGGGGCCCGGGTCGTCGTGAAATCGGCCACGGGGCGCTGGCCGAACGAAGCGTGAAGCCGATCCTCCCCGATCCGGAAGACTTCCCCTACACGATCCGGATCATCTCCGACATCACGGAGTCGAACGGCTCCAGCTCGATGGCCACGGTCTGTGGCGCCACCCTCGGCTTGATGTCGGCCGGCGTGCCGATCACCAATCCGGTGGCGGGCATCTCCATCGGCCTGGTGTTCGAAGGTCCGCAGCAGTGGAAATTGCTCACCGACATCATCGGCGACGAAGACCACTACGGCGATATGGACTTCAAGGTGGCCGGCACGCAGAACGGCATCACCGGCATCCAGCTCGACATGAAGATTCGCGGCATCAGTCAGGAGATCGTGGCAGCCACGCTCAACCAGGCTCGCGACGCCCGAATGATCATCCTGCGGACCATGCTCTCGACCATTCCGCGGCCGTACGACGACATTTCGTCGTATGCTCCGCGGTTGTTGCGCACGAGCATCCCGCCGGACAAAATCGGTTTGCTCATCGGCCCCGGCGGCAAGAATATCCGGGCCATCCAAGAAGAGACCGGCGCGACCATCGACGTCGACGACGACGGCACGGTCATTATCGCCAGCAACGACGCGGCGGCGGCGCAAGCCTGCTTGCGGCGCGTCGAAGGGCTGACGGAGACCGTGAAGATCGGCAAGATCTACGAAGGTCGGGTCACGAGCGTGAAGGACTTCGGCGCGTTCGTCGAAATCCTGCCGGGCAAAGACGGCCTCTGCCACATCAGCGAGTTGGCCGACGGATACGTCTCCAGCGTCGGCGACGTCTGCCGTGTCGGCGACATCCTGCAGGTGAAGGTCATCGCCATCGACGACCAGGATCGCGTCAAGCTCAGCCGCAAGGCCGCGCTCCGCGAGCAGTCGCCGCAACCGGCCGGCAACTAGCAAGCTCCTCTCCCGGCGATGCGGACGTTTTAGTCGCAACGGCCGTTTCCGAGAGAGGAGCAACTGAGGCCGCCGAGCGATAGCGAGGATAAAGGCCGAGGGCGGTAGCAGCACAACCGAGCGGTCGGATTCAGCCCCAGGGTAAGAACCTGAGGCTGGGGCCGAAGGCCGGTGAGGGCGAAATCCTTCGCGTTAAACCAAAAAAAGCCCCCGGACCTAGTCCGGGGGCTTTTTTATTTTCTTCACACCCTCGGAGTTCCGTCCGTCACGGCCCGCCGATTCTCAAACGGCGTTATTTCAGCAGCGGCGCGCCGGCCTCCGTCGCGTCGACTCCTGAAGTGCCCGGCCAAGCGAACAGGTAGTAGGCCCGCGGCGTCGTCAAATCCAAGAGCATCTGCAATTCGACCGAACGGGGGGGCGTCTTGGCGCCGATTAGCGCGTCGGCCAGCGTCTTCGGCCGGTTGTAGCGCACGACCTTGGTCGTGGCCTTGTCGAGGCTCGCCAGTTGAATGGCCCGGTCGATCGCGTCTTCGATGAACCCTTCCTTGTCGACCAGTCCCAGGTCGATCGCCTGCTTGGTCGTAAAAATCTGGCCGGTCGTGGCCTTGGCAATCTGGTCGTCCTTCCCTTTCAGCTTCGGCCGTCCCGAAAGAACGATCTCCTTGAACCGCGCGAAGCTTTCCTTGACGAGCGTCTCCAGAACGGCCCGCTCTTCGGCCGTCATCCGCTTGGTCGGGCTGCCGATTTGCTTCAAAGGACCGCTCTTGATCGAGTCTTCTTCGATCTGCCACTTCTCCATCAGGCCCGCGACGTTGTAATGCGGGATGATCACGCCGATCGAGCCGGTCCAAGTGGTCGGTTCGGCGTAGATCACGTTCTCATTCGTGCCGCAGGCCATCGACACGTAATATCCGCCGCTGGCGGCCAGGCCGCCCATGCTCACCACGAGCGGCAATTTCTGTTCGTCGACCAGTTTGCGAACGTGGTGATAGATGTAGTCGCTGGCGGTGACCGTTCCGCCGGGCGAATTGACCCGCAGCACGAGGGCTTTTACCTTGGGGTCGGCCCGGATCTTGTCGAGCTGTTTCTTGACCACGTCGCCGTCCATGATCGTGCCGTCGACTTCGATAATGGCGACCTTGAACGACCCCTCCTTGTTGAGCGAGTGATAGCGTTCTTCGAGCTTGTTTTCGGAGTCGCCTCCGAGCGAGCCGGGGTTAAAGATCACCCCCAGGAAGACGATCGTGAAAAAGATCACCCCGATCCATTGCAGCAAGGTGAACAGCCGCGCGATCGGGCCCGGCTTGGGGGCCATCGGCACCGGAATAAAGATCTCGCGGGGTTTATCGGGATTCGGCGAACCGGATTCGGGATAGGTCGACATGAATTTCCTCGTGCGGACGGCGAAAAAGCGTCTAACGCGTTAAACAAGTGCTCGGTGTCGGCGGGAAGCGATCGGCCGCAAACGGCCGATTCACGGGCGGCACGGAGGCATCCGTCGGATGCTCTCAAAACGACGGCGCGGCGAAATTGTATCCCCCCACCGCTCCGCGGGCCAATGGGCGGGGTTGCCCCCCGACGGCGTATTTCGCTAAGCTTGCGTTCTCCGCCGCCGTCCCAGATCCCCTACGTCCTGGGCTCGGTTCGGCGTCGGCTTGCTTTCAACGGAGTGTGTTCGGTGTACGTCGCCGCTTCAACGGATTGTTTCGCCCAAATGCCGCTTAGTGCGGCGCTGAAAAAGCTCTTCGATCTCGAATACAACCGGGTCGAGATCGTCCTCCGCGAGTCGGGCAACCAGTTGAAGCCCTCGCAGGTCCAAGCCGACCTCGAATCGGCGGTCGTCGTTTGCCGCGATACCCATCGCCTTACCCCGGTCGCCTACTTCTTCGATAGCGATCCGGAAGGCCCCGACTACTACAAGCAGTTCTCCGCCGTCTGCAAGCTGGCCAAGGCCACCAAGGTCGCGATCATCACGGTCAGGGCCGGCGAACTCGGCACCCCCTTTAACGCCGAAATCGAGCGGCTCCGCGAACTCGTCAAAATCTGCACGGTCGACGGCATCGTGGTCGGCCTGAAGACCGAATCGGAGCGGATGACCCACGACCCGAACACGGCCAAGGTGCTCTGCGACAACGTGAAGGGGCTTTGCCTCTCACTCGATCCGAGCCACTACCACTACGGTCAAATGGCCGGGGCGAAGTACGATCACCTCTTCCCGTACGTCTGCCACACGCAGCTGCGCGATACGAACAAGAAGAACCTCCAGGTGAAGGTCGGCCAGGGGGGTATTGAGTACGGTCGAATTATTTCGCAGCTCGCCAAGTTCGACTACCAGCGAGCGCTGTGCGTCAACATCGACGATCTGGAGATCCCCGACATCGACCACCTCGGGGAACTCCGCAAGATGCGCCTCCTGCTTGAGAGCCTGCTTTAGGCAAATGACGAATGCCTAATGCCTAATGAATGACGAAGCTCGAATGACGAACTGACTAAGCTTCCTTTGTCATTAGTAACCCGTCATTAGACATTCGGCCTGCCGGCCCCGCCGGCAACTACAACGCCGGCGTCGGCAAACTCCGCGCGATCGTTAAAGTCGCACTCCGTTCTCGGTCGAACTAATTGACCGATGAACTCTCGCCTCGCCATACCCGGTTTGCGCGCTCCGCACCTCCGTTCGCCACGGCGACGGTCGTGCGTCAACTACTGCGCGCCGACGGCGATCATCTGTCTCCTGGTTCTCGCCGCAGGCTGTACGCGTACTCACTATCGCCTCCAGGCCGATCGCGAAGTCGGCGGCTTGATGACCGAGAAGGCGATCCCCGGCCGCTGGGGCATTCCGAACTTCCGCCTCCGCTACGATCCCCGCAGCCGCTACTTCGATCCGACGAATCCCGATCATCCGCCGATGCCGCCGGACGATCCGTATTCGCATACCTTCATGCACTGGGTCGACGGCAAGCACGGCGCGCGGAACTACCACGTCGACGGCGACCTGCTCCAGCTCGAAAATCCGTCCTGGCGAGCCATGGTCGGCACCTACGCTACCGAGCAGCCCAACGGCACCGTCGAAGTTTCGCTCGACGGCGCCGTGCAGATCGCGCTGATCCACTCGCCCGCCTATCGCCAGCAGGTCGAAGAGCTTTACCTCTCGGCACTCGACGTCAGTACCGAGCGGTTCCGGTTCGACGCCCAGTTCTTCGGCGGCATCGCCCCCTTCTTCACGCACCGTAGCAAAAACGCACCGGGCGCCGGCGGCGTCTCGACCGATTCGTTCAGTGTCGCGAGCGATTTACAAATGCAAAAGCAGTTTGCCGCGGGGGGCGAATTGATCGTCGGCCTGGCGAACTCGATCGTCTTCCAAGTTGCGGGGACCGATACGAACACGAACGTCTCGCTCCTCAATTTCAGCTTCATCCAGCCCCTTTTGCGGGCCGGCGGCCGGCGTTTCATCATGGAGCAGCTTACGATCGTCGAGCGGACGCTCCTGGCGAATCTGCGGGCATTCGAACGCTACCGACAGGGCTTTTATACCAACCTGGCCGTCGGCGACGGCGGCACCAACGGCCCGCAGCGCCGTGGCGGCTTCTTCGGCGGCACGGGCCTCACCGGCTTCACCGGTCAAGGTTCCGGCGGATTCGGCGAAGTCGGCGGGGCCACCGGCTTCGGACGCGGCGGCGGCAATACCGGTGCGGGCAACGGCAACGCGGTCACCGGCGGTTTCGCGGGGGGCGGCGCCGGCACGCTCGGCGGCTATGTCGGCCTCCTCCAGCAGACGCAGCAAATCCTCAACCAAAGCCAGAATCTCAACTCGCAGCAGCGCACTCTCCGGCTGCTGCAGGCCAATCTCGAGGCGGGTACGATCGACATCGCGCAAGTCGACCAGTTCCGCCAGAACATCGAGACCTCGAAGGCCACGCTGCTGCAAGCCCGGAACGGGCTGGACAACGGCCTGGAAACCTACCAGCGGTCGCTGCTCGGCTTGCCTCCGGATCTGCCGATGAAGCTCGACGATTCGATGATCCGCCAGTTCCAGTTCATCGATCCGATGACCAATGACCTCTACGAGCGGCTCGAAGACTTCGTCGACGAACTGGGCGACCTTCCGGAGGAGCCCGACGTCGACGTCCTTCGGATGAGCATCGACCAATTGCAGCGGTTTCGCGACGAGGTCCAAAAGAGCCTGGAAGTAATCGCGGCGGACCTCGAGCGGATGCAAACCGCGCGGGAAGATCGGATCCGCGGCATGACCACCGCCGAAGCCGCGCAGTTCGACGCCGACCTGAAGAAAACGCGCGACGCGCTCGACGAAATTCAGCTCGCCTTCCGCGATTCGGCTTCCGTCGTCGCCGCCCTGCGAACCGGTCTGACGCCGGCCACCCGCCGGCGGACCATTTCCGATTTGGTGATCACGGCCAAAACTCTGGCGTCGCTCGTCCAAGAGGCCTCGCTCGTGCAGGTCCGCGCCCGCGTCGAAGCAATCACGCTCAATCCGGTGACGCTTGAAACGGGGTTGGCGCTCGAAATCGCCCGGGCCAACCGGCTCGACTGGATGAACAACCGCGCCGCGCTCGTCGACACCTGGCGGCTCATCGCCTTCAACGCCCGCAGCCTGATGTCCAGCGTCAACGTGCTCGTCGACGGCAACATCGGCACGCGGGGGGACAACCCCGTGAAGTTCCGCTCGACGACCGGCACGCTCCGGGCCGGGCTGGAATTCGACGCCCCGTTCACCCGGCTCTTGGAGCGCAATAACTACCGCTCGGTGTTGATCGATTACCAGCGCGATCGCCGGCAGTTGATCCAGTTTGAAGACAGCGTCAACCAGACCCTCCGCCAATCGCTCCGCACGCTGAAGCAGTTGGAAATCAATCTGGAGATCCAGCGTCGGGCCGTCATCATCGCCACGCGTCGCGTCGACCAGACGCGCGAGGTGCTGAGCCGGCCGCCCGATCCGGTCGCACCCGGCGCCGCCGCGGTGGGTCTCGGCCCGACGGCCGCCCTCAATTTGCTCACCGCGCTCAACGACTTGCAGAGCACGCAAAACAACTTCATGAGCGTTTGGCTCAACCACTACGCCGCGCGGATGGTAATGATGCGCGAACTCGGCCTGATGGAGATCGACGAACGGGGACTCTGGATCGACCGGCCATTGGAAGATCTCATGCCGGGCGTCGACCTGACTTCTCCGGAACCCTTGCCGCCGGAAGTGCCGCAAGCCTGGATCGACGAACTCAACGGCGAATTGCTCCCGCCCGGCACGGTCGAAGGGGCCGAAAGCGTCCCGGCGGTCCCCGCACCGCCGCCGGCCGCAGGCGGATCTCCGTTGCCGGGTCCGCATATTCCCGCACCCCTGGTTCCGGGGCGGCCGATTCCCGGGCAGCAAACTCCCGCAGCGCAGCCGCCGGCGCCACGCCGGGGTCCGGAACTTCTTCCGCCGCAATCGAGTCGCCCCCCTCACTTGCGCCAGGCCATGCTGACGCGCATCCACCACGAGGAGGTCGAACGGCCGGAGGTCGCCCCCGCAGCACCACCCGTTCCCACGCCTCAGCTGCTTCCACCGGGTACTTCGTCCAAATCGCTGTTCGGCGCACCGCCCGTGCCCTAAGCCGGATTCCCGCACGTGTTCGTCGCCCCGGCGCCTCCGCATGGCGGCGAAACCCTTCCCTTGGCCCAGGGATTCGCTTTCGCGGCACGGAGCGGATTGACGGCTCCTGCCCGCCGAGCAGCCCCTTTCCCCGCCGATGGGGAGGGCCGGAAGTTGCCCATTTCCGAGGTTTCGGCGGTCGGCGGCGTGTCCGCCGGTCCCGGTCGGCAGGGTACGTCCAACTATTTGCCAATTGGGGCTCGCCAGTCGACAATGAAGAGTCGGCCCCCGGTCTGAAATCCGGTCGCAGTTCACCGTGCGACCAGGTACCCGCTTCGCGACGAAACCTCTTGTCTCGTGCGGGGTTTCATCCTGAGGCGGCTCCGCCGCTCGCAGCCCGAACCAAGCCGCCCGCCGGACTCATTGGTAGACGGATTTCCTGGTAGGCGGTCGAATCGGTCCCGTACCGACTTGGCCCGACGCAGTACCCGCCGACGTAGTGCACGCCGCCGCTAAGCACGTTGCCGTATCGAACTTTGCAATACCGCGAACTGCAGTAAAGCAAACTTCCGTACGGCACGCCGACTGAAAGTCCTCCATGTCCGTTGCCGACCACGACCCCTCTCTCCCGGCCTATATCGAGCCGCCGCCCCTGCCGCGCAAGAGCCAAGGGGCGATCTCCGGCGCGTTGAAACAGTTGCTCGGATGGGTGTTGTTGCTTGCCGTGCTCAGCGGCGCCGTCGTCGGCGCGGCTTGGTATGGGGGCCTGTTCGACAAAGCGGGAACGGCCGCCCGCCTGACTCACCAGGTCGCCCGAGGCGACCTGGTGATCACGGTCGTCGAAGACGGCAGCCTGGAGAGCGCCGCGAACATCGACGTGCGCTGCCTGGTCGCGGGCGGCGCGGTCATCAAGTCGATCATCGCCGACGGCACCGTCGTCAAGGAAGGGGATCAACTCGTCGAATTGGACAGCAAGGCGATCGACGACCAGATCCTTACCCAGCAAATCGCTTACGAAAAGGCCCGCGCCATTCGCGACCAGGCCATCAATGATCTGGCGGCGGCGAAGATCACGCTCCGCGAGTACGTCGAAGGGACGTTCAAGAAAGACCAGCAACTTGTTGATTCGCAAATCACCGTCGCCGAAGAGGGCGTCCGTAGCTCGAAAAACGCGCTGCAGTTTACCGAGCGGATGTTCCGCAAGGCTTACGTCACCCCCTTGCAGCTCGAAGCGCAGCAGTTCGCGGTCCGCCGATCCGAGCTCGACTTGGAAACGGCGAAGACGGCTAAGCGAGTGCTCGAAGATTTCACGTTCGAGAAAATGAAGAACGGTTTCGAGACGATGGTCGCCACGGCCGAGGCCAAAGCCAGGAGCGAGCAAGCCGCCTTCGAATTGGAAGAGTCGAAGCTCAAGCGGTTGAACACGCAGAAGGAAAATACGATCGTCAAGGCGCCGCAGGGGGGCATGGTCGTCTACGCCAACGATTCCAGCGGCGGTTGGGGAGGCGGCTCGAGCGACCGACCCAAGATCGAAGAAGGGGCGACGGTGCGCGAAAGCCAGGTCATCCTCCGGCTACCCGATCTTTCGCAGATGCAGATCAAGTGCACGGTTCACGAGTCGAAGGTCGAAAGCTTGACGCGGGGCATGCGGGCCTCCGTCCGGATCCAAAATCGGAAGCTCACCGGCTACGTCATCGCAATCGGTAATCAGCCCGAGTCGTCGAGCCGCTATTCGTCGGGCGTCAAAGAGTACGCGACGATTGTCCGGATCGACGGCGTGCAATCCGACCTCAAGCCGGGAATGACGGCCGAAGTCGACATCCTGGTCGACGAACGGAAGGGCGTTCTGACCGTGCCGGTGCAGTGCCTGGTCGAACAGGCGGGCAAGTTCTACGCTTGGAAGCTCGACTCCGCAGCCGTTGCGCAAAAGACCCAAGTGAAAATCGCTCCGGGCGATGAGAAAAGCGTCGAAATTCGGGAGGGCTTGTCCGAAGGGGACGTCGTGCTCCAGAGCCCGCCCGAGAAATCAGAAGGCTCGTTCGGGGGCGACGGCGACAAGAACTTCGGCGCCGGGCCGACCGGCACCGCCGCACCGCCCGCCGCGGGCAACGTCGCCGGACCCGGAGCGGGCGGTCCGGGTGGCGATCGTTCGTCAGGCACCGGCCGGCCGGACGTCATGGCCAACGACAAGGACGGCGACGGTAAGGTGAGCCGGGCCGAAGCGCCCGAGCGAATGCAAGCATTCTTCGATCGGATGGACGCCGACCAAGACGGTTTCATCACCCGTGCCGAGGCCGCGGCGGCGGCCGACCGAATGCGTGCCGCCGGCGGGGGACCACAGGGA
>Ga0163153_10007894_pt1 | contig 11283 bp, 10 predicted proteins | sample OliLakLV19MP6IB1_FD_148629 | JGI IMG/M metagenome (GOLD analysis project Ga0163153, IMG submission 148629) | Freshwater microbial mat bacterial communities from Lake Vanda, McMurdo Dry Valleys, Antarctica - Oligotrophic Lake LV.19.MP6.IB-1 | ecosystem: Environmental > Aquatic > Freshwater >... | reverse complement strand
ATGCCCATGGCGATGCCGATGTCGGCTTTCTTGAGCGCTGGCGCATCGTTCACCCCGTCCCCCGTCATCGCCACAATGTGGTCATTCTTTTGGAGCACCGTGACCACGCGCAGTTTATGCGCCGGCGAGACACGGGCGTAGACCTCAATGTTTTCCACTTCACGTCCAAAGTCGACTTCGCTCATCGCTTCCAACTCTGCGCCGGTGACCACGCGGCCATTTTTAAGCAGACCCAGTTCGCGGGCCACGGCTTGCGCGGTGAGCGGGTGATCGCCGGTAATCATTACCACCTTGATACCGGCCTGCTCACACATTTGAATGGCGGCCTTCGCCTCGGGGCGGGGCGGGTCGATCATCCCCACCAATCCGAGGAAGGTCATGTCGTGTTCGGCGCTCTCCAGTGTTTCACCCGCTTTGCAGGCCACCGCCAGCACACGCAGGGCCTGGCTCGCCATCTGGTTGGCCGATTCTAGAACCGCCTCTCGACTCGCAATATCAAGCGCTGCCTCCCCTCCTGTCGTCAACTGGCGCGTACACGAGGCAAGGATGATTTCCAGTGCGCCTTTGGAATAGGCAACAGCCCCCTCTGGCCCGTTGTGCAACGTGGTCATGCGTTTGGTTTCGGAAGTGAACGGGATTTCATTCAGGCGCGGGAATTGCGTGTCGAGGTCGGCCTTGTGCAGCCCGGCTTTGGCGGCAGCGACCACCAAGGCACCCTCGGTCGGATCGCCTTTAACGTGCCAGCGACCATCGGCCCCACTATGAACGATGTGTGCGTCGGAGGCCAGGGTAGCGCCGCGCAACAACAGTTTCAATCCGGCAGAAGGTTCGGCGCTGGCACCATTGCGTGAGAACTGGCCGTGTGGCTCATAGCCTGCCCCGGACACGTCCAGCACTTGCCCGGCCACAAAAATTTTGCGCACCGTCATTTCATCTTTGGTCAGTGTGCCGGTCTTGTCGGAGCAGATCACCGACGTGCTGCCGAGCGTTTCGACGGCCGGCAGGCGACGCATGAGCGCATTGCGCTTGACCATCCGCTGCACACCGAGGGCGAGTGAAATCGTGACCACCGCCGGCAACGCTTCCGGGACAACGGCGACTGCCAGTGCAATGCCGAAGATCAACATCTCGATGACGGGCTGGCCGCGGAACAGGCCGAGGGCGACGATGATGGCCACAATCACGATGGCGGCGCGCGCCAGCATATGACCAACTTTATCCAAGTTTTCCTGCAACGGGGTCTTGCCAGTTTCAACGGTCTGTAGCAGTTGTGCAATCTTGCCGAACTCGGTGTTCATGCCGGTGGCGACAACCAGGGCGCGGCCCCGGCCATAGGTGGCGGCGGTGCCAGCGTAGCCCATGTTTTTGCGATCACCCACCGCTAAATCATTGCCGGGGATTGGCGCGTTATGTTTTTCCACTGGCACCGACTCACCGGTGAGCGCAGCCTCTTCGATTTGCAAATTGATCGCTTCAATCAGGCGGACATCGGCGGGGATTTTGTCACCAGCGCGCAAGAGCGTCACGTCGCCTGGCACAAGGTCACGGGCGGGCAGTTCAACTTCCTCGCCATCACGCAGGACGGTGGCCGTGGGTGCGGCCATTTGGCGCAACGCCTCAATGGCACGTTCAGCGCGGTATTCCTGCGCAAATCCCAACAGCACGGCAAAGAGCACGATGACAGCAATGGCGATGGCTTCGGTGCCATGACCGAGGAAGGCGGAGAGCGCCGTCGCAATCAGAAGGATGACAATCAGCACATTCTTGAACTGCTCAAAGAGCAACATCCACGGCGAGATACGGTGGGCGGCTTGCAGTTCATTCGGGCCATGTTCGGCCAGACGTTGGGCCGCCACTGCGCCGGTCAACCCGGCGGGCGTGGCGTTTAGGCGAGAGAAGACTGTTTCGCTAGGCAGAGTGTGCCAGAATGGTGTTGACTCTTGGGGTGAAGGTTTCATGGATGCTACTCTCCTGAAGTAATTTTGTCTGATAGGTCTTCTCGGCGAGGTTAGGTCGCCTTGAAGACAAGATGATTGAACCAATTATTGTTTCTTTTCCACTGTCGATAGGCGCATTACGTGTGAGTCTACCTAGCGCCGGTCTGGCCTGCTCTGGGCTAATCAGCAATGGCAAGGTCGCCTCGACGACACTGTTTTGTAGGCCATACGTACTTTCCGACCACCCGTCGGCATGGAAATCAGTATGCCAGCAACGGTTCATAAGATAGCGAAACTCATGACGCGTTCCCGCCGGCAAATCAACCATCGCCCACCAAACGCCACCCCGATCCTGAATAAACGGGGTCGCTAATGGGTTCCAGTCATTGAAATCGCCCACGAGAAAGATGTGGTCGGCCCAGGTCGCGGCCGGTAATTCAAACATCACACGCACATGGCCCGGTTTTGATGAGGGTGTTTTATAGATCATTGCCAGCCTCCATGGATAACATTGCCTCCTGATCAAGCTAATGCGTAGTGCAACAGCCCAGCCACGCTTTCATACAGCTCCTGCTAGATTCGGTGATCTGTCTCAAAGGCGTTTATGCAATTCTGCATAGTGGGCGGACAGGCGCTGCTGTAGCGCCGTACGCAGCGTTTCGCCTTCTAATCGGCGATGGGCAAGCTTGCGTAGATGGGCTGCCAGTTCTGCATCACCCAGGGCGCCTTCGACCCACGCCACAAAATCGCTCCGTGCCTCGTGGTAGGCCAAACTTTCGATAGGTAAATCCGGCAGCAACTGCAACAACTCGAACAAACTGGCTGCTTCCTGACCGAGATAACCACGCTCATCACGGAAATAGAAGCGTTTCTGTTTGGGAAGCGGATTGTCAATATATTTGTATAGATGCCGAATATGTGGCACCCGACGTGCATGCGACAATAGTCGCACCATGCGGTCACCACAAACCCAAACATATCCACGCGGAACGTCGGCTGGTGCGTCTGCTGGAAGTTGAAATTGCCGGCGCAGGGCTTGAATCGCGTCGGCGTCACTCAGGCGCGTCAAGAGACAGTGATTGAGTGTAGATAACACAGGATTGGCCAATTCGTCTGGGCGATAGGAAACAAGTGCCCAACCACCCCCTGCCAACATCGGCGATAGCGCCTCCATGATGGATTTGTTATGGTCAGAAAATGGTGACAGAAATTGCTGTGCTTCCTCCAACAAAATCCAATGTGGGCGAAATTTTCGGTCGCGCAACGAACGGAGCGAGCGCAGCAGATCAGCCACATACTGACCACGCAGACTGACTGGGTATTCGCACAAATCCAGAACAACCGAGACGCCAACCGTCTCTAGCACTGTGGTGATGACTGCCGGAGCGGGCAGCGTTCGTTGATTCCCAGCGAAGGCCACAAATTCAGACATCATTTGCATTCCGCGAAAATCCCCCTCCGGATCAATCAAGAGAATTTGGTAGCCGGCGTGGTGCATGCCTTCGGCCAACAGGCCGGCCACCCAGGATTTGCCACTGCTCGAATCACCAAAGATGCCCAGATTGTTGCCCGCTAACAGGGCACCAGACAGAGAAACCGGTGCGTTACGTTCGTCTTCGCCTAAGGGAATCTGGATTTCACGGCGCAAGGGAATTTCAAGCTGCCGTCCGTTCAGCCAGTAGTTGGTAAGCACTTCATGCACACCGGCTGGGCCTGGTTGTGTGGTCACCAGATCGGCGACAGCTTTCAAGGAAGGCACAGCATCCGCCACAGCCACACCAAATTCCCCCAAGCTCAGCATAGACAGGTCATTTTCGGCGTCGCCAAAACTGACCAAGTTACGCGGCGAAAAGCCACAAATCGTCAATAGACGTTCCAGACCAGAACCTTTGGCCGCGCCTGCCGGCAGAATCATGACAGCGCCCTTATTGTGGATCACCCCGGTGTCGCCCCCCCACTCATTGATCACACGCCAGACTGTGTGGTTGTGCGGACACCAGGTAGTGACAATGGCTTGCCCGTGTTCGAGTGGCACGCCGGCGGCGGCCAAGGCTTCCACCAGGCGGCGATCAAGTTGCCCGAAGGGGAGGTGTGTTTCACGATTGGCGGTGTCGTAGAGCACGGCGCCGTTTTCCCAGACGATCCCCGTGAACAGATCGCCCAGTGCGCCTAAAGACACACTCTGAGTCAATCGCCCCGTCACCAGGAAGAGGGCATAGCCGGAAGCGTATAGCTGTTCCAGAGCGGTGTATAGTTGTGGCGGCACAACGCCGTTTTCGGCCAGCGTGCCGTCAAAGTCAAAGGCTAAAACACGACGATGCACAGAATGCTCCTTCTATAGTGTTCCTATTTGAGTTGTGGAGACCTGACAGGTTTGCGAAACCTGTCAGGTCCTATACGAATCATTTAGGCGCACTATATGAAAAACAGAATTGCCAAATTGTTTGCCTGTTTGCCTCATGAGTTCCTTTGGCGCTAATACTCATGGTGGGAAATTAGCAAGTACGCTGTGGCTCAACGAACACTGTTGGCAGGTTCTCCCTTGGCAGTGGGTTGGGCACGCTGATAGATCTGTATGTCTGGCTGGGTGGTGGCTGCTCCAGCGTCGTTAACAGTGCTTGAGTTACGCTCAGCATTACCTACCACACTGCTATGTTCTGTCTTTGCGTGGCGCACAGAACGCAAGATGGACAGAAAGTTGTTGCGCAACACCGTCACCACCACCAGGAATACAAGCATCAGCACGAGCAAGAGATAACCAACGGCGGTGAAATTAGAATCGAACATCTTATTTACTCCCCTTAGATACTTCAGATACTGGATTTGAGCCCTCTTGATTGGTCATTCCTAATCATCGACGCTCAAACGAGTATGGACGTTGAAACTACGCCTTCCTACCGGCTGTAGGTGTTGACCGTGGCCAATTCCTCCAGACGGGCGATGCGTTGCTCGGTGGGGGGATGGGTGCTAAACATACCGGCAATTGCGCCGCCGTGCAACGGGTTGACGATGTACATGTGGGCGGTGGCCGGGTTCACGGCCATGGAGCGGTGGTCGCTCCACTGTTCGAGTTTGCGCAAGGCCGAAGCAAGCGCCAGCGGATCGCCAGCAATGTGCGCACCGCTGGCGTCGGCCCCAAACTCACGCGCACGCGAGATAGCAAGTTGGATCAACGTAGCTGCAATCGGTGCCAGGATCATCATGCCAAGGCCGCCCAATGGGCTGCTCTCTTCCTCGTCATCCGCGCGGCCCAGCCCGCCAAAGATCAATGACCACTGCGCCATGTTGGCGATCATGGTAATCGCGCCGGCGACCGTCGCCGCTACGGCGCTGATCAGGGTATCACGGTTCTTAATGTGACCCAGTTCATGGGCGATCACACCGGCTAACTCGTTGCGGTCGAGGATTTGCATGATCCCGGTCGTGACAGCGACGGCCCCATGCTGTGGGTCGCGACCGGTGGCGAAGGCGTTGGGCGCCTCGGCTTCGATGAGGTAGAGACGCGGCATCGGCAGGTTGGCCCGTCGAGTAAGTTCGACTACCAGGCGGTGTAGTTCTGGCGCTTCGCTAGGAGTTACCTCACGGGCGCCAGCCATGCGTAGGGCAAGCTTGTCCGAAAACCACCAGGCGCCGCCGTTCATCACCATCGCCAGCACAAAGGCCAAGAGCATGCCCCCTGTGCCGCCCAGCCAGTTACCGATGAGAACCAGCAAACCGGTCAAGGCGCCAAGCAGGAGCGTTGTTTTCACTGTGCTGAAAATTTGCGTATACATCGTCGCTTTTTTCTCCTGAATCTCTCTTGCCAGTCTGGTTGTTGTGTTTGGTTGCGCCAGACGTTGCTCTGAGCGCGGGTACACGGGAAAGAGCTTGCTTACCACCAACACCGCCAAGCCGATCACGATGATCACAAAGAGAATGTATGTGAATTCAAAATCGTCAGTCCTATACTCCGGCATGGCATCTCCTTACTTCTCTTAGCGGCAAGAATGAATTCCACTACCCAAGCGATTCCGAAAAAATCACTAGGCCAGTCATTCAGTGGGCACGCCCCGTGCGGTTTGTGTTTGGGCACAATCGCACGGGGCGTGCCCACTGAACGCTGATCAAACGTTTTGTTTGATGCTGGCTGGCCTAGTCGTTTTTCGGAACAGCCTTACGCCTGAACTGCGTAAAGTTTGCTGTGGGTCGCCGAGGAAGCAATTGGGCAGAAGTTCTCTCGATTCTGGTCGCTTCCTCTCGATTACTCTGAGTGTAGCTGGGGTTGACAACGGGCGTTTGAAGGTAGTGTGAAGATTTGATGAAGAAAAGCGAGGGTACTATTCAGGCTCCCTGGGAACGCCGACATCCTGTCGGCCTCTACGCTGTGGCCGACAGGATGTCGGCGTTCCCAGTCTGAATAGTTGCAGCGCGGATTAATCGAGCGAAGGAAGTGTAAAGGTAAAAGAGCTACCCAAGCCAGAACCAGGGCTGGCGGCCCAGATGCGTCCATTGCGGGCTTCCACCAGGCGACGGGCAATGGTCAGGCCAATGCCGCTACCGCTGCCGGTCGCACGGGCGCGATCTACTCGGTAGAAACGTTCAAAGAGGTAGGGGAGATGCTCGCTGGCAATGCCGATGCCAGTATCGCGCACAGTGACGGCGATCTGTCCATCCTGGCGCTGGACATGCACCGTCACTGTGCCCCCGGATGGCGTATATTGCAGGGCATTGCCCATCAAGTTGAGCAGAACCTGCAAAAGGCGACCAGTATCGAGCCGGCTACGTAGCGGGGCGGGCGGCAGATCCAGGTGTAGCAGGACTTCTTTGTCCTCAAATTGCGGTTGCAGGCGGGCGGCGGCGGCTTGGATTACCTCATTGATATTGACCTGGCGTAGATCGAGCGCAATCTGGCCGGCCTCGATACGGGAAAGTTCCTCCAGATCATGCACCAACCGTTGCAAGCGGGCGACTTCGCGTTGGACGCGCAGAAACGTGGCCGGCTCGGCAGTCAACACACCATCGACCAACCCTTCCATCATACTTTTGATACTGCTTAGCGGGGTGCGCAATTCGTGCGCCAGGTCGCCGATCCCCTCGACCCGACGCACTTCTGTACGCTCCAGGGTCTCGCTCATCTGATTGAAGTGTTGTGCCAACATACTCAGTTCATCTTGGCCCGGCATCTCGATACGGTGGCGGTAGTCGCCACGGGCGATGCGACGGCTGGCCTGTATCATGGCCTGAATGGGGCGTAGAATACGGTGTACGGCGAAGAGGCTGAGTACCACCGCCACCAGAAAGGCCGCTACACTGCCAATGACCAGCGACTCATCGATGGCGAATTGGAAGCGGTCATGCAGCGCAGCGATGAGTGCTGGATCATTGCGTAAGGGGGCTGGTAGCTGTGCGAAACCCTGTTCGAGCACAGTCGTCGCGCGAAACTCGGAAATCGTATCAAGGACGGCTACGACAACGAGAATGATCGCCAGGTAAGAGAGGAAGAGCTTCCAGCCAAGCCGCTGCTGGATGGTATTGAGCAGCTTCATAGGGGTTCATCTTCAAAGCGATAGCCGGCGCCGCGCGCCGTGGCGATCAGCAGAGGATTGGTCGCATCATCTTCCACTTTTTTGCGGATGCGTCCGATGTGGACATCTACCACCCGGTCATCCCCGTAATAATCATAGCCCCACACCTGTTCGATCAATTGGTCGCGACTGAGCACACGCCCATGATGGCGGGCCAATGCATAGAGCAGATCAAACTCGGACGGCGTCAATTCGATGAGTTTTTCATCTTTCCAGAGGCAGCGCGCCTCAGGATCGATACGTAGGCGACGGAAGAGTAAGATGGCTGCGCCCTTATCATCGCCACGGCCGCGCCGCAAAAGCGCTTTGACGCGCGCCACCAGTTCGCGTGGGCTAAAGGGTTTGGTCACATAGTCGTCGGCACCCACGGTTAAGCCGACGATCTTATCGGTCTCATGAGTTTTGGCGGTCAGCAGTAAGACATAAACCTGCGATTCCTGACGCAGGCGTTGTAACACGGCGATGCCGTCCAGGCCTGGCAACAGAATGTCGAGGATAATGACATTCGGCTCGAAGGTGCGGGCCAATTTGAGCGCACCAGGCCCATCGCTAGCCGTTTGCACCGTGTATCCTTCCGCTTCCAAATAGGCGCGCACGGTATCGCGGATCGCCGGTTCGTCATCGACAACGAGAATTCTGACCTGGCTCATGAACGTTCCCCCTACTAGGATGGGGCTGCGCCCAATCCGTCTGCCCCATTGCTCCTTTGTCATAGCAATGAACGGATGTTAACACGATTGGGTGAGCAAAATCAGTAAGAAAGGATAAAATGTGCCTAAGTCATCGTTCATAAATAAGGTATAGAATTTAAGTACATTAGGGCTTACGCACAGATGGTCAATCGCCAGATAGACGTGACAGGTTTCGCAAACTTGTCACGTCTGGGCCTGCGTAAGTCCAGTACATAATAGACATTATACCGATTTAAGTTTGTGAACCCTACACACGCACCATTGCCCTACTTCATCGCACAAATAACAAATCGGTATAATCTCTTGTCCGGTAGGGACACTTGACTTTAGGATCCACCAACCATCCATTCCCATGCGCAGGTGGTCCGTGGGCGCTAAAATCATGTGTTCCTACCGGACAAAGGATACGGAGTCCGCATGTACACCATTTTTTCGGGAATGCGCCTATACTGTCCCACTGATTTACTGATCTACTGTCTTCCCCCCTCACCGCCGTGTAAAGAGTGGTAGTGGACGATAGGCAGGGGCCCGGTCACTGGACCAAGGGGCATAAGGGGCCATCGTTAGGGTGCAAAGATCGAGGAGAACTTTGTCATAGTTGACACGCCAGCCGGCAAAATCTAGCCAAGCCTGCTCCAAATCAGCTTTGAGGGGGACCTGTTGTGCCGCCAACTGTGCGCAGGTCTCATCAAATTCCTGGCGTGTAATGTGGATCGGTGTGGTGGGGAAATGGGGAGTAGTGTCATAGGGCAACCCAAAATAGTCGGCAATGCGCTGGAGCGCTAGAAAGCCGGAACGAATACAGAGAGCAGCTTGGGGCTGTTTGGGTACGTCCACGACTGCCGAGACCAGCGCCGCGGCATCCATGACCGCACCCGCCGCTGTGATCCACGATTGGTTGGGATCAGGCGAGCGAAAAAAGACCAAGGCCGCCAACGATGTGTGGCTCTCTTCAATTTCCGCAAACCACGTTTCCCACTGCGACCAGAAATCAAGCAGATTGGTCAGCGCACCAATGCGATGGGCGCGCAAGATAAATTCAACAGCGGAAGGGGGTGTACCGGCGCGCACCGACAATTGGTTCACGGCGACTTCGCGCCGTGAAAAGGCGCTGTACATGGTTGGTAAATAGGAAATCAATAGCGCCACCAGGAGCAGCCCAATCACCGCTTCGACAAAAGCCAGTAGATCATGGATCATGGTCTGCCCACGAGCAAAGCCCAGCGTCAATAAGCTGGAACCGCTTAGAACAAAATCCTCATACCCCGAATCAACTCCGGTTGCCCAGAACATGGCCATAAAACCCAGGGCGGTGAGCAGTAACCAAAGTGGCAACAGTGACACCAGCGCGACCGGGGCATAATAGGCCATGATGCGGTCGCGTTCTTCATAGCTGTCCATCCAACGCATCCGCAGATCAAAGAGACGGCGCAGCAACCGAAACCAGGGCCGGACAATGGGATCGCGCGCAGCACGGGGCACCACAAACGTTTTGATTGCCGAGCCGACCGTTGCGCTAACCAGGAACAGCCCAAGCAAAAAGGCCACAATTTTTGAAAGTATCATTATTGGGTGTGTAAACGTACCTCACGACGGCGTTCGATCATACGAATGGAGGAGTGCAATTCTTCTAACTCTCCGTAACAGGTGCGGATATGCCGTAGACCACTGGCGGCATTGAAGCCGCGCCGACCATGTAGCACCCGCCGGTTGTTGACAAAGGCGACATCCCCTTCCACCAATTTGCGTTTCACCTGATTGCTCCGCTCGGCCTTTAATTGAGAATAAAGACGATAGGCGGCGTAAAGGTGTGACGTCACGGCAACATCAACACGCAGCGGTTCGCGTAGCCAAGACAGCGTCGAATCAATTCGACGCCTGCTATGCCAAACCTGCTTAAGCAGGTTTTTCATGGCAGCCGCCGGTTTCAACCGGTGGTATCCTTGTCAACCACATGGATTCCAAATGAGCCTTTTATTTTTCATGTTTAGAATTTCAAACTAATTTTGGTTTATTAGACCTGTGTAATTACTTTGCCCTACCCTTCACTGGCTGCCTTTGTTTTCAATTGTGACCGAAGCCCATTTCGCAGCTTGCCATTACCGCGTTTTTTCTGAATCTCAGCAACAATCTCATCAACAGTTAAATGTCCAAGCAGTTGTTCTCGTTCTTCTGTATAATTCCCGTAACCCATCGTAAATTGGCTAAGAAAGCGCGCCGTATTTACAATTCCGATTTCACGACAAAGTAGTTTAATCGTGGATGTCGTTAATTCTGCAAGAGGCATAGTTGTTACAGTCATTCGATAATCTCCTCAACCAGTTCAAGAGGTGATACTACCTTCACGCGCACGACTTTCAACGTTTTGGCACGTCGGAGCAATCGTTCATCACAGGAACAAAAGTAATCGACCTGTTCGGCTTCGGCACAAGCTAGATGCAAAGCATCTGTTCCTTTGAAGCCAACTTTTTCTAGTTCTTTGCCGCGTTGTATAATTTGATTGTTGAGTTCAACAAAAATCGGCGCTTTTGCGAGAATTTCTTCTACATACGCTTGACGCTGTAGATGTGGATTTTGTCTTTCTCAAATTTAAGCACATCCGAGGAGACCAATTGAACTTGTTGATTCTCGCAAAACGTGAGAACCGCTAAAATTGCTTCCGCTTCCAGTTGGATTCGTAATTGGCTTTTATCGTCTAGCGGACGTTGCAAACAACAATTATCGAGATAAATTTTCATACATCAAGTATATCACAAGAATTAACTTTTTACCATAGCCTTTACACCTATGATTAAGGTGCTGATAATTAAGAAGCGCTCATTTTTTCAAACGACGTAACCGTGGATCAAGTGCATCGCGCAGCCAATCACCCAGCAGATTCATGCCCAGCGATGAGACCATAATCGCCAGACCAGGGAAGGTGGCGATCCACCAGTAGCGTTGCAAGTGTTGGCGACCGGCTTCCAGCATATTGCCCCAACTCGGCACATCGGACGGGACGCTGAGACCCAGAAAACCCAGACCGGCTTCGTAGAGAATCATCGCTGACATCTCAAAGGTGACGACGGTGAGGAAGGGGCCGATCAGGTT
>Ga0163153_10007893_pt1 | contig 11283 bp, 9 predicted proteins | sample OliLakLV19MP6IB1_FD_148629 | JGI IMG/M metagenome (GOLD analysis project Ga0163153, IMG submission 148629) | Freshwater microbial mat bacterial communities from Lake Vanda, McMurdo Dry Valleys, Antarctica - Oligotrophic Lake LV.19.MP6.IB-1 | ecosystem: Environmental > Aquatic > Freshwater > Lake... | reverse complement strand
ACCCAAAGCAATGCGGTAAGTAAAAGGCCGCTCCTGCGCATCCATGCGCCCGCGGCATTAGTGAGTCCATTCACGTCAGCTTCCAAACAGGTGATTTGATGGGTCTTCTTCAGCAGAGAACATAGAAGCCCCATCCAGAAACAACATGTGGTAGTGGATATTCAGGTTCAAGGCACTGCCAAATCGCTGAATCAGAGTCACGGCACCCGTCTGCGCCATGGTCTTTGTAAAGCCGGCTTTTTGCGCCAGGTGCGTAGCGATAGTGCGGTAAACGATACCCAGCGCCGCAGTCATGGCTGCGGGGTTACTGGCAAACAGAAACCGTAACGGAAACGGTACGCTAAGTACCCACTGGCGCATGGGCTGATGTGGCAAGACTTCATCTACCAACAGAGCAGCGCTGTCGGCCATCCGCCTTGCACCACAACTGGGACAGAAGCCACGCTTCTTGCAACTAAAAGCGACTAATTTTTCATCATGGCAGGTTCCACACCGAACCCTGAGAAAACCGTGCTCAAGTCTGCCACACTTCAGATACGCATCAAATTCCCTGGTGACATATGCGGGTAAATACTTGCCCTGACTGGCCAGCTCAGCCTGAAACTCCGGCCAGTACTCTTGCACGACCTGGTAAAGCAAGGTCGTCTCGGGCCGATGGCGCACATAGGCTGTGGCAGATTTTGGTGGTAATTGAGAAGCTTGGTGCGAGAACAATTCTGTGGCCCGAACAAATACCTGAAGTATTCGTTCGGGCTTTTGCGATGCGCAATGGCATTATTCTCAAACTGCTGTGAGCAAATTGACCGGATCCATGTCAGCCATTTCCCCGTCCGTCGGAATCTACATATTCCTCCGATACTCCCCACCCACATCATAAAGCGCATGGCTCATACTCCCTAGTGAACAAACCCGTACCGCCTTAACCAGCGCTTCAAAGGTGTTCTTTCTCTCACGCGCCACCTGCTGCAAGAATGTCCGGATTAAGGGGCAAAAGTCAAAAATACTAAACAGCAGATTTCGTTGAGTGAGTGCCACTCCATCTTTTCGACATCTCCGCATTGATAGCTCGACCGGATACACTTAAATAGCCGGCCAGCAAAGTTCTGTGCTTTCTAAAGAGCACCAAACTTCCGCGCTCCCAGTTTCCCCATGCGCTCGGATCAACTCCGATTGCTTCAGCAGCTTCTTGTATTGACCAACCCATTTCACGGCGTTTCGCAAACATATGCTCGGGAAGGGTTTTGGGAATTGGAAATGGGTTGTAACCTAGGTAAGCCAAAATGGCAGGCATTGATGCAATTACGGGCTCTGTATGGCCCTTTTCCCAGTTCATGACCGTCCAGGAATTGACCCCAATCTCTAAAGCCGCTTCTTTCTGCAACTGGCCCTTTTCAAGGCGACGCTTGAGTACATGCTCACCCAGGAATTTGGGTTCAAAATCATAAGGCTTTGGAATCAATGACTTAAGAGAAACGCGAGCAAATGGCAAAAAGGCAATGAACCCCTGCCCCTGTGGCTATCTGGGCGACAGTCGCGGTCGTTGTCATTGCACTCAAGATCAGATTCAGCGCTATCGTTCGCGTATTTCGGGGCCATTGTTAGATCGGATCGATTTGTTCGTAGAGATGTCCCGACCGCGTAATTTCCTAAATCGCCATGAATGCGAAATTCCAGAACGCAGCGCGTTTGTTCGTGCACGTGTTGAACGCGCCCGACAACTGCAGCTCAAATTACGCGGTTGCGTGAACGCACAACTGGACAATGCTGGTTTGAAAAAGTATTGTGCGTTGAAGTCGTCCGACATGGAACTATTCAAACAGGCCAGCGATCAACACGCGCTGTCCCCCAGAGCCTGTCATCGCATTCTCAAAGTGGCTCGCACGCTGGCGGATATGGATGGCGCAGATTCAATCGCCACCGAGCATTTGGCGGAGGCAATTTCGTATCACAGTAGTAATCGTGCACAAGGTATGAATTTCGTAGGCTAAAGAAAATTCTCAGATTTTAGGGTAGGTACAAAGACACCCATCACGCTTTCGTCAAAATGGGTGAAGAAGCTTACGGATGGTGAAGAAGCTTACGAGACCGGGAGATGGACTGGCTATGGGCGGTCCATCAGACCCTGCCCACCCGCAAGCGGAGGCAGCAGGCGCCCGAGTTCCTTCTTGACCACGCCGTAACACTCGCAAGCGCGAGTCTGCAGTCCGATGCGATCGAGAATGGATATGTGCCCGCGGCGGTAGCGGATATAGCCCGCATCGCGCAGCCGCCCGGCAGCATCCGTGACGCTCTCCCGCCGCACGCCCAGCAAACCGGCCACGAGTTCCTGCGTCATCACCAGCTCCCCCTCGGGAAGTCGATCGGCGGTCGACAAAAGCCATCGGCTGAGTTGTTGCTCCACGGAATGGTGGCGGTAGCAAGCTGCTGTCTGGGCAATCTGCGTGATCAGTGCCTGGGTGTAGCGCAGCAGCACGCGCTGCAGAGGACCTCCTCGGTCAAAGGCCAGACTCAGCACGCGGCGGTCAAGCCGATACCCATACCCTCCCGTCTGCACGACGGCCGATCCGATCGTGCTGTGGCCGCCCAGGAAGAGCGAAACACCGATCATCCCTTCATGCCCCACACCCGTGGTCTCGACCGATTCGCCGGATGCCGTGATGTAGTGCAGCGAGACAATCGCCGTCGTCGGAAAATAGGCGTGCTGCAAATGCTTGCCGGGTTCAAACAGCACGTCACCCAGCCGCATCGGGACCAGTTCCAAGTCCGCCGACAGTGACTCGAACGCGACAGTCGGCAACGTGGCGAGCAGGCGGCTCTGATTTGGGCTGTGTGACGGCATGGGGGAGCCCGCTGTGTCTGTTCTAACGACCCGGCGTCACTTCCACGCCGACGCCGCGGTAGCCGAGGAAGCGACATGCATGGTCGAACATGGGCTGGCCACTGACCCGAAACTGCTGCTCCGAGCCGTCGTCATGGGTGCGGTGGAACAGAAAATCGAGGAAAGGCCGACGGGCTGCAATGTTCTCCCGCAGTGCGTGCCGCTCAGCTTCGATCCAACCGTCCGTCGACGCGTCGCCTGAATTCCCCTGCAGGGATGGAACACTGAGCCCGAGCATTTCCATCACCGGTCCGGAAACCTTGGTGAACTCGCCGCGGTCGTCCTGCTCCCAATACCAGTCGGAGGCCAGCTCGGTCAGGCCGCGATAGCGGGCTTCGCTCTCGCGCAGTTCCGCAGTACGTTCCAGAACGGTCTGTTCCAATTCTTCGTTGTGGCGTTCGAGCTTTCGGTACAGCAGCCGGACTTCCAGCATGTTGTAGATGCGCGTCTTGACCTCGACCAGGTCGAAGGGCTTGCTGATGAAGTCCTTGGCGCCAGCCGCCAAGGCGCGCAGTTTGTGCCCCGGTTGAGCCGTGAGCACGATAACGGGCAAATAGCTTTCGTTGTCGTTGGTCTTCAGACCCTCCATGACGCTGAACCCATCCATGCCGGGCATCTGCAGGTCGAGCAGGATCAGGTCGTAGGCGTTGCGGCGATGCAGCGCGCACACCTCCATGGGATTCATGGTAGCCGTGACGCCGGTATAGCCCGCATCCGTGAGCAGCCGGGTCAGCAACTGCACATTGGCGGCCTGATCGTCGACGATCAGGATGCTGGCGGCAAGAATGCTTTGGTCGGGTTTCATCAACTAAACTCCTCGTGAGCGGCTCGGTCTGATCGTGTACTTGCGGCTTCGAGAGCCAGGTCCAGCGTGTCCATGAACTCGGTCACCTTGATCGGCTTGGTGAGGTAACGGAAGAACCCGGCCTCCAGCCCCTTCTCGATGTCTCTGGGCATCGCGTTCGCGCTGACCGCGATGACGGGGATGTGTGCCGTGGACGGGTCACCGGTAAGGATACTGAGCGCTGTTACACCGCTGATGCCAGGCAGGTTGATGTCCATCAGGATGATGTCGGGGCGGGTGGCTTGCGCCATCTCGACACCGCTGCGGCCGTCCTTCGCGCTGAACAGGCAAATGTTGGGGCGCCGCGCCAGCATCTTCGTGACCAGCATCAGATTGGCCGGGTTGTCTTCGACGTAGAGCACGGTGCGCCGGTGCGCGCCATTCCCGCTGTCAGGCAACGGGGCCGCAGATGGTGACGTGGCGGCGTTGTCCGTCTCGATCGCTCTGGTCGCGTTCAACTCGATCCAGAACACGCTGCCAACGCCAACCGTGCTCTCCACGCCGATCGAGCCACCCATCAGCTCGACCAGCCGCTTGTTGACGACCAGGCCGATGCCGGTGCCTTCTTCGGCGCCGGCTTCCTGGCCGAGGCGGTTGAAGGGCTGGAACAGCTGGGCCAGTTTGTCCGGGGTCAAGCCTTCACCGGTGTCCTGAAAACTCACCCGAACGCGGTCTCCCGGGCTCGGGCGGCTGCTTACCTCGACCGAGCCACCGACCCGGTTGTACTTGATCGCGTTCGACAGCAGGTTGACGAAGACTTGTTTGACACGCGTGCGATCGGCGCTGGCAAACAAGGGCACGTCTGATTTGGCGAACTCCAAGCGAATGCCGCTCTTGAGCGCTTGGGGTTCGATCATGGCACGGCAATCGGCCAACACTTCGTCAAGTGACACAGGTTCCAGCGACAAGGGAAGCTTGCCGGATTCGATCTGCGTGAGATCGAGGACCTCGTTGATGAGCTCCAGCAGGTACCAGCCGGCCTGCAGAATCTGCGAGGTGCTCTCTTTCTGTCCTGCCGTGAGCGGCGGTGACTCCGAGTCCATCAACTGAGCGAAGCCTAGAATCGCGTTGAGCGGCGAGCGCAACTCGTGGCTCATGCTCGACAGAAAGTCCGACTTCGCCATGTTGGCACGTTCGGCCTCGACCTTAGCGGCTCGAAGATCGAGGTTCGTCTCGCGCAAGGCCCGATCCAGACGCTTCTGCTCGGCCTCGACCAACTTGCGCGCAGTGTTATCGGTGCCAATGAGCAGGTAGCCGATGATGGCCTCCGCGGCGTCGCGTAGTGCCGTCACCGACACGACGGCGGGCAGTCGACTGCCGTCCTTGCGCACGTAAGTCAGCTCATAGATGTCCTCGATCCCGCGCGATGCCTTGAACACCAGGGCTTCGAAACCCGGTGCAATCGCTGTGCCGAGCTCGGTGCTCAAGGCCTTGGCGCGCAACACGATTTCGCCAGGATCAGAGATGTCGGCCGGCGTCACCTTGTTCACGACATCGGCCGCTTGGTAGCCTAGCATCCGTTCGGCGCCAATGTTGAAGATCTGTATGACGCCCCGTTCGTCAGTGGCGATGCTCGAGAAGTTCGCGCTGTTCAGGATCGCCGTTTGCAGGGCGCCGGTCTTGAGCAGGTCGACCTGGGTTTGAGCTTCATTCTTCATATGCTGGGTCCGACTCGTTGGTAACGCCGCATACGATGACGAATACGTCTTTCTTGAGCATGGCAGGCTTCCATGAGTGACCTCGGGTGATTGGGGGCAGCGCCTTTTCCTTCGAGCCATTGCCCTGCCACGGAACCTGCGGCGACGAGGTCAGATTTATCTGACAATGATCGTCTGCGCGTCTCCGCCCCGTCTGTACGCTGGCCAACATAGCCGGTCACCCACCGTTTGCGCCCTGATTCGAAGCCCGGTACGTTGGCTGCCTCGGCAATGTCGGGTATCGTCAAGTGTTCATCTCCAAAAGTAGCGAGATCAAGTGACCGCCTTGTCCTCGAAGGCGACCTTGAAGACCTCGTCGCCGCAGCGGTAGCTGTCCGGAATGGCCGTGATCGGCAAATGGCCCGGGCCACAGCCGGACCCGCCGCGCGTAGGGGGTGCTTCGGCGCGAAGCCTGGGAGGCTGAAAACGCGCCCCTGCGCGTCGCAGTTGATCGTCAGCCGGGCTCTGTCGATGACGCCGGTCTTGTCGACCTCCTCGACCAGCCGCAACCTCGCCAGAACTGCCGGCAATCACGTATTCCTCATCCCAAAAAGAAGCAACGGCAACCGCATCATGCGCGGCAATAGCCCGGTTTGATGCGACCCGCGCAGCTTTGATGGCTGCAATGTCTGCTTCACGAGTTGGTTCTATAACTTGCGCATGTACCAGCGTCGGCAGGGCGAGAATGGCCGAAACCAAAAGCAGAATTAGGAAATTGATAAACGCCTGCCGAGGAGCGTGTTTGGCTATGTGTAACTTCACATTCATTTTTGTCTCCGTCTGGCAGACGGCCGGACTGACTTTTGTCCACTTCGCCTTGGGGCAAACTGCAAAGGCCGATATCAACACGGCGTAACGGGCCGAGGCGATTTCGTATCACTCAAACAATCAGAGCGCAGGTTTGAACTATTCGACTGAGTATGGACCTGGCAGCGGAAACTTAAGACACTCCAACGGCGATGGTTTTCATCGCTGTCATGTGTCCTCTCAGCTTCTCTCCGACCTTTTCAACCGGGTGATTGCGGATGACCCTGTTTACTTCGATAAGCTGCTGATTGTCAGCATGATTGTTCGTAACCTTCAAGCCGTTGCCAATAACATCGACATTGACGCCTTTCATGAATTCGCCCAGCAGCGGTATCGCTGAGTGTGAAAAGAGATAGCAGCCATACTCGGCCGTATCCGATATAACTTTATTCATTTCGTAAAGTTTCTTGCGGCCAATAAGGTTCGCGATCAACGGTGTTTCATGCAAAGACTCATAGTAAGCGGACTCAGCTTTGATACCTGCGGCCGTCATCGCCTCGAACGCGAGTTCAACTCCCGCTCGAATCATCGCCACCATCAGAATTCCCTTATCAAAATATTCCTGTTCAGAGATTTCTACGCTGGCCGGAACAGAACGCTCAAAAGCACTTTCATTGGTCGCTTCGCGCCAGGTAAGCAAGTCCTTATCATTATTGTCCCAGTCCGCCATCATTTGCGAAGAAAAAGCACCTGACATGATGTCTTCCTGATGTTTGTCGAACAAATCTCGCATGATGTCTTTCAACTGCTCAGACAGCTCAAAGGCTTTGATTTTCGCCGGATTGCTCAGCCGATCCATCATGTTGGTGATGCCGCCATGCTTGAGCGATTCGCAAATGGTGTCAAACGCGTGCTGGACAAATTTGCTGGCCCAACCGACGTCAACACCCTGCTCCACCATTTTGTCGAAACACAACAGTGAGCCGGTCTGCAACATACCGCAAAGGATGGTTTGCTCACCCATCAGGTCAGACTTTACTTCCGCAATAAAGCTCGACTCCAGACAGCCAGCCCGATCACCACCAGTCCCGGCCGCATAGGCTTTGGCGATGTCCCAACCTTGGCCAAGAGGATCATTCTCCGTGTGCACCGCCAACAAAGTCGGAACACCAAAACCGCGCTTGTATTCCTCACGGACTTCAGTGCCTGGGCATTTCGGAGCAACCATGATCACAGTCAGGTCGTGGCGAACATCAGCCCCTTCCTCAACAATGTTGAAGCCATGGCTGTAGGACAAGCATGCGTTCTTCTTCATAAAAGGCTGCACCGCCGCCACCACCGCAGCATGCTGTTTATCCGGAGTCAGGTTCAATACCAAATCCGCAGTTGGAAGCAGTTCTTGGTAAGTTCCCACGGCGAAGCCATTTTCAGATGCGTTTTTCCATGACTGCCGCTTCTGCTCTATGGCATCCGCTCGCAGCGCATAGCTCACATCGAGCCCGGAATCCCGCAAGTTCAAGCCCTGGTTAAGCCCCTGAGAACCGCAGCCAATGATAACAATCTTCTTACCCTGCAATGCTTTCACGCCATTGAATTCGGAGTTATCCATGAAACGGCAGCGCCCAAGTTGTTCCAGCTTCTGGGCCAAAGTCAAAGTATTGAAGTAGTTTTTTCTACTCATTTTTAAATCCTGTAAAATTGAAATCAGAGACACCTTAGTATCTCACTACACAACTGACAAAAATAAACTTCCTGGCGCTCACTTTTAACTTTCACTTTACTATATGGTTCTTTCGAATATCAGATTCAAATCGCTCTGCATACAACGCTGGGAATGCGGCTTGGGCGAGACCTGGTGCATTCTGGGGAGTAATGCTTCGGGCAAGGGCTTACTCGCAGCATTGCTGACCAAAGAAGAAAGCCCCGAATACGGCGAAATCATCAACGCACCGCAGCATGTTCGCTCAGTCTCATTCGAAGATCAACAAGCTGTTTACGAACTGCAACTGCGCAACGACGATACCGATTACCTTGATCGAATTGATCACGGCACGACTGCACTCGACATGTTGCTGCAATCGGGTTGCGAACCGACCATGGTTGGCCCACTTGCGCAAAAACTGAAGGTCGACCACATTCTCGAACGTGGTTACAAACTACTTTCCAGCGGAGAGGCCAGAAAAATCCTGCTTCTCAAAGAGATCCTGGCCGAACCCGATCTGCTTATACTTGATGAACCCTTCGCAGGGCTTGATGCCGATTCAAGGTTGGAATTGCTCGGCTTGACACAAAATATCGTGAATGCCGGACAGCCGCTGCTTTTTTTGGTCAACCGCCTCGACGATATACCCGCCTGTGCCACTCATCTCGGCCTTCTGCGCAATGGCCAGCTCATTTGCAGCGGTTCTGTGGACCAGGTTCTCCTGCGTCCCGAGCTCAAGCAGATCACCGCTATGGACGATTCAAAAGTACCGGACCTGCCCGCGCCACTGTCTGAAACCGGAGCGTCTTTCGACACTCTCGTTCGCCTGCGCAACGGCAAAGTCCAGTACGGCGAAATAGTCCAGTTTCATGATTTTAATTGGGACCTCAAGTCCGGTGAGCACACGCTCATCACCGGGCCCAATGGGGCCGGCAAATCCACCCTGTTACAAATGATATCGGGCGACCATCCACAGTGCTATAGCAACGACCTCCAGGTATTTGGTTATCAAAGAGGCAGCGGCGAAAGCATCTGGGACATCAAAAAGCATATCGGCATTGTTTCTGCAGCGCTGCACCGGGACTATCGGGCACCCGGCAACGCCATCACCACAGTTGTATCTGGATTCTATGACAGCATCGGCTTGTACCAGCATCCAACACAGACCCAAAAGCAACTGGCTATGCAATGGCTGGAGATTATGGGTTTGGGCGCACTCGCAAACAGCAGTTTTCGCCAACTATCCTGGGGGCAGCAACGCCTTGTGCTGATCGCCCGCGGACTCATTAAACAACCCCCGCTGCTGATTCTCGACGAACCCACTCAAGGGCTGGACGACCTCAATCGACACCTAGTGCTCGCGTTCGTAGGAAAGCTCGCCAGCCTCAAGCGCACCACGCTTTTGTTTGTCAGCCACCGTGACGACGAACATCTTTCTGTGTTTACCCGCGAGGTACATTTCACTGCCTGCGGAGACAAATCCGCTCTGTACGAAATCAAGTGCCTATCCTCCAACTAAGGTAAAGGAATAATTCGGCCTCTTTTTGTATATATTTCAGGGAGCTAAGAATCATGATCAGGCGCGCGTTGCGGAACTGTGAGTTGCCTCCGCGTGGCCGGGATTAGCACTCTTGCTGTGCATCAGCACACCTCAGTCCGCGGCTGATTCCGCTTGGGACTTTTAAGGCACAGTCTATGTCTGGGGTGCCTGGAGTTACCTTAACTCCTGATCAGTACTCATCCCATACCGGAGCCAGGGTCCGGTTTTGGCGAAGTCACTGAAGTTCTGAGGTCTCAACCTGGTAGTTCCGCTGGATCCCTGCCGCTCATGCCAGGGAATCACGTTTCGCAAAGCTCTTTTCTTAAAATTTCGGCGCACAATAAATATCGTACAACGTTGCAATCACACTCTGTGCCGGGCCGTCGACCAGTCGGTACCAAATGGTCTGCGATTCTCGACGAGTGCTGACCATACCCTCATCCCTCAGCTTGGCCAGATGCTGCGACAACGCCGATTGGCTTAGGTCGGATAGCTGGTCATTGATCTGACCGACCGTCATCTCTTTACCAACCAGCAAACAAAGCACGCGTAAGCGCTGCGCATTGGCCAGCGTTTTTAATAATTGCGAAGCTTCCTCGGCACGCTCCTGCATGGCGCGCAAGGCAGCAGGGTCTGTGATTGACATGTTTACTCCAGGTTACGAAACAACTCGGGTTAATCGGCTCACTTTCCGGTAATTCTAAATAAGTTACTTGTATATTAGCAAGTACTTATTTAGTATTGTATTGACAAGAGTCACTGCGAGAATGGCAACCGGGGCGCACTCTTAACTTTATCTAAAGTAATTACGGAGTAGCGATCATGGCGAAGATAATTGTTCTTGGTGCTGGACTTGGCGGTATGGCGGCCGCTTATGAGATTCGTGCAACTGTCGGCAAGGACCATCACATAACGGTCGTTGGCGAGAATCCGCAGTTCAATTTCACTCCTTCCAATCCGTGGGTTGCGGTTGGTTGGCGCAAACCGGGCGATATCCGCATCGAGGCGGCTCCGGTGCTGAAGAAGCATGCGATCGACTTTGTCCAGTGCGCTGCCGAAGCAGTGCTGCCTAAAGACAATCGGCTTCGCCTGATTGATGGGCGCATTCTGGACTACGACTATCTGGTCATAACCACAGGCCCACGGCTGGCTTTCGACGAGGTTCCCGGGCTGGGGCCTGAAAACGGGCACACGCAATCGGTATGCACCGGCGGGCACTCGGAAACGGCCTGGAAAGCGTATGAAGAGTTCCTCAAAAACCCAGGCCCGATTGTGGTCGGCGCGGTGCAAGGCGCCAGTTGCTTCGGCCCCGCTTACGAGTTCGCCATGATCATCGATGCTGATCTGCGCAAGCGCAAACTGCGTGATCGCGTGCCAATGACCTATGTGACGTCTGAACCTTATATCGGCCATATGGGCCTCGGTGGCGTTGGCGACTCCAAGAGCCTGCTCGAATCGGAGTTCCGTCAGCGGCACATCAAATGGATTACCAATGCGCGCGTGACTGCGGTTGAGGCCGGCAAGGTCAAGGTTGATGAAATGGATAAGAAGGGTGAGCTCAGTCAATCACACGAGCTGCCGTTTGCCTATTCAATGCTGTTACCTGCCTTCACTGGGGTCAATGCCGTGCGTGGCATTGAGGGCCTGACCAATCCGCGCGGTTTTATCCTGATCGATGAACATCAGCGCAACCCAACCTTTCGCAATATCTTTTCGGCTGGCGTGTGCGTGGCGATACCTCCAGTGGAAGTCACTCCGGTGCCGACGGGCGCACCCAAGACCGGCTTCATGATTGAATCGATGGTAACTGCCATAGCGCACAACCTGCGTGACGAATTGCTGGGCCAGGAAGGCAAGGCACGGGCAACCTGGAAT
>Ga0163153_10007892_pt1 | contig 11283 bp, 7 predicted proteins | sample OliLakLV19MP6IB1_FD_148629 | JGI IMG/M metagenome (GOLD analysis project Ga0163153, IMG submission 148629) | Freshwater microbial mat bacterial communities from Lake Vanda, McMurdo Dry Valleys, Antarctica - Oligotrophic Lake LV.19.MP6.IB-1 | ecosystem: Environmental > Aquatic > Freshwater > Lake... | reverse complement strand
AATCCTTCTTCAATGGCAATCGTTACAGTACCAATTGTTCCATGGCCGCACATGGGTAAGCAACCACTGGTTTCAATAAAAAGAATTCCCACATCGTTGGCCGGATCGGATGGTGGATACAAAATACTTCCACTCATCATATCATGACCACGCGGTTCAAACATCAAGCCTTTGCGTATCCAGTCAAACTCACGCAAAAAATGCTGCCGCTTTTCGCTCATGTTTTTACCTTCGAGGTTTGGCCCTCCTCCGGCAACAACACGCACCGGATTACCGCAGGTGTGCGCATCAATACAAAAAAAAGTTTTAGACATCATATTCACCGGCTATCAATCTACCAGTAACTGGAAACCAGCGACCTGTAACTTTTTCTAATTTTTACTCCACTCATTATTTCTCAATCTCCAAATCTTCAATGGATTTAATTCCTGTAATTCATACGGCAAAACAGCATCAGGAAAATTCTGAAAAGCAACAGGCCGTGCAAATCGTTTGATAGCATCTATACCTACAGCAGAAAAACGTGAGTCTGTTGTTGCGGGAAACGGACCACCATGTTGCATAGAAGGACAAACTTCCACTCCGGTAGGAACTCCATTCACAACAATACGACCTGCTTTCTCCACCAACATGTTTAATAAACTGGAATACTTTACCAACTCAACTTCATCAGCAATGATGGTGGATGTTAACTGACCATGTGAACGATTAATAACGGATAGCAATTCTTCATTATTTTTACAACGAACAATCAACGAGAACGGCCCGAATACTTCTTCTGCCAATGCAGGATTTTTCATGAAGTCTTCTGCCAGGACTGAAGCAACATGAGGTCTGCCTTGAGAAGCATTTGGTTCGGAAGCAGACTGACTTTCTTCCTTTACCCCTTTCTGAGAAAGAGTTTGTATTAATTTCTTAGCATAATTATCGGCAATACCCTGATGCAACATGATGCCGCTCATTGCTTTTTGAATTTCTCCCGATAATGCTTTAATAAATCGATCCAATCCTTCACCCTCTACAGCAATGATTAACCCAGGATTAGTACAGAATTGTCCCACGCCAAGCGTTATTGATCCCGCTAAACTAGAGGCAGTCTTTTCCGCATCTCTACTTAATGTTTCTGGCAATAGAATTACGGGATTGATACTGCTCATCTCAGCAAATACCGGAATGGGTTCCGGGCGTTGATTAGCCAAATCAAATAATGCCTTCCCTCCTGCTAATGAGCCTGTGAATCCCACCGCTTTGGTAAACGGATGTTTCACTAATGCTTGTCCCACTTCAAAGCTGGCACCATGCACATGTTGGAATACACCTTGGGGCATTCCGGTTTTTTCAATTGCTTTTGCAATAGCTCCTGCCACCAGTTCGGAGGTTTCGGCATGTGCCGGATGTGCCTTTACAATTACCGGACAACCGGCTGCAAGCGCAGAGGCAGTATCACCGCCTGCTGTTGAATATGCCAACGGAAAATTAGCCGCACCGAAAACAACAACTGGACCGATAGGAACCAGCATCTTTCTAAGATCCGGCTTGGGTGCAGGCATACGATCGGGAATGGCGGTGTCAATTCTTGCCTCCACCCAAGATCCCTCTTCTACCAAATCAGCAAACATGCGACAGTGACTTGTGGTGCGGCCACGTTCGTTGATGATACGTGCCTCTGGCAGATTGGTTTCCCGCATGGCCGTTGTCACCAACTGTTGACCTAATGCTTCAATTTCATCCGCAATGGCGCGAAGAAAATCTGCTTTCTTCTTACCTGAAAAATTCTTGTAAGAAAGAAATGCAATGTGTGCTTCCTGCATGGCAGCACTCACATCGTTGATAGTTGCCTGGGTGTGTATCATAGTAGTAAATATCAAGTAACAGATAGCGAGATGTAAGACTTAGTAAATTGATCGTAAGCCTTATGCCTACAAAGATGGTCTATTCTTAATTCCTTCGCGAATGATTTTCAAAATGCGATCACGTTCTTCTCCAGCAAGGGTTAAACGTGGCGCACGCACATTTTCTGAGCCGAGCCCCACTTCCTGCTCCGCCAGCTTGATGTACTGAACCAACTTAGGATGAATATCCAATTCCAACAGGGGAAGAAACCATCTGTAAATTTTTAGTGCGTCCGCAATCTTATTCGCCTTCGTCAGTTTATAAACCGCCACAGTCTCTTTAGGAAACGCACACACTAATCCGGCCACCCAGCCATCAGCGCCAAGCATGAGTTCTTCCATCGCGATTGTATCTACTCCGCAAAGAATTTTGAAGCGATCACCAAAGCGATTGATCATGCGCGTTACATTGCTCACATCGCGAGTGGATTCTTTCACTGCCTGTATATTTTTGTTATCCACTAACTCACCAAACATGTCGAGGGTCACTTCAATTTTATAATCGATCGGGTTATTATAAATCATGACGGGCAAACTGCTTGATTCAGCTACCGCTTTGAAATACGCTACCGTTTCGCGGTGATCAGATTTGTAGCGCATGGGAGGCAACATCATTAAACCTTTGGCACCACATTTTTCGGCTTCCCTGGCCAACTTGACGGCTTCACCTGTACTGCCTTCGGCAATATTCATCACAACAGGAACTTTGCCTGCCACTTTATCAACTGTAAACTTTACCAAATCAAATTTCTCCTCGTTACTCAATACACTTGCTTCACCTAGCGTACCGCCAAGAATTACACCTTCCACACCAGCATTCAACTGTGCGCGAAGGTTTTTTTCAAACAAAGGAAAATCCAGTTTATCATCAGATGTAAACTTGGTAGTAAGTGCCGGGAAGACTCCGCTCCATTGAATTGCCATATCCAAAAATGTTTAGGTTTATTCTTCAAAATTAAGTCTCTGAAATGGATTAAGGTTTGCCGCAACTAGTGAATAATGGTACTATATTGATCAATTATTACTGATTTCCTGTTTAAATTTGATCAATATAAGCACAGATGAAAGTAATCCCCTTTAGTATACCCAAAACTTCCCGTGAAGCTTTCCGCATACAAGTGGATACGCTCCCCTATCTCTATGATAAACTTCATCAGCATCCGGAAACGCAAATCATGTTTATTGAAAAAGGAGAAGGCACACTCATTGCCGGTGACTACGTGGGAAGATTTTCATCCGGAAGCCTATTCCTGATCGGCAGCAGCCAGCCTCATGTTTTTCGCAGTGATGATATTTATTACAAGCCAAAGAGCAAACTACAGGTAAATTCAATTTCTATTTACTTTGATGAACGATATGCCGGAGAAAGTTTCTGGCAGCTGGACGAACTAAGTAAGGTTCGTCAATTTCTATTGCAGGCTGGAGTAGGGTATCGCATGCAGGGAAAAACGCATTCACGACTTACGCAACTTATCTATGAACTTATTGCCCTGAAAGGGATTAACAAACTGATTCTATTTCTTCAATTACTTAAACTGCTGAGTGAATCGAAAGAATTACTTCCTTTATCCATTAGCAAATCCGTTGCAAATTTCAGCTCCACTGAAGGCAAGCGTATGAATGACATTCTTCAGTTCACCTTTAGTCAAAGTTATCGTAAAATTAAAATTGAGGAAGTAGCCGAAGTAGCCAACCTATCGGCCGAGGCTTTTTGTCGGTACTTCAAAGTACGCACCCGAAAGACTTACACCAATTTTCTTAACGAAGTTCGAGTGAGTAACGCCTGTAAAATGTTAATTGAAAAAGAAAAAAGTATTCAGGAGATTTGTTTTGAAACCGGGTTCGCCAATCTGTCGCACTTTAATCGAACGTTTAAAAAAATAACAGGGAAAACACCCACCCGGTACTTTACTTGATAATAAAACCTACGCACGCTTCAATTCCATAATGGTAAGCTCAGGTGGCATCCCTATTCTACCTGGATACCCGAGGTAGCCAAACCCACGATTAACGTATAAATGTTGATTGCCTTCAGTATATAATCCAGCCCATTGCTTATAAGCATACTGAGAGGGACTCCATTTGAACCCACCTATCTCCACACCGAATTGAAATCCATGCGTGTGACCCGATAACATGAGATCAATGTCTTTGTATTCTTGTCTCACCTGGGCATCCCAATGACTAGGATCATGAGAAAGTAAAATCTTTGCGCTCGCTTCTTCTGTGCCTACATAGGCCTGATCCAGTTTTCCGTACTTTGAAAATCTACCAGCACCCCAATTTTCAATTCCTAGTATAGCCAACTTCTCGCCACCCTGCTCAACAAACCGGTTTTCATTCATTAAAAGATCAAAGCCTAACAACTTGTGTGCTTCCATCAGGTCTTTAAAGTTTTGCTTCTTTTCTTCCTTCGATGACCAGCTTTTGTAATCGCCATAATCGTGATTCCCGGTAACCGAGTAAACCCCCAAGGGTGCACGTAGTTTATTGAATACATCAATGTATTCTTTCACTTCGGTAGATTCGTTATTCACAAGATCTCCTGTAAAGAAGATCATATCGGGCTTTTCCTTCATCACCATCTCCACACCACCTTTGACGGCTGTTTTGTTGAAAAAACTTCCTGAGTGGATATCTGAAAGTTGTGCGATGCGCATACCATCAAATGATTTTGGAAGGTTGGGTAATTTTACCACAATGCGCTTCACCCGATAGTCGTGCGCTCCAGAAATAATTCCATACGCCATCGCGCCAAATGGTATGGCGGTTGCTGCTAATGCTGCGTTGGTAAGAAATTGTGAACGCGAAATCACTTCGCCTGGCAATGGATTATCAGGCTGCTTTGAAAAAGATTTCGCCACCCAACGAACTAGTCGCTGACCATCATCGATCAATAAAAAGAATACACCAAACAATTTTGAGAAATAGGTGGCAAATAATCCAGTGAGTACCCAGTTACGCATTCCCGAACTGATTGTATAAGGATCTGCAAACGTCCACCAAGCAAGTGCGGCAATACTCAAAAGAGTTGGAATCCAAAAACCATATCGTATGACTGCCTTCCATGTTGCTGGCCAGTCCTTACTTACATTCAGCACAGCCTGAAATACATATATGTCAATCAGAAGAAATACGATAATGAATAATAGTAACGTCATAACGCGGTATCTCATAAAAAAACTATCCTGCTCATAAAGACGCAGGATAGTTAAACTTATTTTAAAATGGGTTGATTCAATTCAATGAAACATTGGTATTTGTTACAGTTTTTCCCATTGGATCTTTTTTAAATACCCGTTCTTTCAATCTTGCTGCCAGTAAATACATCACTGGAACAAGGAATAGAGTAAGGAAAGTGCCAAAGATCAATCCAAATATCATGGTCCATGAGAGTGGGCCCCAGAAAGCCACATTATCACCACCAAAGAAAATGTGCGGGTTGAAATTCGTAAATAATTCAACAAAGTCGATATTAAATCCTACGGCTAGAGGGACCAAGCCTAACGTGGCGGCCATGGCAGTTAATAAAACGGGTGTCATACGTGTCTTTGCTGCTTCGATGATTGCTTCTTTAAGTTCTACTCCCTGCGAAATAAGCAGATCGGTAAATTCAACCAGCAAAATACCGTTTCGAACTACAATACCGGCCAGTGCCATCAAACCAACACCCGTCATGACAATGGAAATTTCCATGCGGAATAAAGAGAAGCCGATCAAGACACCGATAATGCTCAAAACAATTTCAGATAATATGATTAACGGTTTGCTGATAGAATTGAACTGGATAACCAGGATCATAAAAATAAGCCCTAACGCAATAAGACCCGCTCTGCCCAGGAAAGTCATTGTTTCTGCCTGCTGTTCCTGTGCGCCCGTTAATTTTATTTCCACTTCATCCGAATACGAAAGATCCCTAAGCTTCTCCTTGATTTCTGCCACCACCTGATTTTCGTTGTAACCACTCAACAGGTTGGATGACAACGTAATCACGCGTTTTTGATCAATCCTGCGAATACCTGCGTAACTGTTGGCATACTCAATTTTCGCAAAAGATGACAATGGCACCTGGCGCACCACACCACCCATCGTCATATCACGGAAGGTGATAGGCATGTTCATTAGCGTATTAATATCATTTCTTTGCGATTCTTTGATACGTAGCTGAATTGGATAGTCGTCATTGGCATCACGGAATTTTGAAATCTCTGCTCCATAAATTGCGGTGCGTAAAATACCACCAATTTGTCCGGTAGATATTCCTTCACGATTTGCCTTTTCGCGATCAATGATGATGGCTATTTCGGGTTTGCTACTTTCAAAATCAGATTTCAATTCTTCCACACCCGGTATTTGCAGCGAATCCAGATAACGTTTAGCGCGATTGGCCGTGGCTACTAATACTTCAAAATCATCAGCACTTATTTCAATATTTACTGGCTTGCCTGTTGGTGGGCCATTTGCTTCCTGGTTGACTGAAATTTCAGCTCCCTTAATTCCCTTCACGGCATCTCGTATTTTATTCAAATACACTCTGGTTGATTGACCATCGCGTTCAGCAAATGACACAAATGCAACACTTACTTTGCCGAGGTGTGGTTGAGCATTGGTTCCGGAAAACTGATCTTCCGCTGCACTTACTGCCACATTAGAAATGATAGATTCTACTATCTTATTATCCAATCCAACTGCAGCGGCAACTTTATCTTCTACAAGGCTGGTAACAGAATCGGTCACCTGCTGATCAGTACCAATTGGCATACGGATATACGTATAGATAAAATTAGGATCTCCTACAGGGAAAAATCCTACGGGAGGTTTTCTGATTGCTGTAAACACGATGGAGAAAATGAATAAAACAATTACAGAAGCAATTACTCCGGCAGGCCTCCAACCTTGAAGACACCAGCCAATAATATTTTTATATCCATTCTGCACCTTGGGCCAGCCCTTGTTTTGAAAATTAGAAATCACTTCTTCTAATACAAACCGATGAAGTGAATAAATTCCAAAAATGAAAACAGTGAAATTTCCTACAGCAAAAAAGCCCGTAACATACCAGATCAACGCAATGGCTCCAAAGACCACACCCGTAATCTTATATCCTTTTGTAAACTTCACGCGACTATGATCATGATCGTGCGGCTTCATAAAATCTGCAGCGAAAACAGGATTCATAATATAGGCAACTACTAATGAAGCAAGTAATGCAACAATCAGGGTTATCGGCAAAAAGAACATAAATTCTCCGATGGTTCCAGGCCAGAATGCCAGTGGCACAAAAGGAGCCAATACAACCAATGTACCTGATAGCACAGGCATAAACACTTCACCGGCAGCAATTTTCGCGGCTTTCCGAATTGGCACTTTTCCATTTTCAAAAACCCGATGTGTATTTTCTATTACTACAATGGCGTCATCCACCACAATACCTAATGCCAGTAAGAAAGAGAACAAGGTCATGAGGTTAAGTGTAAACCCGATGGAAGGGAACACCAGAAATGCAATGAAGCTTGATATCGGAACTGACAATGCCACGAAAATGGCATTGGTGGCTCCCATAAAAAACATGAGAATCAAAGTAACCAATACAAAGCCAATGATGATCGTGTTAATCAAATCATGCAGAGTCACGCGTGTTTTATCCGACTGATCGGCAGTGATGGTAACTTTAACACCCGGTGGTAATATAGTGGTCTTAAATTCCTCTACAATTTCATTAATCTGGTCAGAAGCATTTATTAGATTTTCACCTCCACGTTTAACAACATTCAGTGTGATAACATTCTTCTTATCCAAACGGGCAAAACTCTCTTGTTCTTTATTAGAGTCAATCACTTCTGCTACATCTTTCAAATAAATCTTTCCACCTTTAATCGATCCAATTACTGTATTTGCAATTTGATCGGCTGATGTATATTCTCCATTTACGCTTAGCGAACGCTTCATCCCATCAACAGAAAGTTGACCGCTGGAAACAATTGTATTCTCATATTTGATTCCATTGGCAATATCATCAAGACTTACACCCGCCAACGAAGCTTTAAACATATCCACATTGATTTGGATTTCCCGGTCCAATGCGCCCACTATATCTACCCTCCTGATTTCCTTTAAAGCTTCAATACGATCCTGCATTTGTTCAGCATATTTCTTCAAGGTTTGCAAGTCATAATCACCTGAAAGATTCACATTCATAATTGGGAAGGCCGAAATATCAATATCAATAACCTGTGGATCGTCCAACAAATTAGTAGGAAGATCTGGTTTGGCTCGGTCCACCGCCTCTTGCACTTCACGTTTCGCCTCTTTCACTTCTACATCTGTTTCGAATTCAATGATTACATTGGAAAAATCCTGCACTGAATTAGAAGTAACTTTCTTCACCCCTGAAATCGACTTTACTTGTTTTTCGATCTGCCTGCTAACGAGGTTCTCAACGTCTGATGGGGAAGCTCCTGGGTAGATGGTTGCCACATAAATCTGCGGGAAAACAACTTCCGGAAAATTTTCTTTCGGAAGAGCATTGTAGGTCATGATCCCGGCCACGCAAATGATCGCAGTGGCCACGTAAATCGCTATCTTATTATCAATCGACCAACTGGTCGGTCTAAATTCTTTTTCGATGTCTTGCATATAGTTGTGTTTAAAATTCAGAAATAATATTCCAAGCTCTGAATTTTGGTTTTGCGGTTTTAGATTTTAACAAATTCACCGTCATTTAATCCCTGATAGCCAACGGAGATTACTTTATCTCCTGATTGAAGACCCACTTTCACTTCGGCCATATTCCCATACACGCCACCTAATACTATCACTTTTCTTCTGGCTACCGTTTGCTTGCCATCGGTCTCTACTACATATACCACTTTTTGGCCATTGATTTCCTGCACAAGATTGATTGGTACTAATAATGCCTGAGGCTCAGATTGAAAAATAATTTTCAATATGGCGGTCATACTTGGACGTAAATCCGGTGACCCTGACAATTCAACTTCTATAGGAAATGAGCGCGAAAGTACATCAATGTTTCTACCTACAAATGAAACACGTGCATCAATCGTCTTACCTAGGTCGGGGAAGTTAACTTGCACGATATTCCCTTTTTTAATAGAGGTAACATAGGCTTCAGAAACCTTTGCTTTGATTTTTAACTCTTCTGTATTGATAACACGAAACGCAGGCGCACCTGGGGCCGCATTCTCACCTATCTTAATATTCACTTCATCGACAGTTCCATTGATGGGTGATTTGATGCGCGACATATCAAGCTGCTCATTCAGGGTTGCTAATCTTTTCTCAAGGCTCTCTTTGTTATTCTTGGCTTGCAGATACTGGATCTCTGTTCCAATTTTTTGATCCCATAAACTCTTTTGGCGATCATACACTGTTTTTGCGAGCTCAAGAGAGGCTTTTACTTCATCTATACCAAGCTTAGTTATCGCATTTTCAATCTGAGCGAGTATCTGACCTTTCACCACAGCTTGCCCTTCGGTAACGTAAACGGAGGAAATAGATCCCATTGATTTTGCGCTCACCAGGATATTATCTTTGGATTCAACCATGCCTTGCGTTTGTATGAAATAATCAAACTTGCGAGGAGTCAATTCGATAACACTAATTTCCTTGGAACGAACAGCGATCACTTGTGGGTTTTCTGCCGCCAACTCCTTTTCCAAAGCTGTAATTTCTTTTGAAAGAGCCGCCTGTTGTGACTTTAATTTTTCCAGTTTAGCTGCTTTATCATTCCCACATCCTGTTAATAGCAAAAATGTAGTGATTATGGATAGTATGGTAAGTGAAGATATTGATTTCATTTTATGTTGGGTTTGCATTTTATTAATTATTTAGAACTACCGGCTACGATGGGCAATAGCTTTCCATAGGCTTTATCCAAATCGATTTTTGCAACCATCGCATCGAACATCGCACCATAATAATTGGTCTGTGCCTGACGCAAACTGTTTTCTGCGTCCACCACCTCTATGTTTGATCCAACCCCTTGTTCGTATTTAATCTTGGTTACCTGGGCCACTCTGCTGGCGAGATCCATATTTGCCTGTTGCGTTTCCAAAGTAGAAATAGCGTTTTCAAAAATTAAGGAAGCTTGTTTGATCTCCAGGTCTATTCCGTTCTTCAAAATTTTAAACCCATTATCAATTTTTTGAAGGGCGATTTTTTCTTGCTGAACACGATAATGACGCTGCATGCCGGAGAAAATAGGAACATTTAAACTGATTCCAATTTGCGAATAACTATACCATTTATCCGGACCCAACCTTCCATCGTCTTCAATTTTTGAATTCGTTTGAAATAAACCGCCCACCTTTGGCGATTGTGTCAAATATCCCAGCGTAGCAAATGCATTTAGTGAAGGCATAAAGGCTGCATATTGATTCTTAAGATTCAACTCTTGCAAACTCCGGTTGGTCTCTAGAACCTGGTAGTCGGTGCGGACTTTATAATCCCATCCTTCCTTATAATGGTCAAGATTGCGATCAACCTGAACTTCGCTGATATTACCCACTACTTCCAGTGGCTGATCCATTGGATAATTCATCTGAAATTTCAATAGTTCAATTCCCAGTTCGTTCAGGTTTAGAAATTTATTTCTTTCAGATAGAAGGTTATTAAGTGTTACCTGAATCCGGTCAACATCAATCGCTTCAGCAAAACCATTTTGATTTAACGCTTTCGTATTTCTCAATAGGGAATCAACGCGTGCAATATTATTGGCAAAAAGAATGATACGTTCTTTATTAATGAGAACACCATAATAGGCCTTCATTACTTGTTGGATAATCTGCTCCTTAGTTTGATTGCCTGTTTTAACTGCTAATTCCTTGTATACCGAAGATGCTTGTAACCCTACTAAATAAGATCCATTAAAAATCAACTGATTGATGCTTACACTAGCACCCCCGCTGGATTGCAATTGGAAAAAATTTCGCGCTGCAATAACATCGCCTTCCAGAATACCCGGAACGCCAGACAAATCTCCAATGAAGCCATCGGGTCCGGAATAGGTGGTAAAAAATCGTTGAAGTTTGGGATTGTGAACAATGGAAGCGCTTCCTGAAATTTGGGGAAGTCCTATGCCAATAGTCTCTTTAACTTTAGCGGTTGCAATTTGCTCATCCAGAATGGAGTTCTGAACATTGATTGAATTCCTTAATGCATACTCAATGCACTGATCTACTGTAAAGGCCTGCTGTTGGGCTCTTGCCTGCCCTGCTAAAAGCAGCGCCAACATTAACAACGATAATCGATAAAATTGTTTCATTGGTGATATAGTTTAATTAGGGGTTGTTACTTCTTTATATTTCTGATATAGTTTTCTTCCTTTATCTGTGCACATGCCATGCACAAATAATTCAAAGATTTGCGTCTG
>Ga0163153_10007889_pt1 | contig 11289 bp, 13 predicted proteins | sample OliLakLV19MP6IB1_FD_148629 | JGI IMG/M metagenome (GOLD analysis project Ga0163153, IMG submission 148629) | Freshwater microbial mat bacterial communities from Lake Vanda, McMurdo Dry Valleys, Antarctica - Oligotrophic Lake LV.19.MP6.IB-1 | ecosystem: Environmental > Aquatic > Freshwater >... | reverse complement strand
GTCCTACTATCGGTAAAATTGATCTCGATACTGCAAAAGACATCCTCGAAGGTGACTTCATTGACGATGAGACCGATAAACATGGCAAACTTCCCTTGCACGTCGAGGAAAAAATTGCGTTAATTCGAACCTATCAGGAACAGAACATGAACACCCTTTCGCAGCCGGTCATGTTGTACTTCAAAGAACCTGCACGCGGTGCACGTAAGTCCAAAAATATCATCGTTATGCAGACCTCGAAATCATCGGAAGTTCTGGTTCTATTGCCGAAGCCACTCTGATCCAAACTGGTCGTGCCATGTTAGCTGAAGAAGGATATACCAAAACTCTGGTGGAGATAAACAGTGTCGGTGATCGTGACTCGATTGCACGTTTTACTCGTGAACTCATTAACTACTACCGCAAAAACATCAACACTATGAGTCCGGAATCTCGTCAGATGTTCAAACGCGATGCATTCGAACTTCTTGGTTCTCACAATGATTCTTGTAAAGAGCTTAATGCTCGTGCCCCACGTTCGATGGACTTCCTTTCAGAAACAAGTCGTCGTAATCTCGAGGATGTATTGGAATATCTCGAAGCACTCAAGATTCCATATAGTCTCAATAATAGCCTGATCGGTAATCGAAAATATTGTACCGAAACCATATTCGCAATTGTGAATACTGATCCTGATGATAAAACAGTCAAAGATCAACGCATTCTCGGTATTGGCGTACGATACAACGGCTTAGCAAAACGCCTCAACGTAAAGCGCGATATTCAAGGAGTTGGTCTTTCTCTACTCATCAAAGAAAGTAGTCTCGGTCTTCGCAAGCCGGTTACCAAGACAAAACGTCCGATTGCTTCATTTATCCAACTTGGCTTGGAGTCAAAACTTATTTCCCTGGAAATCATCGAGCAACTCCGTCAAGCCAAGATTCCTCTCTATCTCTCATTAGCAAAAGATCGTTTAGGAGCCCAGGTTTCTACCATTGAAAAATATCAAACCCCGTACATGTTGGTAATGGGCAAAAAAGAGGCTGTGGACAAGACAATGATCGTACGCCATACCGATACTCACTCCCAAGACATCGTTCCTCTCGAAGAATTGGCTAAATACATGAAAAAAGTAGAAGCTCAGTGGCTCAAAAAGTAAGGATATTTGCACTCTCTCACCTTCCATGCTATTCTTTTTGGCATGATAAACGTAGAAATCACCCGTAATGCGGGAGAAAACAGTCTGAGTCTTATTCGCCGATTTAGCCGCAAAGTACAGAGTTCTGGTGTTATTCCTCGTGTCCGCAGCCTCCGCTTCAATGGACGCGTCCAATCACGCTTCAAGGTCAAACAGCGTGCACTCAAACTCATGAATCGTCGCAATGAGATCACTCTTCTCATCAAACTCGGCAAAGCTCAAGCAAAACCAGAACGAAGATAATCGAGGTTTTCATGTCTCAAAACTGTATAGTTTCAAATAAAACACGAAAGGAGGTACATTTCGTGCCTTTTGAAGCAATTAAAAATGAAACTCTGGGAGCATCATATGTTCTATCTGTAGCAATCGTGTCAGCTGTAGAAATACAAAAGCTTAACCTGACCTATCGTAACATCAACAAACCGACAGATATTTTGAGTTTTCCTTTATCAGAGACTGAAGGAGAAATATACATTTGTATCGACGAAACAAAAAAAGAAGCAGTGAAATTTGATCGTTCATATGAAAATTTTTTGGCCTTTATCTTTATCCACGGATGTGTTCATTTGAAAGGACACGACCATGGGAGTACAATGGAGGGTATCGAAATAGAAATTCGTAAACAGTTTAAGGTATAAAGTATCAGGCATGAAGCCTCATACTTTATACTTCATACTTCTTTCATACCCTTATACATGGCACGTTCTATTATTACAGGCATCGATGTTGGAACCTACTCAATTAAGGTAGTGATTGCCAATGCACGCGAAAAGACCGATCGTGGTCTTCCTCGTATTATTGCCGCAGTCATGAGTGAATCAAAAGGATTACGTCATGGCTATATTACGAGTGTTTCCGACGTTGCCGAAAGTATTCGCCGTGCCGTTGCAATCGCCGAGGAAAAAGCAGGAGTAAAGGTCAAAAAAGCTTTTATTGGTGTTGGCGGTATCGGACTAGCGAGTACATCCGTCTCCAGCCTGATTATGACATCTCGAGCTGATGCAGAAATCAGTGCACTCGACCTCTCCAAATTACGTGAGCAATGTGAAAAAGATCTTCCCAAGGCCGATATTGCAAATCGTCGCATTATTTATGATATTCCTATTCAATACAAAATCGATGGCGTACCCGCTCTCGGACAACCTCTTGGCCTTACGGCTAACAAAATAGAACAGAAAACACTTTTTATTACCTGTCTCGATCATCATGTTGCCGACCTTATTCAAGCAGTCAATCAAGCTGGCATCGAAGTTGAAGATGTTATGGCCGCTCCACTGGCCGCCTCTTTTGTTACGCTTACTAAAGCTCAGAAAATTGCAGGCTGTGTTCTTACCAACATTGGTGCCGAAACTGTCTCAGTTGCTGTATTCGAAGACAACATTTCAACTTCGTTGGAAGTATTCCCTATTGGTTCTACCGATATTACCAATGATATTGCTTTGGGTCTCAAAGTTCCCCTCGAAGAAGCTGAACAAATCAAGATCGGAGCAATTACCGGAAGTTCATACCCTCGCAAAAAGCTCGATGAAATCATTGCGGCACGTATGTCTGATATATTTGAATTAATTGAAACGCATCTCAAGAAGATCGGACGTAACGGTCTTCTTCCCGCAGGGATCATGCTCACTGGCGGAGGATCAAGTCTCAACTCTGTAGATCTGATGGCGAAAAGCGCACTCAGAATTCCCTCTCGTATTGGCTCGATCAATACCGACGCAACCAAGTCTTCAACAAAGGATGGAGTCTGGGCTGTTGCATATGGTCTCACCGTCTGGGGTATTCATGCCGAAGAAGGGCCTGAGATCGACACCTCTACCGAATTTCTCAAACATAGTTGGAAAACTGCAATACGCTGGTTCAAACAATTTTTGCCATAGGCTAGAGCAACTCCCCTCACCACAAACCTGTTGCTCGCGCAACTTGTGCCTGTTATTTCGTATGATAATATACAGCCTATGCCAAACATCACTCCTGACATCGAAGCATTCGCCCGCATTAAAGTTCTTGGTGTTGGCGGTTCCGGTGGCAATGCCGTAAACCACATGATCAGTAACAAGGTCAAAGGTGTCGACTTTATTGCGATCAATACCGACTCTCAAGATCTTCACCGATCTCTCGCAAAAAAGCGCATTCACATTGGCAAAAACATTACCCGTGGTCTTGGTACTGGCATGAATCCTGACCTTGGTCGTCGTTCTGTCGAAGAGAGCAAAGACGAACTTCAAGAAGCAGTCAAAGGGGCTGATATGGTTTTTGTTGCAGGTGGACTCGGTGGAGGAACAGGCAGTGGTGCAAGTCCGCAAGTTGCCCGCACCGCAAAGGAGCTCGGTTGCCTTACGGTTGCAGTAGTTACTAAACCTTTCTATTTTGAAGGACGTCAGCGTGTCCGTATTGCCGAAGCTGCTCTCGAGGATCTCCGCAAAGAAGTCGACGCTATCATCGTTATTCCGAACGACAAACTCCTTTCATCTATTAGCAAAGAAACAACTGTCAAAAATGCTTTTGCAGTCTGCGATGAGATCCTCCGCCAAGCAGTCGAAGGTATTTCAGACCTTATTACTACGCCCGGTATCATCAACATCGACTTTGCCGATATTCGTACCGTCATGGAAAACGCTGGTTCGGCCCTGATGGGTATTGGATCTGCTTCAGGAGAAAACCGCGCGATCGAGGCTGCCAAAGCCGCTATCAATTCTCCCCTTCTCGATGTATCAATTGCAGGTGCAAAAGGCGTCCTCTTCTCTATTGCTGGTGGCGAAGATCTAACCATGTTTGAGATCCAAGATGCCGCCAAGATTATTACCGAATCCATCGACCCTGAAGCTAAAATCATTTTCGGTACCGTACGTGACGAAAAGCTCAAGAAAAACGAAGTCAAAATTACTGTTATCGCCACTGGCTTCCCTGAAGGACAGCTCCCATCTCAGTCAAAGTCTCCAGTTATGCAATCAATGGAACAACCTCAAGCTGCCGAACCGAGTATTCTTTCTTTTATGAAAGGCAACACCGAAAAAGGCAAGATTTTCCATCCAACACCAGAACCTCGTAAAGATCGTGACGCGCTCATTTCTGAAAAGATGACTGACGTCAAAAAAGATAAGGATACCAAATCAGCTCCTTCAGATGATGACGATGATTGGGGTGCAATACCTGCATTTTTGAGAAGGAGTAGATTAAAATAATTTCATTTAATCAAAAAAGTTGATACAATCAATTGTATTATGATTTACGATCTTGCAATTATTGGTGGCGGACCAGGAGGTGCGGCTGCAGGTGTATACGCTTCACGCAAGCGTCTTAAAACTATTTTTATAACCAAAGATTGGCTTGGTCAAAGCAATGTGTCTGAAAAGATCGAGAACTGGGTCGGAATAGTGGCTATATCAGGACTTGAGCTCTCTCAAAGTCTCGAGAAACACGTAAAGGCATACGCAGCCGATATGATCGATTTCAAAGAAGGTGAGCTCTGCACCAAAATTGAAAAGAAAGACGAGCATTTTTTAATTTCAACTGAGAAAGGTTCGTATGAAGCTCGTACCGTCCTTATCACCAGCGGTAGTCGCCGACGAACTCTCGATGTTCCTGGCGCAGCTGAATATGACAATAAAGGCCTCACCTATTGTGCTACCTGTGATGGTCCTCTCTATTCCGATCAAGACGTTGTGGTTGTAGGTGGAGGTAATGCCGGTTTCGAAAGTGCCGCACAACTCTTGGCATATTGTAAGAGTGTAACCCTTCTCAGTCGCAGTGATTTCAAAGCAGATCCCGGCACTGTCGAAAAAGTTCTCAGTAATCCAAAGATGAAGGCCGTGCAAAATGCTATTCCGAAAGAAGTAAAAGGAGATAAATTCGTACACTCTTTTGTCTATACCGATAGCGTATCCAAAACCGATATAGAACTTCAGGTAACCGGCGTGTTCGTCGAAGTTGGTTCTATTCCTAATACCGACTTTGTAGCCGATTTGGTAGAACGCACCAAATACAACCATATCGTTGTTGATCCACGTACCCAAATGACCTCTATAGCCGGTATATGGGCCGCAGGCGATGTTACCGACGGTTTATATCATCAGAACAACATTGCTGCCGGAGATGCGGTAAAAGCCCTCGAGGACATATACCTCTATATTCATACAAAGTAAAAAGTAATAGCTTAGACGCATTTCCCCCATAATCCTCTTTTTTCGGTTCGCGCTTTCTTTTCCAGAGATTTAAATTTGGCGACAAAAGAATACGGTGTTCCGTAGGTATACTCACGTGCATACCCATCAGTGAGTAATTTCTCATTGATAAATAACCCATCCGCGCGATAGACGTAGGCCAAATAACGACCATACTTATCTAACACTTCTCGTTTGGGATTTAACTTCAAGAACACCTTCTGATGGGACAGCAGCTCCTTTGTTTCTTTCGAAGCATCTGGTCCAAAACATTCTACCCCTCGACGAGGATCCACTGTCTCAGGTGTATTAATTCCCAAAAGGCGCACGGTGACAATCCTACGATCTACCCCAACTCTTATAGTATCTCCATCCATAACCTCAGTGACGTTATATAATGTGTGCGGTTCAATATCGACAAGAGATGTTTTACGAAAAACGAAGTAATACCCTATTCCAACAAGCACACAAAGCACTACAACGAGAACATACGTTCTTTTTTTCATGAGAGGTGAGCGGCAGGCTCCGATCAATCTATGTGACATAGTATATCAGATCAAGTGGTGTTTCTGATACACTTTTAAAGAAGATCTATTACTATTTTTTGAGTTCAAAATAAGCCCACGTCCATACAAAACCAAATAATCGAACATGTAATTTTCCGAGGTATTGATCTTGTTCTACCTGAACAATTTCATCAAGCACCGGACGAAGCCACCACGGATTGCCCACAACATCATAATCAATCTTGAATACTCGAATATCTATATCTCGAATACCTTTTCCAATGGAAGTTTTAAATGTATACTTTTCGGTTTGATTTTCTTTGCCATTTTCAAAGAGATTTATCCCACTCGCAGTAGCTGCATCAAACTTCTTCCCTTGCCAATTCACCCGATTGTTTGAAACCGTACCTGTATAGAGTCCATTGGGTAATGGATTTGGAATAATGCCACTCTTAAAACGTGCTTGATTTTGGACATGTTCCATCTGCCACGTTCGAACAAAAGCAAGAATGAGAAAAATAATAAAAAGACCGATAATAAACTTTAAGAGACTATATATCATAAGAATAGTGTACCACGTTAAACCCTGTTTGAATTCTATTGTTTTTACGGTAGGATAAGGTTATCGCTTTATTGGAGAGATGGCTGAGTGGTTTAAGGCAGCGGTTTACTAAACCGCCGTTCCCTCACGGGAACCGTGGGTTCGAATCCCACTCTCTCCGCAGGAGCACATTGAACGAAGTGAAATGTGAGGAGAAAGCTCCGGGGGAGCTTTCGTGGGGATTCGAAAACCTGTGATAGTTTTTGAGAGTGAAACGAATCAAAAACAGAACAGGTGTACTGAAACTGTAAGTTTCGAATCCCTCCGTCTCCGCCAAGACATTTTAGTATCGGAGTCGCCTCACTTGTCTATGTAAGTAGTGTGACTCAGACGTCTTGATTTGAACAAAAAACACGAACAATCGTATTTTTTGTTCAAATTCTTGTCTTAAACTCTATTTTTCTATATAATCCGAGCTATGAATATGAAACTAAAAATATTGGGCTCTGGTGCTTGGGAAGGAATTCCGGCCCCGTTCTGTAAGTGCAAAATTTGTAAATCTGCCAAGAAGCCGGAATCAAAAAATAACAGAACTAGACCTCAGATTTCAGTTGAAACAGATCAAGGTCGGTTTTTAATAGAGATCAGTCCAGATATCCGCACCCAATCCACAAAATTTAACCTGCCAAAAATTGACAGCTTCCTCATAAGTCACTGGCACTTCGATCACATGTATGGCTTATTGGAACTTCATGCGTGGGCTGAATATACACTAGGACAAAAACCAAAATTATTTTGTTCCGAAAAAACCAAGGAACGACTAGACCCGGCTTTTGCACACATTCCGACAGAAATTATTGTTGTTAAGCCATTCAAGAAATTTAATTTATTTGGCATCAGTATTACTCCTATTCCGGTATATCACATGAAGTTGCGAGATGACGAGGTTAAAGAAAATGAGCTTAGTAACACTTTCGGATTCATGCTAGAGAAAAACGGGAAGAAGGTAACCTATCTTCCAGATTATTATAAGATGCCACAAAAATCTTTAAAATTGATCGCGAAATCTGATGTAGTAATAACGGACGGCACCTATCTTTTTGAGGAAATGTTTCCGAACAAGCCTGAGCAGAATAATCTAAAGTCGGACGCGGATCACCTGCATGGAAAACAGATTCTCGATTTCGTTAACACACTTGATGCTAAAAAGGTAATCTTTCATAGTATTTCTCACTTAACGGAAAAAACACATGAGGAGTTGCAGAAAATGCTTCCGAAGAATATGTTTGCTTCTTACGATGGGATGGGGCTTAATTTATAAAGCAGGACTCGTAAGTAGTTTCACCGACTCACATGCCTCAGCAATCGCCTAGGAAAAATGCCTGAATACCTTTGCAAGGCCTTAATTCGTGGGTACTGAACTCACATGGCCCGCCAAAACATTTTAGTATCGGCATGACTCACAGGGTTAGGTTTGTAGGGTGATTTATAAACATAATGAATAAAAAAAGCCGCTCTCGTGATGAAAGCGACTCTTGGTTTTTACCAGTGCCCAATAAAGGGCCCGGCGTAGATGCGGGCGATGAGCGCGACCGCAAGTTCAGTGGCATCCCTCACGAAGTATTCCGGATTACGATAACCCATCGTCTGTTCGGCCTCGGTTGCCCTGAGAAATGCGTCACTGTGCTCGACATCGGCTTCACCATGAACATTCGTGTATTCGAAGTCGGTGCATCCGCATTCCTTTGCTCGTCGTGCGAGGTCTGGAATGAAGATTTCTGAAGTATTCTCGAGAACTGCGCAGAGAGCGACGCCCGAAAGTCCTGCTGTCGTTGGCTCCGCAAAAAGCTTGCGGATATCGGTTACTTCGTCGTAGGTGTGAGCATAATCCTCCCGATCAGGCATTGCTTTTGAAAGCGCCGCGAAGTTCAGGAGCATCTTCACATGGTCATGGACCGCTTCACATCGAAGGTTATCCACGAGTGCATGACGTGCGGTTTCGTGACGTGCCCACGGAATGGTCTTGCCGATCCAGTCGGTGAAGTTCACGGCGACTGCTGCAGTGTAGCGAGCAATGATTGTGCGGGAATCCACCTTGCTATGCGCGATGATTCTCCCTACTTCATTTTTGGCGTTTGAAATGAACTTTTTTGTTTTCATAATTGTCTCTAATCTGGTTTTTTGTTTTGTTGCGTTTCCTGACAAATTGATACCATACTTCTAACTATTTTGCAAGGGTTTTGGGTTTTTATGACCCCTACCCACATACCCCGTTTTAATTTTTAAAAATTCCTTAAATAGCCTTACAGCGCCTCACCCCTCTGGTACCTAACCCACATGGCCCGCCAAGATATTTTAGTATCGGCATGACTCGTATGACTAGGATTGTGGGACGACTCGCATACTTCATAAAATAGCTTTTAAAAAAGATAGATATATTGTAATATCAAAATATCATGCTTTGTAATGGAAAAATTCAGACGTGGTCAAGCTTCATTTCCAACACCCTCATTTCTCATAAGGGGTAGTTTTCTCATTGTTAGTAGAACTTGAAACTGCCCCTTCTCAGGCAGTTTTTTGTTCTTCCATAAACCATCAAATTAAAAGGAGTTCCAAATGAAATATCATGCAGTCGGAAACCGTTGTGCAGTCAATCTGAAATCACTACAATTACCAATCTCTAATCAAGAGGCCTTGGCGATACTCATCGCAAAAGGATTCAAAATTCTGGAAGTTGACATCTTGACATTGGCTCGTCAGTGCATTGAGTCTTCTCGCTACTGTCGCGGTGCAAAACCCTCAGAAGCCCCTACGGTTGTTGACTGTTCGAGCTTCATCAAGTATCTCTACGGCCAGCGAGGCATCTGGCTTCCTCGCCGATCTATCCAGCAGCGAGAACTTGGTGTGTCTATTCCTTTCGAGGAAGTTTCTAAAGACGATGTAGTCTTTGTCTCCGGATGGATCGACTATTACCACAATGATCCATCCGATGGGATCGGACATGTTGGCATTGCAACAGGGAAAGGGACAGTGATACATGCTGCTGATAGAAAAGCTCATGTAGTAGAAAGTTCTTTGGAAAGTTTTGTCGGTAAGAAAAAGTTTCGCGGTATCAGACGTTATGTTCCGAAAGATCAAATCGTACTTACGCTCGAAACTCCGTTGAATCGAGAAGTGGAAATCGATGACGACATGAGATGGATCGTCCTTCAGTCGCTTTCAAAGCAGTAGTTCCTCAAAGAGCCCTGATTTCGCATCAGGGCTCTTTTTTATACCCCGACCCACGTACCTCATTTTAATTTGCAAAATGATGCTAAAATATCCTTACGGTGTCTCACCACTTTGGTACCTAACCCACATGGCCCGCAGAAAGAAACTTCCGAATGCGAAAGGTGGGAAGAAGCCCGCGCCGAAGGCGCGGGAGTGGGGGGATCCGACAAAAAATGAAAAGGAATTTTTTGGTTTTGCTTCGCCGCGAGCATAGTACATTATATCATATCATTGTGATATACAATACCAAACGATATACTGTGGATAATGCAAAGCGAATCCACGAAACTTGGCTTGAACCTGAAAAGGATCAGAACCAAAAAAGATATATCACAAGGAGATATTGCCCGAGACTTGGAAGTAAGTCGTGGGTTTATTAGCACTATTGAGAACGGAAAAACAAATCCAACACTTGCGACTATTGCGAAATTAGCAAAAGCTGTTGGAGTTTCGGTTAATGAGCTTTTGAAATAAATATATGAATGAAGAATGTCTCGATTTACTTAATGAGCAAGGCGAACCTACTGGGAAATCTATGTTAGTACCACACACTGAAGAATATGATCAGTTGATAAAATATATAGAAAATCTTTAAATATATGGAAAACAAAGACATCACAGATAATGGTTTTAATAAAATATTAGGAATGATGAGCCTAAATGGGTTTGCGATGTCTTTTGTGGGAATATTCATTCCTATTTATCTTTTTGAATTAGGATACTCCTTTCAAATGGTAATGATATGGATGATGATTCATCATGCCACACTCCTTTTATTTGCTTTTATCACGGTTAAAGTATCTAACAAAATAGGATTGGTACATTCTCTACACGTAAGATTCGGATTATTGCTCACGTATTTTTTACTTCTTTTGTTCGGATTGAAAGATATGCCGATGCTCTTTTATATAATTCCTATTATTTCTGGCGCAGAATCCGCATTCTACTGGATACCACTTAATATTCTCTTTGTACGCAATACAAAAGAAGAAAACATGGGGAAATCAATGAGTAAATTTTTTGTTGTACCGAAAGCATTGTCTATGGCTGGTCCTCTTGTGGGAGCATTCATAGCCATACATTACGGATTTAACATTTTATTTGCTTTTGCTATGTTCTTATTGTTTTTTACTTTTTTACCAGTATTGTCATTGAAGTCAGAAAAAACGAATTTCATTTTTTCAAAAGAAATATTTAAAGAAATTTGGCAAAAAAACAAGCAGTACTTTGTGCCAGAAATTATAGATAACTTAGCTGAAGATGCTATGGCACTATGGACAATTTTTATATTTTTACAACTTGCAAGTACTTTAGAAGTAGGAATCATAGGAACAATTACAGCGGTTGCCTCATTGTTTTTTACGCTAACCTTAGGAAAATTAACTGACCAATGGAACAAACATAAACTAATAAAAATAGGTGCATTTCTTGTAAGTATTGTATGGTTTATTAATTTCACTATTGGAGAATTTTTTCCAAATCAATATTTGTTCTATATAGCTACTATTTTTGCCACATTATCACTAAAAGTATTTCTCGTACCCTATAGCTCGCTTATGTACAATCAAGCGCGCAAAGATGATGCACAATTCTTGGTGTTGCGTGAAATACCAACAGTATTCGGTAGACTAATAC
>Ga0163153_10007888_pt1 | contig 11289 bp, 7 predicted proteins | sample OliLakLV19MP6IB1_FD_148629 | JGI IMG/M metagenome (GOLD analysis project Ga0163153, IMG submission 148629) | Freshwater microbial mat bacterial communities from Lake Vanda, McMurdo Dry Valleys, Antarctica - Oligotrophic Lake LV.19.MP6.IB-1 | ecosystem: Environmental > Aquatic > Freshwater > Lake... | reverse complement strand
CACGAATCGCGTGCCTCGCCGTGGGTAGCCCTGGGCGAAAGCGCCCAAACCAGCGGGCCGAGTAGCATGATGACATAACGTGAGCTTCGTACCAGAGTGAGTTTTGCGGTACTGCCTTTTGGAACTTGCTGATTTCGCCATTGGACTGCTATTGGCCGCTATCGCGCCGTGCCTGCCCACGATTTTCTGGATCGGAGAGGTCTTTTGCTAAATTGCGCCTTAGCGCCATTGCAAAGTCAATGACCTTGAGCCTTGGCCCAGGTACTAATCTCATTGCTCATCCGAGTCAAATCCTTGACTCTTTCGCCTGCATCGGCGATTTGAAGGTCGAGTAGCTGTTCTTCTTCATAGTCACTGGGAGGGCCAATCGTAGCTGGGTATGTATATGCAAAATCGAAGTCGATTTTCCAGTCATTGGCACCGACTAGAATGTCAAGGATTCCGAAGTAGACAGAGAATACATCTGGATAGTTGTCCCTTAGAAGATAGCCAGCGAACTCCTCCATTTCAACGTATTTATCAGGATTATTCAATCTCAAGTTGGTGCGTCTTAGGAGTCTTGCCCTAAGTTCCTGATTGGTTATCGCGTTCCCCACAAGTTCTGCGATTGTATTAGAAAATTCAATCCTTGCCTTTGTATCTGAACTTAATTTGATGATGGCTTGCTCATCACCATAGAACTCTTCAGTAACATAACGACCACAAATCTTATTGAACTGCGCCACAAAACTTGGCAAGACCAGCTTGGGCTCCACAGCCTCAATCGCGGATTGAAGAAGTGCTTCGACGTCGGCAATTACCCCCCTTATATGCTTCTTGTACTTTTGAATCTCACGTTTCTTGGCGTCAATGCTTGTTTTCTTTTCGGCCCGCCTTTGCGGCTCATTTAGCTTCTCGGACAAGTCGATTTCAAGAAGGCGATTTAGCAAGTCGACAACTAATGCGGCGTAACCTTGGGCTTTGTCAGTAGGTATCGTGATGCCATTGCCTTGGTGATACAGCTTGTTTCTAAGATCATGATAAAACTGCACATGGGCTAAATTCAGGTCGGAGAGTCTCGAGCCGGCCGCCTTTTCAATCCCGCGCACCAGGTCATGAAAATTACCTTCTGCCGCCTGCTTCCTGTCTCCATAACTCCCCTGGGCATGGGTAACTTCCGGCGGAAGCGTTAAGAATGTCTTAAATAGGGTCTCCACCCCAACGTCGAGTAGTAAGAAGGCGAGGCGTTTGTCGAAATCAGCTTCACGTTGAATGCGCTGCAATGCAAACTCGATGAGTTCAGTGGGGCCGTTTTGCCAGGGATGGTTTGTTGTGGACATTAAGGTTCTTCCGGAAATTATCTGACTGGGACTGTGTGTGTAGGTGCAGAACGATGCAACTTACTTCGGCATCGCCAGCAGCATGGCATCCACCAGGCGCTTTTCTTCGCTCTCGCGCGGGTAGAGCGCCGAGAGCGCGTTGGCCAGGCGCAGGAAGCCGGGGCTGCGCTCCTGCTCGGCTTGCAGCAGGGCGCGCAGGGCGTTGGTGCGGCCGCTCTTTTGTAATAACATGGCGGCGTGCACCCGGTCGAGCGTGGTGGCTTCGCGCCGCGCCTGCAGGTCCGCGTCGCTGACGGCGGCACCCTTGCGCCCTTTCCGGCCGCGCCCCTTCACCTTGGGCGGCGGGGCGGCTTCTTCCGGAAACAGGGCCAGTTGCCCGGTGCGGCGGACGCTATCTTCCATTTCGGCCGTTACCGCGCCGGCCCCGTCTGCGCCAAAGAGCTGTAGGGCGCGCTCGGCCACCGGCAGCAGCCGCACCACGCCCTTGTCGGTCTCGATGATGCGGCCTTCCCAGTCTTCCAGGTGGATGCCCAGGGGCTGGGCAAAGCGCCGGGCCACGTCGTAGATCAGCCGCAGGCCCTTGGGCTTCTTGCGCGGCGCGCCGGCCTCATCCTCGTCTTCATCATCGGGCGGACTGATCTCTTCGGCCTCGTCAGCCTCTGGCTGGCCCGCTTTCGGCGTCTCCGACTTGCCGTCCGTGCCTTGCAGCGTCCACAAGAACAGGGCCGTCAGCCGCGCATCTTCTTCCACGGCCCCGGCCTCGCCGTGGCGGGCCTTGGCTTCGTCGGTGCCCAGCACCTGCTCTAGCGCCGCCCGCGCCACCACCTCCCATACATAGGCCAGGTAGCCGCGCTGGTAAGGCTCGGTGGCGGTGGGGTCGCCGCCCAGCGGGATGGCGCGGTCTTCAGCGTCGAGCACCTGGGCATAACGGCTGTAGATTTCCAGGGCTGGGCCGATGCAGGCAAAGACCAGGTCCGCGCCACGCACGCCATGACCCTGCAGGCGCTCCATCCAGTCGGCGACGCGCCCCGGCAGCGCGCGGAAGACATCGCTCCAGTCGCCGATTTCATTGCCGATGCGTGGACGGCAGACGAGGTGCACGCTTGTGGCGAGAGCGGCAGAGTCTTTTGCACGGAGACGGTGAGCTAGTTCTGTCGCTATTGGCCATGAAGCTGTGATGGTAAGTTTCCCACTGATTATGCCGGAGAGCAACGCCTCCCAACCTTCAGTAGTTTTGTGAGCAAATACTATGCAGCCAATACCATTGTCCGCAATAACTCGGCGCCCCTCTGCAAATGACATCCCCATTGTAGTTTCGAAAAACGCGCGGTCTTTTGGCCCCCCATCCGAAATCCTGCTCTCGTCTTGAACAGCCTCTGATAACTTGGGCGTCAACGCATTTGAAAAATCAAATGGATCACGAATCGCGTCACATGATCTAAGTGCTCGCTTAAACCACACGAAGAATACGTCCGATAAATCTGCATAAGGATATGCATCGTAATAGGGCGGATCAGTGAACCATACTGAAGCTACGGTGTCTGGTAATGGGGATTTCTGGGCAGCTGCTATTTGAGTTGTACCAACACGTGGCAATTGGCCAACAGACACAATTCCATCAATAAGATTTGCCAGACATACGTCGAAGCTGCCACTTGAGTCGGATATTGGCACGCCTTCCGCAAATTCCCATGCGGGCCTAACCCGACCGGCGGCATACACATTTCGTGGGCATTCTGCTACAGGTTCCCACCTACAGATCGCATTCGCTAGGTCGACAAGCTTTCCTAGCGCTAACGCCAGCACGTGATCCAAAGGTTCTCGAGCAGAAATAAGTTGTGCTAACACCGCGAGAGAAAGATTTTGTCGAACCGCAAAGACGTTCTTGTACTGCGTCATGCCATACTGGTGGTAGGAAAAAGCCCGTCCGGCTCCTGATCCCCCTCCAACCGGCGTCGACTCATCCGGGATTCGACTCATGCCATTTGGAAGGGGCTGAAGGTTGATCTTAGCCAACTGATCAATAGCATTTTTCACCGCTTGATAGTCATTGGATGTTGGCAGCCGATATTGCCGACCAGTCTCATTAGTCTGCAAGGTCACCACTGCCAGCAACAGAGCGCCTCCCGTGCGCTGTCCGTGGTCATCAAAGATCACGTCCGCGCCCCCACGCTGCGCTCGCAGTTGCACGCGGACGCGGCTGGCGGGGAGCACGGTGGGCGAGGCTGGGCGGCTGCATACTGGGCAAGTAGCGTTGGCGCGCTTGACGGTGCCGGGCGGCACATCGCTGTCTTTGGTCGGCTCGAAGATTTCAAACGCCAGCCGGGGCGTCTGCCCGGCCTCACGCACGACGTGGTAGCGCAGGGCGCGCTTGCGCTTGGCCTTCTTGCTCAGCCAGAACGACCGCATCAGCGGGATCTCGGCGCCGCAGCCCTCGGCCTCGCAGCGCACCGTGCGCGCCCACAGGTAGGCGATGGGCCGCGCGCCGTCCGGGTCGGTGGGGTAGAACTCGGCCAGTTCCTTCTCGGCCGCGGCCTTGATCTCAGCGCCCACCCGGCGCAGCTCGTCGGCCAGGCCCGGCCCGTGGCGCGGGATGTCTTCGAGCATCACCTTCTGGATCAGCCCGGCCACCGGGTTCAGGTCGCTGGCGAAGGCGTCGCAGCCCAGGCGCAGCGCCTCCAGCGGGATCGACCCGCCGCCGGCGAAGGGGTCCACCACGAGCGGGGTCTCGCCGGGGTGCGCCGCCCGCACCAGCGCCCGCCCGGCGGCCAGGTATTGGGCGTTGGCGGCCAAATCCCAGTTGGCAAAGTCCCCGATGAATTGCAGCAGCGCCTGGCGCAGGTCGAGGTCGCTGGGGCCGAGCTTGCCGGGAAGGCGGCCCAGGGCGGCGCGCGCCTCAGTCTTGAAAGCGGGCGGGCAGAGCGCGTCGGCCGGGTCAGGCAGCAGCAGGCCCAGCAGCATGGCGCGGCAGGCGGCCAGCGGGCGGCGCGCCCACCAGAGGTGCAGCGTGCTGGGGTGGCCGTGCCGAATGGACTTCTCGCGCGCGGCGTGGCGCGACACGGTGGCGATGGGAAAGTCAACTTCGGCGAGGCGTTTGCAGGCGGTGGGGATCATGGGGTTCCAATAACGCTTGTTGTCAATACTTGGCAACAAATTATTGACAATGTCAATAAACACCGACGGTTGTCGGTGGTCGCCGCCCCTTTTGTATCATGCCCGGCAACCGGGCGCTACGGAACCCAATTAGTCGGGGACAATCGTGCGCACTGGCACGAGGGTGGCGCGGTGCAAAGACTTGGTGCGGGTTTCGCTCGTTACCAACACTTCAGCCCCAAGGCGTGCCGCAGCAGCCACATGCAGGGCATCGGCGGCATTCAGACCAGCGCGGGCGGCTTCGGCATAGGCCTGGTCTACCAGATCGGCGGTGGGCTCGGCCCAGGCGGTCACCGCCGCAAAGAACTGCTCGTAGAACGCAGCTTCATCGGCGTTGCGGTGATAGATGGCCTTGGGCAGTACTTCGAGACGTAAGAACGCGCTTGACGCGAACTCTGCTTCGGGGTCATCCAAAACCGCCAAAGCCAACTCGGATAGCCGGTCGTCACCCCGCGCAGCGGCAATCAAAACACCGGCATCCACAAACACTAAATGCGTCACGCGTCTTGCCCGTACGTCCCGCGTCGTTCGGCCAATTCGCGCGCCAGGCCTGCCCGGTCTAGCAACGGTTCGCCAGAAGCAACGATCCGCTGGCGGATTTCCCGCAGCCGGCGCCCCAAGTCGGTCTTTGCGCCTGCAGGCGCGGTGATGACGGCTCGACTGCTGCTGACCCCATTGTGGGGCTGCATCAGGCCTTCGTTGGCCGTGGAGTGTAGGCGCTCCACCACTGTCGGCGTAACTGACCAATACGCCAGATCAAGCCCGGCGGAATTCACAAACCACCCTGGCATATCAATTGAGACATCGCGCCCCAACTGAGTTGCCACCACCTGCTCAGCCCAAGCCGGCACGCATACGCTAGAGCCAGAGATCATGTGTTCCCTCGACGAAGTGTCTCGTAGAAGTCTGCGTTGAGCGATGACCGGAAAGCCTGGTAGACATGCTCGTGGGCCTGGTCTAGCCAGCCCTCAACTTGATCGGTGCCCCGTAGGTGCTCGACCTGGGTCGAACCAAAGTCGAGATCAAGCACAAGATTGCGCCGCTCGTCTATAGTCTGAATGCCGGTCTGATGGATGAGTATGCCGGTTGGGTCCGAGTAATCCAATTCATAGCGCTGGTACACACCGCGCAATGGCCGATCCAGGCCACCCGTCAATGGAGGGTCGAGCGTGATGAAGTCCTGGAGGTTGAAACCAGATAACGGCAGCTCAATCTGATTGATGTAGCGCAGTCCGATTCGATGCAAGTCACCAACCCCAACAATCGCCTGATACTCCCGCAAGACACGCACAATTAGCGCCCGAAAGTCTTCCCAGCGGGGGTATGGACGCAAGTGATTGACAGCTAGGAGATGCTCACCCACCTGCACCATCGCTGAGCCATTGGCGCGCTTGAGCTGCAAACGCTCCGGGCCAGACTGTACCGCAGCCACAGGCCGACTGGCGGGTGAAGTTTGCACTTCGAGATGCAGCCCCTGAAGCTGGACGCGCTCAGAGAATTCATCGCCAATGCGCGCGTATAACTGCCCTGGAATTGTCCAATCCCAGGAGGAATTTGCGGCGAATATGAACTCACACAATGCTTCGACCAACAGCGGCCGTTTGAGCGTTTCGCCCATTCGTACACCCTCCACGCCTATTTTAGCGCAGACTGGAAAATGCGCCGTTTGATGCCTTACTCGGACTGCGGGCGATAGGTGGCCCGATTTTCCTTCACCTGCATCGGTTTCGTCATTGCGTTGACTTCCAGCCAGTAGTGCTGCACCTTTACCACCTCGTGCCAGGGAAATTGCGCTGGGTTGAGTATCGGCTCCTGCAGAGTCGGTTCGGTTGCGCAGTTGGTCACCACGTAAAGCCAGAAGCAGTCGCGCCGGTCCTCGGCTACCCGCCTTTCATTCGGCGTCAGCAAGATTGTGCCGCTGGCCGCGCCCAGGCCCTTGATCTCGATCAATCGCAGTTCGCCCGAGGCCAAGTCCAGGCTGGTCACATCGTAGCCCAGGTTCTTCTCGTGGACGTCGAACACCTGGCGGCCCTGGGCAGTTTCATAGTCCATCACCACCCGCATCGCCGTGGCTTCAGTCTCGAAATTTGGCCGCAGGTGGCGCAGTTCGGGCGCCTCGCGCTCCGGGTGCGGTAGCACCAGGGCGCTGGTGATCCGCTCCACCGCCTGTAGGGTCAGTGACCGCTGCCGCTCTAACTCCTGCCGGCGGCGGTCACGGCGGGCCTGCAGTTCAGCGTGCCGCGCCTCGGCTTGGGCCAGCCGGCCCTCGGCCCCCTGGATGCCCTGCTCCACTTCCAGGCTGGCGCGGCCGATCTCCTCATCCGCCTTCTGGAGCAGTTCGGTCAGCGAGAGTTCCACGTGCCGGGCCACGTTGGCCACCTCGGTCAGCCGCTCATCGCGCGCCTCGTCCAGGAAAGGGCGCAGCGCCTGCGCGTTCAACCACTCGGACGCTTCGGGCAGCGCCGTAGCCGGCGGGAGTTCACCGTCCAGGCTGGCCGGCATGAAGTTGCCCAGCACCGTCGGCTCCTGCAAGCGCGGCTCACCATCAGCCGAAACCTCGACTGCAAACAGCCGCTCCCGCACCACTAGGCCCAGCCCGTCCACCACCCGCGCACGGTAGAAGTCAATGCGCGCCGGCGCTTCGTGCTGCAACGAGAAGAAGCAAGCCCCGCCGGCAAACGCCTCTTGCGCCCGTTCCAAGGCGTTTCGGCGCAGCGCTTCGAACAGCGGATGGCCGGGCGTCACCCACTCCAAATTGTGCTCGGCCGCCACCGTGCGGTCGGTGGAGCAGCGTGGGTAGCGCGCGGCCAGGGGCGGCAGTCGCCAGTCGGGGGCTTGCTGGTAGCGGCGCAGGGTGCCCGGAATGCGGCCCGGCTCAAAGGTGTGCGCCAGCGACGGCACCGCCTTGACTGCCAACCCGGCATAGTCCGCCGCCTGGGTGATGAAGCGCGCAATGGTCTCCGGCACCACCCGCCGCTCCTGGGCCCGGGCGCGGCGCTCAATGAGCATGTCCAGGTTGAGCTTCTTCGACGCCAGCCCTTCCAGCGCATTCTGGCAGATCGCTCGGAACTGGCCCTCGTCCACGTTGCGCAGCAGCCGGTCTTCCAGGTCCGCCTCGCCCAGCTTGCCGGCGTAATAATCGCGCAGCACCCGCTCCACATGCGCCGCCGGCAGCACCTCGCCCACCACATTGAACACCGCGTCGTCGTCCAGCGCGTTGCGGATCTCCTGGAGCTTCTCCAGCAGCCGCTGAAGCACGTGGCCCTCAATGGTGTTGGTGGCCACAAAGTTGAAGATCAGGCAGTCCTTCGTTTGGCCGTAGCGGTGGATGCGGCCCATGCGCTGCTCGAGCCGGTTCGGGTTCCAGGGAATGTCGTAATTGAATAGGATGTTGCAGACCTGCAGGTTGATGCCCTCACCGGCGGCCTCAGTCGCTACCAGCACCTGACTCCCGCCGTCGCGAAACTGCTGCTCGGCGTGCAGGCGCGTGCCCACCTCATCGCGCGAGCCAATGCTCATGCCGCCGTGGATGACGCCTACCCGGAAGCCCCAGCCTTTTAGCCGCTTGACCAGGTAATCGAGCGTGTCCTTGAACTCGGTGAAGATCAGCAGCCGCTGGTCGGGGTTGTCGAAGAAACCCTCTTGCCGCATGAGGGTCTCAAGCCGAGAGAGCTTGGCCTCCTGGCCCTCGATGGCCTCGGCCTGCAGGGCGTAGCGGCGCAGCTCAGCAATTTCCTCTTGGATCTGGTCGGCGTTCCGCGCCAGCGTCATCGCCTCCAGCATGATTTCGAGTTGCTCGCGCTCGCTCTCCTCCATCTCCTCCAGCTCTTCGGGGTCGGGAAGGTCTGGCGGCGCCAGGCGGGCCAGTTCGTTGGCGCGCTTCAGCCCCTCTTCTAGCCGGCGAGCTCGATTCTCCAGGGAATGACGCAGGGCATAGGCGCTGGAGGCCAGCCGGCGTTGGTAGAGCGACATCAGGAAGCCTACGGCGCGCGCCCGAGGGTCGTCGCCGTCGCGGGCGGCCTTGGCGCTCTGCGTCTTGACGAAGCGCGTTACGTCACGGTAAAGGTCGAACTCGGCTCCATCAATTTGGAACGCGACCGAATGTGGAATCCGCTTGGTGAAGATCTTGCGCGCCACCCAGCTGCCGTCTGGCTGGCGCTCGGGGAAGTAGACCATCGCCTCCTTCGTGCGGCGCAGGTAGAACGGCGCGCGGCGCTGTTCCATGGCCTGGGCAATGGACTTGATATCGGCAAAGGCGTCCTGGTCCAGTAGCTGCAGGAAGAGTCGAAAGCTCTCCGGGTCGCCTTTGTGAGGCGTGGCCGTCAGCAGCAGGTAGTGGTCGGTGGTGTCGCGCAGCAACTCGCCCAAGGCGTAGCGAGCGGTCTTGCGCGTGGGAGGCGTCCATGACATGCGGTGGGCTTCATCTACGATGACCAGGTCCCAATGCGCCTGGCGCAGCCCGGGCAGGATATCGGCCCGTTTGGCCAGATCCAGCGATGTAATGACCTGCTTCTGCTCCAGCCATTGATTGACGCCGAACTGCTCGCGGATCTCGGCCCCCTTGAGCACCGTGAACTTCTCATCGAACTTCTCTTTGAGCTCGCGCTGCCACTGGAAAGCCAGGTTGGCCGGGCAAACGATCAGCACATGCTCAATCAGCCCGCGCAACTTCAACTCACGGATGAGCAAGCCGGCCATGACAGTCTTGCCGGCCCCGGCGTCGTCGGCCAGCAGGAATCGCACGCGTGCCAGCTTCAATAGATGGTCATAGACCGCCGCGAGTTGGTGCGGGAGGGGATCAACACGCGAGATGGACAGGCCGAAGTAGGGGTCGAATTCGTAGGCGATGCCGAGGGCGTATGCCTGCAGACCCAGCCGGAGCAAGCTGCCGTCGCCGCGGTAAGTGGAGGTGGTTTCGATGATGTGGAGCCCGGCCAAATCAGCCGCCGTGAGTGTGACGTTGCGGAAGCGCTCGGTGCGAGTGCCGACCAGACCTGCCGCCCACGTGTCTTGTCCGGCTGGGCGCACGGTTTCAACCCGCATGGGTTCGTTGAACTGCGGCCCCCTAAGTATTTGCCCGGGCTTAACAGGCAGGTCCCTGTCTGTCACTTGGTTGTTTGTCCCCTGTCCAATTCAGCGCGTGCAAGGAGATGGGCATTATACCCTCTTCACTCCGGTCATGCCCTAAACGAAGCGTATTAATGATAATCCGGCGGCCACCGCTTGCCGTTTACACGTCAACCGCGTTGCCGCTGCGCCGACACATACGACTGCACGGTTACGCGCACCCGGTTGTGGCCCAGGTGGCGCGCCACTTCGAGCCGGGCGGCTTCATCATCCAGCCCCTGTTCGCGCAGCTTCGCATACATCGCCTGGGCGTTGAGCTTCCGAAAGCCGTGCGAGCCCAGTGGCTTGATCCCCAGCGTCCGGCAAGCGCGCCGGATTTCGGCCCGCACATGTCCCGGCAGGCTGGCTCGATCGCTGAAGACGCAGCCGTAGTCGTCGTGGTTGGCGTCGCCCTGGCGCTTAAGCTCGGCCATCAAGTCGTCGAACACTTCCTCGAACGGCGCGGTCGAGCGTGGCTTGCCGCCCTTGGTCCGGCTGGTGTTCTTCACCAGATGGACCTGCCGGGCGGCCAGGTCGATCCACTCCGCTCGCAGGTAAACCGCCTCCTGGATCCGCAGCCCCGTCGCCAGCATCAACTCGACCACCTGCGCCGCCACCGCGCGGTACTTCTGCGAACCCCGCGTGCGGATCTCAGTCAGGATCTCCAGCGCCTGGGCTTCGCTGTAGGCCTGGGTCGAGGTGTTGGCCCGGAAGCTCCAGGTGCCCCCTTGCTCTTTGGTCGGCAGCAGCGACGGCGCGTCGTCTGGCACCCGGCCCAGGTGGCGCAGCGCCCGGTCGAGCTTGCGGATGACGGCCACGTAGCGCCCCAGCGTGCCGCCGGCCAGGCCGCGTCCCACCAGCATTTCAATGAAGGCCGCGCACAGCGCCGGGGTGATGGCCTCCGGCTGCCGGCAGTCCGGGGCATGCGCGCGGACGAATGCCGCCAGCTCGAAGGCCTGCGTCGTGTACTTGCGCATGGTCTCCTTGCCGAAGATCAGCACCTCCGCCTCGCCGCGCTGCTTGGCGTCGTGCCGCGACGTCCCCGGCTGGAACACCGCCTGCAGCACCTGGAGCAGCTGGTGGCCCAGCGAGCCCGGCCGCGACGGGCGCTGGCGTTCCCACTTGGATTTCAAAGCCACCTCCTTGTATATCCGCGTCTGCCGCAACCAATTGGCCACCGAGAGCACGGCGCACCCCGTCCGTCGGCACTGGAACCGCTGCGCGCTGTGTTTCCCGCGTTTCCTGTTGGGTCGCCGGCCACTCGCGTGGCCGCCTGACTCGCCCGGTTGAGACAGCCCGTAGGCTGCGCGCGCCCTGATTTGGCTGGCGCGATGGTGCGGCTTTGGTGGGCGACGCTGCTCCGGCCGGAAGCCGCAAACTGGCCGGGCGCGAACCCGCGCGTGTCGCGGGCGAACGTGGCGCCTGGGTCTGCCCGTGAAGAGCAGACCCAGGTTAGCGGAGGTCCCTGGCGCAACTGGGTGAGTTGGGCGAGGGCAAGCGGAGGCCAAGGGGTTGGTCCCGATGGCCTGTGCGGAAAGTCACATGCGCGCGGCGCATGAAAACAACGTGTGATGGTGCGAGCGCCCGGCCTGACACCCACGGGCCAGGCCCGAAATGACGCGAACATGTCATTTTCAGGTGACGCAGGGCGCGCTATGCTGACGTTATACGGTCGGGGCTGTCCCGCCCGCAATAGCCCGCTGTCCCGGGT
>Ga0163153_10007887_pt1 | contig 11291 bp, 9 predicted proteins | sample OliLakLV19MP6IB1_FD_148629 | JGI IMG/M metagenome (GOLD analysis project Ga0163153, IMG submission 148629) | Freshwater microbial mat bacterial communities from Lake Vanda, McMurdo Dry Valleys, Antarctica - Oligotrophic Lake LV.19.MP6.IB-1 | ecosystem: Environmental > Aquatic > Freshwater > Lake... | reverse complement strand
TTTTTTCCAGGCGGCGCAGTGGCCCCCACAATCAATGCGGCAACAGGCTTCGCACCAGGACGTTTCGCGTAAGCGGCAACGGCAGCCTCTTCGGTACCGCCGATTTCCCCCAGATACATCACGGCTTTTGTATCGGGATCAGCATGAAACAACTCCAAAGCCTCCAGCGCAGTCGTTCCCTTCACCGGATCACCGCCTATGCCCACAACCGTGCTTTGCCCTATGCCCGCCAGCGTCAGTCTTTTACAGGCCTCATAGGACAGAGACCCACTGCGCGATATGACCCCCATGTGTCCCGGCATATAGCAGAACGAAGGCATAAAACCCATTTTTGCCTTTCCCGGCGAAATCAGGCCGGGGGTATTGGGACCGATAAACCTCGCGCCGTTGGCTTTTGCAACCGCCCGAATCTCTATGGCATCGCGCACCGGCATCTCGTCCGCCGTTGCAACCACAAGCCTGCATCCCGCCTCGATGGCCTCGATCGCGGCGCTTCGCACTGCAGTCGGAGGCACAAAAACCATTGCAGTGTCCGCCTTGGTCTTGCGTACCGCAGCGGCAACGCTCTCGAACACCGGGACACCGTCAACTTTCCCGCCACCGCGCCCCGGGGATACGCCGGCGACAATGTTGGTGCCGTAACGCCTTGAGTCAGAGACAAAAAAAGTCCCCATTGCACCGGTGATGCCCTGCACCACGACACGACTGTTGCTATCAAGCAGAATACTCATGATTTTTTGGCAAGGCGGACCGCCTCGCGCACCGCGCCTTCAAGGGAATCATGATTGAACGCGCCGTAAGTGGAAAAAATCGCTGGCACTTGGTCCACAAACGTTCCATCAAGACGAAACACGACCGGTTTCTTGCTTTTCCGCATTGCCATATTTTCCTTCATTGCATTTGCAACACGATTCATCTGGGTGCCGCCGCCAAATACACTCACGAGAATGACTCTCACGGCAGGATCATGGTCGAGCAGCGCGAAGGCCGGTTTGTAGCCGCGCGTAGATGTCGGCCCCGGGCTGCAGTCGAAAAAGCATGCTGGCTTGCCGCCATATTCATGGATCAGGTCCATGGCGCCCATTGTCATGCCCGCACCGCCTGAAATAAGGCCTATGTTTCCGTCGAGCTTTACGTACATATGCTGCATGTCAAGGCAGGCACGCAGCCATTTGTCCGCCCGCTTGCGTATGCCTTCCCGTTGCGCCGCGATGCCTGCATTGCGATAGTGCGCCCATTCGTCGTAAACGATCTTGGCATCGAGGGCCACCAGCTCCCCGGTTTTCAGCCTTGCCAGGGGGTTGATCTCGACAGTCGTGCAGTCTTGCGCAGCAGCCATGTCAACCAGTCGTTGCGCCAGCGCAATCACGCGCTCCCGCAACTGGAAATCCTTTTCGACAGGCTCCAGAATCGCACGGAGGTTGTGGGCACGGAAAAACCATGGTGCTCCCACGTGATAACGGACAGGGGGAGCCCCTCCCTCAACCTCAACGCCGCCATTGGGCGAATAAAGCACGACATAACCGTCGGCGGCGGCGTCAACGGTCACTGAAAGGTAGAGCTCGCGATCGACGGGAAGCCATGGATCGGCAAGAAGCGACTCGGGCATTTCACCGCCGAATTCAGTCGAAAAAAGTTTTTTCGCGACTGCCTTAAGCCGGACGGCGCCATTCACCCTGACGATGCCACCCTGTTTTCCGCGGCCGCCGCTGCGCACTTGCGCCTTCAGAGCGACTGGAAACTGCTTCACCCGCCTTGATTCCGCGAAGTTGCCGCTTCGGATCAGTATTCCCTTGGGCACTGTAATGCCCGCCGATTCCAGCAGGCGCTTCGCCTCATGCTCCAGAATCATCATTCTGATTCCCCCCTTTTTCTGGATAGAAATATAACGCGCTTGATTCATGCCAAGAAACAATAAATAATCATGGAACAATGCTGTTAAAGCATATACAAGCAACGTCAACACCAACTCTCCACTGTCCACTGTCCCTACATATGACACTCAAGCAACTCAGATGTCTTCGCGAGGTGACCCGAGCGAATTTCAATATCTCGGCAGCGGCGCTATTCCTTCACGCCACTCAGTCAGGATTGAGCCGTCAGCTTCAACTACTTGAGCAGTCCCTGGGTACGGCGCTGTTCGTGCGCCGGGGAAAACGGTTGCTGTGCCTTTCCACCGCAGGCAAAAAAATCCTCCTAATTGCAGAACGCATTCTGCTCGACGCTGAAAACATCCGAGAATCCGCGCGGGAACTTTCAGACGCAACTCGCGGTTCCCTGACCATCGCAACGACGCATACGCAGGCACGCTATGCATTGCCAACCGTGATACGCCGTTTCATACGCGAGTACCCGCAGGTCCGACTGAGTCTACGACAAGGCACACCCGCCGAGGTCTCGAGTCTGGTTTCCTCCGGAAAGGCCGACATTTCGATAGCGACAGAGCCAGAAGAGCTGCAGCAGGATCTTGTCATGCTCCCTTGCCACGAACTTCAGCGCATCGTACTGACACCAGCACGTCATCCGCTGCTAAAGACGAAACGGCTAACACTCAAGACTCTCGCCCATCATCCGCTAATAACCTATGATTTTGCATTTGTTGCGAGATCAAAAATAGTCAGCGCATTCGAGGCCGTCGGGCTTGAGCCCAACGTCGTGCTTAATGCCATTGACGCGGATGTGATCAAGACTTACGTCGAGTTCGGGTTGGGCATTGCAATCATTCCCGAGATCGCGTTTGAACCTAAACGCGATCGGGCATTACGCGCGATAGCGGCAGACCACCTGTTCGAACCGAACACCATCAATCTGGGCGTACGCCGTCATCACCATCTGCCAGGTTATGTCTACGCATTCATAGAAATGTTCGCGCCGCACCTGACACATGCAGTCGTGCAAAAAGCCATCGAAAAAGTCGACTAAGCGTCGGATTGCTTACCTGCCATGCAGAAATTGAAGCTCGCCTCTTAACCTCACTTCTGGTTGATGCTAAAAATGGGGGGTTACCATGCGCGCCATTTCGCCAACGTAATGAATTTTCTGCAACGCTTTACAGGCCAAAAGTTGTCGAAGTTGTCCATTTCCGATGAGAGCTTGGAGAAGTCGGCACCCGAGCAGAAGAATGCCTTATCCCCGCTACCCGTGATAATCAAAACACTGTAACTGTGATCCTTTTCCGCCTCGTCCACCACGCGCATGAAGTCGTAGCGCATTTCCCAAGCGAGCGCGTTCTCCTGCTTGCGGGCCGGTTGATGATGAACGTCCACACCCTGCCAGAACTTTCGACGAGGTAATCACCATTGTTATCCAAGCAGCTCACGGCATTTCCTTTTCTGTTTCAATGTCTCACCACCAAACTCAATCGACCTTTATGTTGTTTTCTTGGACCAGCTGCCGCCATGTGGTCAGCTCGGCCTTCAAGCGAGTTCTGAACTGCTCCGGTGTACTCCCCACTGGCACGAAGCCCGTCGAGTTCAGTAGCTCGTGCATCATTGGTGTCTTCAAAAGCTGATTCATATCGCGATGTACTTGCCTCACAACGCTATCTGGTGTACCAGTAGGAACAAACAAGCCATACCAAGTGGAGGTTTCGAATCCCGGATACCCCGACTCTGCTATGGTTGGCACCTTCGGCATCAAATCGAGTCTGCTCAGGCTGCTTATACCTAGCGCGTTCACTTTTCCCGCCCTGTATTGGGGCAGCGTCGTGTTGACGATGTTGAAAGTGGCGTTTACTTGCCCACCCAGCAGCGCAGCGAGAGCGGGCCCGGCGCCCTTGTAGGGAATATTGTTCAGCTTGATTTTGGCGGTGGACTCGAACAGGGCCATCGCCATGTACGCTACGCTACCGACCCCAGAATTTGAGGACAGCATCACACCGGGCTTCTCCTTCGCCATCTGCACCAGTTCCTTCACCGATTTGACCGGTACGGAAAGGTGGGTCAAAAGAACTTGCGGCGTGAAGGCGATTCGAATCACCGGCACCAAGTCCTTCATCGGGTTATATGACAGATTCTGATACAGCGCCGGTGCGACGGTGATAACGGTCGGGGAGCCAAAGAGGATTGTGTAGCCATCCGGAGTGGCCTTGGCTGCGTATGCCGCCCCGATCTTCCCGCCGTCCCCACCGCGATTCTCCACGATAACGGGCTGGCGCCAAATCTCGCCCAGATCTTGTGCGATGCTGCGGGCGAGCAAATCGGTACCACCACCAGCGGAAAATGGCACCATGATGCGTACGGGTTTTGTTGGGTAGTCCACTCCGTGCACTGTGACCGGAACAGACAGCGAACACGCCGCAACCAATGCGACGTACTTTGCGAGACCTTTCATGCGAGGAGCCAAAGTCGCTCCCGGGCGACTCACGATTTTCTTAAGTATAACCATCAGTGCTCTCTCCTTTCGTTGGGTAACCTCTGCAGAAATGACGCTAATGTCCTGAGTCTAAAATTCGCAGCTCAAACGTTACCTGGAAAACAGGCATGTTGAATTTTTTGTGTGCGCCGCGAGTCAGGGTTAAGCACCCGGCGTGAAACGCGACAAAGCCGCAGCAAGAACAGAATACAATTCTGCAAGCAATTTCAGACCCAGGGCACTAGCAATAACAGCAGTTATTGAAGCATTTTAGTAACAGGGGTTGCTTCCCGCAATAAGTTCGAACATAGACCGAATCCCGACTCGAAGAAAATTTCAAGCACTCGATCGAGTTAAATACCTGATCTGAATGAACCCACTCATACTGCCAGTTCGTCCATAAATTCATGTACTGGCGTATCTAGAAGTTGATTGTGATTAAGACATAGATCAATTATCGTGCCCGTCTTTTTTGATGCATATCTACGAGAGACATTCTGGCGAAACTTATCAATTAACGCTGGGATACCTTCCTGCCGGCGACTTGGATGACCAATAGGCTGCAAAACTTCGATTTCAGGAGTATTCGTACCATCATTAAAAAATACCTGAATAGCGTTTGGATTTTGGCGCAATGTTGGATCGGAATATGCTTTGGTGTAGTGGGACCTCTCAGACAGAGTCATCAAATCGCGCAATCGATCTATGCGCTGATCCGCCGCAACTTTGTCCTGGTAGTCCGCTGCGGTAAGCCGACCATGAAGCAGTGCAATAGCTACGGCGTACTGAAGACAGTGATCCCGATCCGCCGCATTCCGTAGCGGTCCTCGCTTATCGATAATCTTTGTGCGCTGATGACTGTGCAGTTCAATTCGTGATATGTCATTGATCCGCGAACGCACGTGTGAATGCATCAGTATCGCGCATTCGATTGCAGACTGCGCGTGGATAACAACTGGGCATTGGATTTTAAACAGAACATTGCTCATGACCAGCTCACCAAAAGGCAAGGTATTCTGAAAATGAGTATCCCCGAGGTAAACATGATTAAAACCCCATTTCGGGTGCGTCAGCACTTGGGGATATCCAGGCTCCCCCCTCAATGCCATGCTGGCGTAATGAATTGCTCGACTTCCCGCCTCTGCGCACGCCCATCCCTTTCTCGGACCGGTGTTAGAACCATAGCGATGTAGCGCAAGACTCGGCTCAAAGAACGCGAGAGACAGTGCGTTTATGATCTCTTGGCGGCTTCCGCCGAGTAATCCCGCCACTGTTGCTGTCGCCGCTACCTTAAGAAAAAGGGCGTGATCAAGTCCATGCTCGCTCAGTGGATTTTCCATGCCAAGCACACCCTGAATTTCGTGGGCCTTGATCATGTATTCCAAAACTGTTTTTATCCGCACTGGTGGGCGACCAGAGGACACGTTCAATCGACTTAGATGGTCAGCAACAGCCAATACCGGTCCGACATCGTCTGAGGGATGGCAAGTTTGAGCCGCCACCCAAGTGTCGTTGAAGTCAAGCCAACGCACTAGACAACTAATATTGAATGCGGCACTCGGCGCGTCCAACTGATAAGCCGTTCCGGGCACACGCGCCCCTAGCGGGCTACTTGCCCCGCCTACAGGTACACCAAGAAGCTTAGTGCATTCGGGATATTCTAATGCCTCTAATGCACAGCCGAGACTGTCAAGCAAGCAGTAGCGTGCAGTGTCGTACGCTGCAGCACTATTTACCTCATAGTCTGCGACATAGTCTGCGATATTGACTAGGACGGAATCAAATTCGATTTCGCTATTCATTTCCCTAGGTTCTGCTTTCCCTCAAAGTCTGGGTTACGAATGATTTTTTCCCATTTCGGAATCATGTCCCGCCTGACTTGATCAAATTTTTCAGGAGTAATCCGAGTAATGTCCATATCCTGCAAGCGCGCAGACTCGTCTATCTCAGGCAGGCTCATTACGTTATTAAAAGCTTGGTTGAGACGAGACACAACTGAACGAGGCGTAGCCACTGGGGCCATGACACCGTACCACGCAACATATTCGAAACCAGGTAATCCTGACTCGGCAATTGCGGGTAACTCTGGCATTAAGCGCGAACGGGTGAGGCTAGTTACCGCAATCGGCCGAAGTCGCCCGGATTTCAGGTGAGGTAATACCGGGACAAGCGGGCTAAACATAGACTCCACCCGGCCAGTAATTAAATCAAGCAGCGCTTGCCCTCCCCCCTTGTAACTAACGTGCGTTATATCGACGCCAGCTGCAACCTTAAATAATTCTCCTCCAAGATGTGAGCCGGTCCCGTTGCCAGAAGACGCAAAATTCAGTTGTCCGGGCTTGAATTTTGCAAGCCCGATAAATTCTTTTACGGTTTTTACCGGAAGCCCCGGATAAACAACCAAAAGCGATCGGTAAACCACGAGTTCTGCTATGCCCGAAAAGTCCTTATTTGGGTCGTAGGGTAAGCCTGGCTTGAGTAGGCCCTGAATCGGGTGACTGCTTGATGCGATAAGTATTGTATAACCATCGGCAGGGGCTTTAGCCACGAGTTCTGCCGCAATATTTCCGCCAGCGCCTGGCCGGTTGTCAACCACAACAGATACACCAAGCTGTTCAGATAGCTTCGGCCCCACTAAGCGTGCCAAGGCGTCATTCCCCCCTCCTGGTGGAAATCCGACAACAAAGCGTATTGGCTTGACCGGAAACTTATCGGCAGATCCATCTTGCCTTGAGTTAGCTGCGATTGCTGTTCCGCAATTTGCAGCTACGAATCCCAACATACCGAATAATATGAACTGGAATTTCATATGGAACCTCTTCTTCCAACTGATGAATCAAGAGCCGGTGGAAACGAGTACCTCGTCACCATCCAGCGTGAACACTGTGCCGAAGCGCTTTGACATTCGCCGCAGATCTGACAATGTCTCCTCCTCCTGCTCGGGCCTTCGAATGACTACTTCAGTATCGTCATTCTGACGCACAAACGAGAACCCTATTCGCGTCGCACGGCCGTCCTCAATAGTTACGCGCGCCAACAAGCCAACCCAACCTTTTAGATAGCGCTTGTTGCTTTTGATAAAACAGAAGCTTCCCAAACCGTAAAAGATTGGCTTGCCTTTATATATCTCTATCCCAAGCGGATAGTGCTCTGCATGCGCCATGACTACATCGGCGCCTGAGTCGATCGCCGCATGAGCGATCTCAACTTGAAAATCGAGAATCTCCCCACGGTGCCCCATATGATGAGAGGAAACTACGATGTCAGACTTGGCCTTGAGAGATGCAACATCTTGCTTGAATTTCTCGAGGTAGCCAGGATCACACCAAGTCAGAATTTTCGGCGGCGTCCCCGGTCGATTGGGCGGTAGTTTTCCATCCTTGTAATACACCGGTTGATACGCGGTGTAGACCTTGATTACCGCAACACCGGCTCGCGCCTCTAGTGCTTCATGGTTATTCGGCCAGTATTGCGACGTCCGCTGCAGAAAGCCGATTCGCTTTCCATTGCGTTCGATGACAACCGAAGCACGAGCCTCACTACTCGTATTACCGGTGCCGACGTGTGGTATCCCTAATGCGTCAAGATAGCCATTAGATGAAGTAATCTGCTCTGGCCCGTAATTCTGATTGTTCGCATTGCCCACGCAATGGAAACCACCTTCGACGAGAGCTTGACCAGTCCCCGGTGGCGCATAGAAACCTTCATAGCCTGATACCTCGTCCGGCATCATGCTACGTGGGATCGGTGACTCGTAGAGACAGCACTCTAGATTACAAAATATAGCGTCCGCATTCCGGAAAGTATCTCTGACGCTACGAAAGGGCATCGAATTGTTTTCTACGCCCATCAGATTGACGTCACCCGTCAGCATTACCGTAGCACCCATCACTCCTCCTATAGTTGCATTAATGAGCATAGTGAAAAACCTGCTGTGCGTGTTCCAAACTACTAAACTATCTGTTATTCCTTTTAAAAATTTCTTATTCTACTTCTCAGCAATATCGCACAGACTGCATTATTTTCCGTTAAATCACTATTGCAGCACAGCGCCTTGAGTAAACAGAAAATCCGTCAAAAAAATAATTAATAATTTCGAAAGTGCGGGTCTACCACTGCAGTGCACCTGCCAACTGCCAAAGCTCTAATTTATCCGCCTTGAACGCCCCTCCCAACGGACTGCGACGAGACGATTTCTGTCGGGTTTTCGATTAGCATTAAGGGGAATTTCATCAATCCAGATCAGTTCCTTTGGTAATTTATAGCCAGCGAGTGATTGTCGGCAGTAGTTATTAAGTTCGTTTTCATTAATCTCCGCACCTGGCTTTTTGACGAGATACGCAATAACTTTCTCCCCCCACTTGTCATCTGGTGCACCAACAACCACACAATCACTAATGCCCGGGTAATGGCTGATACAACGCTCCACCTCGCCTGGATACACGTTAAAACTCCCGGTCACGATCACATCGTTTAATCGTTCCATTAAGAACAAATACCCATCTCTCATCTCTCCAAGATCACCAGTTCGAACCCAGCTGTCTCTCTCCTCCCGCTTCCCTTTGACGACCACAGATGCGTTTGAACTCCACGGTGTGCGTACGAGTAGTTCCCCGAACCGCTGCCCCTCAATCGGATCAATCCGAATATCGACGTTCAGAACTGGTTTGCCGGCACTTTCGAGCAACTTAAGTGATTTATGGTCAAACTCATCGAGATAACTCATCGTCCCCGCTTCGTGCGACCCGTATGACTGTACAAATGTGATGGGGCTTAATCTATCCAGAGCGTCAGCTAAAACAGACGACGGGATTGGCGAGCCTCCATAACTGATCTGTTGCATCGAGGATTTCCGCAACTTGTCTACAGCTGATGGCTCGTTTAAAATCATTTTGATCATGGTGGGAACGAACATGCCATACCGGATGGGAAGTGCTTCGGCAATTTTTCCGATCTCGGAAGCGTAGAATTTTCGCATCAATACCAGCGTTCCCGTTCGTAGGAATCCCGGGAGAATCAGCAATCCAGCAGCGTGCGTGATCGGGCCAGGACAAAGCACCATCGACTCTTCTTCAATACGCACCAGCTCTGCCAGCAAATGAACTGCTCGTGTTATCCACGCACGATGTGTAACGAGCGCACCTTTAGGTTCACCTGAAGTGCCAGATGTGAAGCGCAGCAACGCGTCGCTGTCGGTGGACGCCTCTAAGGAAAAACTCCCGCTCAAATCGGCTGAGACGATAGTCGACAACAACATCATTCCGTCTGGGGCAACGTCACCGCTCGCCACAATCATTCGAACATCGATCATCCCCGAGAACGCACGTAAAGCTTCCGCCCGTTCACTCGTCGTAATCACAACTTTCGCCTCCGCCAACGTCAATTGGCGCACCGCCTCATCAATCGCCAAGCGATCGTTTGTGTACGTAGCGACTAACCCTGCCCTCAAAATCCCGAATTGCGCAACGATAAACTCTATGATATTAGGGAGATAAATTGCAACGCGATCACCAGGCTGTAGTCCGGCGCGTTGCAAAAACAATGCTAACGCTGTGCATTGATCATCTAATTTCGCATACGAGATAGTCCGCCCAGATTCCCACTCCCGAATCGCCTCTTTGGACGGCCGTCGATGCCTCGCTCTACTCAATATAGTTGCGATATTAGTCATGTCTACTCTTCAGCGCACTACAGAGGAATAGCAGAATCACCTTTATTTCTTCCGCCTAAATATCATCATTAACGCCCCTCATTACATTCACCGAAGCGCAATCAAATAGCAATTACTCTGCGATACGCCATTGGGGAATTTTTAGACCATCGTTACATTCTTCGAAATAGATTCGAACTTTTGCACCAACGATTGATTTCCGATCATGCAAATCTTTGATGCCTTCCACATTTCCAACCAACCTCAACCCTTCAGGCAAGCCAATTTCTGCGACCAGGTAAGGGGTGCGACTCTCGAATTCCGGGTAATACACCTTGTGATAGACGACATAGTTCGTAATTAGGCCCTCACCTTTGACAGGGCTCCATTCGTAGGATTCCCCCATGCAACTAGGGCAAACCGGTCCAATCGGCCACCAGAATTGATTACAATCTTTACATTTTTGAATGTGTAGTTGCTCCTTATTGCAGTACTCCCAAAAAGGTGCATCCTCGAACTTGGAAATAAATGGCGGCGGTCTTTTCATCTTACCTCCCTAGAGAAAACAGTCGCATCCCCCGAACTATGTGCATACATCATGTGCTGTGCATTAGGAACCTGTCTGGGGCCAGCTTCATGCCGCAATTGGTGAACAATCTCGACAATATTGTTCCACCCCACCATATGTGCCTCAGACAAAAACCCGCCCGATGTATTTACTGGCATTTCGCCCTTAAGCCCAATCCGTCCATTCTGAATCCATGACAAGCATTCACCTGGCTGACAGAAACCAAATCGTTCAATGGTTGCGATTGTTTGCGGGACGAAAGCATCGTAGATTTGAAGACCATTTAGATCCTTTTTCGTAATCCCCGCCATCTCAAGAGCCTTGTCGTTTGCTTTGTAGTCAAACTCATCCTGGATAAAAATCCCTAATCCAGGCAAAGCGAACGAGTGTTCATTCTTACCAGCGTGCATGGGTTGCATTCCAGACATGTAAACCGGAACTTCACACAAATCCTTTGCACGTTCACTGGATGTCACGATCACCGATGCAGCCCCGTCGGTTGGCAAACTGCAGTCATATTTGCGGAGGGGTTCGATTACATATGGACTACTCAGATACTCCTCACGCGTGAGCGGCTTTTTCATTGCGGCGTTCGGATTAAGGAGTGCATGCTCGCGCTGAGTCAAAACTAACGTCGCGATTTCATCACCACTGTAGCCGTAGCGCGAAAGATATTTCTGCATAGCAATTGCAGCCCCACCCATCGGAGCAGCGAGTCCG
>Ga0163153_10007886_pt1 | contig 11291 bp, 10 predicted proteins | sample OliLakLV19MP6IB1_FD_148629 | JGI IMG/M metagenome (GOLD analysis project Ga0163153, IMG submission 148629) | Freshwater microbial mat bacterial communities from Lake Vanda, McMurdo Dry Valleys, Antarctica - Oligotrophic Lake LV.19.MP6.IB-1 | ecosystem: Environmental > Aquatic > Freshwater >... | reverse complement strand
GTTGAATGCCGTCATTTTGGCTGTCGACATACGGACCGATGGCTCGCGCACCGTCGTTCTCGCGCCTCCCTTCGGATACTTCAAGGACATACACTTGTCGTGATGACCGCCTTCGGCGACCTGGACACCGCGGTCCGCGCGATGTCGCAGGGGGCCGTCGATTATCTTACCAAGCCGTTCGATCCCGATCGCGCCGTCAGCGCCGTGCAGAAGGCGGCGCGCAAAGTAACCTGCGGAACGCACGCGGCGTCGTTGCCTGCGCCCGGCGGGATCGTGGGCTCCAGCCCGGCGATGCAGCAAGTCTATAAACGCGTGGCGCTGGCCGCTCCGACCGACACGCCCGTCTTGATCACCGGTGAAAGCGGCACGGGCAAGGAGCTGGTCGCGTTGGCGTTGAAACGACATTCGCTCCGGCCTGATCGGCCGTTGGTTCCCGTAAATCTGGCCGCCCTGAGCGAAGGAGTCGCCGAGAGTGAACTCTTCGGGCACGTGCGTAGGGCATTTACCGGAGCGGTGGAGAGTCGCCGCGGGGCTGTTGGAAGCGGCCCACGGCGGCGCCTTGTTCTTGGACGAGGTTTCCGAAATCCCGCTCTCGCTGCAGGTGAAGCTCTTGAGGGCTTTGCAACTTGGCCAGATTACGCCGGTCGGCGGCACGACCGAGCGAACCGTCAATGTGCGGCTGATTTCCGCCACGAATCGAGACCTCCGGGCCGCGGTGCGCGAGGGCCGGTTCCGCAAGGATCTCTACTACCGACTGTCCGGATTCGAGATTTCGCTGCCAGCCTTACGCGAACGCGGCGACGACCTCGTGACGCTCGCGCAACATTTTCTCGATACCGCATGGCCTGGTCTTGGACGGCCTGCCCTTTCGAGCGAGACGATTGAGGCCCTGCGCTGCCGTCGGTGGCACGGGAACGTCCGTGAGCTGCGCCACGCCGTAATGCACGCCAATATTCTGGCGCGCGGCGGCATTATCGGACTGGAGCACCTGCCGCCGCCGCTCGAAATCAAACCTTTGGACCGCGCTTGCTGCGCCGAACGCCTCCAAAAGGCGTTAACCGAATGGGCGGACGAAGTTTTGGCCCGCGAACCGCAGACCACGGATATCTACGAGCAACTGCTGCGACTCGTTGAGGCACCCGTGCTGCAACGGGCGCCGGCGCAACACGGCGGAAACCGCCTGGAAGCCGCCCGCGCACTCGGCTTGCACCGCATGACGCTGCGGAAGAAATTACGGCGCTACTCGCCCGAGCCGGAGCAGCGCGAGTAGTCGCGGTCGGCGGCCCAACCGAATTCAACCAGCCCGCAATCGGCGTCGTACTGGCGGCCTGAGAAACGAGGATTTTCAACGGGCTGCTAGCCTTGTTCGTTCCGCAGCGACGGGCGTCAATACCTTGTCCAATCGAAAAGCAAGTAACGGCAACGGCTTGCCATGGCTTACGACCGCGACCGATTGTCACGAGATTCCGCCACGTTTGCCCAGCCGCAGCGCGGCCAAAAAGCCGCTCCATGGAATTTACCGAGCTGTCGCGCACCAGCGCGCCTGTTAACTAGCCGGTCGACTTCCGCAGGTACGGAAAAACGACAGAGCAGTTAACAGCCGGCGCGCACTTTCCTGTTAAACGAGAGCGTTCAGGTTCGCAGCCGGTTCCTTTCGTTTGAATGGGACCAAATGAGACTCTAACTCAGCATATCCTTGCGCAACAAGCACTTCGGCGTTTCGAAAAAGAGAGCATTGTTACGAGGTGAGTTCCACACGACGGCGGCCTGTTAATTTGCAGCCGCGGTTGTATGGCACGCCAGGGAAAAGTAGCGGGTTGCGGCATTCACGCAGATTCCAATTAGACTTATGGCAGTTATTGTCCCGAAAGGGCCATTGCTTCGCCGCCGGCGCGGGTAGAGAGGGCCCGCCAGAGCGCCGGGTCAATGCTGCTCGTATAATCGCGCACCGAGCCGTCCATGTGCGCCGCCTTCACGACCCCAGCGTGATGGCTCCGTGCGGTGATCGCGGCGTAAGTGGCCACGCTGAGTGAAGAGCCTTCGCGCTGGTTCGTCCAGTCGACGTCGTAGTCCAGCTCACCTTGGTTGCAGTTGGCAAGCGATTGGGGCGCGAAGGTCGACGTAAACCCGCTTTGATGGGCGCGACCGTCGACCCATTCGGTGTGCCCTGTGTTCTTTTGCAGGTTCACGCCCATTTTCGCCTCCCCGCCGAGGCTGCACAGTGCCGATGGATCGGCGGGCGGTACATGACCGGCGCTGGCCGCGTTGCGGAAATACGGTGCGTACGCCTTGACCTCGGCCGCACACAGCGTGTTACTTAACCCATCTTTGAAGGACCGTGCGCCGAGCCGGCCGTTGACGGTGAAGGCCCCATCACCCCCGCGGTTGCGCACGGGATCGTAGACGAACCACACGCCCATATTCATGCCATAGTTCAAGGGGTAATGCGCTGGCTGACCGTTCTCCAGCCGTTGCACGTCGTTGGGTTCAGAGGGGCAGAGGTAGGTCGGAATGCGCAATTTGGCGTAGGGCGTGCCGTCGTAGGTGTTGCTAAAATCGACGAGTTTGTAAGCGTTACCCTGCTCGAGGTAAGGCATCAAGCGGACCTGCACCGATCCGTTGCCCCCTTTATCCCCCTCGATTCGGTTCCAGCAGAAGGCCGGCGGATAGAGGTGATTGGCGTTTTCATACGTCTGGACCGCCAGGCCGATCTGCTTCAGATTGTTGGTGCAGGAGGTCCGGCGGGCCGCTTCCCGTGCGACCTGGAGGGCGGGGAGCAGCAAGGCAATGAGAATACCGATGATGGCCACAACGACCAGCAGCTCGACCAGGGTGAAGCCGCCCAGCCGGCGGCGGAAGGCTTGTCGATCGACGATCATGGCAACACCGACGAGTGAAAGAAGGGTCGCAGTTACGGTACTGAGACTCAGTGTCAACTATCTTGAGTGATTTTAAGGTATTCAAGTCGCCTGTCAAGGCACATGCCGTTAGCACAAGTCAGCCATTTGTTTTGAAGCGTGCAGGCGAACTATGAGATCGATGCGCAAACAAGTGATAGCCGAAATCGGAGTTGAAAGTGCCTGCTCGAACTTGCTCGGCGGTGCTGGAATCGCAAAATGGACAAGCAGCGGCGGATGACGAGATTCCCAGTACGAAGCAAACAGCCGCTGTTAGCCGAACGAATCTAGGCATGTTTTGTTGCTCCTGCGACAGACGCCCCGTTGTCGTCCGACTCATCTAGCCGCGAACCGATCGATAGCGAACAGACTCGCAATCAAGAGCGGCAGAAATATCATTAGGAACACCGGCAGGCTCACTCCAACCACCTCTGGCAACATGAGCTTGCCGCGATCCCCGACCTTCAACAGCGTCTTGTCCAGCCAGCCGGATGCTTCGGCAAACAAATACGAGCCAAGCATGAGTCCTGCAACGCCGGCAATCGCGTCCCAGTTTCCCTGGCCAAGCGCCGCCGCACCCGTTCCCGGGCAATAGCCGATTAGTGCGAAACCAACGCCGAAGGTTAAGCCGCCGATGATATTCGCAGCGTAGCGAGTGGGCTTGACGTGTAGCTTGACCAACCCCAGGGCGTAGAGGCTGAAAACCCCAATGCTTCCGACGATGATCGCCGTCAGCATGACTTTGACGACGGTGAAGTCTTCGAGCAGCAGTACGCCGAGCAGAATGTGGTATTTGGCGACTCCGCCCTTCTGAAGCAAGAATCCAAAGAGGAGTCCGAACAGTAGGCCCTGCACGAGTTGTTTGGCCGAGAACTCCTTCTTCGCAGGCGTATCTTTCTCCGGGCCGCCTTTATCAACAGGCAGCTTTTTCGATGCTTCGGCTTTACTTGTTGCGGACATGTTTCATCTCCGGCGGTTTGAAATCAGTCGGCCCTATACCCGGAACATCAACAAGGCGGTGGTAATGCCGCCCGCGAAGAAGCAGATCAAAGCAATCCAGGAGCCGGCAGATAGTTGCAACGCGCCACTAATACCGTGGCCACTCGTGCAGCCCCCCGCGAGTCGCGCTCCAAAGGCCATGAACACGCCGCCGATCAGTGCGGTTACCGTTCGGAGCGCATAACTATTCATTTCAAACCGGGCTTCCCACATCGGCGGTAGCCACTCACCCGTCGATTCGCCACCCTGCCAGGCGGCCAAAAACGCGCCGCCGATCGCTCCCACAACGAGCATGACTTCCCAGTCGATTGCCGGCTTATTGTCTTGATAGTATTTCAGCGACTCGGTATGCCGAGGGGCGACCATCTTGCCCAACAACCCTGCGATGCGTGCATAGGCCGTTGAAGCACCCAGCGGCTTATCGGAAAAGTAAAACGTCAGCATCGTCAGCAGCCCGATCAACGCACCGACCAAATACGGCGACCAGGCCGGTCCTGAGTATTGCAGCGGGTCCGTAGCCGCATCCTGAGCCGCGGCAATCGCCGGCAGCAGCAGGAGCGCGACAATCGAAAGAAGTGATGACCAGCGCATGGTAAGTGCCTGCTACGGAGAGTTACTTTTCAATCGGGTATTTGGCATTCTTCCAGGCTTGCCAACTTCCGGGCACGTTGTGAACGTCGAGTCCCTCTTGCTGGAGAATGCTGGTCCCCAGACTGGCGCGGTAGCCGCTGTCGCAGTAGATGGCGACGGGCTTTTTCTTTTTAAGTTCACCAGCCCGCTTTTCCAGTTCCGGCAAGAAGATGTGAATGGCGCCTGGGATGTGCCCCTCTTTCCATTCGTCCGGGGAGCGAACATCCACAATTTGCAGTTCCTCGGCGCGTTCCTTCACCTCGTGAACCGTCATTTGACCCACTTCCAGAAGTGGCAGGCTGGCGTTGTCCCAAGCCTTCATGCCGCCGACCAGGTAACCGGCGAATTTTGTGTAGCCCGTTCGCACGAAGAACGGCACGACTTTCTCTACTTCCTGATCGCTCTCCAGAACCAGCAGCACGGCCTGCTCGGGATCGAGGAGCCAACCGGCCCAGATCGATAGCTCAGGATGTCCGGCAATATTCAAGGCCCTCTCGATATGGCCGCCTCCGAACGCCAACATGCTGCGCGTGTCGATCAGCACTGAGTCGCCGCGTTTGACGGCGGCATCGAAAGCCTTCGGCGGAAGACCTGGTACGAGCGGCAAATTGCCGATGACCTCCGGCCCCTTTGCATTGAGCTTCTTCATCCGCTTGTAGTAAGTGGGTTCCGGCGGTGCCGTGGATAAGGCGTACTCTTTGAACTCTTCCTTATCAGAGTGCTGCAGGAACGGATTGAATTGCCGCTCGTAGCCGATCGTGCTCGTCAGCCGGTCGCCGATGGAGGCTCCACAGGGCGACCCGTGTCCGTGAGTCGGATAGATGATGACATCGTCGCTCAGTTTCAGGTAATAGGAGTGAAGGGTGTCGTACAATTCCTCCGCCAGTTTTTCCGCCTGATCGCTGCCCATTAGATCGGGACGGCCCGCGGAATTAACGAAGAGTGAATCGCCGGTGAACACGCCCCACGGTTTTGGCGCACGCTTTTTCTCCGCCGCCTCGTAAGACATGTGTTCGGGCGTGTGCCCTGGCGTGTGACGCGCGGTCAGGACTAGATCGCCGAACTCATACGTGTCGCCATCCTTAACTGCTTTGTGTTCGAAATCGTACTTCGCCTTTCCTTCTTCGCTTACAAAAATGCTGGCGGTCCGCGTGCGTTCAGCAAGTTCTCGCGCACCGCTGACGAGATCCGCATGAATGTGCGTCTCGAAAACATGCGTAATCGAGATCTTTCGCTTGCGCGCCAGCTCCACATAGATTTCGACATCGGCGCGGGGGTCAATCACGGCCGCCGTTCCGGTCTTATCGTCGCCGATTAGATATGACAGCTCTGCAATGCCTTCGGTCTGGACCGTTTCGAGGATCATAGACGCGTTGCGATTCCTTTGAGAACGAAAGTGCGGCCGAGTGCTGAGCCCTTGCGCGCTCGGGAAGGCTTGGTGAAAACGCCGATGTTTTGCGGCGCTCCCACCGATCGTAGAGCAGTGCTGCTCCACCACCAGCAACGAGCAGCGTCACCCACAACCAGGGGGACGTTCGGGTTACTTCGGGTAGCGTAATCTGTCCCCAGTCACCGAGACTCTTGACGGCCGGGGCGAGTTGCTCGTAGAGCGCGACGTACAAGGCCGCACCGGCGAACATTCCCAGCACGCCGACCATTGCATCGCGACGCCCCTCACCGCAACCGGCTACGCTAGTGCCGGGACAATAACCCAATATCGCCATCCCTACGCCGAAACAAACCGCGCCAAGCAAGACGCCACCGAAGAGCGCTGGGCGAATATGAAGCGAAGCCATGTCGGCGGCAACCAATGCGTAGACGCCGACAGCTCCCACAACGACGGCAGTCCCCATCATCTTCACGACGGTCCAATCCTTGAACAGGAATTGGCCGACGATCACTTTGAATTTGGCGACGCGACCTTTTTGGAGCAGGAACCCGAAGACAATTCCCGTGAAAAGTCCGAGAGCGAGTTTCGACGGTGAGTCAAACATGTTGGGCACCTTCTTTGCCGTAAATAGCCCACACGGTTGCCGTCCCGACGCCGAAAGCGACGATGATAAAAATCCAACTGGAAACCGCCAATTGAAGCGTCCAGCTAATGCCGTGTCCGCTCGTGCAACCTTGGGCGAGCCTGGCACCGAACATCATCAGTGCTCCCGCGACGAATGCGACGACAAGTCTCTTGAAAACACTATCGCCGAAGCGCCATCGCCAAAGCGGCGGAACTACTGCGGAGCCACGATCTCCCGAGAGCGTTGAGCCAAGAATGGCTCCAATGAACACGCCGATAACCAACATCCATTCCCAGTCAATTCTCGGCGGCTTGCCTTCCGCTTTCTTCTTGGCGAAATAGTCATTGGTTTGTTCTACCTCCGGAACGGCCGCTTTCTCAACAAGCGCCGCGCTGTTCTCAAAGGCGGTCGTGACTCCGATTGGATGATCCGCACTCGCGAAGGCGAACCAACTCAGCAAACCAATGCCCGCGCCGGCGACGTAGGGAGACCAAGATTTCATCGTGAGGGGGTTGGCCATTGTTTGGTCACCTTTGTTCAGGGAGAGAACAGTCTGGCAGCGTAAGCGCCAGTTACTTCTCGGCAGCCGCGAGCGCATCCGTCAGTGTCGAGATCGATTCCGCTTGTCCCGAAGCCTTGAAATCGCCGCGCAGCGCTTTCAAGGCGTACCGCTCGTAATCAATCTCGTAGGAAGTGCGAATCCCGAGGCGACGGAATACAGGCAACGGCGGACACCATCCCTGCAATGCGTGTTGCAGAAGAAAACCGGCCACGACCGCTGGAAACAAATACCAGCGACGATCTACCGTGGCTCCCAAAGTCAGGCCAATCAGCGACGCTGTCGCTGCGTTCGCCTCCAGTGTGCGCTCGATGTCCCACTCGGCATCGAGTTCTCGGAGCCGTTGACCAATAGCGGCCGGCCCCGCATTTCGGTAGCGGGCGACGGTTTCTTCGGTTCGCCGACGAATAAGCTCGTTCGCCGCGGCGTCAGTATGAGCGGGTACTCGGCTGACTGTGGAAGGAAGCATGCCGATTCTCCTTGCGTCGCGAAGGGTTGATTTAACCATTCAACCAAATCAGCAAATGTCATGCCGGTCGCCGTCGACTTTCAGCCGCGAACCTTCGTCAGCGGCCCGATCTTTGCTGCTAAATTTAGTAATTACTTTGGAGCGCGATCATCGATCGACTCAGAATGCAAGGCAGTGGCATGGGGAAGCAGCAGTCAATTCCTGAAGACTTTCTGGCCTTGATGGCCGACAAGTTTCGCATGCTCGGCGATTCAACGCGGTTGGCAATCCTGCATTCGCTGATGGACAGCGTCGAACTGAATGTCAGCGAAATAGTCGTTGCGACAAATCGAAATGTCGCGAACGTATCGAAGCACTTGAAGCAGCTTGCCGAAGGCGGCTTGCTGGTGCGACGCAAGGAAGGGCCATTTGTTTTGTATCGCTTGAATGATCCGGTAGTCGAAAAGATCTGCTCACTGGTCTGCGATTCGTTACAGCGTGAAATTGAAGCGCAAGTGAAACGCAGTCGTCGACCTCTTGGCAGGAAAGACCGCTGATGTGAATCGCGATACGGCCGGAATTCAGAGCACAGACAAACGCTCAGACAACGTAACACTTCGAGCCGGTCAGGGGGGTGCGGAAGCTAGTTGTCACGCGCTAGGGTTCCGCCCCATTGGCAGTTGTAGTCGTCTCCAACAAGGAGCAGCCATCGTCAGAAACGGGCGATTATCCTGAAAGTGTTGACAGGATTCGAACTCAGCAATTGCCTTCGCCCTATCAGTTTATGGCCAATTACAGTTCTGCCGTGCTGCATTTGACTGGCTATTTGAACCGAATCGAATCGCGAGAAAGCAATCTGCAAGTCAATGATGCAAAACATGTTACGCAATTTCAACGACGCGCTGCCAAGAGCAGTCTCGTTTTCAAGTCGGGGTGACAGGAGGTCTATTGAATTTTTTTACGGCTCGTTTGGCAACTGGACGGGATCGTTAGCGATTGCACAAGCACTTGCGTCATGAGGCCGAAAAATGCTGCCCTGAAAACGACCGGAGTCAATCGATCCCGGAAAACGGATGAAATGAGGCAAGGACCTCGACAATCAACCATTTGGTTCAGTACCTAGACGTGATAAGGTGATGAATCAACGGCTCCCCGTCGGCATGACTTTTAAGATTCGCGGCTCCCACTCCTGATTGAGCTTCATCTGCGACACGACATATCCGGCGGCCCCGGCGGCTTGTGCTTGGGCGATCTGCGCTGCGACTTGTTCTGGTGTCACGTCCCAGCCTTGAAGAACGGCGACAAGCCGCTGCGCCGGCACCCCCGCGGCCTTGTAGCGCGTCGGCATCTCGGAAAAGGATTCGAGCGCCTCCTTAATCCAACCCGCCTCCGTCCCGTAACGGGGCAGGTCGCGTTGAAACTCGCGATATGGCAGCAGCGCAGCGACAGTGTCTGACTCCGCAGCCACCGGCATCAACTGCGCCGTCCACTCGCGCCAGCAGACGCCCTTGAAACAGTTGACCCCGGCGCAGAGTTCATCTTTGTCGTGCTCCTCGCATTCCGTGGCCCAGACGGGAATTATTTTTGCTTCAGGCGACAGCTTTTTTACTTCGGTCACAAATTTGGCGGCAGCATCCTTGGGCAGACGTATGGCCGTCGCCTTCTCGACCGGGCCATAATCGGTCGCCCAGCGACAGAGGTGATGGCCGCAGCCGCATGACGAAGGCGGGCCTTGGAGGTCGTTGAGAAAAACACCGCGCGGCGTCGGCTTGTCAGCGAGCAACGTTTTCACGCGCTCCAGGTGAACCGGAAAGGTTTCCTTATAAATAACCGGCACCCACGGATAATTCTTCACCACCTCGCCTGCCTTGGTCTGCGGGAACTTGGGAAATAAGCGCCGCCACTCCGAATGATGCACTTCCAAACTCGCCATCCACTCAGGATGGGCGTCCGCGAGTGCCGAATTGCGGCCAATCTCTATCCAGTAATACAAATCGAATCCTGCCGCCCCAATTGCACGCGCGGCCTCCCGCTCCTTCGCGGCGTCCGCGCCATCCAGGGCCAGCACAATGGCGTTGTAGTCGTCTGCCTTGAGCGAGCGCAATCGATCGGTGTCGATTTGTTCCACCGAAATCACCGCGCCTTGGAGCCTTGTCTCCGCCGCTGCGGCTTTCGTTGCCGCATAGACCGCCGTCTCCGGGTATTCCGCGGCCCAGGCGAACCATTTGACTTGCGTACTCTCCAGCCAAGTCAGGGTCCACCCTTTCAACTCGCCCTCAACGGCGCGGCCTGCGATGTCCCAGCGTGAGCCGGTCTCTTGATCAGTGAACGGGGCGCCGGCAGACTTGCCGGCAAGTTGCAGGGTCAGCTTCCGCGTCGGAACGGCAGGGGCGCCCTCTGGGAGTGGGATGCCCGGATCGAGTTGGGAGACGCCAGTTTTGTCGGGCCGCGGCGCGTGGAACTTCCGGGGCTGGTGAGCAACCGGCTTGTAAGCCGCTGCCGTTTTCGTCTCTGGCTCCCAAAGCACGACCAGCGGCTCGCCATCCACTTCATCGACAACGAATCCATCTTTGGCAAGCTGGGCCAGCGGGTAGGCTTTCGCGACCTTTCCTGTCCAGACGCCGAGCACCATCTCGTCAGCGGGCAGTCGTGTGTCCGCCGGACCGCGGCTCTTGCGAGAGTCCTCGTTGATTTCCTTAGGCAGCTCGATGGGCCGGTATTTTTCGAACATGTTGTAGGCCACGCCGCCGGGATAGTGTTTGAGCCAGAAACCCCAGTCACTCACCAACGTCGGGGCCGGTTGCAGGCGGGCTCCCTTCTTGGGGCCGTCGAAAGCGATCCCGGTCAGGCAAGAGTAGAGCGTGCCATCCTTGTGCTGCATCACCATGACGCCGTTGCGCCAGCCGTAGAAGCTGAAATCGTAAGAAGGCGCGAACCCCCGCGCGAAACCCGCGTCGGGGTCGTAAACGAAGACGCCGTAACTGTCGCTGATGACCCGATAAGAATTTAGGAAAAAGCGGTTTGGAATGGCCCCGCCATCGGAGTAACCGCGAATCCAGGCCAGGACTCGGTCATCATCGCGCAGCTCCCCGGATCGCTTTTTGGCCTCATCAATACAGTGCGAGCAGGCGGGGTTGACGAGGGTCTTGAACGCGCCGGGCTTGCCGATCTCCAGCAGCGGCTGAAAGTCGTCCTTGATTTTGGGTTTGATGAAGGCGTCGCGCAGGGGGATCACTACAGGTTCGTTGGGTGGTTCGGCCGCCGCAGACCCATCCACGCTGAGGACCAGGATGAGTAACAGGATGCGTCGCATTCGTGATTCTCCAACTTACGAAGGGAACTTCAGAAAACTGTCGTTCGTTGTCGGTGCGCTCGCGACAGTCTCCCTTACAGGGAGACCGTAACTCGCAGGAACTTCGCCGGAATCAAGGTCGCATCATAGCTTGGGCTCTCGTTTTGGCTGGTAAATAGACCTTCCAGTTGCTTTTGAAGTTCGCCGGACCGGCCGTTCGCTTCGGCGGCCTCGAAGGCATTCATGGTTGGCCCATAGTATTTTCTGAATACTTCCACCAGTGCGGCGGGCCGGCCAGGGTAGCTAAAGCTAAATGTATCGCGGACGAAGGAGATTTTCTCGGCGTCGGCTCCAGCGCTGGCAAATCGTTCAATCACATTGCTCTCAATGCCCCACGTCATCGGACTGACGAACCCTTCCGGCGGCGGCGGTGTGTAGGCGGAGCTGATTC
>Ga0163153_10007883_pt1 | contig 11293 bp, 5 predicted proteins | sample OliLakLV19MP6IB1_FD_148629 | JGI IMG/M metagenome (GOLD analysis project Ga0163153, IMG submission 148629) | Freshwater microbial mat bacterial communities from Lake Vanda, McMurdo Dry Valleys, Antarctica - Oligotrophic Lake LV.19.MP6.IB-1 | ecosystem: Environmental > Aquatic > Freshwater > Lake... | reverse complement strand
GTCCGAATGGTTGTACATCAAGGCCGCCCACGCGTTGTAGTAGCCGTCGTCCTTGAAGTTGTTGGCGTGCGTGGGCCGCGCCTGCCCGAACGGATACTGCACCGGGGGAATGCCGTACCACACGCCGGATTGTCCGCCACCGTTGGCGGCATCGGCCTTGCCATTCATGTAGCCGAAGTTGAGCGCCGAGATCACGTCTGCCTGGATCCAGCCATAGACCGAGTTGGTCAGGGTCGTCACGTTGCCCGGACTGGCGGGCACGGCGGGATTGCCATTCTGTGGCGGGATGTAGGCGGTGGGCTCGCTGCAGGTGAAGCCCGACACCTGAATGGTGTTGCAATTCTGCGGCACGCCGTAGATTGCGAAGTTGTAATCACCGCCCGCCGTGCCCTCCGCGGGCAGCGTCAGCGTGATCGTGCCGCTGGTAGGCAGCGGCGACGGCGGAAGGGGGTTGCCCGTCGTGCCGGTCAAGGTGATCGTATAGCCCGTGCTGCGGCTACCGGCGATCGAACCTGTGTAGCTGAAGTTGTACGCCGAGATATTGACGTCGTCAGCCTCCTTGAACGTGTAGCCCGCGCTGACCAGGCTGTCGAGGTAGTCGGCGAAGCTGCCGTAGGGCCACGGCGACCCCGATGCAGGCGGCCACGTGCCGGTCCAGTTGGCGGGGGCGGCTGCCGGATAGTTGATCAGCGGTGGCATGCCGCCCGCGGTCACCTGGTTGGGTCCGGCGATGCGCGCGAAGTTCGCGAAGTTGGTGATGTTGCCGCTGCCGTCGTAAGCGGGCGTGAATGTGGTGCCGTCGGTCGCGATGAATGCATAGGCGAGGTTGGGATTAACCGCGGCGAACTCACGCAGCAGCTTCCGGGTCGATGTGTAGTACGTCACGCGGTCGAGCAGATACTTGAGATTGGTGTCGGTCGAGGCAAACGTCTGCAGCTCGAGCGGTATGCCGTAGAAATCGATCGACGTCAGGTCGCCGTTGCTGGCGATGCCGTTCGAATACGAGAATTCGAGCGGTTGGAAGCGGATGCCGGTCCGCACCGATGGCGCGGTTGGATAGGTGATCGGCTGGTTATACGAAACATAGAGGCTGCCCGAACTTGCAGTCGCCATCGTGAAGCTGTAGACGGGCAATGTGTTACCTGTGTAGGGCGACGTGGCCGTCGTGCCGGTGTTCGCCATCTGCGACAGCGCGCTGGCCGTCGCGATCGACGTCACGGTCAGCGAAATCGAGCAGCCGCCAGCGGGGATGCCGGTGCCCATCGGCAGCGTCACCAGCGTGGCGGTCGTGGTCATGCCCTGCGTTGTGCATGTGGTGGTCGTGCTGGAAGCCGACACCACCTGCACGGCGGTGGGCATGGCGGTGGTGAAGGGCGCGGTCAGCGCCGTCGCGCTGCCGTTGTTGGGAATGGTGATCGTCAGCGTGGCGTTGTTGCCCGCGCCCACGGCAATGGTGGACGGGACGAACGACGACGTGACGTAGCCCGAGGTGACCGCCACGACATTGAGCGGCGCCGCGGCAGGTGGCGCGCTGCCGCCCTGCGTCTGTAAATAGCTCGACGAGACCGCAAACGTGCCCAGCGTACCAGCCGTGACAGGAACGACGATCGTGCATCCCCCCGACGGCACGCTTTGCCCGACACCGATGGATAGTTGCGTCGTGGTCGTGGCGACGACGAGGCTCGCGGGGCAGGTCCCGGCCGTGCTGCCCTGCGTGATGCTCACACCGGACGGCATCGTGACGATGAATGGCTGACTCAAAGTGTTGGCGGGGGTGGCGCCGGAGTCCGGCAGCGTGATCGTCAGTGTTGACGACCCACCCGCCACGGCCAGCGTAGCCGGGCTGAACGACATCAGGACACTCGATTGCGAGGCCGTGACAAGCAACGGCGCATTGGCCGCGTAATAGGTGCCATTGCCGGTCGAGGCCAGCGAGGTCGTGTTGGTCACCAAGCCTACCGGCGTGGCGGCCACACCGCTGACGCTGAACGGGTTGTAGGTGTTGGCGGCGGCGTTGCCGACGTCCTGCCCGACGACCAGCAGGTTGATGGCCGAATCGGCCAGGCCGCTGTCGTTGATCACCTGCACGGTGATGGGCGTCTGGGTCTGCGCGTAGGCCGCGCCGGGGATTGCCAGTGCAAGCAACGCCCACGTGGCAAGTTGGCGGGGAATCAGGATCATGGGCGGCTCGGCTGGGTGCTGTCGGAAGTTTCGACTGTCCTCCAAGAGCAAAAGTCGTGCCGATCCGCTCGGCGCGCGTCCTGCCCTACCCTGGCCGGCGCGGCGCTCTTGTATGGAACGTGCAGGACTTGCGTCCCGGGCTGCTGTCAGATGCCGCGTTCCTTGCGCCACACGTCAAAGGCAGCGCGCGTGTCGGCGTTGGGCGGATAGGTGCCGGCCAGCTTCGCGCCGCCCTGCACGCGTTCGAGGATGAACATCTCCATCTTTTCCTGCTCGACCGCCTGCTCCGCCACTTCATCGGCCAGGTGCCGCGGAATCACGACCACGCCTTCGTCATCGCCGACCATGATGTCGCCGGGATACACGGCCACGCCACCGCAGCCGATCGGTACGTTCTGTTCGGTCGCATGGTGGAACAGCAGGTTGAGTGGTGCGCTGCCGCCGGCGCAGTAGACCGGAAAATCCATCTGCGCAATGGCGCCGCTATCGCGAACCGGACCATCGGACACGAGTCCGGCCGCACCGCGCACCATGAGCCGCGTGGTGAGGATCTGGCCGCCGGAGGCGACGCGTGTTTCACCGCGGCAATCGAGCACCAGCACATGGCCCGGAGGCACACTTTCGATGGCCTTGCGCTGCGGATGATTCGGATCGTCGAACGCGCTGATCTGGTCCAAGTCCTCGCGCGACGGAATATTGCGCATCGTGAACGCCGGGCCGACGAGATTGCCGCTCGAAGGTGTGGTCAGCTGCGCGATGCCCTGAATGAATACATTGCGGAAGCCGCGCTTGAAGAGCTGCGTGCACAGCGTGGCCGTGCTGACATGGCGCAGGCGCTCGCGCGTCGCGGGATCGAGTTCGGACATGGTGGTCTCCTGGTAGCACGCAGGCAGCGTCAGTCCGGCGTGGTGCCGGGTGCCGGGCGCGCGCGCCAGTCAATGGATCTCGGGATCGGGGGTGAGCGCACCCGCCTCGAGGAAATCGAAATCGCAGCCTTCGTTGGCCTGCGTCACGTGTTTCAGGTAGAGCGTGCCGAAGCCGCGCGTGTAGTGCGGCTTGGGGGGCACCCAGGCCGAGCGCCGTCGCGCCAGTTCCGCGGCGTCGACCTGCAGCGTGAGCGTGCGCGCCGGCACATCCAGCGCGATGATGTCGCCGTCACGCACGAAGGCGAGCGGGCCGCCCACATGCGATTCCGGCGCCACATGCAGCACACATGCGCCATAGCTGGTGCCGCTCATCCGCGCGTCGGAGATGCGCAGCATGTCGCGCACGCCTTGCTGCAGCAGCTGCTTCGGGATCGGCAGCTGGCCCCATTCCGGCAGGCCCGGTGCGCCTTGCGGTCCGGCGCTCTGCAGCACCAGTACGCTGTCCTTGGTCACGACAAGTGCCGGGTCGTCGATGCGTGCGGCCATGTCGTTGTAGTCGCGGAACACGACGGCCGGCCCGGCGTGGCGCATCAGGTGCTGTTCCATCGCCGCCGGCTTGATCACGGCGCCATCGGGCGCCAGGTTGCCGTGCAGCACCGCCAGGCCATCGTGCGCCACCAGTGGATTCTCGCGCGTGCGGATCACGTCGTCGTGGTACACGGTGGCGTCGGCGATGTTGTCCCCCAGCGTGCGGGCATTGACGGTGAGCGCGGTGGTCTCGAGCAGGTCGGTCAGCCGCGACAACATGCCGCGCAGGCCGCCGGCATAGTAGAAATCCTCCATCAGGTACTTGCCTGACGGCCGGATGTTCGCCAGTACCGGCGTGCGCCGCGCCAGTGCGTCGAAGCGCGCGAGGTCGAGCGGCACGCCGGCGCGGCGGGCGAGGGCGATCAGGTGCACGATCGCATTGGTGGAGCCGCCCAGCGCCAGCACGGTGGTGACGGCATTGTCGATCGCGCGCGCATCGACGATGTCGCGGATCTGCAGGTCCTCCCACACCATGTCAACGATGCGCTTGCCGGACAGCGTGGCCATCTGCGCGTGCCGCGAATCGGGCGCGGGGATCGACGTGGCGCCGGGCAGCGTGAGGCCCATCGCCTCGGCGGCGCCGGTCATCGTCGACGCGGTGCCCATCGTCATGCAGTGGCCGGGCGAACGCGCGATGCCGTCCTCGACACCTTGCCAATCGTCCTCGGTGATCGTGCCGGCGCGAAGCTCCGCCCAGTACTTCCACGTGTCGCTGCCGCTGCCGAGCACATCGCCGCGGAAATCCCCGCGCAGCATCGGGCCCGCGGGCACGAAGATGGAAGGCAGGTTCATCGACAGCGCGCCCATGATCAGCGCCGGCGTGGTCTTGTCGCAGCCGCCCATCAGCACGCAGCCGTCGGCCGGATAGCTGCGCAGCAGTTCTTCAGTCTCCATCGCCAGCAGGTTGCGATAGAGCATCGTCGTGGGCTTCTGGAACGGCTCGGCCAGCGAGATGGCGGGCATCTCGATCGGAAAGCCACCCGCCTGCCACACGCCGCGCTTCACTTCTTCGGCGCGCTGGCGGAAGTGGCTGTGGCATGAGTTGATGTCGCTCCACGTATTGATGATCGCGATGACGGGCTTGCCCTGGTAATCGGAGCGGTGATAGCCCATCTGCGCGGTACGCGAGCGGTGGCCGAACGAGCGCAGGTCGTTGACGCCATACCAGCGATAGCTGCGTAGTTGCTCGGGTGTCTTGCGGGGTTTCGTGCTCATGGCTCTCGACCTGTGGGTGTTGATGACGGGAAGCCCTGCACGCCCGCTGATCAGGTCGGGATGCGCCGCGGCGCTGTCCTTGTAGGACACTGCGTGATGTCGATGCCGGTCATGCTCGTTAAGAGTTCGCCCGACATGTGCGGCGCGCCGCCGTTGCCGTGTCGTAGGGCAGCTCGGAGAGCATGCTGGGGTTGATCGCATGGCTGCTGGCGACCAGCGCCAGCCGGATGATAGCGTTAGCATCCAGTGCCCGCAAATATAAAAGCCATGGGTTTTCGGCCGCAGTGGGCTGGCCGTAGGCTCGACGTGGACCGGCACCGGGCCGCCGTCAGCGCACCCGTCGCGCCGGAGTGCCAGCCAGGTCGCGAAGTGGGTCTGCACGGTGCGATAGACGGCCGCAGCATGCGGCCGTTTGTTTGGTGGTCGCCGTTGGGCCACGACCATCGAAGTTGAAGTGCGTCAGTTGGTGCGCAGCGTCGATCCTGCCAGCTTGATAAATGTCAACGTTTCCGGCCGGTCCTCTCCGTAGACTGTGCAGGTGCGATATCGCTAATCGATGCGGTCGTGCCGTTGCTTTCGAACCGTCTGCGTTCACCATCTAGGGGACCACCATGTTTACCAGGACCCAGCTCTTCATCGCTCTGGCCGCAGCTTCGCTCGCGGCATGCACGACCGTTGACACGCCGCCGCCAGCCAACACTTTGGTCGTGGGCAAGGCTAGCGTCGCCCCCACGCTTGACGGCAACGCCAGCGATGCGGTGTGGGCGTCGGCGAAGCCGTTGAGCGTGAAACTTTCCGGCGGGTCCAACTTCGGCACCACCGGCGAGACCACGGCGACGCTCAAGGCGGTGACCTCCGGCGACATGATCTATTTCCTGCTGCAGTACGCCGATCCGACGCAGTCGATCCAGCGTGCCCCCTACAAGAAGCAGGCCGATGGCAGTTGGAACAAGCTGTCCGACCCGAAGAACAAGGGTGGCGACGACAATGTCTATTACGAAGACAAGTGGTCGCTCATGTGGAACGTCAACGACTCGATCGCCGGCTTCAACCAGAATGGCTGTGCGGTGATGTGCCACCTCGGCGAAACCAAGCCGTTCGGCAACAAGTACACCGACAAGGCGGGCGAAATTGCCGACATGTGGCACATGAAGACCGGCCGCAACGGCGTGATGGGACAGGTCGACGACCAGTACGTCGACGCCACGCGCTACGACAAGGCAAAGTCGCCGAACGCCGGCCGCAAAGGCGATCCTGGCGGTCCCGAGTACAAGGCTTTCAATCTTGTCAACGGCAAGCCCGAGTTCATGAACAAGGACGGCAAGGCGGCCAACGCCGGCGGCACGTATTGGATCAAGGACGGCGACCAGGTTGCCTTCGACGACAGCAAGTTCAAGGCCGGCGACGAAGTCTCGTCCTACGTGGTTTTCGCAGCCAAGGGTGATCGCGGCGACATCAAGGTGGCTTCCCGCTGGCAGAACGGCACGTGGACGTACGAGATCGCGCGCAAGCTGACGACCGGCAGCCAGTTCGACGTCCAGTTCAACGACATGGGCAAGACCTACACGTTCGGCGTTGCCGCCTTCGACAACGCGCAGGTCCGGCATGCCGTTGGCTGGGAGCCGCAGAAGCTCGTATTCGCGAAGTAGCCGTTTACGCCACCATGCAGGCCCGGCGCCGGTGATCGCGCCGGGCCTGTCACGCATGCGCTCCTTGCCGCCCGGGCACAGCGTGCTGATGATGCGGTGGTCGCCCAGACCGGCGGCGAAGGCACCGAGCGGTATTTTCAGGTCGGTGGAGTACACCCCCCTGCACGTCAAGCCACAGGTTCCGCGGTCTTTCGCTACAAAGCAACTCAATGTTGATGTAGATCAAAGTTGCTTCTCAGAGTGCGTCGACAATCGATCGCCAATGAATCATCGGCATCGGAATTGGCTATTGCGGTGCCAATGATCGTGGCCGGTGGCGTCAGTAGGCGGGCGCCGTCGGTGGCCGGGATGGCAACAACGGAGGCAGGGACATGCGCTTACAACTCCATTCGCTGACGCGCTGGCTGGCGATCCTGGCGACCGCCCTGGTCGCACTTCCGGCGGTGGCCCAGCAGCCATCCGCGACCAAGGACAATGTCTGCCTGACCTGCCATGCCGATGCGATGAAGGGGATGGCGACGTCGAAGCACGCCGTCACTGGTGACGCGCGCACGCCGTTCGGCAGCGGGCAGGGGTGCCAGTCCTGCCACGTCAACGCGGAAGAGCACCTCAAGAATCCGACCAAGGCTAAGCCCCAGTCCTTCTCCAAGACGTCGCCCGGCAATGAGCGCAGCGAGCCATGCCTCACCTGCCACAAGGGTGGCACCAAGATCCATTGGGCCGGCAGTGCGCACGACCGCAACGACATCGGCTGCAACGACTGCCACAAGGCGCATGCGCCCAAGGATCAGGTCCTGGTGGCCGCAACGCAGGCCGGCGTATGTTTCGACTGCCACAAGAACGTGCGCGCGGCAACGCTGGGTGCGTCGACCCATCCGATCAAGACCGGTTGGATGCCATGCTCGTCGTGCCATCAGCCGCACGGTTCGGTCGGGCCGGCCAACCTCGTCAAGAACACGGTGAACGAAACTTGCTACACCTGCCACGCGGAGAAGCGCGGCCCGTTCCTGTGGGAACACCCGCCGGCGCGCGAGGATTGCGCCACCTGCCATGCGCCGCATGGTTCGAACAATGCGCCGCTGCTGGTTGCCCGCGGTCCGTTCCTGTGCCAGCAGTGCCATATGAACCCGTTCCATCCGAGCACGGTCTACAGCGGCAACAACCTGCCGCCTTTCGCGATCCCCAACCGGGACCCGTCGAAGCCGCCGATCCAGGGCGCGCCCGCCGGCGACAAGATGCTGGGCCAGAACTGCGCGAATTGCCACACGAAGGTCCACGGCAGCAACCATCCGTCCGGCGCACGTTTCACGCGCTGATCGAGCTACCTTGAACCGCTGGAAGAAAGGTCAAGACATGAACGCGGGTCGATGCAAGGGATCGTTCAAGAGGAAGCCGCTGGCCGTGGCCATCGCGCTGCTGGTCGTGGCGCCCGGGATCGCGCTGTCCGAGCCGCTGTTCCAGGTGCCGCTGTATGGCAACGCGGACATGACGCGCTACGAGACCAACAACGTCGAACTGGGCATCGGCTACAACGACGTGAGCGGCGACGCCTACAAGTTCGGCGAGTTTTCGGGGCTGTACAAGTCGGACCCCTTTGCGATCGGCAACTTCAACTGGGCCACGCGCGACCTCGGCACCGGCGGCTTCGGCAACGCCTGGGGATGGAACCTGGGCCTGCCGTCCCGACAACTGGGCGGCGCCTTCGGCACCCAGGGCAAGTGGGACGTCAACGCCCATTTCCAGCAGATCACCCACTACCAGACCGACTCGACCCGCTTCGTCCATCAGGGACTCGGCTCGGGCAACCTGACGCTGCCGGCCGGCTTTGCCGGCATCAGCGCCGGCAATTCGCAGCCGCCTGCCAACGTCACGGCGATCAACAATTATCTCGACAACGGCTACGGGATCAAGGTCGATCGTGATTTCCTCAAGATCGGCGGTGGCTATGCGTTCGGCGGCAGCTGGGAGCTGACCGGCAAGTACGACTACCAGAAGCGAGAAGGTGCCAACCTGATCGGCGCGGTCATGGGCAGCAATGGCGGCAACCCGCGCGCGGCCCTCGTGCCGGCACCGGTCAACGACAACACGCAGCAGTTCGACATCGGCCTGCGGTATACGTCCGACGTCGCGCAGTTCAACATCAGCTACTGGTACTCGAAGTACTCCAACGACGAGTCGACGTTGACGTGGCAGAACCCTTTCGCCAACCAGACCGGACTGTGGCAGGCCGGCTCCGGGGTCGGTTTTCCCACCGGCTTCGGCCGCATGTCGCTGGCGCCGGACAACGATTTCCAGCAGGTCCAGGCGACAGGAGCCTACAACTTCACGCCGACGACGCGCCTCACCGGGACGTTCTCGTACGGCGTGGGGCGCCAGGACCAGGCCTATGATCCGTACACCATCAACGTCGCCCCGCTGGTGACGCCAGGGCTGCTGGTGCCGCGCGCGCTGCCGCAGGGCTCGCTCGACGGCAAGCTCGAGAACACGCTGGTCGACCTGACGCTGACCACGCGGCCGATCGCCCGGCTGAACCTCCGGCTCAACTATCACTACAACGACCACGCCAACAAGACGCCGGAGAATCAATACCTCTACGTTGGCGGGGACGTCGTCAATCAACCGGTCGTGCCGCCCGGACAAAGCCCGAACCAGGTCGCATCGGGCGCAATCCGCGTCAACCTGCCGCCTGGCACGACGGAAAACAAGTTCACGGTCGATACCGACTATCCGATCGCGCGAGGGACGTCCCTGCGGGGCTGGTATACCTATCTCAAGACGGACTACAGCGTCGGCGCCGACGAACTGCGCTACGACACCAATGTCAATACGCTCGGTGTCGAACTGCGGTCCCGTGCCAATCAGCTGGTCTCAGGCTACGTCAAGTACCAGTACGACCAGAGGCGCGGTTCCGATTTCGACCAGAACCGGCCGTATGACGCGAGCTATACGCCGGCGCAGGTGGCAGCCTCCCCCTTCGACAATCTGCCGACTCTGCGGCAGTACTATGTCGCCGACTACGACCAGAACGGGATCAAGGCCAACGCCAGCGTCACGCCCAGTGGCCCCGTGACGTTCTCGCTGCAGGCCAACTGGTACGAGCGCAAGTATCGGGGGCCGGATTGTGGCGGACCGAACGACCAGGTGCTGCCGCCCCCGGCAGTCATGCCGTCGCAGTGCCAGGGACTGCAGAACCAGACCGGCCAGTCCTATACGCTGGATGCGCAGTACGTGCCGATGGAGGCCGTCAACCTTTATGCGTTCTACACGTGGTCGCAACTGGAGCAAAACCAGGATGGACGGTCCTACAGTGGCGGCGCCAATCAGGCCGCGCAGTCGACCGATACCAACCGGAACTGGTCGATCAACACGCAAAGCGCCGACAACGCGGTGGGCATCGGTGGCAAGTACGCGCCCGCGGACAAACCCTATGACGTCGGCTTTCAGTATCTCTACAGCGCGGGCGTGACCAGCACCAGCCCGCTCGCTGCGGCGGGGTTGACCAACGTCACCACCGGCGCGGTGGGTGCAAGCGCCGTTCCCGATGTCAAGAACACGCTCAATTCATTCCAGCTCTTCGGCAAGTACAAGTACAGCAAGAACCTCCTGTTCCGCGCCAACTACTGGTACCAGCATCTGCGCGCCGACAACTGGGCCTACGACAACGCCACGCCCACGTCGTCCAACAACGTGCTGCTGAACGGCCAGCAGACGCCGAACTACACCGCCAACGTGTTCGGCATCTCGTTCGCCTACACCAACTGGTAGCGTTCTCCAGGAATAACTTTTCCGAAGAAACCCGGCAGGTCAAGTCTGACCCTATTGATTGGCGCGGCGGCGACGCCACCACCCCCACGCGCGCCGCAGCACGAACGGAATGCCGACGATCGTCAATACGCCCCATAGGCCGGCCGCGTAGTCGGAGGGCCGCAGCGTGTGCGGCAGGAGGTCCGGGTCGCGCAGGGCGACGGGGAACGGGCGCGGCGGCACGGGCACGATCTGCACCAGTGCGGGGTCGTTGGGAATGCGGCTACGGTATTCCCACGTGGTGACCGCGGGCGCGTCGCCGAACGCGCGGCTCGACGGAAATTGTGGAAAGTGCAAGTAGGTGAGCGCATCCATGTCCTCCATCAGCATCTGCGCCAGGACGCCGTGGTCCGCGGCTTGCTGCCCGCGCGTCATCGCCATCAGGCTGCCGAAGATTTCCTCCAGCGCCGAGGCGGGCATCAGACGTGTCTGGTCAGTGCGCAGGTAATCGAAGCCCAGCTTGGCCTTGCCGATCGACCGTTCCTTGATGGCCATGAACGGAAAGCCGATCCACGCGAGCAACCGGCTCGACGCGCCGCGCGCCGGCACCGACCAGCCCAATCCACGCAGCGTATCGACGCTGATGCTCGCGCAGTTCTCGTTCGGGTGGTAGTACTCAAGCTGGTGCCGGTAGAACTGGTTGAACACGCGGTTCAACGCCGCCTGCACCAGCGCGGCGGCGCGTTCATCGCGCAGCACCGCCACCACCATGGTGGTGGGTCGGTACCAGCCCTGGCCGCTGTTGAGATCGGCCAGGTAGTTGTCGAGCGGCAGCGGGGCGGCAATGATGCCTTTTTCGCTTTCGACATCGAGCGAATAGAAATTGTTGACGAGCCAGTTGCCGATGCTGCCGTCGGCCTGCACGCGGCCGGTGACCAACGCGAAATGCCCGCCTTGCGCCTCATCGTCGTCACCTTGGGCGCCATTGACCATGAAGCCCAGCACCGGCCGCCCGACCCATGCGGCGCGATCGCCCTCGGTGCTCTTGCC
>Ga0163153_10007879_pt1 | contig 11298 bp, 12 predicted proteins | sample OliLakLV19MP6IB1_FD_148629 | JGI IMG/M metagenome (GOLD analysis project Ga0163153, IMG submission 148629) | Freshwater microbial mat bacterial communities from Lake Vanda, McMurdo Dry Valleys, Antarctica - Oligotrophic Lake LV.19.MP6.IB-1 | ecosystem: Environmental > Aquatic > Freshwater >... | reverse complement strand
AACTAATTCTGTTAAAGTGATCTGTATTACGAATGGTGAAGAAGAAACATTAAAAAATGTAACAGTTGAAATTGCTATAGGAGGAAATTAATTATACAAGAAAGAGTTTTGCCAAAACAAAGCTCTTTTATTTTTCTTCCAAATCAACAACGCTTTTTACTTCCTCAAAATCAGTTTTGCCTTGAAGGATTTTGATCAACCCATCTTCATGCATGTCGAGTGTGCCTTGTGTGTCGGCAATCTTTTTAATGTCGCGCTCACTTGGACTATCAATAATTATTTTTTCGATACGTTCGTCCGTCTGGATCACTTCAAATATACCAAGGCGGCCTTTGTAACCGGTGTTGTTGCATTCACTACATCCTTTTGCCGCCCAGAGTTTTTCAGTTTCTTTTTTCACTCCAAACTGCTCCATATTTTTACCCTTAGCTACCGCTTCGTTCCAGATAGTATCTATAAGTGTTTTTTCTTCTGGGGTTATTGCGCGCTCAGTTTTGCAGTGAGAGCAGAGTGTACGCACCAGTCGTTGTGCAATCGAAAGCGAAAGGGCAGAGACCAAAATTTTGGGATTTACATCTAGATCAATGAGGCGAGGGATCACCCCTTGGGCGTTGTTGGTGTGCAGTGTCGAGAAGACAAGGTGACCCGTGAGTGCACTCTCGACAGCAATCTTTGCAGTCTCAGGATCACGGATTTCTCCGACCATGATGACGTCGGGATCTTGGCGAAGTGCAGAGCGAAGTCCTTCGAGAAATGTGTAGCCCTTTTTGTGCTCAACTTGGGTTTGAGTAATCCCTGGCAGATGGTACTCGATCGGATCTTCGATTGTGATCACTTTGATCTCTGGGCTAAATATTTTTTGGAGAAATGCGTAGAGTGTCGTCGTCTTCCCGCTTCCCGTCGGACCAGTCAGGAGAATCATACCATTGGGCTTTTGGATCTCTCGCATAAATATCTCAAACATCGGAGGAAGGATACCGAGCTCTTCGAGGCCGACACGGATAGATTTGGGGTTCAGTATTCGAAGTACGATGCTTTCTCCATACGCACCAGGTATCAGTGACGTGCGGAAGTTGATTTCAATCTGTTCGTTTTCTTTTGCAAGAAATGCACTGAAGCGTCCATCTTGTGGGTTCTGCGAAATAGTAAGCTTGAGTCCAGAGAGGAGTTTGATACGCGTGTTGATTTGTTTGTAGATCGCGGCGTTGAATGTGGTGATGATACGAAGGACGCCGTCGAGTCGGAAGCGAAGCTCCACTGCATCTTCCATCGGTTCAATGTGGACATCCGAGGCACCAATTCCGATACCGGCACCGAGTATCACTTCAAGAATACGAGAGAGGTGGTGTGTGCTTGAGTCGTCTCCAAATGCAGCTGTAATCTCTGCGACTGCGTCGTCGATGTTGCGCACTTTTTGCGCAAGCTCCGCCAACACGTCTTGCGAGACATCGAGCCCACCTGCGCGACTTCGGGTTGCAAAGGAGAGGTCTTCGTAGCGACTCCACACCTTTTTCATACTTGCCTCACTTGCCATTACCATTTCTACTTCGTACCCTTTTGCTTCGAGTAAGTGTTTTGCTGTAAGTGCGCCGTCAGCTACAGGCGAGCGTACGGCAAGAAAGACTTTTTTGCCGACGAGTTTGTACGGAGCGACATCAAGCGATCGTGCATCCTTTTCTTCAAGCAAGCGAATCGCATCATTGTCGATAGGGAGACCCTTGAGGTCAACTGAGCTAATACCGTAGCGGTCTTGAGCAAGCATCGCGACTAACCCTTCTTCCTCGTCGCCTCGGAGTTGGTCGTAGCGCTTTTGTTGCTCTTCTTCATCAAAGTGAACCATAGACTCATAGTATAGCCCAAAACTATGAAAAGGTGCCTCAATTACTGAGTTTTTTTGGGACTGGACACCTAAAAGAAGTGTAAGGAGGGGTAGTTGACAAAAAAGGTAAAATAAGCTAATATGTAGGAAACAACAAGTAAAAAATCTTCTTTCACAAAAAACAAAAAAATAAAATGAAAAAATTCATTCTAGGTATGCTTTTGTTACTGATTACAGTAACAACCACACAAGCAAATACATCACCGTACAATGACAATCTCCATGGTGGTTTTCAACCGGCCTTACGGGGCTGGTACAACAATCGGTTTGAAGATTTTAAAATAGATCTTGCAACCGCTATAAACAAAAACCAGACCGGGAAATTATTTCTGGACCCCAACTTCGTTGTCCGCTTAGTGGAAAACGCCCAAATTGAAACTGGTGATAATACGGTTACGATTCAGGATATTTTGGATGAAGGAGTGGCCGCTGCTGCACCTACCGGGTTCAGGCAAACTACTACAGCATCACACGAAATGTCTGTCTGGTCAAAAGACGGCACTCAAATTGAAATGTGGGGAGCACGTAATTCTTATCAGGGTGAAAAGTTCCTCTGGTTTAGAGGAAAGTGCCTTATGTCCTTATACTGCGCGAACTTAGTTCGCGAGATAGAAACAGGAGTAGCACCAGTGTCTCCAGAAGTTATTCCTGAATCTAGGGATGCCTACATAGTGCAAACTAAAAAACAAGTTACACCAGGAACAACTGTTATTGTGAACGCGTACGGCGGCAATGTATCCAATTCCGGAAATAGCACCGTTACTGCACCAGTAGGTGGCGAACTTGGTGGATCAAATGTGGTCTACCGAGAACCACAAGGCGGAAATGGAAATCGCGGCAATAATGGTTATACTCAAAACATTCGCTATAGCGAACCAGGTATCGGTACGAGAAATATCGGAACCGGGATCGGTGTAGGTCTCATGGGTGTAGCGGCTGTGATAAGCTCTGTTTATCAGCCAGTACAAAGGTACCAGATTGCTAGTTACAACCAGAATGTGAATAGTAATTATAACTATAATCACAATACTGGAAATAACAATGGCGGCAATCACGGTGGTGGTAATAACAATTACAACAACATTCCGTGGAGTGGGGGAACTGATTTACGGTCACAAGGGCCACTTCCTGCGAATTTGTACAACAATGGTACGGGTATCCGTAACAATGTCCGGTACAGCAATAATGCAGGAAGTAGGGCTAATAACCGGACACAGAATTGGACTCCGGCACGCGACAATGTGTTTGTGGCCGGTATGTACAACAATTAGGTAGTATTTACAACACTACCTACAACCAAAGGCAATCTCAATGAGATTGCCTTTTTTACTTGACATATTTCTATAATCTGCTATAATGATAAAGTCGCATTATAAGAGAATAACGACATTAAATTATGAAAAAAATTATTACAAGTCTTCTCATGCTCATCCTCGGCGTCTTTATGGCTGCCCCGGTTGTGCATGCAGCAGACAAATTCAATACAGATCCAGCCGACCTCCCAACAGTGATGGTAACAAACATCACTCAAGATGGCGGCTGTACGTCAGCACCTGGTGCAAACTGTTGGAAAACTTCAGTAACTGCAAATCCGGGAGATATTATTGGAGTGCAGGTTTACTTCCATAACTCTACCGTATATCTTGCAGAAGATACACAGGTTGGTATGGCTCCACGAACAAGTAGTGCAGATACCTCCCATACGTTTACTGGTGCAGTAGCTTCAACATCGATTGATCGTTCAAGTGGTTCAGCTTCAGTACGTATTAGCTCCTCACAATCAATTAGTTTCATTCCTGGAACCGTACGAGCATACATCCGTGGGGATAGTGTTGGATACACTGTTTCAAATGAATCTGCATTGTTTGGATCAGGGGTATCAATCGGAGATGTGTCTCCAGGTTGGGATAATCAGGGAACTATTACTGCACAATTTCGTGTAAGTAATAATGACAACAACAACGATGACAATAATAACGGTGATTCGTGTTCAATCGACGAGTTTAGTGCAAGTCCTTCGACTATCGACCAAGGCCGAAACAGTACCCTTAGTTGGGATACTACTGGCGATGTTGACTATGTAACCATCAGTGGTTTTTCTGGTCAGCGTTCACGAAGTGGGTCAGTTTCTGTAAGTCCTTACAACACCACTACCTACACACTTCGTGTGTACTGTGGAAATGGATCTACTCGAACTGAAAATGAAACCGTTTCTGTTCGTTCTGTTGATAATTCAACTGCTCCACAAGCATTGACAACTATCGCAAACGTACTCAATGGTACACAAGCACGACTCAACGGTATTGCAATCCCTCGTACTACAACTCGTACTACCACATCGTGGTTTGAATGGGGAGTAGGAGGAAATTATCCAAATCGTACGAGTGCACAGACTGTACCACTTGGAGTAAATTCATTTCCCTACAGTGACCTCCTTTCAGGACTCACACCGGGGGTGACCTATACCTACCGTGCTGTTGCGCAGAACCAATACGGTACTGCCTACGGTGCTCCAGTATCATTTAGAACTACAACTCCATCAATCACACCGCAGCCTACTGTTCGTTCTACAACGACTGTTCGCAACGTCGTGGTAGCCCAGAGCGCAGCCTCACTTCTCGAACTTCGAGTTGAAAGTAACTATGATCGTATGTGCGTCAATGGTCTCATCGACTACACCGTCACATACAAGAACATCTCAAATCAGACGCTTCAAAATGCAGTACTGCAATTTACTAATCCTACGGAAATCACCTACCTCAATGCTTCACGCGGAGAATACAATGTGGTTGATCGTACGATGACGATTGCACTCGGCACGGTTGCAGCAGGAGAGCAGGGGATCGTAACCGTGCACGCACGGGTAAACGACACTGCAATTCGCGGTAACCTTGCAGTTGCAACTGCAAGTGTAGTTTACACAAACTCTAAGACCAATGCCCAAGAAGATGCAACGGCATACTCATTGATCACTGTATCAAATGACTGCCCCGCACTTGGTGCAAGCGTGTTCGGATTTGGATCATTCCTTCCAAACACCCTGCTCGGCTGGTTGCTCTTGATTCTCGTTATTCTCGCACTTATCGTATTGGCTCGACAATTCCAAAAGAAACAGTCAGCATAATGCTTCTCCTAAACCTCCCCACCAGTTCGGTGGGGAGGTTTTGTGTTAGAATCCGGATATGAAACTCGACTATACAGAAAGTGAGGTAGATATGGTTGCGAGGAAGCTGCTCGAGCTACTTGAGGCTGGTCCTACTGCTACTATGGTGGGTCTCTCGGGAGATCTAGGTGCCGGTAAGACGACACTTGTGCAGGCGATTGCCAAGTCTCTAGGTGTAACAGAGGTCGTGACCAGTCCGACCTTTGTCATCGCCAAATACTACGATACAAAAAATTCAACATTTACTAAACTCATCCACATCGACGCATATCGTATCGAAGATCCTACTGAGCTTACAACTCTCGGATGGGAAGAAATGAAAGCACAGCCACGCACACTTATCAGTATCGAATGGCCGGAGCGTATCGACCCAATACTTTCCAAAGATATGCATCGATTTCAGATCGATCATCAGGGAGAGATACGCCGCATACACACCATATGAAAAAAAACACGACCCACACAACTCTTGTAATCCTTGACGCACATGCAATCATCCATCGTGCGTACCATGCGCTCCCGAGTTTCTCAAATAGCCAAGGAGAGCCAACAGGTGCGCTCTACGGCATCATCTCCATGCTCATTCGTATCGTTGAAGATTTGAAACCCGACGCAATCGTTGCGGCATATGACCTGCCGAAGCCGACGTTTCGTCATCTTGCATACGACGACTACAAGAAAGGAAGACTTAAGGCAGATGATGATCTTGTAACACAGATCAAAAGTTCACGCGCACTCTTTGAGGCGTTTGGGATCGAGTGTTTGGATGCAGAGGGGTTTGAGGCAGACGATGTGATCGGTACCCTCGTAGAGAAATTCAAAAAAGACAAAAACGTAGCTATCATCATCGCTTCGGGAGATATGGATACGCTCCAGCTCGTAGACGGCAAAAAGGTACAAGTGTTCACCCTTAAGAAGGGTGTGAGCGACACTATACTCTATGACGAGGAGGGAGTTGTTGCGCGCTTTGGATTTAAACCACTTCAGCTCGTGGACTACAAAGGGCTTCGCGGTGATCCGTCAGACAATATCATTGGTGTTCCTGGGATTGGTGAGAAAACCGCGACGAATATCGTCACAACCTTTGGTTGTATCGAGAACCTCTATGATGCACTTGAGAGTGATGCGCCGACGCTCAAGGACGCCGGACTTACACCAAGAATCATTGGCGTTTTGAAGGAGCACAAAGATGAGGCGTTTTTCTCCAAGACTCTTGCGACCATCAGACGCGATGCGCCAGTCACCTTTACTATCCCTGAGACGCCATATCGAAAACTGGTCAAACAGGAGAAGGTGATGGAAAAGGTAGCACTCTATGAGTTTAGAAGTTTAGTACCACGACTGCGCAAACTCTTCTCGTTTGAGGAAGAAGGGCCGACTGAAGAGATAGACCCGGTGCTTTTGCGAGAGGCATCGATTGCGCTGTGGGTATTGTATTCGGAGAACACCAATCCATTATACGAAGCAATTCTCGAGCGCACGCGCAAAAAGACTCTGAGAGAAGCATACGAAACAATCATTGCGGAATTGAAAAAGAAACACTCATTTGATCTTTTTGAGAAAGTGGAACGACCACTGATCCCGATTATCGCCCAGATGCAACACTGGGGGATCATGATCGATCGTCCGTATTTTGAAACGCTCCGCAGTACCATGAAAGAAAAGCTTGCTCGTATTGAAAAAGAAGTGATCAAGCTCACTGGAGAAACAATCAATCTCAATTCTCCCAAGCAGCTCTCCCATCTATTGTTTAAAACACTCGGATTGAAACCAAAAGGTAAACAAAAAGCAAGTGGTGCGTACACCACCAATGCTGAAACACTTGAGTCTCTTGTCGATGAGCATCCGGTGATCCCACAGATTCTCGAGCATCGAGAAGTGCAGAAGCTCCTCAGTACCTATGTGGAAGCACTACTTGTATGTGCGGACGAGCGCGATATAGTGCACTCGACCTTTTTGCAACATGGTGCTGCCACTGGTCGGTTTTCTTCGACTAATCCCAACTTGCAAAATATCCCCATCAAAGGCGAGGGGGGAGCTGAAGTGCGCCATGGATTTATGGCGCGGCCAGGGCATGTGTTTGTCGGGTGTGATTATTCACAGATAGAGCTCCGCGTACTTGCTATGCTCTCAGGGGACGCACGACTGATTGAAACCTTTCAAAAGGGAGAGGATATCCATGCGAGAGTTGCAGCAGGAATGTTTGGGGTGGCAACTGATGCGGTCACCAACGACATGCGCCGCAAGGCAAAGGTAATCAACTTCGGTATTCTGTACGGTATGGGAGTAAGTGCACTTCAAAAAAACCTCAAATCTACTAAAACTGAAGCAATGGAATACTACGCAAAATATTTCGAAACATTTCCAACCATTGCCACGTATATTGAAGGGACGAAACAGTTTGCGAAGGAACATGGATACACCCAGACAATGTTTGGTCGTCGTCGGTACTTCCCGGGCATAACGAGTGCTGCACCGTTTCTTCGTGCCTTTGCAGAACGTATGGCAGTTAACGCTCCGATTCAGGGAACCAATGCCGACATCGTGAAGATTGCCATTGCTCTCATTGATACAGATCTTCGAGCTGCAGGTATCCATGAAAAGGTTCATCTCATGCTCCAAATTCACGATGAGCTCGTCTATGAGGTCGAGGCATCCCACAAGGACCAGGCAACTGACATTATCCAATCGGCAATGAACGCAGTGTTTGAGCGAAGTCCGGTAGTGGTTGCTCCTGCAACCGTACCACTTGCTGTTTCGACGGGGGGTGGCAACCGGCTTGATGAGCTCAAATAACCGTATACAATGTCACTATGCAGTCTAATCCTTCAGTTCACACCACCCTTGCGCACTCATATCTCGTACATTTTATCGCGAGTATTGTCGGGCTATTTGCTGACACACTCGTCGGGTTTGAAGTTGTGTTGCCGCACTCTCCCGTACTTGCGATCACATATTTTGTCCTTGGGGCTGGTTTGATATTTTGGGCACAGCGTACTTCACGGCATAGTGTACGGGACACGACGAAGCCGTATTTTTTGCGGGGCCCATATCGATATATGCGCAATCCCACACACTTAGGGTTAGTCGTACTCGTCGTAGGGTATACCGTGGTGAGTGGATCAATTATTTTCTGCACAATCACGCTTGTCGGGTACTTGGTCTCAAATATATTTTTTCGAAAGTATGAATCTCTCTTGAGGCAAACATACGATGGTGCATACGAAGACTATCAATCAAACGTTCCAAAAATTTTCTAATGATAGTCCTTGTGGTAGGCGACAATCAAATACTGCGTCGTACACATATGACACCATTTATCTCTTCTTCAGAAGAGGTGATTGTGATTGATGACACACAGGCAACACTTGCAGACCTCGAACAATACTTGTACCCGTCGCTATTTACTTTTGTAGCCCCTGTCATTCATATGAAATATGCATTGGGAACTGATACGTTGGAGACGTCATTACTGAAACGACTACTCGCAAGTCCAACCGTATTTATGTTTGAAGAGATTGAAGTACCGGTGTCCGTAGTAAATGCATTTAAAAAAGCAGGGGCCGTAGTGCATACACAAGAAAAAATAAAACGGATACAAACACAGCACGATATTTTTGCAGTGACTGATGCGATTACGGCAGCAGATAAAAAGAAGCGATGGTTTGCATATCGTGATGCACTCTCGCACCATGCGATTGAAGCAATTGTGGGCATCTTGTATTGGAAGGTACGTGATCTAAGTATGAAAGTTCCGAGCGAAAAGAAACGATATGTGAAACTCTATCGAGATCTGCTTTCTGCACACGCACGTGCGTGGGAGAGTGGTGCCCCACTCGAGCTCATGATTGAAAAGGTAGTACTCAGTCAATAACAGAGAAAGCCCATCTTTTTAAGAAGGGCTTTTTAATATATACGTACAAGTTGTTGTTTGTTTTTTGTTTGGAAAGAGCGTCGTGGGGGAGCAGGTACTATGCAAGGCATAGGGGGAATGTTCTCCTAGCACTGACGTTGTTAGGGGAAGATTCGAAGGAACCTCTCCTCGTAGTATAGACCAAGATGGAGTAATTACAACCTACGCGTGTGGATAACGCTTGGCAAGTGTGGTCAATAGAAGACCTACCCCGAGTACGGTAAGTGACATCACTGGAATGGTAATGTACCCAAATTCATATACGTATCGTACAGTACATGATATGCCATCTGTACCACAGACATCTATTCCTCCCGGAAATTGTTCGACAAACACATGAAAGAGTGCCACACAAAATCCAAGTCCTGAAAGGATCAAAATTTGTGTTTGCAAAATTTTACTCGTGCGAAGGTTTGCAATCCATGCCAAAATCGAAATAGGGAAAATAGCGATGCGTTGATACCAACACAGAATACAGGGTTCATACCCAAAGCCGTATTGATACACAAGACTCATAAGTGTCGCAGAAGAAAATATAATTGCAATGATCAGTCCTGCATGACGTGCAACGTGTTTGATAAAAGGTGCCTTCAGAATCCATCCGATGATTAGGATGGACATACCGAGTTGTAGAGCAATGATACCGAGTGCGGCAAATGTGTTAAACATATTACTGTGCAGTGTCTACAGTAAGTGCTGCCTGACAATTAGTCTTCGAAGAAAGTTCTTCGAACGAACGCTCGCCATTGAGACGAGTGCCATCTGCAAACTCCCATGTGGGATATCCATCAATTTTTGCATCAGTACACACTTGTAGTTGTCCTTTGCCATTAGGTTCTGAACATTCGACATACGGAAGCTTGTTTGCACTTTTGCCAAACAGTGCTTTTTGCGCTTGGCAGTGCGGACACCAAAATGCACCGTAGAATTTCGCCCCACTATCTGCAATACATTGTGCGAGAGTGTCGTACTTGCCCGGCTTGCGAGCCTGCATTATGAGAAGTGCTACTAATAGAGCTCCTACTAGGAGAGAACCGATGATCCAAGAAATTTTTGTTTTTTTCATACTTAGAACGGTATCGCGTCAGAAGGATTTTTGCAAGTCTTGTCGATGCAAACATCGCGCATCCTGCAATTGATGGCTTTTCTTTGATCACAACCTTTCAAGAGGCAGGTCTTGTAGTAGAAGTGTTGTATGCATGCAGTATTGTGTTGCACGAAGCAGTCAGACAATCAGCGTTTGTGACTGGGTTTGCACCACTTTATATCAATTGGAAATGGGTGGTGGGCACGGCACTCTTTGGGATTGGGATCGGAATTTTTGCCGGAATGAACGGTGCGTTTCTTGTAGGTTGCTACCAACTTGCAGCGGAGATTGCAATTCTATTTTCGTATAGTTTTGTGATTGCAGAATTTTCCTCTGCAAATAGTGGACACCGAGTGCCGCATGCGCGCAGTTTATTTATTGCAGGCGTGCTTCTTGGGATAGCTATTATTTTTGTAACTGCAATCGAAGGATTGCTGTAGTGCCCCCAGAGGGATTCGAACCCGCGACCGTCTCCTTAAGAGGGAGCTGCTCTACCAACTGAGCTATAGGGGCATATGTATAAAAGGTAGTAGTACCATTTACTTTTTGTAGCAAAAACTATACCATGCGCCATGCATGAAATCAAATACACCTATCCTCATCGTCCACGATATCAGGAGCGCGCAAAACGTCGGTTCGCTCTTTCGTACAGCAGATGCAGTCGGTATCAGACAGATATATCTCTCGAGTATCTGCCCACTCCCTATCGATCGGTTTGGGAGACCAATGAGTGCAATCAATAAAACCGCACTCGGTGCGCAAAACTCCGTTCCATGGGAATCCTATACAGACATTGAAGCGCTCATTACTATGTTGAAACAACAGGACATACAGATTGTTGCAATTGAGCAATCTGATAGATCGGTGGACTACAAAACATTTGAGGCTCGAGGTCCTCTTGCATGTATTATAGGCAATGAAGTTGATGGGTTACCAGAATCAGTACTGAATCTCTGTACTGCAACTGTAGAGATACCTATGAAGGGGATTAAGGAGTCGCTCAATGTTGCCGTGGCTGCAGGTGTCGCATTGTTTCGGATACTAGGGGTTTAAGGCCGAGTTCTATCTTTTAATTCTTGAAGGGTGTAGATCTGGCCGCCTTCGATTGGTGCGGGTTGTTCGAGAAAGGGGTGTGTGCGATTGGTTTGGATACGACTTGGTCCACCCGTGACAAACCACCCCAACCACAACAACCCGAGAAGTATAAAAAACCATGTAAGTTCCGGATCCATATTCAGAGTATACAAGAGTATGGA
>Ga0163153_10007876_pt1 | contig 11300 bp, 7 predicted proteins | sample OliLakLV19MP6IB1_FD_148629 | JGI IMG/M metagenome (GOLD analysis project Ga0163153, IMG submission 148629) | Freshwater microbial mat bacterial communities from Lake Vanda, McMurdo Dry Valleys, Antarctica - Oligotrophic Lake LV.19.MP6.IB-1 | ecosystem: Environmental > Aquatic > Freshwater > Lake... | reverse complement strand
GTAGGTCTTGCCCTGTTCCTCGGGCGGGTACCCGAACATGCCGTCGCGGAACGTCTCCGGCGTGAGGTTCGGCCCCGCGAGGTGGATACCGAGCAACAACCGGTTCGGGCCGGGGTAGATGACCGCGTGCGAGTTCACCGGCGGCTCCTGGCCGTAGTACCACTCGTAGCTCTGCCACGAGTCGCCGAGCTGGTTGTCCTGGCGGGCCAGCGTGAGGCCGAGGCCGAACGCGTGCGACCACTGCTGCTGGTCGAACGTGCGGCCGAAGATCGTCGTGTCGGCGAGCACCGACGGACCGATGATCCACTCGGGGAAGTAGTTCTGCTTCGTCGCCTCTTCGGTGATGTTCTTCGGCACGAGCGGGTCGGTGCTCATGATGATGGTCGTCACGCCCGCTTCCTTCATCTGCGCGATGACGTTGGTCGCGATTTCGGGACCCTTCGCCGCGTCGAAGATGTAGGTCGAACGTTTCGCGATCTCGCCGCCGTACTCGTCGGCGAACGTCTCCTCGAAGCGGTCGTTGCGCTCCTTGAACTCGTCGACCTTGCGTTCGGCCTGCACCCACCCGAAGACGCGGGTCTCGGTCTGGAGTGCGGTGTCGCCCGCGTACTCGGCGGGCTGGCCGACGAGCTGTTTGCCCATGAGTTCGAGCAGGTGGACGTCGGCCTGGTCTGGGTTCGGGCCCGTCGGCCAGAGGTACGGCGAGACGCGCTCGACGTCGGGGGCCGGCGCGGCGATCGAGCACGCACCCACGCACAGGATCTCGGCCTCGACGAGCGTTTCCCAGTAGACGTCGGTCTGGCCCGGCCCGCCGATGGCGGCGAACGGCTTCAGGTCGATGACCTTCTGTGCGTCGGCGGCGGCCGCCGTCGCGTCGGCCGCGAGGCCAGTCGCCTCGACCACCACGACGTTCAGTTCGCGTCCGTAGGTTTCGCCGATGTCTGCAAACATCGCGAGGTAGTCCTGAGCCGTCTGGTTCACCGCGTCCGGGTCGGTGTCGGCGCCCGCGTCCTCGACGAGGAGCTGCTGCAGCGGGTCGGGTTGGGCCTTGTACAGCGCGATGGTGATCTCGTCCTCGGTGACGCCCTGCGTCGTCGCGCCGCCGTTGCCGGCCGCTTCGTCGTAGGGCGCGACACACGGGTAGGCGTTGTTCACCGGCATCATCAGGCGGCCCGTGTCGGTGTCGCACGTGTCGCCCCACTCGACGGTATCCAGGATGCCCGCGGCCTCGGCCGCCTGGTACGTCAGCGCGATGTCGGGGTTGATCTCGGTCCCGTCGCCGCCGCCGCTGCTGCTCGCTTCGGTCGTGTCGCTGGTACCGGTGCCCTCGACGTCGTCGTCATCGTCGCCGCCACCGGTCGCGATGACCACGCCGACGATGATCATGATCACGAGAATGAGCGCGATCGGCCCGTAGCGTCGGAGCGTCTTGCCGCTTCCGCCCCCGTCTCCGGTTTCACTCGCCATCTGTATTCCCCCCAGGGTGTAGTGCCCTTACTCGCCGCGGGGTCCGCTGCGAGCAACAACTGCTTCCGACTCTCCCATATATGCCGCGACGACCCGCGGGTCGCGCACGACATCGATGGGAACACCAATGGTGACGATCTCGCCCAAGTCCAGTGCGATCATCCGGTCGGAAATCGACGTGAGCAAGGGTACGTCGTGTTCGATCACGAGCAGGCTCGCCCCCGTGAGCGTTCGGATCTGGTCGAGCAACGGGCCGAGCGCTTCGGCCTCCTTCTGCGCAATACCCGACGACGGCTCGTCGAGGAGCAACACGCTCGGCCTGTGCGCGAGCACGCACGCAAGGTCGACAACGCGGCGCGAGCCGGTCGACAGCTCGTGGATGTACTTGTCGCGGAATGCGCCGAGCCCGAGAAGCTCGATGAGCTCCTCGACCCGCACCTTGACCTTGTCCTCGGAGTCGACGACCCACGGGAGGTAGAGCGCGGCTGCGATCGGGTCCTTCACTTCGACGGAGCGTTCGCACGCGACGGCGATCGTTTCCTTGACCGACAGCGCCGGGAACAGGCGACCGTCCTGGAACGAACGACCGAGGCCGCGCCGGGCGCGCGCGTCGGGGCCGAGGTTCGTGATGGCGTGACCGTTGAGGGTCACGATGCCGCGGTCGGCGGGCAGGTACCCCGAGATGACGTCGAACAGGGTGGTCTTGCCCGCGCCGTTCGGTCCGAGGAACCCGATGATCTCGCCGGGCTGCACGTCGAACGACACGTCGATGAGCGCGCTGATGCCACCGAATCGCTTCGCGACGCCTTCGACGACCAGCCGCGGCATGTTGTCGTGGTCCCTGCCGTGCCCGTTGCCCGACGGCTTGTCGCCGACCGCCGACTCCTTGACCCGCGTCGCGATGCCGCCGTGGGCCGACGCCGCGCCTTCGAGGAACACCGACCGCAGCACGTCGGGCCGGTTCAGCAGTTCGCTCGTGGGACCGTTGAACCGGATCTCGCCCTTCTCCATGAAGTACGCGGTCTCCGCAACGGTGAGGGCGACGTTGACCGACTGTTCGACGAGGATGATCGTCGTTCCCTGTTCCTTGAGCGCCTTCACGGCCTCGAGGAGTTCGGCGACGATGCTGGGCGCGAGGCCAAGCGACAGTTCGTCGATCATCAACAGGCGCGGCTTCGTGAGCAACGCCATACCGAGGGTCAGCATCTGCTGCTGCCCGCCGCTGAGGTTGGCCGCCGGTTCCGACATCCGGTTGCGCAACACGGGGAACCGCTCGAGCACCGACTCGACTGCGTCGTTGCGGACGCGCTTGTCCTTGTTGAGCCAGCCCCCGAGCCGTAGGTTCTCCGCGACCGTCAACGACGGGAACACGCCCTTGCCGCCGGGCACGACGATGATGCCGCGCGCGGTGATCTCGTACGGCGGCGCGTAGGTGGCGTCGCGGCCGTCGAAGACGATGGCACCACCATCGGCCGGTACGAGACCGGCGATCGCGTTCAACAAGGTCGACTTGCCCGCGCCGTTCGTGCCGAGCAACGCGACGATCTCACCCTCGTCGACTTCGAGGTTGACGCCGAACAGCACCTGGACGTTGTCGTAGCTGACGTCGAGGTTGCGCACGAGGAGGAGCTTCACGAGGCCCTGCGACCGTTGGTACTTCACCTCGGCCTGGGCCGCGGTGGAGGTCCACACGCGGTTGATGTCGGCGCGGACGAACATCGACGCCGACGACAGGATCGCGGCACCGATCAGGAAGATCGGCACCATCAGTAACAGGCCGCCGCGGATGCCGTACTCGTCGGCGACGGCGCCTACGACGATGAGCGCGAGCAGGCCCGGCAGGATGAACAACGACGCCATGGAGAAGCCCAGGGCGCGCACCTTGGGTGGGATCGAGAGGGAGAGCGCGGCGAAGATGCCGGGCGCGAGCAGCGCCGCCATGCCCGAGATCAAGATGTTCGCGAAGACGGCGACCCACACGGTCGGGGCGAGGGCGTACATGACCCACGCGCCCGCGATGCCGATCGCGACGAGTGAAAGCCAGCGCAGCCCCGCGCCCGGATCCTTCAGCATCAGCCTCGACGCCAGCGGGATACCGATGATGATGCCGACGATCTGGGCCGGTTCGGCGATACCGGCGACGAAGCCGCGCTCGGCCTCGGACAGGCCGAAGACCTCTTCGTAGAACAGCGAGGTGAGTGTCGCGAGGCCGATGACCGACGCGGCGAGGAACGGCAGCGAGTACCAGATCCGGCGCAGGGTGCGGACCTGCCACAGGATGCGGACCGACTCGGCCCACGAAGGTGGTGTTTCGTCGGTGTGGATGGCGTCTTCGCTTGCCCCCGCGGCTTTGCGTTCCCAGTGCCCGCGGCCCGGCTCCTTCAACTTCAGCCCCATGATCACGAAGATCACGGTCGGGAAGAAGAACACGATGAACGGTGCCCGCCAACCCCAGATCTCGGCGATCACGCCACCGAGGAGCGGGCCGATGCACGCGCCGACCGCGTTGGCCATGCGGTGGAAGCCGAACACCTCGGTACGAACGTGGGTGGGGTAGTAGTCGGAGAGCAGCGAGTTGTGCGTCGGGGTCACGACCGCGCGTCCGATGCTTGCACCCGAACGGGCGATGATCATCGCGAACAGCGTGACGGCGAGACCCGTGGCCAATCCGAAGACGGCCCAGACCGCCGCGCCGCCGATGGCGAACGGCACCCGTTTCATGCGATCGGAGTAGTACGCGAGCGGCACCTCGACGAGGAGCCCGCCGATCAGGGTGATCGCGACGAGGGCAAGGAACCCGCCGTTGCTGAGGCCGAAGTAGTCGCGAATGTTCGGCGCGACGACGCCGAAGACCGTGCGGTCGAGTTCGTCGACGGCATTGAGCGCGAAGAGGATGAGCAGCGGGTACGCCGCTTCGCCGGCGGTGACTTCTTCGAAGTAGCGCTTCGGGCGGCGCGGCTTGTGCACGGTGATGCGGCCCTTCTGGAACCACACCGTGCGGGGAGGATGCGTCGTGACGGTCACGTTCCGAGCTCCACAGATTCCTCGATCTCAGGCCGCTCGAGCGCGTCGGCGACCACGGCGGCCATCTCGGGACTGGCATCGAGCTCGTCGACACGCCGGTCGGCGAGCAAGCTCGGCACGAGCAGGTTCTTCTTGCGCGCCAACCATCGCAGCGCGGCGTCGCGGCCCTCGGTCACCGCCGCGCCGAGACCGGCGGGCGTGATCAGCAACACGATCAGGAGTCCGAACCCGGTCGCGAGGAACCGGAGTTGAGGCAGCGGCATGTAGTACTGGATCGTGAAGACGTAGAGCGCGCCCAGGATGACGCCGGGAATCGATGCGAGCCCGCCGATCACGACCACCGTGAACACGCGCAGGCTCGACGCGGCATCAAAGGGGTTGTTGAGGGCGTTGTCGCTCAGCGTCCGGGCGTGCTGGACATAGATCACTCCTGCCATTGCGGCCAAGAACCCTGAGAACGCGAACGCGACCAGCGTGGTACGGATCGTGTTGATGCCGTACGCCTCGGTCGCGCGCGGGTTGTCGCGCAGGCCGATCAGGACACGGCCCGTCCGGCTCCGGCGCAGGCCGTACGCCATCGCGATCGAAATCGCGAGGATGCCGAGCATCACCCAGTAGTAACGCGACTCGGTGTTGATCTCGATCGAGCCGAACAGCGTCGGGTGTTCGAGCCGGTCGGTCGGAACCCACGAGAAGTACGTGGGGTTGAGGACCCAGAAGATGACCGCGGCCGAGAACGTGAGCGTGATGACTGCCAACGTGAGGCCGCCCGCGCGCGCGGCAGGAATGCCGATGATGACCGACGTGACGGCGCCGGCGATCCCGCCGACGAGGATGGCGATGCCGAGGTCGAGGCCTTGGCTCTGGGTCACCCACGCGCCGACGGCGCCGCCGATCGCGGCGAACGCCATCTGCCCGAGGCTGACGTGCCCGGCCCAGCCCGTCAGCACGACGAGAGACACGCCGATGATCGCGATGACGCCGGTGTTCACCGCGATCGAAAGGTCGTGGTTCGACAGCACCGCGGGCAGTCCCAACACGGCTACCGCGCAGAGGCCGAGGACGACCCACACCGCCACGCGTACCTCGGTGAGCTTGCGCATCTCGGTGGGGATCGGGCGCATTTCCTTGGCGAACTGCCAGCTCGTGACCGCTTGGTCCTCGATCCGGCTACCCCGGCTCCGCCGCTGCGTGAGGAGCGCGATGACGACGACGAAGAAGATCCACATGTACTTCTGCGACTCGACGCCGGTGCTGAGGTACACCGACTGGCCGAGCACGCCCAGGCCGATAGCGGCGGCCGTGATCGTGCCGAAGCGCTCCATGCGGCCGATGACGGCTGCCGCCAACGCGACGACGAGTGTGGGCACGCCGAGCGCGGCGCCGAAGGTGAACCCACCGACGCCCGCCGAGAGGAACACGGCGACGAACGCGAACACCGTTGCGATCACCCACACAACCGTCTGCACGCGTGGCACCGGGACACCCAGGGTCGCCGCTCGGTCGGATCGCTCGGCCGACGCGCGGATCGCGATGCCGTACGGGCTGTAGCGCAGGAAGAGCGCGAGCCCGATGAGCAACGCCGGGACGACGAGGAAGACGATGAAGTCGCTCTCGTCGAAGATCAGGCCGCCGATCTCGCGCGAGTACTCGAATGGTGGTTCGAGCGAGGGCAGGCCGGCCATGTTCTTGAAGCCGAACCACGGGAGCATGTAGATCGCGAGCGCGGTGAGCAGCTGACCGACGCCGATCGTCGCCACCGTCAGGATGAGCCGGGGCGCCTTCTTGAACCGGTTGATGATGGTCCGCTCGACGATGAAACCGAGCAAGATCGCGATGCCAAGCCCGATGGCCACGGCGATGGCGTAGGGGAGTCCCGTGAAGACGTCGGGGATGTCGCCCTTCTGGTCGGCGGCCATGATCAGGATCGTGATCTGCGCGGGGACGACACCGAGGTCGCCTTGCGCGAAGTTGATGACGCGGTTGGCGCGGTAGATCAGCGCGATACCGACGGCGGTCAGTGCGCTGAGGCTGCCGAGCAGTGCGCCCTTCACCATGATGCCGAGCGACGGGTCCCACTTCAGGTACGAGAACCCGACCAGCAGGACGAGCACGATGAACGGCTCGAAACGCCGCCACGGCAACTCGGCGAGTCGCTTCACTGCCGCTCCAGGAAGACGACGACGACGTCGGTAGTGGCGCGGCGCGCCTGCGCGACGTCCATGCCACTGGCGCGCAGGTGGTCCCAGGTCGAGCCGGCCGTCATGGCGTCGAGCATCGTGAGACGGTGCTCATACGAAGTCGTGTCGGCCGGCCCGAGTTCGGTCGCGAACACGCGCGCGAGTTCGTCGCGGGTGGCGCGGCGCACGGCGCGCATCGTGCGGGCGAGCGTGGGGGAGAACGGCTCCTGGCGTTCGGCGGCGCGTCGTACCGGTCCGACCTTCTCGTAGATGCGGCCGCGCACGCGCATGAGGGTCGACACCCGGTCCGCGAGGGGGCCGGTGGACGGGACCTCGACCACCATGCCGAGGACGACGTGGAGTTGGCGCTCGGCCGCGGCCACGAAGAGGTCGTCCAAGTCGTCGAAGTGGACGTAGACCGAACGGAGGGAGACGCCGGCCTTTTCGGCGATCTCCCGGGCGGTCGGACGGGGGTTGCCGTCGCCCAGCAGCGCGAGCAGGGCGTCGACCACTGCGGTGCGGGTCCGCTGCGAGCGTGCGGTGCGCCCGTCGGTCACTGCAGCGGTCGGCATCCGGGAACCCTAGAAATTGTTCACACGGTGTGCAACTGAGCCACTACCTTCACCCCAGCCGTGAGGCCTCCTGCGGGAGGCGAGGGAGCCATGTAATGCCTCACCCTGACGTCGAACAGGAGCGCGCGCGCCTGCTGTTCGCGCAGGAGTGCCTGGCGGCGATGCGGGAACGGACCGAGTCCCGTATTGAGGCCGAGCACGTGCTCGCCGCGAACGAGGCCGACGCCGAAGCCGTGCGCTGGCAGTTGCAACGCCGCCTCGCCTCGCTCGACGAGGACGGCAGCGCTTTGTGTTTCGGCCGGATCGACGAGGAGCGGGGCGACCGCTGGTACATCGGCCGGCGCCACGTCGAGGACGGCAAGGGTGGCCCGGTTGTCGTCGACTGGAGGGCCGGGGTCGCCACGCCGTTCTACCGGGCGACCCTCGCCGACCCCCTCGGTCTTGCCTTGCGGCGCCGGTTCGTGTTCTCGGGCCGCGATCTCTCCGATGTTTTCGACGAGGACTTCGCCGACCCCGATTCGCGGGCCGGATCGGGCGGGGTGCCCGACCCTCTGCTCGCCGAACTCGGCCGGGCCCGCACCGGCCAGATGCGCGACATCGTCGCGACGATCCAGGGCGAGCAGGACGCGATCATCCGGGCCCCGCTCGAGAGTTGTCTTGTCGTGCAGGGCGGGCCCGGCACCGGCAAGACCGCCGTCGGGCTGCACCGGGCCGCGTTCCTGCTGTACGAGCACCGGACCCAGCTGCAGCGCGAGGGCGTGCTCGTCGTCGGGCCGAACCCCGTGTTCCTGCGCTACATCAGCCAGGTGCTCCCGTCGCTCGGCGAGACGACGGCGACGCAGACGACGGTCGAGCAGCTCCTGAGCCTGCGGTTCCGCGTCGTCGCGTTCGACACCGACGCCGCGGCCGCGGTCAAGGGCGACGCGCGGATGGCGGCAGTCGTGCATGCGGGGGCGGTCGAAGCGATCCGCATTCCGGCCGACGGACTCGCATTGCGGTGCCGCGCCCGCACGATCGCGTTCAGCGAGTCCGAGTTACGCGCCATGGTCGACGAGATCCGCGCGCGGTCGGTTCCGTTGGGCGGGCAGCGCACCCGCTTCCGCGAGGCGGTGTTGCGCGAGACGTACGCGCGGTACACGCGCGGCGACCTGCTCGGTATCGACGAGCGCGAACTCGGTGCCGAGGTGATGGCCGACGCCGCCAACCGCAAGGCGGTCGACGGGTGCTGGCGGCCGGTGAGTCCGCTCACGCTCGTGAAGTCACTGCTGACGCAGCCCGCCGCGCTGGCGCGGGTCGCGGCCGACATCCTCACCGCCGACGAGCAGGCCGCGATCATCCGCAAGCGCGCCGTCGCCGACCACTGGACCGCGCACGACCTCCCGCTGCTCGACGAAGCCGAGGCGCTGGTGAAGGGCGCGCCCCGCGCGTTCGGCCACGTGGTGGTCGACGAGGCGCAGGACCTGTCGCCGATGCAGTTGCGGATGCTCGCCCGGCGCGCCCGCCGGCACTCGATGACGGTGCTCGGCGACCTCGCGCAAGCCACCGGCCCCGCGTCGCCGGGCACGTGGGAAGAGACGCTCGAACACCTCGGCAATCCGCCCGGCGCGCAACCGGCCGAGCTGACGATCGGCTACCGGCTGCCGGGCGCGATTCTCGACCTCGCCAACCGGCTCCTCCCGTACGCGGCGCCGAACGTAGCGCCCGCGCAGTCGGTACGCGCGTTTGGCGACCCGCCGGATCTGCATCGCCTCGAACCGGATGAACTGGTGAGCACCGTCACGCAGCACGCGCTCACGCTCGCCGACGCGTTCGCGACGGTCGCGGTGATCTGTGCCGACGCGCGCGTCGAGGATTTCAATGCCGCGATCACCGCGGCCGGCGGTGCCCTCGCCGAACCGGGCGAGGTGTCGCCCGACCGCCCGCTGGTCGTCGTGGCGGCCGCGCTGGCCAAGGGCTTGGAGTTCGACGCCGTCATCGTCGTGGAACCGGCCGAGATCGCCGCGCCGCAACCGCACGGCATCCGCCTCCTGTTCGTCGCACTGACAAGAGCCGTCCAACACCTCGCCGTCGCCCACGCCCAGCCGTTACCCGAACAACTCACCGTGCGTCGTTAGCGGTACCTCCAGTGGCCTCTAACGACGCACCGGTGGTTAGGGGACGATGCGGTAGACGAGCGTGCCGGTGGCCACCAACGTGCCGTTCGGGTCGTGGACTTGGATCTCGGAGAAGTTCGTGTCGCGGCCGCGTTTGACGCAGCGGGCGTCTGCGATGAGATCGCCCTGGGCGCGGCCCGTGTAGTTGACCGTCATCGAGACGGTCGACGCCTTGATGCCGCGGTCGAAGTCGTGGCCCGCCCACACTGCGGCCGCGCCGGTCGTATCCATGAGCGCCGCGATGACGCCGCCGTGGTACTCCTTGCCGTCGTTGGTCAGATGGTCGGCGAACGGCACGCGCAGCGTCACCCCCTCGGGCCCCCATTCGTCCACCACGGTGCCGAGGGTCTTGATGAAGCGCGTGCCCACCATCAGCTTGCGCATCCGGGCCCGCCACTCCTGTTGTTCCTCGTCGGTGAGCGCCATAGGCGCATGAGCGTACGCTTGCCTCCCGATGGCTCGCCTCCACATCTCCAACAAGAGCGGCCGGGTGCGCGTCAACGCCGCGTCGGGCGCTGATCTCACCGTTGACGGTGCCGAGTTGCGCGTCGATGCCGACGGCACCGCCCACGTGAAGGGCAAGAGCAAGACCATCGACATCCGTTGCTCACCCGGCACCGACCTCGTCATCGGCACCGCGAGCGGTTCGGTCGAAGTCATCGGTCAGGTCGGCGCGGTCAAGGTGTCATGCGCGAGCGGTTCGATCGAGATCGAGCACGCCGACGAGGTCGACGCGCGCACCGCGTCGGGCAGTGTCAAGGTCGGCATGTGCGAGGGCGAGTGTCGCGTCGTGTGCGCGAGTGGCAGCGTGCGCGTCGGCGGCGCGGGCCGCGCCGCGATCTCCGCGGTCTCCGGTTCGATCAGTGCCGACGACGTCGGGTCGGGCGAACTCAAGTCGGTCTCGGGAACGATCGAGGTCGGCGCGAACGGCGAAGGTCGCATCGGCGTCAAGACGGTGTCGGGCACGGTGCGCATCACCGTGCCGCGCTCGACCGCGCCGACACTCAACTTGAAATCGATGAGCGGCCGCATTCGCCGTGACGTCACCGAAGGCGGCGACTACGAGATCAGCGTCGGTACGGTGAGCGGCACCATCGAGGTCACGTGTCGGTGACGGCAACCACGACCAGTGGGGCAATCGTGTTTACCGACATCGTCGGTTTCACGGAACTGACCGACGCGCACGGCGACGATGTCGCGCTCGCTCTGCTCGAACGCCAGGAAGCACTGGTGCGCGATGCGCTCCCCGCTTCGGGGCGGGTCGTGAAGGAGTTGGGCGACGGGTTGCTGCTGTGGTTCGAGGATCCTCGTCACGGCTTGGAGACCTGCCTCGGGTTGCAGCGCAGCTTCGAGGCCGAACCCGACGAGCCGATGCCGTTGTGGGTGCGCATGGGGCTGCATTGGGGCTGCCCGCGCCGGCGCGGCGACGACATCATCGGGCGTGATGTCAACCTCGCGGCGCGCATCGTCGACCTGGCGGGTCCGGGCGAGGTGCTGTGTTCCGAAGCGGCGTGCCAGGCGATCGGCCCGATGCCCGGCGTCGAATTCGAGGCACTCGGGCCGGTGATCGTGCGCGGCTTCGCGGAGCCGGTCGCGTTGTTCCGCGCGTTCGAGCCGACGCGGCAGATCGAGCTTCAGCAACCGTGACAGCCCGGGCGGCAACGTCGACTCAGTGCGTGGGCCTGACCCTGGGTCAACGACGCGTACGCGGGCCCCGATGAGGAAGGAACGCATGAAGACCTCCTCGTCCGGACGGTCACCGCGACCGTACCCTTGTGGGCATGCGCGTGCTCTCGTTCTTGGTCGTTTCCGCGCTGCTCCTCGGGGCGTGCTCCGGCGACGACGACGCGTCTCGCGCGCCGACCACGACGACGACGGCTGCGCCGTCGACCACCCCACCCTCG
>Ga0163153_10007874_pt1 | contig 11301 bp, 9 predicted proteins | sample OliLakLV19MP6IB1_FD_148629 | JGI IMG/M metagenome (GOLD analysis project Ga0163153, IMG submission 148629) | Freshwater microbial mat bacterial communities from Lake Vanda, McMurdo Dry Valleys, Antarctica - Oligotrophic Lake LV.19.MP6.IB-1 | ecosystem: Environmental > Aquatic > Freshwater > Lake... | reverse complement strand
CGTCGAGCGCTGCCCACAGCGGAGCGTACACGGCGTCGGCAGCTGTCTCCGCCGCGCTGGCAGGGGCGCGCGCCGCGAGGCGTGCGAGGGTATCGTTCGAGGCCAGCGGATCGCCCGCGGCATCGAGCGCGGACTTCATCACGACGACCGCGTGCGTGGTGCCTGGGCGAAGCACGAAGCCCTGTCGCGCCGCGACCGCGAGCACGTGCTCTGCCGTGTAGGGGTCTGCGCTCAGCGTCTGCGCGATCGTCGGGTACAGCCTGGCGTAGTCCGGTGAGTCCTCGTCGATATCGATCAACAGCACGGGCGAGGCTGCGTCTGCGGCGATGATGTCGTCGGGCGAGCGCTCCGCGAGCGCGGCAGTGAAACGAAAGTACGCGACGGCGATGACCGAGAAGCCCTGGCTCTGCTGAGCGTTCTTGACGAGATCCGAGACCGTCAGCACGTTCGCGGGATTGGGCACGCCCTGCAGATCGGGCCTGCCTTGCGCATCGACCCTCAGGTCGCTTGGATAGGGTGCATCGTAGAACTTCGCAGGATCGTGCAGGTCCGCGGCGAGATCGAAGACGAACCGCGTGCCGGTGGCGGGCGGTGGCTCGCTGTCGTCGCCGCACGAAGCCAGCTGCAGAGCAAGCACGGCCAGCGCGAGCCGGGCGAAGACGAGCGCCAGCACTCGCGCCGCGGGCTTCATGCGGAGACCGGGGCGATCTTGGCCACGCTGTCCGGTAACCGCTCGCGCAGGGTCTCGAGGATGATGACAGCCGACTCTTCCACGGCGCGACCCGTGACGTCGACGACCGGCCAGCCGCGCTCGCGGAACAAGCTCTCGGCATAATCGAGCTCCTCGCGCACGTGCTCGCGCATGCCGTAGTTCGTTTCCCCGGGCATGCCCAGCTGGCGAAGCCTCGCCTGACGGATCTCGCACAGCTGATCGATGCCGATCGTGAGGCCCACGATCCGGTCTTGCGGCGCGTCGCGCAGCTCGAAGGGTATCGCCGCACCGAGCACGAGCGGCAGGTTGGCGACCTTCAGCCCTCGTTGTGCGAGCAAGAGAGACAGTGGTGTCTTCGACGTTCGCGACACGCCGACCAGCATGATGTCCGCCTTGCGAAAGTTACGTGGGTCCTTGCCGTCGTCGCTCTTCACGGCGAACTCTACCGACTCGATGCGCCGGAAGTACTCCTCGCTCAGCGGCAGCATCGCGCTGGGCATACCGATCGGCGCTCGATCCAGGAAGGTGCCGAGCTTGCCGATCAGCGACCCGATGACGTCGATCGCCTCGATCGTGAGCTCGCTCGTCATCTGGTGGATGAACTCACGCAGCTCGGGGGACACGACCGTGAACACGAGCAGCGCACGCTCGCGCGCCGCTCGCTCGAGGATGGGCCGCGCGACCTCCTTCGACCTGACGCGCGTGTGCAGGCGAATGTGAGCCCCGCTCTTGGGAAACTGCAGCAGCGCCGCGCGCACCACCTTCTCGGCGGTCTCGCCCGTCGAATCGCTCAAGACGTCGATGTACCTCGGTTCGTCCACAGTTGACACCCGAGGAGACTAGCCGAAGAAGCCCCGCAAGCGCTCCATGAACGAAGGTTCGGGTTGCGCGGGCTGGATCTTGTTGCCGAGAGCCAGGGCCAGCTGCTCGACGAGCTTGCGCTGCTCGTCGTCCATCTGCTTGGGAACCTCGATCGTGATCTCGACGAGCTGATCGCCGCGACCGCTCATCATACGCCGGGGAACGCCCTTGCCGCGAACGCGCAAGATGGTACCCGGCTGGGTGCCGGCGGGAATGCGCAGCTTGCCCTTGCCGTCGAGCGTGGGGATCTCCAGCTCTCCGCCGAGCGCAGCCTGCGGAAACGAGATCGGTAGCGAGCACACCAGATCGTCGCCCACGCGACGAAAGAACTCGTGCGGCGTCACGCGAATGATGAGCTCGAGATCGCCTGCCGGCCTCTCGGCACGCACGTAGTTACCGCCGCGCTCGACGAGCCGCGTGGCCCCGTTCTCGACACCCGCTGGGATCGTGATCTCGATCGTGCGCTGCTTCGCCAGCAGGCCGACGCCGCGACATGCCTTGCACGGGTTCGTCACGATGCGCCCGCTGCCACGACACGGGGCACAGGGCCGCTCCAGCGCGATCGGGATGACCCCCTGCTGCACGCGCACGCGCCCGCGTCCCTTGCACGGGACGCACGTCTCCGGCGTGCTACCCGGGGCCGAGCCGTTGCCGTTGCAATCCGTGCACGCCTCGACACGCTCGTACGTGAGCTCGGTGGTGCAGCCGAACGCGGCGTCCTCGAAGGAGATCTTCACCTCTTTCTGCAGCGGCGCCGCCTGGCCGACCTTGATGCCTAGAGCACCCAGCAGGTCACCGAAGATGCCGTCCATGTTGAGGTCGGTGAAGTCGAAAGGCATGCCGCCGAAGGGACCGCCACCGGAGCTGACCCGCGTCCCGTCGCCTATCCCGAAGCGATCGAACATCTCGCGCTTCTTGGGATCGCTCAGGATCTGGTAGGCCGCGTTGACCTCCTTGAAGCGCTGACCTGCCGACGGATCGTCGGGGTTCTTGTCCGGGTGATGCTTGGAAGCGAGCTTCCGGAACGCGGCCTTGATGTCGTCTTGCGTGGCCGACCGGTCGATCTCGAGCAGCGCGTACGGATCCTTCATCGCTCGCGGCTCGTCGTGGGAATGTCTCGCGAATGGATCGGAAGCGCCTCGCCACGCTCGAGCGCCGCGCGAGTACGCTTGCTCCGCAGCGCGTTCGAGTCAGGGGTTGGCCGCCAACCCCTCGCCGCGCAGCGCGGCTCACCCCGGCGGCGCGCTTCGCGCGAGCAGATGGCGGCTGCATCGTGGAGAGGGTGGACCGGCGACACTTCTGAGCGGACAAGTAGCATCCATCATCCGCGTCAGCGAGCCCCCCGCAGAAAGTCTCCCGAGCGCAGGCTGTCGAGAGCGAGCGGGGCCGAATCGTGGGCCATGCGGATCACGAGATCGGCCATCTTCTCGACGACCCAGGGGAAGTGCTGGGCACCGAGCGAGGAGACGTCGAAATCGGGCGCTGAGTTCATGAAATCGATCGCGTAGGGGATGCCATCGCGCACCCCGAACTCCACCGTGTTCATCTCGTAGCCGAGTGCTTCGCACAGCGTCCGAGCGTCGCGGATCACCCGCGCCTCGAGCGCGGGCTCGAGCGGCGCCATGGTCTCTCGCGCGCGCACGTAACGCTCGAAGTGGCCGAGCCTGGGATCCCACAGCGCGGGCAATACCTCGCATTTTCCGACGACGACGCAGCGTACGTACTGCGTCCACTCGATCGCCTCCTGGACGATCATCGTCGTGCGATGGCTCTTGTCGTAGGCCGCGAACAGCTGCGCCATGTCGTCCACCTTGTAGACATCGCGAAAGCCGCCGCCCCAGTGCGGCTTCATGAACATCGGAAAACCGAAGTCCCGTGCCAGGCCCTCCCAGTCGAGCGGGTACGCGAGGTTGGTCAGGGATTCGGAGCTCACGTCGTCGCCGTAACTCTTCGCCGGCAAGACGGCTGTCTTGGGGACGGCCACGCCCAGGCGCTGGGCGAGCGCGGTATTGAAGAACTTGTCGTCAGCGATGCGCCAGAACGGATTGTTCACGATGCGGGTACCGCCCAGCGCCGCCAGCTTCAGCATCGGCTGGTAGCACTGGATGTCGTGGCTGATCCGGTCCACCAGCACGTCGTACGCAGGCGGCGCGTCGATGCGCACGATGTCGAGCTTCGCGTACTCGCAGTCGACGCCTGCGTTGCGCCGGTGAACTTCCTCGATCAGAGCGTCGGGAAAGGAGCGCTCACGCCCGACCAGGATGCCCACTCGCCTCGTTCGTGCCATCGGTTCCTCTAGCGCCGGGAGGTTAGACCATCGCGAGGAGGGAGTGATATGGTGGCGCTCGTGCCCGAACGACGCGGTGCGGATCGAAGCGCGATTGAGCTCAACGTCGAGTACAAGCGCATCAACACCTTCTTCTCCGACTACACCCGGAACATCTCGAACGGCGGGACGTTCATCCGCACCGCGCGGCCGCTCGACATTGGCACGGAGTTCGTGTTCGCGCTGCGGATCCCGAACCTCGAGGAACCGCTGCGCCTGCGCGGCATCGTGAAGTGGATCATCAAGTCGGAAGACGCGACGACGCAGCAGCCTGCCGGGATGGGCATCCAGTTTCAGTACGCTGGCATCGAGGAGCGACGTGGCACCGAGGGCATCGTCGAGCGGCTGATGGCGAAGGAGCTCGGCGAGTCGCTCAGCGCACGCCTGCTCAAGAAGAAGGGCTGAGACCACGAGACAGAAACTTCCTGTCTTCCTGTTTCCCTCTTGGTCTTGTGGCCTGTGGCCTGGCCGAATGTACACTCCAGCACAGATGCTCGCCTCACGGACGGTCGCCGGCCTCTTGCTCGCCTGCGCGCTTGCTGGTCCTGCCTGTGCGCCGACGACTCCTGCGCGCGACCCCTCCGCGAACTCCACCGTCATTCCGCAGGAAGTGCCGGACGCCGAGTTCGCCAGGTCGCTGGTCGGTGTGCTGCGCGACGGATCGCGGACGGAGGCCAGACAGAAGGTGCTGTTGGGCGTCGTCAAGCGCCAGCTCGTGCACGCCGGCCAGCGCTTCGATCGCGGCGCGAGCGAGCGCGGCACGCAGAGCGTGCTCGGCGCCCTCTACCTGATGCGCGCTGGCGAACAAAGCCCCGCGGTGATCGACCGCGAGACCGCGCGCGCGATCGACGGCGCGATCAGCAAGCTCTCCGCGCGCGGCGACATCGGCCGATCTCGCGTGCTTCTGGCGCTGCGCTCGGCCACTGGCAGCCAGGTCGAGCGCAAGGATCTCGACGCACACATCGAGGCGCTGGAGCGGTTTCAGCGCGAGACACTCACGGGCAAGGCGTTGGAGAAGGCCGGCGACGTCGAGCGCACCGCGGTCGGCAAGGCGATGCTGTCGCCGGAGCACATCGATCAGGCGATCGCCGCTATCTCGGCCTGGATCGATCTCGGCATCGCCGGCAAGGTCGCGTTCGACGAGACCAACAAGCGTCCTCCCCCCGAAGAGGCGATCGAGATCGCCCGATCGCTGAGCTCGGGTGCGGCGACGGTGCTGGCGTTGATGCTGCGCTACGGGGACGTGCCAGGTGCGATCGAGCGCATCACGTCATCGAGCGCACGGCGCGTGATGGACCCGAAGTTCTTCTCGCAGCTCAAGAGCGTGGAGAAGCGCGACGACGCTAGCAGCTACCGCGATCTGTTCGACGCCCTGGCCGAGGACACCGGCGGGCGCGTGGGCGGCGAGATCGGGATCGACCCCGATCTGTATGCCGCCGCTCGCATGACGATCCTGGTCGAGGCGTATCGGCGCGAACCGAGCCACATGCGCACCGCGCTCGAGCTGTCGCGGGCGCTGACCGGCTTCGGAATGGGGGAGGCGGTGCCGCTCTTGATGACGACGGCCATGCGGGACGGCACCAGCCCGGGCGACGTGATCCAGGCGATGCGGGCCGTCGCCAACGCGATCATGGCCGACGCGAACGTCAATGACGTGGCCGGGGCGAGCAGGACGATCGCCGAATGCAAGCCGCTCCTGGAGCGCGCCAAATCGCTGCTCTCGAGCCGCGGCGGGATCGCGGCGGTGGCCGAGCTCCGATACAGCATGGCTTCGATCCTGCTTCGCGGCGGATATCTTCAGGACGCCCGCGCGATCCTGGGCGAGGCGCTATCGGAGGCGCCCCGCCCCGGCGGCTATCTGCTCCGCGCTCGGGTGCATCGACAGACGAACGACCTGGCGCTGGCGCTCGAGGACGTTCGCCGCGCGATCTCCGCCCAGGGTAGCGATCCGCTCGACATCGCCGAGGCGCGCCTGCTCGAGTTCGAGATCCAGCGCGATCTGGGCAGCGCCGCCGAATCGAAGGAGGCGCTCAGCGCAGCGCTGAAGAACGCCACGCTGACGGTCGACAAGCGTCAATCGGGCGCGCAAAGGGTTCGCGCGCTGGCGACGCTCGGTCGCGTCTTGCAGGCGTATGGCGATCGGGACGGGGCTCGTCGCGCGTTCGAGCGGGCGATGGAAGCCGTGTCGGGCGACCGGGACCTGGTGGGCTCCACGATGCTCCAGGCCGCCTCCGCCGGCCTCGTGCTCGGAGATCGCGACGGGGTAAGGACGGCGCTGCGGCGCGGCGTCGACGCTGGCGCGCCCCAGGACGATCTGGTGTACGGAGCGCTGTGGCTGATGCTCGCCGACAGGCAGGCCGGCGCGAAGCCGGACGAGTCGGTCATCGGCATCCTGGACGGCGCCGCCACACAGCCCACGTGGATCGGCCGCCTCGCCGGCTGGGCTCGCGGCAAGATCCCGGATGAGGCGCTGGCGAGGGGCGCTGCAAGCGAAGCCTCGAGGGTCGAGGCGGCGTTCTACGTGGCGATGGCGCGCCGCGCTGGTGGCGGCAGCGCGGACGCCGCCCTGCGTCTGGTGGCGACCAGCCCCGTCCTGCAGCTGAACGAGGTGCGCATCGCGCGCGATCTGCTCGCCCCGCCTCCCGCGTTCGGCGTTCCCAAGGACGTGAAGATCCCGTGAGCCCCCGCTAGCGTCGGGCGACGCACCGATAGGTCGCGTCGCGCAGCGCTATCTCGCGCGGGTCACCGGCGACATGGAAACCCATGCGGTTCATCACGTAGCCGAAGCCGAGACCCAGATCCGGATCGGCGAAGCCGAACGATCCCCCGGCACCCGGCGTGCCGAACGCGCTGGTGCTCGTGCCGAACGTGAAGAACGGAGACGGCTTCAGGAAGCCCGACGAGAATCGTGAGTCGACGCGCAGCACGAGATCGTGCAGCCCGCCCGCCGGCGTCTGTGCCGGCTCGACGAGCGTCCTCATCGTGCGATCACCGATGCCCAGCTCGGCTCCGCCCGTCGCCAGCGAACCATAGGCGCGGGCGATCGCGCGCGCCTGACCGATGCCGTTGCTCGCGGGTAGCTCGACGGCGCGATAGACCGGCGAGTCGAGCTCGGCGGGGTTGGTGAAGCGCGGATTGCCGAAAGCCCGCGCGGTGAGCGAGCGCGGGTTCGCGTACGACAGAACGAAGCGCCAGGGCAAGGTGTGCAGATGGAGGAACATCTGCGCTGGATGGAATCCGCGAATGCTCGCGACGCGCGAGGCAGGAACGCTCGACGGCAATCCGATGTGAAAATCGATGCCCAGCGGCGCCGCGACCTCGTCCTGAAAGAAGCGTCCGAGACTGCGCTTCTTTGGGTCGATCCGCCGTAGCAGCTCGCCCTCGTACCAGCCGAGGCTGATGGCGTGATAGCCGTGGCGCTTGCCGGGCTCCCAGGCGGGCCGCTGCGCGGCAAGGCCGGCCGCCACGCGATCGAGATCCGCGAGGATCTCGGCGTCGAAAGGAACGTCGACCGCGCACAGTCCAGCCTGGTGGGACAGCAACTGGCGGACGGTGATGGCGCCCTTGCCGTGCTGCGCGAACTCGGGCCAGTAGGTCGCGACCGTCTGGTCGAGCTCGAACAGCCCGCGCGCATGCGCGACGGCGACGGCAATCGCCGCCATTCCCTTGGTGCTGGAGAAGACGAGGACCATCGTGTCCTCTTGCCAGGGCTCGCCGGTGCGGGCGTCGCGCACGCCGCCCCACAGGTCGACGACCTTCTCCCCGTGAAGGTACGCCGCGCAAGCGGCTCCGAGCTCGCCGCGCTGGGAAAAATTGCGCACGAACTCTCGACGAACCTCCTCGAAGCCCGAGGCGACGGTACCGTGCACGAGCGACTCCGCCGTGTGCATGTCGATCGCGGTGCGCGAGGCCATCCGCCCTCGTATCACGGCGGGCAAAGGACAAGACAGCCTCGCCGCAAGACCTCAGGCACCGACGTGATTCTTGGCCTCGGCGAAGGAGGGCGTCGCGAGCCCGTACTTCGACGCGTGCCCCTCGATCAACCTCTTCATCTGAAGGCGTTGCATGGGGTCGTCGCTCACGACCACGGCCAGCGGTTTCTTGGCCAGCTCCCACGTCGAGAACATCTGACCTAGCGTCTTGTCCGTCCGCGGTCCGGCGATCCTCGGACCGTCGCGCAGGTCGAAGAGCTGCCCTAGCAGATCGCCGCGAGCCCCGGCCCGGCGAAACAGCTCACCCATCTCCTCGGCGCAACGGGCCCCGTCCGCAGAGCTCAGATCCGGTCTTCGCCAGACTCGACACACAGCGACGCGTGTGGCCGTTTCGCCGAACGCGTAATTGGCGCCCGAGCTGGACCAGTCGACGCCGAGCGCCGTGCCAAGCTCATCCCACGGAGGATGCTCCGTTGCCCGCTCGCCCAGTGGATGCACCGACACCCGCGTGCCCACTCAACCGGAGATGAGCGTCACCAGCGCGTGCGTCTCGCGCGCGCCCATCACGCCGAATTGCACACCCATGCCGTCGCTCTTGGTCCACCGCACGGTGCTCTTCACGGCGATCTCTTGTTCGACTCCTGGAAGTCGGAGGAAGACCGTGATGTTGGAGCCAAACGCTGCAGGCTTCGCGGTCTCGATGAACGCGCCACCGAGGGAGATGTCGGCGCATGTTGCCTCAATCCGTTCTCCCGGCGCGGACTCGAACGCCATCGCGGGGTTGATCGGCTTTCTGGGGTGCTTGCGCTTCTCGTCCACGACGCGAGTGTCGCACGAGTCAGCTCCGTACGCAGCCGCTCCCGCAGGCGATCGAAACGATCACCCCATTTCACCGGATCGTGCCGTAGGCTCTCGAGGCCATGGCGAATGCGAAGATGTCGTGGCTGGCGATGGCCCTCGAGGGCTGGCAAATCGGCGCGCTCGTGGTTTTCCTCGTGGCGGTCGTGACGGCCATCGTCGTCCCGCGCTCCGCGATCCCCGAGTCGCTGCCGGCTCCGCACATGACAGCGGACGAGATCGCGAGCACGCGCGCGAAGAACCTCAAGACCGCGGAGCGAGCCACGGCGCAGGATCTCCCGCGCATGACGCAGCTGGTAGGTGCTCGGATCAGGGCGCTCGGAAGGGCCGAGTGGGACAAGGATGCGAAGGCCAGCGAACGGGTTCGCTCGGACATCAGGGAGGCCAGCCTGGTCGCCATGAACCAGGACCCCGAAAGCCTGATCCTGCTGCGCGCCTACCAGGCGCAGCGCTTCGTTCGGGCCTACTGCGACTACCTCCGCAGCGGCGAGGGCTCGATCGATCTCATCGAGCTCGGCGGGACCATAACGTCGGAGATGGCCGAGGTGGGATGGCTGAACGTGCTCGCGGAGGCGCCCCACGACACGGACCTGATCCTCTCCGCCCTCTTCAAGAAGCGCTTCACCAAGCTCGTCGCGCCACAGCATCCAGCGCTCGAGCCGGACACGGTCGAGGAGCGCGCCCTGATCGCGTATCGCATGCAGCACCCGCCGAAACGTGCCGGTACGGAGACGCAGAGCGAGCTCGACGCGGTCAACGGAGATTTTCTATTGAAGCAGATCCATGCGCTGTCCCAGATCGATCCGACGTACCCCGCTCAGTACGCGCGGGGCATCGTGTTCTTCAAGATGGGGCGCTTCGAGGACGCAGCGATCTCGTTCGACGCGTACCTGCTGCAGGTCCAAAACGGCCCCTATCGGCTGCGCACCATCAACCATCTGAAGGCAGCGGTCGAGCACACCGAGGGCTCGTAGCTACGACCGTGCTTTACGAGAAGGACTGAGGCTCCTTCGCCAGGCTGCGAACATCTCGTTACTCCGCCTGCCCCACAGCGCGTTTTAGCCAGGGGCCGGCCGCCGGCCCCTCGGCCTCGAAGACTCGGCCTCACCCCGGCGGCGCGCTGCGCGCGGGCAGATGGCGCCTGGTACCTCTTCTTGAGAGAACGCAGGAGGTGACGGCGCCGACTAGGATCGTTGCAGGTGGCTGGATGGTTTTCGTCGAGGCCGAGCGAGGTCGGTGGCGAGTCGCGCGGAATGTGCTCCTGCACATGAGCACGCTGCGCCGCCGAGATCGCGAAGGCATCGGCGAAAAACACCAGCCACCTAAGGCAGCGTCACGGGAATCGACACCGTGCGCGCCCCCGGCTCGAGCTTGGCGCGTAGCAAGAACACCGCGCAGCTTTGCAGCTCGGGCGCCAGCGGCGGCGAGAACACGGCGCTCTTCACGCTGCCATCGTCCTGAACCTTCACCGCGAGCACGGAGTCAACCAGTACGCGCACGCCATCGGCGGCGTTCTTCTGTTTCTCTGCGCGTACCCTGGATAGACACCCAACCAACGTGGATCTGAGCGCCGAGGTCGAGAGAACGGCGACGGCAGGCGTGGCGCCCTCGATCGGCGCTGCTGACGCGTCGGCCGGCGCGGCCGAGACGGGGGGTACGAGCTTCGAGGACGCTGCGGACTGCCCGGGGACGCGTGCGGCCAGGGCATCGGTCATCGGCATGGCGATCGGCGCCTCTTCGACGTGCGCTTGATCCGGAGCGGCTTGCCATTCCGAAGGTCGATCAATCACAGAGCCGTCCGTCGACGCCCGCGCGTGCCGGCTCAGGGAGGCGGCGTCGGCGATCACCTCGAAGGAGCTACCTCCATCGAGCGAGAACGCAGCAAGCATGGGTGCCTCGAGGTAGCGACCGCCCCCGGAACCGGCGACCGAGCGCGGCCCCACCGTCGCCGACCCCTGCTCGAGATGGACGACGACCCTGCGCGATGAACGCGTGACGCTGAAGACCGAACCTGCCGCGACGCTCATGATCTGCGTCTGGCCGGCGGCGATCACGAGCTGCGCGGACGTGCCCGCCGCCACGGTGCCGCGCATCGAGCCGTTCTCGAGCTCCACCACATGCAAGCTTTCGCGCACGATCAGCCGGCTCCCCGCCGAAAGCGTCCATCCCACGGTGCCAAGCTGCCCGAAGGCGAGCGGACCGACGGCCGCTTCCACCACGTCGCCCGGCTTCAGGTACGTCAGATCGCGCGTGCGACCATCCATCCCGGGAGCGAAGGGGATCTTCTCCGGATCGATCGGCTCGGCCACGATAGCCATCTGGCCATCGCTGCTTGGATCGCGGCTCTGCGAGAGCCACAGCCCCCCGAGCGCAGCCGCAACGGCGACAGCAGCGACCCAGCGACCCCAGCCCGACGAACGTGCGGCGCTCTGCTCGACGAGGCCGTGCTCGCGGGCCGGAGGCAGCACGCCTTCACGTGTCGCAGCCACCGCTGCTGTGGCCGGCAACGCGGGCGGGAGCGAGCTGCGGCCCGGACTCTCCTCGCTCTGGAGGGGAGCGCTGGTGGCACTCGCCCCAGCAACCGGTATGTCTCGTCCAGATTCGTCCAGCTC
>Ga0163153_10007869_pt1 | contig 11303 bp, 13 predicted proteins | sample OliLakLV19MP6IB1_FD_148629 | JGI IMG/M metagenome (GOLD analysis project Ga0163153, IMG submission 148629) | Freshwater microbial mat bacterial communities from Lake Vanda, McMurdo Dry Valleys, Antarctica - Oligotrophic Lake LV.19.MP6.IB-1 | ecosystem: Environmental > Aquatic > Freshwater >... | reverse complement strand
TTTTATACCCGATAGGGTATAAAGCATGCAATTACACGAGTTCTTAAGAGAAAAGAGAAATGCCGCTGGGCTCACCCAACCAGAACTGGCCGAGAAGGCTGGGGTAGGCTTGAGGTTTGTCCGTGACCTGGAACAAGGCAAACAAACACTGCGGCTTGATAAGGTAAATCAGGTTTTGCAGCTTTTTGGTTATCAGGTTGGGCCAGTGGAGATACAGCGAGGCGATGTGGCAGAGACAGTCCATGCGAGTGATAAGACTGATGCCATGGTGAGTCGGAAAAAGAAAAAGTCATGAGAAAGGCTGAGATAAAAATGCATGACATCACAGCGGGCTGGCTCACCGAAGATGAGCACGGCTACCATTTCAGCTATGATGAGAACTATCTTAACCTGAAAGGAGCGAAGCCCGTAAGCCTTACTTTGCCCTTGCAGGAAAAACCTTTCGATAGCGCAGTATTCTTTTCCTTTTTTGATGGCCTCATACCTGAAGGCTGGTTGCTGGATATTGCCCAGCGCAACTGGAAGCTTGATCCACGCGATCGCATGGGGTTGTTACTTACTTGTTGTAAAGATTGCATTGGCGCTGCAAGTGTTCATCCTGTAAATATGGAAGCAGCATGAGGTGCTTATATTGCTATCAGACATTGACAGCGGATGAAGGGGACTTCCATGCTTCCTGTAGCAAGAAGTTTTTCGGACAACCTACACCACCGGAGTTGCCTTACACAGAAGAAGAAATGGAACAGTTGGCAGTGGAGGTAATCAAAAGTAATGTCACGATTACGGGCGTACAGCCAAAACTCTCACTCGAGTTGACAACTCCTACCAAAGATGAACCAAGAAGATTCACCATTGTAGGCTTATGGGGTGACTATATATTAAAGCCACCATCCAGACTTTATGCACATACACCGGAGGTGGAGGATTTAACCATGCATCTGGCATTTCTAGCAAAAATTGCAGTGGTGCCTCACTCCCTGATTCGCATGAAATCAGGTCAGTTGGCATACATAACCAAAAGAATAGATCGGGAGAAGAAAAATAAAATTCACATGGAAGACATGTGTCAGTTAACGAACCGACTTACGGAGCATAAATACCGTGGCTCCTACGAGCAGATTGCGAAAGTTATTGAACAATATTCTGCAGCACCGGGATTGGATGCGATAAATTTCTATGAGCAGCTATTATTTTGCTTCCTTACCGGTAATGCGGATATGCACCTGAAGAATTTTTCTATGATTTATTATCCGGAATTTGGCTCTTCGTTATCACCTGGCTATGACATGTTATCAACGGTGCTTGTTAATCCGGATGATACAGAAGAGCTGGCGTTAACCTTAAACGGAAAGAAGCGAAAAATTACGCGTAATGATTTTATGGCTGCGTTTAATTCTTCTACTCTTACGGAAAAGCAACAGGCCAATATTTTTAAGAAAATGGCGAAGGCCAGAACTGAATGGTTCGGGTTTATTGACATCAGTTTTTTGAATGAGGATTTAAAAAATTCCTATAAGGCCATCATACAGCAGAGATTTGAACGACTTACATAATTTTATAATGTTCTGGTGACCATGGAAAGGTTTCGCGATCAATACGTGACTTGCCTTTCAGGTTAATGGTTCAGTTATCATTGGCTATTAGGTAATTAGGTGTAGCTATCCACTACTTATTCGTTTGATATAATTTTCCGGAAGCATCCAATGGTTACATGAAAACAAAAACCCTAAAGTGAACGCCTTAGGGTTTTGATAAATAGCTATCAATCACCGATGCTGATGGCAGCATGGTTAGATGAAGAAACCTGCAATCAATCTTTATTTTCTTGCTTTTTGGTTGACTTGTTATAGTCGATATAACCCATGGCAGCTGCAAAGCCAATGATCACCGCTACGATGGTTACAAATATATTGGCTCCATCTCCTACATTTTGTTCGAACATAAATCAGTGTTTAACTGGTGGCAAATTTAGTATTTATACCAAACAAAGCCAAGCCTCTTTTGCAGAGGAATTAAATGGCGAGTTCCTCCCGGTTCTTTTTCAAAACCTTTATAATAAAGGCGATGTGCTCGGTTAAGTCAACAGCCAGAAGTTCCACTCCTTTATACACCTCATCGCGATCCACCTTGGCGGCAAAACCCTTGTCTTTCAATTTCTTAATTACTGATTTAGTTTCTAACGAAGTGATGCCATCCGGGCGCACCTGGCAGCAGGCAACAATAAAACCGGTAAGTTCATCGCAGGCCAACAGGGCCTTGTCAAGCAGACTATCGTACGAAACACCCCACCGGGTATAATGGGCGGATATGGCGTGGGCTATTTTATCTTCACCGAGGGCGATAAGCTTTTCAACAATAATATGTGGGTGCTTTTCTGGGTATACCTCGTAGTCGGCATCGTGTAATAATCCGGCAATCGCCCACTGGTCTTTGTCTTCGCCAAATTTTTCGGCATACGCTTCCATCACCAATTCAATGGTGCGCATGTGACGTAATAAACTTTGGCTTTGGGTTAATGAGGAGAGAATGTTCCTGGCGTCTTCGCGGGATGTCATTTTTTTCTGGAGGACCTCCGTTTTGAGTAGAACAAATTGAAACCACCGAGAATCACACCAATAGAAAGTATCACTACCGTGATAATCATTCTGGTGTTTTGTAATTCTAATGTTTGTATGTGACTTTCACTTTTTAGGGCTTCAAGTTCTTTTTCTTTTTCCTGCAAATCGAGGGCAATTTCCATCTGCGCTATTTTGCGCGAACTCTCTTCACCATACACTTTTTCTTTGGCAGCATCATAGCGCACCATCGTCTCATACGCTTCTTTCATTTTGCCTTGCTTGAAATAAATATAGGCCAGGCTTTTTAAAATATTGGGCTCATAGATATATGCCTGCATTGCATTGCTTAGGATAAGGGCACTGTCCAGGTAGATTTGTGCTCGTTTGTATTCTGAGCCGCGGCCATAGACTTCACCAAGGCTGGCAAATACATTCAACTTTATGAGCAGGTTATTTTCCTTTCTTGCCAGGTTCAGCGACTGCTCATAATATTCGGCCGCCTTTTGATAGTTTCCTTGCTTGAAGTATAAGTTTCCGATGTTGCTGATGGGATCGGCAAAAACTTTACCCATTTTCTGGCTTAGTTCGAAGGCATCAGTGTAATACTTGAGTGCCTGATCATACATCTGAAGATCGCTGTGGAGGTTACCCAGGTTATTCATGGATCCTATGATCTTCATCTGATCCCCCAGCTCCATGAATAGTGTATGCGATTCTTCAAAATACTTCATCGCCTGATCGAAGTCTTTTTTGAATGAATAGATATTACCGATGTTATTTTTTGAAGTAGCGATACCTTCTTTGTTATTGATGGCCTCATAGATATGAAGAGATTTTATATAGTATTCCAGGGCATTATCCAGCGCACCCTGATTTCGGTAGGCTACGCCCAGGTTGTTATAGGAAGCGGCCATGCCTTTCTTATCGTCAATCTCAATGGCAATCTCAAGTGCCTGTTTGGTATATTCAATGGCTTTTACAGGATCTGAATTAATGTGGGCTCTGAAAAGTTCGTTGAGAGTTTTCACCTTTAAGTCACCTTGTGCGGTAGTCAATGCATTTTCGAGGCTATCCGTTTTTGGTTGAGATTGGGTGTTTGTGAAGATCAGTATTAACACCAGAGGAAGTATGAGTTTCATCGTATAGACTTTTATAGGTGCTAAATTTAAGACTTTATCTGTGAACCGTAAATTTTAACTTTGACACTTCAGGGATGGTATTTTTAAAGAAAATGTTAAACTTTATGTAATTATGAAGACGATGAAGTTACTGCTTTTAGTTTTCCCGTTCTGGTCGTGCCTGGTTCAGGCGCAGACAGATGCGGAAGGACTGGCGATAATGCAGCCTTTAGCAAACTTATTCAAAGGTATGAACCTCGGTGATAGTGCGATGGTTCATAGTGCCTTTACGGCCGATGCAACAATGGCGAGCATTGGTAAAGACAAGACCCGAAAAGTCGTGTTGAGGAGAGAATCTTCGATAACCGGATTTTTAAAAGCAGTAGGGACGCCTCACAAAGAACCATGGAGTGAACCCATCTGGGATGCCCGTGTTGAAGTGGACGGTGATTTTGCACAAGTATGGACGAAATATGCATTTTATGCAGGCAAAAAGTTCAGCCACTGTGGAGTCGATGCTTTCCATTTGGTGAAGCAAAACGGGATATGGAAAATTTTTCATTTGGCCGATACCCGACAAACAGAAAATTGCAATATGCCAACATCCATCAGTGATCAGTTCAAATGATGATTTCTCTTAACTAGTGCCAAATCAAGTTTCTGATATTGACTCCCACCAAACCCACATGAAATTTACTACTTTGGTTTTCTTTTTTTCAATCTTGCCGTTGCGCAATCTAAGCCGGTATCGTGACCGTGTTTGAGATGGGGAAAACCGCCACGGTGGTTCGATTGTCGTATTGAATTTTGACGAATAGTTTTTAAATTGGTTTACCGAATGAAGATCACATCTTATGCGACATTGGTTTATAGGTATTTGCATGTTCGTTGCCTTGCAGGCTTATTCACAGCACCCTGCTGATGAATTGCGCAAAAGCATTTATTTTGGAGGAGGCAGTTACGACATCGATGAAGAGCAGATGCTGATGCTTTCAAACTGGCTTGACTCCATTCCGAATTTGCTCGATAAATATCAGATTCAATTAATCAGTCACACCGATCCGATAGGAGGTCGTGAATTCAACGAATGGCTTTCTAAAATGAGAAGCATGTCGGTTTACGATCTCCTTCTTCAAAAAGATATTCCTGATCAATTTATCACCATCAAAGATTGGGGGCTCGATAATCCGGTTTATCCAAACCAATATTATGGGGGCATGCGCATGAACCGCAGGGTGGATGTGATCTTATATCCGCTCGTGTATTAATTTGATTCAAAATCATAAGTGAATTTGGCGCGAGCCCCAAGTCGTCAATTACTCCCAATTGTTTTGCAGAAAATATCCGCTTCCGGACACCTTTTTTCACTTCCGGACGATTACACTTGCAACTTATCCTGATTTTACCCGTCTAATTACGTATTGTGTCTTGGCATGCTATTAGCAAAACAGGAAAGCAAATTGTCAAGGCCCGTACTTTTTAAACCATTTTCATGATTCAGTTAAAAAATATTGACAAGTACATCGATTCAAGATTTCAACGAACTTTTATTTTGAAGGGGGTTGATCTTGAGGTTAAGCAAGGTGAGTTTCTTACTATCATGGGCCCAAGCGGTGCAGGCAAATCCACACTGATGAACATTATTGGTATGCTCGATGAACCCTCGGCAGGGGAGTACTACTTTTTTGATGAGCCGGTGCATAAGATAAAAGAGAGACAGAAGTCGGAGATGCACAAGAATTACATTGGCTTTATTTTTCAAGCCTATCACCTTATTGATGAACTCACAGTATATGAAAACATTGAGACGCCATTATTATATAAAGGTGTGAGCGGCAGTCAGCGAAAAAGCATGGTTGCCGAATTGCTGGATCGTTTTAACATGGTGGCCAAGAAGGATCTTTTTCCTGAGCAGCTCTCAGGTGGGCAACAGCAATTGGTGGGCATCGCTCGCGCTATCGTAGGGGAGCCTAAATTACTGCTTGCCGATGAGCCTACTGGAAATCTTCATTCCGACCAGGGAAAAAAAATCATGGACATCTTTCAAAAATTAAATGAAGAAGGAATAACCATTATTCAGGTGACCCACTCAGAAGAAAATGCAAGACGCAGTAAGAGAATTGTTAACGTAGTGGATGGCGTAGTTGATTCAGATGAAAAAGTATCTTAAAAAAATTATGAAGCGCAGTTTAACCCTATTGGTAATTATCATCACGATCAGTTTCGCAGGAGCACAAAACCCCGTTACCAAACTAACCTTTGAAGAAGCGGTTACCATTGGTCTTGAGAGAAACGTAATTCTCAATCAACAGAAAAATCAGATGGAAGCAAACCAGGCACAAAAGTTAAATGCCATGGGAAATTACATGCCCAACCTGAGCATCACTGGCGGAGCACAACGCCAGGAAGGTCAGCAGGCGAATACCACGAATGGTAACCTTGAAAATCTGACCACCGATTATGTTGGAGGTCAGTTCAATACGGCATTCACGGTGTTTAATGGATTAAGAAATTATAATACACTGGCCCAGTCGAACAATCAACTGATGGCACAGGGCTACCTGATCAAGCGAAGTTCACAGGACGCAGTATCGAATATAGCCACGCAATATTTACAAGTACTGCTAGATCAGGAACTGATGCGAATAGCCGTAGAAAATTACAAAACCCAAACCACCATCCTCGAACAGATACAGGGTTTCTTTGATGTGGGCTCAAGGGCTATTACCGATGTATATAACCAGGATGCACAGGCCAAGACCGCTCAGGTACTTTATATAAGAGCAAAGAATAACTTGCAAAATGACAGGTCCATTCTGGCGCAGACATTACAGCTCAATCCTTCGCAACATTTTGAGGTAACATACCCTACCTTAAGTGAGGATTTGAAAAAATATAACGCGGTGTCATTGGATAGCCTGATCGCAATTGCCGTAGCCAATCGGTCAGATTTGAAGCAACTGGATCATCAGGTGAAAGCGAACAAGTATGCCTATAAATCTGCTTTGTCACCCGCGTTGCCTTCAGTTTCACTTTTTGCCAACTACGGCTCATTTTACTATTCCTTGATACCTGAAGGTTTCAATGGGCAGTTCGGCACGATGAATCCTTCGCTTTCATATGGAGCCAACCTTACCATACCCATTTTCAGTCGCTTCCAAACCAAGTTTCAGCGCTCGACCTCTAAAGTCCAATTTGAAAACAGTGTTTTGAACTATCAGAACCTTGACAAGACCGTAAAACTGGATGTGCAGCGCGCCCAGAATAACATCATCAATGCCCTTGAAAATTATGAAGCCAGTCTCGCGCAGTTTCAGGCGGGTGAGCTTGCCTTGCGCACCCAGCAGGAGAGTTACCAGTTGGGAATTAGCACACAGGTAGCGCTTGCCCAAGCTAATCAAACCTATGTATTAAGTGCTGCAGCCAAAGTGCAGGCCGAGGTCACCCTTCTGTTCCAGAAAGTACTCCTGGAATATGCCTTGGGAACGCTTCAGCCTGAGCTAATAAAGCGTTGAGGCTGGGAATAGACTTTTTATAAAAAATACCTACATTTGCACCCCCGCTGTTTGGCGTGGCTTCTTTTTGTTGTTCAGAGAGAAGAATCATAAACCAAATTTGCAGCAGTAGCCCACCTGTTGCATGTAAAGTCGGGCAAATTTTTATGGCGAAAGCGCAAAAAGATCAAAAAGAGAAGTCAGAAGAGCCCAAATCAAAAGCTAACAAGCCAAGCATGGACGATGCTCCTGTAAAGAAAGCCGTGAAAGGCGCAGCAGCAGCAGATCTCTTTGAAAAAGACGAACTCACAGAATTCAAGCAAGAAAAGAAAGCGGAAGAAGAAGAAGGCATAAGCCGTATGATCCGCGATGTTTCCACCCGCATGGCGGCAACGGAATCAACCATCACTACCGAGAATTTCGATTGGGATGCGTATGACCGCAAAGGATTTGGTGAAGGATATTCTTCAAAAGACCGCGAGGCACTTTTGAAGCAATATGAAGGTACCGTTACTTCTGTGAATGAAAGCGAACTGGTAACCGGAACCGTAGTAGGTATCAACGACCGTGATGTAATCTTAAATATTGGTTTCAAGTCAGATGGTCTCGTGCCATTGGCTGAATTCAAAGACATGACCAACCTTAAAATTGGTGATGTAGTTGACCTGTTTATTGAAGAGCGTGAAAACGCGATGGGTCAGTTAGTGTTGTCACGCAGAAAAGCGAAGTTGTTGAAAGGCTGGGAACGTGTGCAAACTGCTCTTGACAAAGACGAAGTGATTGAAGGATTTGTGAAGCGCAGAACCAAAGGTGGTTTGATCGTTGATGTATTTGGCATCGAAGCATTCTTGCCAGGTTCGCAAATTGATGTGAAGCCAATCCGCGATTTCGATATCTATGTAAATAAGAACATCGAAGTGAAAGTAGTGAAAATCAACTACACGAACGATAACGTAGTGGTTTCTCATAAGGTGTTGATCGAGAAAGATCTTGAGCAGCAGAAGGCAGTGATCCTCACCAACCTTGAGAAAGGTCAGGTGTTGGAAGGTGTGATCAAGAACATGACCAACTTCGGTGTATTCATCGACCTGGGTGGTGTTGACGGATTACTCCACATCACTGATATTTCATGGGGTCGCATCAGCCATCCGGAAGAATTGTTGAAACTTGACCAGGTGGTGAAAGTGGTGGTTCTTGACTTTGATGAAGATAAGAAGAGAATTTCATTAGGCATGAAGCAATTGACTCCACATCCTTGGGAGTCGCTGACTGCTGATATCGCAATTGGTTCTAAAGTAAAAGGCAAGATTGTGAATGTAGCTGACTATGGCGCATTCCTTGAATTGCAACCTGGCGTAGAAGGGTTGATCCACGTTTCAGAAATGAGCTGGTCACAACACTTACGCAATCCACAAGACTTCTTAAAAGTGGGTGATGAGTTAGGGGCCGTTGTATTGACCATCGATCGCGATGAGCGCAAGATGTCATTAGGCATAAAACAACTCAGCGAAGATCCTTGGACAAGACAGGATGTATTGGCTAAGTATGCAGTAGGCACCCGTCATAAGGGTATCGTTCGCAATCTTACCAACTTCGGTTTGTTCATCGAATTGGAAGAAGGAATTGATGGCTTGGTACACGTTTCAGATTTGAGCTGGACCAAAAAGATCAAGCATCCATCAGAATTCATTAAAGTAGGTGAGTCATTGGATGTTCAGGTACTTGAGTTGGATGCTACCAACCGCAGGCTGGCGTTGAGCCACAAGCAATTGGAAGAAAATCCTTGGGATACATTTGAAACCATCTTCACGGTTGGCTCTGAGCATAAGTGTACCATTATCAGCAAGAATGATAAAGGCGCAGTGTTAGAGTTGCCTTACGGTATCGAAGGTTTCTGTGCTGCCAAGAATCTTGTTAAAGAAGACAACAGCAAAGCAGAGGTTGGAGAAGCCTACGAGTTTAAAGTTCTTGAATTCTCTAAAGATGACAGACGTATCGCGTTAAGCCTGAAGGCTACATGGTCTGCTGAAGAAGAGAAGCCAACTGCACAGCTTCAGGCTGCTGCCGGTGTAGCCAAGAAGAAAGTGGCTCCTAAAGGCAAGAGCATCGATAAGATCAATCAGGAAGCAGAGAAATCTACACTGGGTGATATCGAAGCACTGAGCGCGCTGAAAGAGAAGATGAGCGCAGCAAAGGCAAAGCCTGCTGACGAATCTAAATCTGAAAATTTATAGTGAAGGTATTGGGCATTCCGAAGTTGACATTAACTTTGAGTGCCCGATACTTAATTGGTTCCGTGGCCGAGTGGCTAGGCTGAGCTCTGCAAAAGCTCCTACAGCGGTTCGAATCCGCTCGGAACCTCTCAGATAAACTAACCCTTTCCGATTTTCCGGAAAGGGTTTTTTATTTGATCTTGTGTGATCATTAATCAAAAAATAAAATCGCCAGGATTATCTATAGCCTGAAACACGAAGCATTCTATTCTCGCTTAGATTTTAAAAATGTGATGCAATCAACTTTATGATTGATGGAGAGGCAGACACCTGCATCATGATGAAAAACAAGGGAGTAATTATTGAGTTGTATTAAATGCCCGACAAACAATTGCATGAAATCAGAGCCCGGAAAAATGGACACATCAATCACATTGCATTTGATGTGGATGATATTGACAAAACCTTTTCAATAGTAAAGGAAGCATCCTTTACTATGGCAGAAAAGAGCCCGGTATACCTTGCTCCTTTTTGGAAGAATGGTTGTAAGTACTTTAATATTCTTGGTCCGGATAGCGAGCGATTAGAGTTTAATCAAATCCTGTAATAGGTAATAATTAAGCTACGTCCGGTGGAGGGAGTTTCCACTCGTGTGAAATCTTGCTATCAACCCGTATTTTTTTCTATATATTGATGCAATGAAAAAACTTTCATCGATAGTAATACTTAGCGCCCTTTTGGCGGCAGGTTGTTCCACTGAAAAAAAGCAAGAACCTATGCACGACAGTAATGCGAGTAGCGTATCCTCTCTGAGTGAAACCGTAGATACTCTCACAAATAAAAATGGAATGATGGTGACCATTAATCCATATGGTGGTAAAATTATTTCGTTGTTGGTTCCTGACATAAACGGGAATATGGAAGATGTGGTATTAGGTTACGATTCCGCGCGGCAATATCTTCAGGGCAATCCCTATTTTGGGGCTATGATAGGAAGGTATGGCAATCGCATAGCAAAGGGAAAATTTACCTTGGAAGGAAAAGAATACCAATTGAAAACTAATAATGGGGCCAATGCGCTCCATGGCGGGCCCGGTGGATTTCACAATGTGAACTGGCGAATGGAGAAATCTGCATCGCAGAACAAAACCGAACTCTATTATACAAGTAAAGATGGCGAGGAGGGATACCCCGGAAATCTGAAAGTCAGAGTCACCTATTCTCTGACCGATAACAATGAATTGATGATTGACTATGAGGCAACCACGGATCAGGCTACTGTAGTGAACCTAACCCATCATTCATTTTTTAATTTAGCCGGTGCAGGCAGCGGTACCATACTCGATCACTCTTTATATGTTAATGCCGATACGTTTACACCCGTGGATGAGGGCTTGATTCCCACGGGTGAATTAAAGGAAGTAAAAGGAACTCCCTTTGATTTTACAAAGGCTACAAAAATCGGTGAACGAATTGACGCGATTGATGCGCAATTGAAAAATGGCAAAGGATATGATCACAACTGGGTATTAAATCGTAAAGACACTGCGCTTTCATTGGCGGCTATTGTTTCTGAACCCACATCGGGCAGAGTAATGGAGGTGTGGACTACTGAACCAGGATTGCAATTTTATTCAGGAAATTTTCTGGATGGAAAAGACGTTGGAAAGGGAGGAAAGAAGTATGAATACCGCACCGCCTTTTGTCTGGAAACTCAGCATTTTCCGGATTCGCCTAATCAACCTGATTTCCCCAACACTATATTAAAACCGGGTGAAGTTTATAAGCAGAAGACGATCTATCGGTTCAAGGTTCAATAACATAGTTTCAACACAAAATATTTTGTAGATCTGATTCGATATTCAAATGAAGTCATACGGGTAGGGCCGCTAAGCTGGTTGAGTTGGAGTTGTGGTAGAA
>Ga0163153_10007868_pt1 | contig 11305 bp, 6 predicted proteins | sample OliLakLV19MP6IB1_FD_148629 | JGI IMG/M metagenome (GOLD analysis project Ga0163153, IMG submission 148629) | Freshwater microbial mat bacterial communities from Lake Vanda, McMurdo Dry Valleys, Antarctica - Oligotrophic Lake LV.19.MP6.IB-1 | ecosystem: Environmental > Aquatic > Freshwater > Lake... | reverse complement strand
GCTCTTCCGCATCATCGAGGATCTCGTGCTGTGGGAGAACACCACCAACGAGAAGGTGCTGCAGGCGGCGCGTGACGAGATCTGGGCGAGCTGGCGGCGCGCCTGCGCCGAGAACGCCGACCATCCGCGGGCGAAGGAGCTGTTCGACCGCAACAAGCTGCCCGCCTTCCACGATCCGTTCGCGGGCGGCGGCGCGCTGCCGCTCGAAGCGCAGCGGCTGGGGCTGGAGAGCTACGCCAGCGACTTGAATCCGGTCGCGGTGCTGATCAACAAGGCGATGATCGAGATCCCGCCCAAGTTTGCGGGCAAGCCGCCGGTGAATCCGGAGACGCGCAAGGACAAGAACCTCTTCGCGCGCGAGTGGAAGGGCGCGCAGGGCCTCGCCGAGGATGTGCGCTACTACGGCCAGTGGATGCGCGACGAGGCCGAGAAGCGCATCGGCACGCTGTATCCCAAGATCGACGTGACGGCCGAGATGGCCAAGACCCGTCCCGACCTCACGCCCTATGTGGGCCGGTCGCTCACCGTGATCGCCTGGCTCTGGGCGCGCACGGTGAAGAGCCCCAACCCGGCCTTCGCGCAGGTGGATGTGCCGCTCGCCTCCACCTTCATGCTCTCCACCAAGGAGGGCAAGGAGGCGTATGTCGAGCCGGTGATCGAGGACGGCGGATATCGATTCACGGTGAAGGTGGGCAAGCCGAAGGATGCGCAGGGGGCGAAGAACGGCACGAAGCTCGCGCGAGCGAATTTTACTTGCCTGATGTCGGGAGCACCGATATCGGGCGACTACATCAAAGCCGAAGGCAAAGCGGGACGCATGGGTGCGCGGCTGATGGCGATCGTGGCGGAGGGTGTGAGAGGGCGCGTCTATCTGGCACCAACGCCGGAGCATGAAGCCGCTGCGCTCAAGGCGAAGCCGGAGTGGAAGCCGGACCTCGTGATCTGCGGCACCACGCAGTACCTAGGAATCAAGCCCTACGGCATGGATCAGTTCTCACAACTATTCACGAACCGCCAGACTGTAGCGATGACAACCTTTTCCGACCTTGTGCATGAGGTGCGCGACCGAGTGAAACAGGACGCACAGACAGCCGGATTACCAGCAAACGGCAACGGTCTCGCGGCAGATGGAACGGGATCCGCCGCCTACGCTGAAGCAGTGAGCGTCTATCTCGGCTGTGCCGTCAGTCGTGCTGCTGATTACTGGAACCGCAATGCGACATGGGAGCCGGGCGGGGGATTCGTCGCACATGCATTCACTCGCCAAGCGATTGCCATGACCTGGGACTATGCGGAGTCGAACCCATTTTCAGATGCTAGCGGCAACTGGTCGGCTACATGTGTGGCCTGGGTCGAGCGCGTACTGCAGAATTTCGTTCCAGCAAGTGGTGGCACTGCAGTGTCTGCTGACGCACAGCGACAGTCGATCAGCCGCTCGAAGGTCGTTTCCACGGACCCGCCTTACTATGACAATGTCCCCTACGCGGATCTGTCAGATTTCTTCTACGTGTGGCTGCGGAGGTCGCTAAAGCCGGTCTTCCCCGACCTCTTTGCGACTCTCGCTGTGCCGAAGGCCGAGGAATTGGTAGCGTTCGCCTATCGCCACGGCAGCAAGCAGCAAGCCGAGACGTTTTTCCTCGACGGGATGACGGAGGCGATGCATCGCCTCGCCGAGCAGGCGCATCCGGCCTTCCCGGTCACTATCTACTATGCCTTCAAGCAGTCTGAGAACGACGCCAACCAGGGAACGGCCAGCACAGGCTGGGAGACGTTCCTCGATGCGGTAATCGGGTCCGGCTTTACGATTGGTGGAACCTGGCCAATGAGAACCGAGCGTGAGAACCGAACGAGAGGCATTGATGCGAATGCCCTCGCCTCCAGCATCGTCCTCGTCTGCCGCAAGCGCGCCGCCACCGCGCCCACCGCCACGCGCCGCGAGTTCGTCACCGCGCTCAAGGCCGAGCTGCCGCAGGCGCTCGCGAATCTACAGGCGGGCAACATCGCGCCGGTGGACCTGGCGCAGGCGGCCATCGGCCCGGGCATGGCGGCCTACACCCGCTACGCCAAGGTGCTCGACGCCGAGGGCAAGCCGCTCAGCGTGCGCGAGGCGCTGGCGCTCATCAACCAGACGCTCGACGAGGCGCTCGCCGAGCAGGAGGGCGACTTCGACGCCGACAGCCGCTGGGCGCTGGCGTGGTTCGAACAGTCGGGCTTTGCCGAGGGCGAGTTCGGCGTGGCCGATGTGCTGGCCCGCGCCAAGAACACCAGCGTGCAGGGTCTCGTCGACGCGGGCGTGCTCGCTTCGACGCGCGGCAAGGTGCGGCTCTTGAAGCCCGAAGAACTCCCCGCCGACTGGGACCCCGCCACCGACCCGCGCCTCACCGCGTGGGAGGTGGTCCACCAGCTTATCCGCGTGCTCGGCTCGGGCGGCGAGAGCGCGGCGGCCACACTCGTCGCCAAGCTCGGAGCCAAGGCCGAGACCGCCCGCGAGCTGGCCTACCGCCTGTACACCATCTGCGAGCGCAAGAAGCGCGCGGCTGAGGCGCTTGCCTACAATGGTCTCGTGCAGAGCTTCCCCGAAATCGTCCGTCTCGCGCGTGAAGGCGGCAAGCCACGCGCCGAGCAGGGCGCGCTGTTCGGAAAGGAGGAATGACCCATGCAGATCGAGACCATCGAGATCAAGAATTACCGGCTTTTCCGCGACGCGAAGCTCGATGACCTGCCGCGCATGGCGGTCGTTGTCGGAGCGAACGGGTCGGGCAAGTCCACACTCTTCGACGTGTTCAGCTTTTTGAAGGAGGCGCTCACGCAGAACGTCGCGCAGGCCGTCGCCCGGCGCGGCGGCTTCCGCGAGCTGGTCAGCCGTGGGGAAGATGGGCCGATCGGCATCACCATCAAGTTTCGCGAGAGCGGCGGGCGCCTCGCGACCTACGCCCTGGAGATCGCCAATGACGACGGGAAACCCGTGGTCCATCGTGAGGTGCTGAAGTTCCGGCGCGGCCAGTACGGTCAGCCTTGGCACTTCGTTGACTTCTCGCGCGGTCGGGGATCGGCAATCACCAACGAGTCGGCGTACGGCAAGGAAGGCGTCAAGGAGGAGCGCAAGGAGCACGTCCTCGACGATCCCAGCGTCCTCGCCATCAAGGGCCTCGGGCAGTTCAGGGAGTTTCGGGTCGTCGCCGAGTTCCGCGCGCTGATCGAGAACTGGCAGATCTCTGACTTCCACATCAGCGACGCTCGGCCAAGCGCCGAGGCCGGTTACGCCGAACACCTCTCGTCCCGCGGCGACAACGTCGCGCAGGTCGCGCAGTACCTCTACGAGCATCACCGGGAGAAGTTCAACAGGGTGCTCGAGGTCATGAAGCAGCGAGTGCCCGGAGTAAGCAGCGTCGAAGCAAGGCCCACCGAGGACGGACGACTGGTGCTGCGCTTCCAGGACGGCAGCTTCAAGGATCCGTTCATCGCCCGCTACGTCTCGGACGGCACGATCAAGATGTTCGCCTACCTGGTGCTGCTCTTCGACCCCAAGCCGCACCCGCTCCTGGCCGTCGAGGAGCCCGAGAATCAGCTCTATCCCGAGTTGCTCCACGAGCTCGTCGAAGAGTTCCGGGACTACGCGCTCCGAGGTGGCCAGGTCTTCGTCTCGACCCACTCGCCCGACTTCCTGAACGGGGCGAAGCTTGAGGAGATCTACTGGCTGGTCAAACAGGACGGCTTCACGACGATGCGCCGTGCGAGCGAGAGCGAGCTCCTGCGCGACCTCGTCGCCCAGGGCGATCTGCCGGGCGCGTTGTGGAAACAAGGTTTGTTCGAGGGAGCGGGTCCGCGATGAGTCGAATCGTCCTGCTGCTCGAGGAGTACTCGATGAAGGTGCTGCTCGACTCTCTGCTACCGCGCTTGTTTTCGAATCTTGAGTTCCTGTGCGTGCCTCACGAAGGCAAGAACGACTTGGAGAAGAGCATCCCGCGCAAACTGCGGGCGTGGCGCGAGCCCGGCGTACGCTTCGTTGTCGTTCGAGACAACGACGGCGCCGACTGTCTTGCGCTGAAAGCCGAGTTGGTCAAGTTGTGCAGCGACGAAGGTCGCGACGACACGTTGGTGCGGATCGCCTGCCAGGAGCTGGAGGCGTGGTACTTCGGCGACCCGGAGTCCTTGGCCGAGGCCTTCGACGAGCCACCCTTGCGCACGATCGGCAACAGAGCGCGGTTCCGTAATCCCGACAGCGTGCAACAGCCGGCAATGGCGCTCGCCGAGCTGGCGCCTGCGTTTCAGAAGGTATCGGGAGCACGCGCCATGGGACCGCGGCTGACCCCGGAGCGGAACACCTCGCGCAGTTTTCTTGCGTTTGTCGCAGGGATCGAACGGATCAGTGGGCGCGAGCCCGAGCCAGGGAACTGAATGGCCATCACCAATCAGGAACGTGTCGGCAAGGCGATGGAGTTGCTCCGCCAGGGGCTCGCGCCGTTCGCCGAGCGCGAGTTCAAGAACCTGCACAAGGCTCAAGGTCCCGCCGAGCGCTCGCTGGTGCAGGAGCTGCGCGATTGGCGCAACAAGTGGGCGCACCCGGAGCCGTTCTCGAGCGACGACGCCGATCGCGCGCTCGACGACAACGGGCTGGTGCAGAGCTTTCCCGAAATCGTCCGCCTCGCGCGTGAGGGCGGCAAGCCCAAGTCCGAGCAAGGCGGCCTGTTCGCCGACACCGAGGAGAGGAGTGACTCATGAGCGCATCCTGGAACTGGCCGGGGTCCCGTTGGTGGCGAGTCGATCTCCATACGCACTCGCCCGCGTCTTACGACTTCAAGCCGGATTTCGATCGCGACGCGAAGAATTGGACGGCGTGGGTGTCCGCGGCCAAGAGTGCCGGCCTTCACGCGGTCGCGGTGACCGACCACAACACGCCGGACGGGATTGCCGCAATCGGAACAGTCGCCGCTGAACAGGGGTTGACTGTGTTTCCAGGGTTCGAGCTCACCGTGGGTGGCATCCACCTGCTGTGCATCCTGGACCCGGGGTGCACGCGCGATGATGTCGTCGCGCTTCTGTCGAAGCTCGGCGTCGATCCTACTAACTTCGGCCAGCAGGATGCGTCTTCTGGCAAGAGCATCGTCGAGGCGATTGAATTGGCAACTGCCGCGGGCGCCATCGTCGTAGCCGCCCATGTCAACGGACCGAAGGGTTTGCTCATAGTGCACCAAGGACAAGAGCGCCTCAAGGCGCTCAAGGCACCAGGACTCATTGCCGCGGAGCTGGGGCCGCCACCGTCCGATTCGACGGGATGGCTCGATCCGAAAGACGCCGACGTTCAGGCCTGGCTGGACGGCACCAAGACTGAGGGTCGTGGGCTCGCGCAAATATGGTGTTCCGACAGTCATGCATTCGATGAAGCCGGACGGCGCTTTACGTGGGTGAAGATGACGCGGCCCGATGCCGAAGGGCTTCGCCTTGCCTTGCTGGATGGCGTGGGTTCCCTGTGCCCCGCGACGAAGGGGAACCCTGGCGACCCCAACCAGCACGCCGACTACGCCATCGAGAGCATCACAGTCCGACAGGCGAAGTACATGGGTCGCTGGAAGGAGCCGAACCCACCCACTCCGTTGACTGTCAGCTTCAACCCCTGGCTCAACGTCCTGATTGGCAGTCGCGGCACCGGCAAATCGACGCTCGTCGATCTTTGCCGTCAGACCCTTCGTCGAGAGGGTGAGCTGAATGGCGGCGGCGAAACCTCCTTGCGCGCGGCGTTCGACAAACGCATCCGGGTCCCAGCCAACCGCACCGAGGAGGGCCTCCTCACACCCGACACCGTAGTGGAGGTCACGTACCGCAAGGACGGCGAGCGGTTTGTTCTCTCATGGGACCCGCAGGGACGCACGTCCCCGATCTCGCGCCTTGACGGTGACCAGAGCGCCACCGAGGAAGGGGATATCCGCGAACGCTTCCCAGTTCGCATCTACAGTCAAAAGCAGCTCTTCGACCTTGCCAGGGAACCGAATGCGCTCCTCACCGTCATCGACGACAGCGCGGATGTGCGGGGAGCAGAGCTCACGCGGCTGCGCAAGGAGGTCGAAACCAAGTACCTGTCCCTGTGCGCCGAGGCTCGCGCGCTCCGTGCGCAGGTCGCCGATCTGCCGGCTCGGACCGCCACGCTCGCTGACGTGCGGAGGAAGCTGGAGGTGCTCCAGCGAGGCGGTCATGCGCATACGCTGAACGACTACCGTGCTCGCCGTCGGCTGGACGGCATTTGGGAGTCCATCCAGAACACTGCGGCAGACGCCGTGGAAGCTGTTGGTCGGACCGCGGATGGCAGCCTCGCCGTCGCGGACCTCGGAGTCGGCGCTGAAGCGGATGGTGACACGGCGACGGCGGCGCTGAAGCGCGCGCACGAGCAGATGCGCGGCATCGTTGCGAAGCTGCAGACGACCGTGCTCGATGCCGTCGAGCAGGCCCGCACGGAGATCGCAGGCGTTCGGACGGGCGGCGACGCGGTGGCATGGCAGGCAGCGGTGAGTGCGAGCGAACAGGAATACCAGACGGTTACGCGACAGCTAGCTGAAGCGGGAATCGCCCATCCCGACGAGTATCGCGACCTTCTCCAGCGCTCGACCACGCTCGAGCAGGAAATCGGCACGCTCGAGAAGCGACGGGTGACAGCAGACGAGCGCGAGAGGGAGGCAGCCGACGCGCTGCTCCGCTACCGCAAACTTCGCAGCGAGCTCACCACGAGGCGCAAGCTGTTCGCCAACAAGACCCCGGGCAATCTGATCAAGGTCGAGATTAAGGGCTACGCCATGCGCGAGGGCCTCGAAGACTTCCTTCGTGACGCCTTGGGCATCCCCCGCTTCGACGGCGACTACCGCGCGCTCGTTGAGCAGATCGTCCCCGCAGCGAATCAGCCCTGGAGCTTCGAGAAACTCGACGAACGGGTGGCGCGCCTTCGTGAAGTGCTCGGCGACCCGCAGAAGCAATGGGACACTACGGATCGCCGCTTCGAGACCGCGCTGCGCAAACTCCAGCCGGAGCGCCTCGATCGCGTAGCGCTGCACCTCCCGGACGATTCCGTGGAGGTGAGCTTCCGTGACCCACGGGATAGCAACGCCGCATGGCGTCAGCTTGCGCAGGGATCACCAGGCCAGCAGACGGCGGCGTTGCTCGCGTTCGTACTTGGCTACGGACACGAGCCGATCATCCTGGACCAACCCGAAGACGACCTCGACAACACGTTGATCTATGAACTGCTCGTTCGCCGTCTGCGCGAGCGGAAGCCGACGCGACAAGTCATCGTCGTGACCCACAACCCTAACATCGTGGTGCACGGCGATGCCGAGCTCGTGGTGTCCCTGGAGGCGCGAGGTGGCCAGACGCAGATCGCCTTCGCTGGTGGCCTGCAGGAACAGAAGGCTCGCGACGAGATCTGCCGCGTGATGGAGGGCGGGCGCGATGCGTTCGAGACGCGCTACCGCCGCATCATGCTCCCCGGAGGACGACAAGATGGATAGCCTTGACGACCTTGCTCGACGAATCCGACTCGGAGAGGACTCCGTGCTGGAGCTCAAGCGCGTGCTGCTCGCGGGCGCGCGCGTCGCCGATCCAGGGCGCGGTGACTTCGCGGACGAACTGGCGGCCTTCGCGAACGGTCGCGGCGGTACGCTCGTGCTTGGTGTCGACGACAAGACACGCGAGATCTTGGGGCTGCCTTTCGAGCACCTGGATGCCGTGGAGAGTTGGGTGCGAGAAATCTGCAACGACTCCGTTAAGCCTGCGCTCGACGCTATGATTCGAAAGCTCGAGTTGCCGGACTCCACGGGCAAGCTCGTGCCGTTGATTCGAGTCGATGTGGGCCGCAGCCTGTTCGTTCACAAGAGCCCCGGCGGCTACTTCCGCAGAATCGGCAGCTCCAAGCGCGAGATGCCGCCAGACTTCCTGGCGCGGCTTTTCCAGGAGCGCAGCCAGAGCCGCGTGATTCGGTTCGACGAGTCACCGGTTCCCGGTACATCTCCCGCCGAGCTCGATCTCCCGCTCGCGCGCCGGTTCATGCGTGACGATGCAGAGCCAGCCGACGCGTTGCTTCGCAAACTCCGGATCGTCGCGGACGATGGCGACGGCGCCGCGCGAATGACCGTCACCGGCGTATTGCTCTGTACGCAGGACCCGCAGTGCTGGATGCCGCACGCACAGATTCAGGCCGTGAGCTATGCTGGCGAACGAAGAGACGTGAACTACCAGAGCGACGCGCGCGACATCGGTGGCCCGCTCGATGCTCAGGTCATGGATGCACTCCACTTCGTTCGCCGCAACATGCGGGTTCAGGCGACGAAGACGACCGCGCGCGTGGAGTACGCCCAGTTCAGCGAGCGCGCGATCTTCGAAGCGCTCGTCAATGCGGTCGCCCACAGGGACTACTCGATGGCCGGCGCGAGGGTCCGCCTGCACATGTTCGGGGATCGCATCGAACTCTATGTGCCCGGTGGCCTCGCCAACACGCTGACTCCCGACAGCATGCACTTGCGCCAGTACAACAGGAACGAACTGATCGTGTCGCTTCTGGCGCGCTGCCCGGTCGGCGCTGATGAGGCACTCGGGCGATCGTACCTGATGGATCGGCGCGGCGATGGCGTACCGATTATCATCGATGAGAGCATCAAACTGTCTGGACGCGCTCCCGAGTACAGCGTGATCGACGAGAGCGAGCTGCGCCTCGTGATCTGGGCAGCCCCCGCGCGGCAGGCGATTCCAGGGGATGAGGAATAGGACATGGCCATCACCAACCAGGAACGTGTCGGCAAGGCGATGGAGTTGCTCCGCCAGGGACTCGCGCCGTTCGCCGAGCGTGAGTTCAAGAACCTGCACAAGGCGCAGGCAGGCGCCGAGGCGCTGCGCTACATGGGCGAGGACCGCATCGCTGGCAAGAAGCCGCTCGCCGAGTGGGACGTGGCCGCGCTGCTCAAGCTGATGTGGGAATCATGGAACGACGTCTTCGGCCGGACGCTCGGGCGCGCCGAGCGCTCGCTCGTCCAGGAGCTGCGCGACTGGCGCAACAAGTGGGCGCACCAGGAGCCGTTCTCGAGCGACGACGCCGACCGCGCGCTCGACGACAACGGGCTGGTGCAGAGCTTCCCCGAAATCGTCCGCCTGGCCCGCGAGGGCGGCAAGCCCAAGGCCGAACAGGGCGGCCTGTTCCACAACGAGGAGGACTGATTCATGCGAACCGCTGAACGAACCGCGACTGGAGGACAACGGTGACCACCGACAATCCGATCGCCCGCGCCAGTTCGCTCCCCGCGGGCGCGGTCTTCCACCGCTGCGCGTTGCAGGTCAATCCGCACCACTACGGCGCCACCTTCCGCGGGCAGACGTCGGGGGGAGACGCGACCGCCCACGCACGATCCATCGTGGACAAGGCCGTGGAACTCGGGATCTCGGTTCTCGCCATCACCGATCACAACGACGTCGCCGGCGTACCGGCGTTTCGCACCGCCGCGGAGGGCCGGGGCGTTCACGTCTTCCCCGGCTTCGAGCTGTCGTCCAGCGAGGGGGTGCACGTGCTCTGCATCTACCCGATCAAGACGAGCCAGGACCAGCTTGGCCGATTTCTGGGCGAGTTCGGGATTCGCAACACAATTGCATCGTCTGACCTGTCGTCGATGACCTTCGTGGACCTCCTCGCCAAGGTCCGCGAACAGCGCGGAGTGACCGTCGCAGCGCATGTCACCGGCGAGAAGGGTCTCTTTCAGGTACTGAACGGCCAACCCTGCATCCGGGCGTGGCGAGACGAAAACCTGCTGGCGATCCAGATCCCCGGACCGGTCGCGGACCTGCCGCAGAACGTGCGCCCGATCGTCGAGAACACCAACCCGGACTACCGCCGCGACCATCCGGCGGAAGAGCGCCTCGCCCTCGCCGTCGTCAACGCCAAGGACATCGTCAACTCGGATGACCTCGACGACCGCGCCGCATCCTGCTGGATCAAGATGTCGGAGGTGAGCATCGAGGGGCTGCGGCAGGCCTTTCTCGATCCGGGTTCGCGCATCCGTCTCAACCCCAAGGATGGCCGGCTTGAGCCCGAAGAGCACGCCGAGCTGCTCTCGCTCTCCTGGCTCGGCGGCTTCCTTGACGGCGCGGTGGTGCGCTTCAATCCGAACCTCAACGTCCTCGTGGGTGGACGCGGAACGGGCAAGTCCACGGTGGTCGAGAGCATTCGCGCCGTCCTAGGACTGGAGCCCGTCGGCGAGGAAGCGCAGAAGGCCCACGCCGGCATCGTTCGCCATGTGCTCAGGAGCGGCACCAAGATCTCGCTGCGCGTACGCGTTCACCGTCCGGCGGCGCGCGAGTACACCATCGAACGGACGCTGCCGAACCCGCCGATCGTCAAGGACGACGCGGGTGAGGTGTCGAACCTCTCTCCCCGAGACTTGCTGCCGCGCATCGAGGTCTTCGGCCAGCACGAGATCTCCGAGCTGACCAAGAGCCGCGAGAAGCTCACGCGCCTGCTCGACCGCTTCGTGGAGCGCGACGACGCGCTGCCGCGCCGCAAGGCCGAGCTGCGGCGGGAGCTGGAGAAGAGCCGGCAGGGCCTCATCCAGACGCGGACGGAGATGCAGCAGATCGACGAGCGGCTCGCCGCGCTGCCCGGGCTCGAGGAAACGCTCAAGCGGTTCAAAGAGGCCGGGCTCGAAGAGCGCCTGAAAGAGCAGAGCCTGCTCGTCCGCGAAGAGCAGATCCTGGCGTCGATACCGGAACGCCTGGGGCCGTTCCGGGAGTGCCTGGAGGGCCTGCGGCGCGAGACCCCGATCGACCGCGCGTTCGTTTCCGTGAAGGCGCTCGAGGACTTGCCGGGAAGGGCGATTCTTGGACGCCTGAACAAGGTGTTCGAGGATCTCGATCAGGACCTCGCCGCCATCTCCACGTCGCTGGCGGATGCGTTGCGGCGCGCCGACCAAGGGGTGGATGCGGTGCGGGTCGAATGGACCGCGCGCAAACAGGAGGTTCAGGCCGCCTACGAGAAGATTCTGCGCGAGCTGCAGAAGTCGCGGGTGGATGGGGAGGAGTTCCTGCGACTGCGCAAGCAGATCGAGGGTCTGCGGCCCCTGACCGAACGGCAAGCGCAGGCCCAGCGCGTCGAGAAGGAGCAGGCCGACCGCCGGCGGAAGCTGCTCGCCGAGTGGGAGGACTTCAAAGCCGAGGAGTTCCGCCGCCTGGATCGCGCCGCGAAGAAGGTCGGCAAACAGCTTCAGGGCCGTGTGCAGGTGGCGGTCACGGCGTCCGGCGATCGTGAGCCGCTTGCCAAGGTTCTGCGTGCCGACGTTGGCGG
>Ga0163153_10007866_pt1 | contig 11309 bp, 11 predicted proteins | sample OliLakLV19MP6IB1_FD_148629 | JGI IMG/M metagenome (GOLD analysis project Ga0163153, IMG submission 148629) | Freshwater microbial mat bacterial communities from Lake Vanda, McMurdo Dry Valleys, Antarctica - Oligotrophic Lake LV.19.MP6.IB-1 | ecosystem: Environmental > Aquatic > Freshwater >... | reverse complement strand
CTCCCAATCGCGTTAAAATTATCCAGAAAGCTTTTTTATTTGGTAATCTAAATTCAACATACCTGGTTCCAAATAATCCGTTTACTCTTTTAATTTTCATTTTGTTAGGCACCAATTCATGATTTCATTTTTCAATTATCATTGCTTTTGAGACATGAATTAAATCTCCGCCGATATAAATAAATTCACCAAGTGGTTCTTTGTCTGGATTTGAGTACTTTATATTTCCGAACATTCTATCCCTATCTTGGTCAGAATAGTCATACCAGTAATCAGTCAAATGTATTTTCTGTCTATTTGAATTTAAAAGTCTTTAGATGTTATTATACTTTGCAAAGTACCTGAAAGAACCATTATCGGCTGAATTACCAGTGTTCTTTATGATAGAACCTATATCTAATTGTTTAAAAATGACAATTGCATGATTCATTTCTACAATCAAGATTTTTTCTTTAATCGTATCAATCTCGGCTGAATAGAAACTCTTTCTTTTAATCTCGTCATAATCAATCTGAGCAATTAATTTAAACGGAATCAAGAACAATATTATAATAATCTGTCTATTCATTTTGGTTAGGCTTTTTCTTTAAATATTTTGCACACTCGGGTCAGACGAGCGAATTGCAGTTAGTCAGTTGGTTAGTTACCGCTTTTCTCCAGGCCTATAATCCTCACCTCCCCATCCTCCTCCTCCTCGCAATCAAAAACAATAACCCGCTCAGCAACGTCGCAAATCCCAGGATGACCAGCAATAAATTCAAGGTGCCGATTCCCTGAAGCGTAAACACCATAAATATAAATAACAGATTGACTGAAACCAGGATGCCGGTAGCTTGCATATGATTGAGCCCCGAATCAATCAGCAAATGGTGAATATGATTGCGGTCCGGAGACATTGGTGATCTGCCGCGCAAGATACGCATAGTGAATACCCTAAGGGTGTCAAACAACGGCAGGATGAGGATACCTACGGCCACTGCCGGCACGGCTTTGAAAGAATAAATCGAATCCGGGAGTTCCCGGTGTAACTCTATAAACTTAATAGTAAGCGTCGAACATACCAATCCGATCAATAAAGATCCCGTATCACCCATAAAAATTTTAGCCGGAGTAAAATTGTATTTTAAAAAAGCGATCATAGCACCAGCCAGGGAAAAAGCCAATACCGCAATCTCCAACCGGTTGATCAACAAATACCACAAACCCAGGGTGATGCTGATCAGGACAGTAATACTGCCCGACAATCCGTTGATCCCATCGATGAGGTTAAATGCATTGATGATCACAATAATCGTAAATATGCTCAGCGGGACCGAAGCGATATCCGGCAATTGGTAAATACCGAATATCCCATACAGACTGGTGAGTTTAATATTGGCCTTAAATACCAGGATAAAAGCGGCAAACACCTGCCCGACCATTTTATACAAGGCGGACAAAGGCATGACATCGTCCCGGAAACCGATCAAAAAGATGATGACCAGGGCACACAGGATATACTGAAGATCAGCAAATACCTGAAATGGAGTCCAAAGGGTTACCGACAATACCACCCCGGCAAATATGGCTATACCACCCAGCCGCGGAACCGGTGAATCGTGCGAACGGCGCTGGTCATCCGGTTCATCATAGATATGTTTGGCTTTGGCTACCCGCACGATACTGGGGATAGCCAGATAAGTCAGAGAAAAAGCGGTAATAAAACTGAGGATGACATCATACATAGATTTTCTGGCCTATTGTTCTAGGTTGTTTGATGAGTCCCGGACAGCTTCCAGGGCATCGTCAAATTTTAACCCGGTGATTTCATTGAAGATCTGGGTAAATGCTTCGTCGGGATTGGACCAGATCGAGCGGATCTGGGTCAGAATAATTTTTGAATTGGGATTTTTGCCGTGAAGCAGTTCAAGGGTAACCCGGTTGTCGTACCGTTTAAAATAATACCTCAGGGCATCGCTCCAGAATTTTTGTTTATCATCCAGGTAAAATGTGGTATCCACCAGAGGATAACAGTCTTGTATAAACCCGTTGAATTCTTTGTCCTTGGATTCCCATTCCCGGATAGTATAATATTGTTTCGTTTTAACGGTGGTACTTACAAACTGATTGAATTGGTTGATCAATTCGTTTTTGGTTTTAGGGCAGGAAACCGGATTGCAGGCCTGCAGGATCATAAAAAGACACGCAAACCCGGAGAGGTACATCAGGATGGTTTTCATTCTGTTGTAAAATTAACCCCAAATTGTAATTTAGAATAACTATTTGAACTCAACCTATTTTAAGTCAGGGATGATATTCGACATGATTTTTCTCGCACTTAATACAATTAGCTTAAAATCATTATTTATTAGTCCCTGTATCATCATGGATTCTCCATAAGGAGGGTGGCTTTTAACGTGTTTTCGTCTAAAAATCTTTAGGCTAACTTGTTGGATTTTAAGTACTTTTGCAGCCGATTTGTAAAGTACGCTATGGATTTGAAGTCCCAGATAGACCTTTCAAAACTTCCCCGACATGTAGCCATCATCATGGATGGTAATGGCCGATGGGCCCAGGGACAGGGTATGCCTCGCATTTTTGGCCACCACAATGGAGTCAAAGCTGTGCGTGCCTGCACCGAAGCTGCCGCCGAAATCGGGGTTCAATACCTGACCCTTTATGCCTTCTCTACAGAAAACTGGAACAGGCCAGCCCAGGAAGTCAACGCCCTGATGTCTTTGCTCGTTGAAACTATAGGACAGGAAGTCAAAACCCTGAACGAAAACAATATCAAACTGGAGGCTATCGGCGAACTCACCCAGCTGCCAGAGGCATCCTTTAAGGCTTTACAGGAAGGAATGCTGGCCACCGCGCAAAATACCGGAATGACCTTAGTCCTTGCCCTCAACTACAGTGCCCGCTGGGAGATGACCGAAGCGGTCAGAAGGATAGCAAACAAGGTCAAACACGGGCTGCTAAACCCTGAAACCATAGACGAAGCTACCTTGTCCGCCGAGCTGGAAACCCGCCATTACCCGGACCCCGACTTACTGATTCGGACCAGCGGGGAACAAAGGTTGAGCAACTTTCTATTATGGCAATGCGCCTATACTGAATTTTATTTTACCCCTGTTTTTTGGCCGGACATACAAAAACAGGACTTCTGGTCTGCCATCCTGGAATTTCAAAACCGCGAAAGGCGCTACGGGATGACTTCGGACCAGTTGATACCCGTCGTAGAACACAAAACCAATAATTAAAACATTGTTAAACGAAAATGAACCCAAGTATGAATGTTCGATTGATTTCGTTTAAGATTAATCCAAGTGATAACATGAAGTCGATTTGCAGAGGTATTGCCCTGGTAGCAGGATTGTTTTTTATTGGGCTAATCCATGCCCAACAGGATACCCTGTTGCCTTATATGGATTACGACTTGCCCAAACCCTATGAAATAGGAAAGATCACTGTTACCGGGACGTTTAACAGCGATGCCAATGCCATCATCGGCGTGACCGGACTTAAAAGCGGATCCAAGGTCACCGTTCCCGGACCCGAAATCCAAAAAGCCATCCGGGCCCTCTGGAACCTAAAATTGTTTACTCAGGTAGATATCATCCGGGAAAATATCACAGAAAACATCATCGACCTGGAAATCCATCTCCAGGAAAGGCCCCGTCTGGCCCGGTACAATTATATCGGCATCAAAAAAACCTACCATGAAGATCTCAATGAAAAACTTAAACGGTTTATCAATAAAAATGATGTAGTCACTGAAAATAAAAAACAGACAGCAATCAACCAGATCCAGGAGTTTTTTAAAGACAAAGGGTTTTATGATATAGAGGTAAAAGTTCTGGAAAAACGCGATTCCAAATTGCGCAATGGCATTGTCCTGGAATTCGACGTCAATACCAAAGACCGGGTAAAAATCGAACAGATCATATTTGAAGGAAATGAGCTGATCTCCGATAAAAAGCTACGAAGCAAACTCGCGGAAACCAAACAAAAAGGTAAAATATTCGGTAAATCCAAACTAGTAAAGGAAGAACTGGAAAAGGATAAGGTCAAGGTCATCAAATATTATAATACGGTCGGCTTTCGGGATGCCCGTTTTTTACGGGACAGTATCTGGCGAAACGAAGATGGGACCCTCAACCTCAAATTGATTGTGGAAGAAGGCCACCGGTTTCATATCGGCAATATTACCTGGAAAGGCAATTCAATCCATGATGAAAAACAACTAAATACTTACCTGGGCATCAAAAAAGGCGATGTTTATAATCAGGAATTGTTGGAACAAAGGCTTAAGTTTAGCCAGGACGGACGGGATGTCAGCAGTCTGTATATGGACGATGGGTATTTATTTTTCCGTGTCGAACCCACCGAAGTTTCTATTTACAATGACAGTATAGATTTTGAAATGCGCATCTATGAGGGGCCGCAGGCTACCATAGACAAAGTAAATATCATCGGCAATGACCGTACCCATGAACACGTGATCCGGCGTGAACTACGTACCCGACCCGGGGAAAAATTCAGCCGGTCCGATATTATACGGAGCCAGCGACAGATCATCAACCTGGGCTATTTTGACCAGGAAAAAGTCAATATGGATACGGACGTCAATCCGCAGCGGGGTACTGTGGATATCACCTATTCTGTGGCGGAAAAACCATCTGACCAGTTGGAGTTATCTGCTGGTTGGGGAGGGTTCCAGGGAGTGATCGGTACACTTGGGGTTACTTTCAATAATTTTGCAATGCGCAATTTGTTCAATAAAAAACAATGGGATCCCCTGCCTACCGGGGATGGACAAAAACTCTCGTTGCGCGGTCAATCAAACGGTAAATTTTATCAATCCTATAATTTCTCCTTTACGGAACCCTGGCTGGGTGGTAAACGGGCAAATTCGTTTACGATAGGCGCTTTTTTGACCAAATTCAACCAGGAATTATTTGGCTTGGGAAAAATGCAGATCACCCGCGGTTATGTTGGGCTTGGTTCTCAATTAAAATGGCCGGATGACAATTTTGTCACCAACACTACCCTCAATATCGAAAACATCAAATTAGCAGGCAGCCTTGGCAGCGACCGGTCATTTGTAGATCCCCGTACAGGATTTCCAATTGAAGGGGGCAGTTACAACAACTTTAGCATTAAACAAACCTTTGCACGCAATACCATCTATGATCCCCTGTTTCCTAAATCCGGTTCCAATATTTCTTTGACGATTTCATTAACGCCACCTTATTCTTTGTTCCGTAAAAACTTCAACTCGGACGGTTCCCCTCAGGAAGTTTTCAAATTTGTCGAATACCACAAATGGAGGCTGGATGCCCAGTGGTACGCTACACTAGCTGGTAAACTGGTTTTAAAGCTACAGGCCAAGATGGGATTGCTTGGATTTTATAGTAATAAGATTGGATTAGTCCCCTTTGAACGATTTGAATTGGGAGGTGATGGATTAAGTAACCAAAACTATGGGATCACCGGCCGCGATATCTTGGCGCTTCGGGGTTATGAAGTCGCCGATTTGGCTGCCAATGCGGCCACCAGTGGGGGTGCCACTATTTTTAATAAATTCACTATGGAACTCCGTTTCCCGCTTACCCTAAACCCCAACTCTTCGATCTTCTTATTGACGTTTCTGGAAGGGGGGAATGCCTGGATAGGAAGTAAAAACTACAACCCCTTTGATCTCAAAAGGTCAGCGGGAATGGGGATGAGGGTATTCTTGCCTATGTTTGGTTTGTTGGGTTTTGATTATGGTTTTGGATTTGACAAAATCATCGCCGAAAACGACAAAAAACGGTTTGGTAGTTATGGCAAGTTCAGTATAATCCTGGGCTTCGAACCGGATTAAACGGAGGCCCTTACCTCACCATTAGCATTCATTGACATCCTCGCCTGTGTCCGATTTCGTGATATTAAGGCTACTTTTAACCTACAATTGATTTCTTTTGTCCAAACCTGAAAAACAAAAACCATCCTCAGTCCCCGGCCGTGAAATGAGTGCTGATGATATGAGGCTCAACAAATATGTGGCTTCGTGTGGTATTGCAAGCCGCCGGGCAGCAGATGTCCTGATCCGGGCGGGCAAAGTATGGATCAATGGCAATCCCGTGACTGAACCCGGTCATCGTATCCAGGTTAAGGACCGCATTACTTATCAGGGCAAGGTTTTAAAACCAGAATCAAACCTGGTTTATTTGCTGATGAACAAACCAAAAGATACGATCACCACGTCGAGCGATGAAAAAGGCAGAAAGACGGTGATGGATATCATTGGTTCAAAGATAGAACAAAGAGTATATCCGGTGGGCAGATTGGACAGGATGACTACCGGCCTGTTGTTGTTGACCAATGATGGTGATTTAGCCAAAATACTTAGTCATCCGAGTAGTGAAGTAAGAAAAATCTATCATGTCGTATTGAATAAAAACCTCAATCCCACCGATCTTCAAAAAATCGACCAGGGGATTTTACTGGATGACGGCAAAGCTGAAGTAGATGGGATAAGCTATATCGAAGGCTCCCCGTTAAATGAAGTTGGTATCACCCTGCACTCCGGTAAAAACAGGATCGTCCGCAGGATATTCGAACAACTGGGGTATGAGGTTACCAAGCTGGACCGGGTGGCTTATGCCGGATTAAATAAAAAGGACCTTCCTCGTGGTCATTTCAGATCACTTACTGCTAAAGAAATTACCCTGTTAAAACACTTTGGGAACCGGAAGAAAAAACGGGGCTCGTAGCGGTCCTCGTAGTGGCTCCCGCCCAGACAGGATCAGTCGCTGAACTTGCTTCAGCAAGCAGTTAATGTCCGGTTCGTAGCGGCGACTTTAGTCGCTGAACTTGCTTCAGCAAGCATTATAAAATTATTCGACCTTTAAATAAATCAAACGGCGACTAAAGTCTCCGCTACTTCAGAGGTTTTTGTATTTTGCCCTTAAATACTCCGATTGTAATGAAAAAATACGCCTACACTATTTTTATAGTCATTGCTGTACTGGTTGCCTATTTTTTTCCTCAATATTTTATCGAAGTCGGTGGGGTCAAATTAACCACCCTGGTATTGCCGATGTTGCAAGTCATCATGTTTGGTATGGGGACCACCATGACCGCGGAGGATTTTATGGGTGTGATCCGCAATCCTAAAGGGGTATTTATTGGTTTGTTTTGCCAGTTTTCCATCATGCCATTTGTTGGGTTCTTTATTACCTTGTTATTCAATTTCCCTCCGGAGATTGCGGCCGGTATCATTTTGATCGGAAGCAGCCCAAGCGGTTTAGCTTCCAATGTGATGGCCTACATCGCTAAGGCCAATGTGCCCCTGTCCATCACCATTACGTCCTGCGCTACTTTATTGGCTCCTTTTCTGACTCCATTTTTTATGAAGACATTAGGAGGTGGATACATTGACATCAATTTTTGGAAAATGATGTGGGATATCACTAAAATCGTCATTCTGCCTATTGCAATTGGTTATATCATCAACCGATATTACTTAGCAAATCGTAAAATGCCCATTTATATTGGATTTCTGGTCATGTTAATGATAATTGTTCTAATTAACGGTCAAAAGTTAATAGACACAATATCTAACTTATTTTCAATGGATAGTTTGAGTTTGAGAAGCTTTGTGTTTAGATTATTAATACAGATTGCTGTAATTATCCTGATACACTTTGGTATAAAGAATTTCTCTGTTCAATTAAAAAAATATTTGCCCCAAATTTTACCATTAATTTCCATGGCGGGTATAGCCTATGTCATCATGACGGTCACTGCTGCAGGACATGATGCCCTGGTCACTGTGGGTGCTTTGTTGCTGTTGGCAGTCTTGATCCACAATTTGGCCGGATTTCTTTTTGGTTTTTATTTGGCCAAGCTTTTTAAACTTCCAGAGCAGGATTGCAGGACTGTAGCGATTGAGGTGGGCTTGCAAAACGGCGGACTGGCTTCAGGGCTTGCTATTCAAATGGGAAAGGCAGCTACTGTGGGACTGGCTGCGGCTTTGTTTGGCCCCTTGATGAATATTACGGGCTCATTACTTGCCAGTTATTGGAGCAAAAAACCCGTCATTAATCCAGATCCTTCATTGACGCCAGATCGCCCGCTGTAGGGCATTATTAAATGCTGAAGGTTGTTCTATCATAGGATAATGCCCTGAACCGGGTATGAGATAGAGTTTAGTCCCGTGTGCACAATAGTTATTCAATGAATCCAGCCTTGTCGGAAAAGCATCGCTGTTGACCAGGCAAAGCGGATGGTGAATTTGTCGCATCATGTCCTGCTCTTGCTGTGAAATGGTTACCTGGGCACGGGACACTTCTACAGAAATCACCGGATCCGTTTGAAGGATGTCTTTCATTACCCGCTGTTTTATACTATCCGGTGTGGATGACTGAAACAAATAGGGCGGCATTTCTTTTTCTACCGTGGATTGATAATTGGCCAGCATGGCTTGAAAAAAACTATCGGTACCTGCCTGTTGGATGGAGTCCATAGGTTTACCGGGTTGGTGCAGGTTATCTATGCCGATTAGTCCAATGATATGATCGGGATATGCCACATCGGTTTTTAATACCAGGTCGCCGGACATGGAGTGCCCTATCAGGATTACATTTTTCAGATTAAGTTGTTCTATCAGGTTTTTTATATCCTGCGCATAGGTTTCAAATGACCAGTCTGTCCTATTTTTTCCGGATAGGCCAAATCCCGGAAGGTCCGGAGCAACGACCTTATACCGGTTGCAAAAATTTTCAAACTGCGGTTGCCAGTATTCTTTATTGATACACCAGCCGTGAATAAAAAGAAGGGTGGTATCCCCGTTTCCGCAGGATTGATAAACCAGGTTCATATTTCCATTGAGGATCAGAGAGGAATTGGTGATCGGATGGGCTGATTTTTTACAGGAAATAAGAATTTGACCTGTCATTGCCAGGCCACAGATGACAATAAAGGACTTTAAAAATGGATTCATTATAGTTGAGGTTTTATCATCATTCAATAGAAAAAAGTAAATCTATAGGGTACCTCTAAATACCCTGTCCCACCTTATGCGGGAGAGTTTGAAAATTAGCTATTTTGTCCCGATTAGCTCGGGATTAGACAAGGCGATCCGACCTAATCGGATCGAAGGAGCCAGTCTTATAATAAACAATGAATATAAACTGGCGACATAGCGGTGTCCCGTCTTGGGACGGGATGACTGAGATTCAACGCAGCCTGCCCGAATGAAATCGTTCAGGCGGGTATAAATTCTAAAGAGCAATTTAGGTTTTTAATTATAAAAACCGATCAAACCATGAACGGGTTTTTAGAGGTGCCCTATATTTGTACAAAAATAACCGATGTTTATCCGTTCCCTTGTCGTCCTTTTTTCGTTTATTGCCTGCACGCAGGCTAAACAACCTGATCCGGTTGCTCAACTTACTGACTCTTTAGAATCTAAACCGGCATTCGATTCCCTGGTCGCTGCAAAATGGGGAGCCGACCAATATGGAATGAAGCCCTATGTATTGGTTTTTCTAAAAAGAGGGCCCAACCGCTCCCAGGATTCTACCACACGGGCTCAGTTGCAGGCCGCTCATATGGCTAACATCAACCGACTCGCCGAAGCTGGTAAACTGGTACTTGCCGGCCCTGTGTTTGGTGATGGTGATATCCGGGGTATCTATGTTTTTGATGTGCGCACCCTGGAGGAAGCTAAAACGTTGACAGAAACTGACCCCGCCATCCAGGCCGGTTCATTGACCTTGGAAATGCTGCTCTGGTATGGATCTGCTGCTTTGATGGAGATTCCTAAATTGCACTATCAAGGGGCTAAAATTCCAATTTGATCCGATTGAAAAATATCGTTCTCTGATTAAAACCTATTTAAACGATAAGCCTGACATAAGGCATATTGCATCCTGAGCGCCATCATATTTTAGCTCGAAAGATTGCTGCAAATTAGTGCCCTGTATGGCAAAGTGGATTAGTCGGGCTTGTGTCCTTTCTTTGGCGGGTTTTATTTTGTCCGGCCCGGTTGGTTTTATCCAGGTAAAATTATGGAAACCACAACCAGAATGGTCTCAGGCCAGTGCCTTTGTCGATCATTATCATTTCCTTCAGGACGTGCCCTACTCTTTTAGTTTTTTATTGCTCGCCGCAACTTTTACTGGTCATGGGACATTCTGAAGTATACCGTACTCAAAGCAAATGAGGATTGCCGCAGTGTTGATTCTGATTCTGATCCTGATGTTTAATGCCAACAAAAAATTGAATAGAATATGAAAGTGATGTTTGCCGGTTTAATCCTGTTGCATGGGGTTCTGCACCTTTTAGGTTTCTTCAAAGCGTTTCAGATGGCCCCTATCGACCAATTGACCATCCCTATTTCCCGGCCCCTGGGTATGATGTGGTTATTTGCTGCTCTGGCACTCATCACATCGGCTTTTTTATTTTTATTTCATTCTGCCAGGTGGTGGATACCAGCGTGTTTAGGTTTATTGATTTCTGTATACCTGATATTAAACTATTGGGTAGATTCCAAATGGGGCATGATACCCAACCTGTTCCTTTTAGTGGCCCTGGTTCTCCACCTGGCTACTTATTTATTTAAAGCAAAATATGCAGTGGATGTCAAACAATTACAAAATGTTATATCTATACCGGCCGACCATTCCGGCCATGAGCTATCTCTGAACGATCTGGCCCCTGTTCCTGACCTGGTAAAAAATTATATTGTGAAGACTGGATTTGTGGGTAAGCCAATAATAAAAAATTTCAGGGCTATCAGTGAAGGCGTAATTAGAAAAAATGAAAATTCTGCCTGGATCCCTCTGAGGATAGAACAATATAACTTCATCGAACCAATGACCCGTTTGTTTTATATGAACGGCACCATGAAAGGCCTACCGGTTACGGGTTATCACCGTTTTAAAGATGGCCACGCATCCATGGATGTGCGGCTTGCTTCGGTGGTAAAAGTGCATTATCAGGATGGTAAGGAAATGGACATTGCTGAAACCGTTACGTATTTTAATGATCTCTGTGTCTTTGCACCTGGAGCCTTGCCTTTTAAACATGTCCAATGGGAAGTGCTGGATTCTCTAGCAGTGCGGGCTGTTTTTACGGAGGGTAATATAACGATTCGGGCTACTCTATACTTTAATGACCGGAATGAGCTGGTTGATTTTGAATCGGATGACCGGTACTTTAATCAGGAGGATCATACCATGTCCAAATTCAAATGGAATACACCTATTGCCGATTACCGGGAATACCATGGATATTACCTCGCGTCTAAGGCAGAAGCAATCTGGCATTTTCCGCAGGGC
>Ga0163153_10007864_pt1 | contig 11312 bp, 6 predicted proteins | sample OliLakLV19MP6IB1_FD_148629 | JGI IMG/M metagenome (GOLD analysis project Ga0163153, IMG submission 148629) | Freshwater microbial mat bacterial communities from Lake Vanda, McMurdo Dry Valleys, Antarctica - Oligotrophic Lake LV.19.MP6.IB-1 | ecosystem: Environmental > Aquatic > Freshwater > Lake... | reverse complement strand
CCGCCTTGGAAGCACTGCACCGTCGGCAGGCGGCGTCCCGCGTATTCCGCCTCGGCCAGCACCTCGGCCAGCACCTCGGCCAGCACCTCGGCCAGCACCTCGGCCAGCACCTCGGGCATGATCCCGGGCTGAGTGAAGATGTCGTAGTAGAGTTCGTCATGCAAGGTGTAATCCCCGACCTTCGCCATGAGCGGATGGTCCAATCGCGTGACCTTTACTTCATAATCTCCCAGCGGGGAGTGCTGCGTGGGTCGCTCCCCGCCCTAAACCCAATTGATGCCGATCAAGCGCTTAAAAACTTCCGAGTCATCGTAACTGGCCGCCGCTCCGTGGTGGAGAAGCAAAGGGCGACCTGAGCCGATGTAAGACGAAATCGCGAGGTCTTGCGAGGGCGAGAGCGGCTTGGAGCCTTTCTCGGCCGAGTAGAACAAGCCCATCACGACCAAAAGGTCCGTCTGCGGCAAGTGCTCAAAGATCTCCTTGTCATGGTGAAAAAAGCACGCGAGGTCAGGGCCGAGCCAACGCGCGATCTCACGCGCCTGCGTCTCCACAGGATGAAAGTCGGGACCTCCAACATGAAAGCCAAGCACAGGGCGCTATTTGGATTTTCCATGCGGTGAGCTTGGCGTGCGATCCGGCGTCGGGGAATTGTTTTCAGTGGTTTATCAGCACCTCTTGTGGTAAAAAAACACTATGGCTTTTTTCAATTCCAGCGCCCTGCCGATATGGGATCTCCCATTGGGGGAACCGCCTCACCTGGAACTAGTGGGCATAGGAATCCATGGCGATACCTCGCGCGGCCCCGCGTCGGAGTCCTATGAGATGAGGGGGCGCTGGTGCATTCATGCTTACGAGTATTATGGGAAAATCGAGATCGGAGGCTGGAGTGGCGAGATTCGTCCGGGGATGATTTCCCTTGTCCCGCCCGGAGCAACGCTTGTCCACCACTGGCAGGCCAGGAACTCCCGGCACGCGTTTGTGCATTTCCGGACTCCCCGGCAGCAGCAAGCGACGATTGCAGTGCCGGCCGTGGTGGTTTCGGCAGACCAGAGGATTGTCGATTTCCTGCGGTCCTGCGCAGTGAGCCATGCGGTTCGGCCCGAAGCCGCCCGTGCGGCGCTGTGGCAGGCACTCTGGGAACTCGCCCGCGGTGGGCAGCATGATTGCCCGAGCCCGGAGGATCCGGTTTTTACCGTGCAGCAGTATATCGCGCAGCACCTTGCCGAGCCCATATCGCTGCCCGCACTTGCCCGTCATGTCGGGCTGTCCACCAACCACCTGAACCGAATTTTCAAAGCCCGCGTCGGCGAGACGGCTGCCAGCTATTGGCGCAAGAGGCGCGTCGAAAAGGCCACAGGCCTGCTCCGCCACACGAGCCTGAGCATCAAAGCCGTGGCCATCCAATGTGGCTACACCGACCTCCAGCAATTCAACAAACTGGTCCGCGCCCACTGCGGCCTGCCGCCCCGGCAAATCGCGGCCTGAAGAGCCGTCCTCTGGACTGAAGCCATCGATTCCGCAGTTTTTTGACGCCTTCTGCCGCCAGACCACGTGCCGCAAATGCGATGAAATGCGAGCCTGCCAACCCTCGGTGATTTAATCGGGCTAGGGCGTCGATTTTGCCGTTTATCCGCTGTGCGCGGATCGAATATGGTTCTTTTAATAGTAGAAGAAATGAACTCGCCCGACGGAAATTTTTTCCCAAGATCCGTTGTAGCAAATGCGCCGCCGAAAAGCTCATTGCAGATGCATAGGGGCAGAAAGGGGATCGTTCTGCCAGAGGCACTCAGCTCATGGCCATCGGTCCCGTAAAGTTGCCCTCGCGGGCGGGAGACAATTTCTGGCTCTGCGCCACTTTTAGTGGAATCACAAAGAAAGGCATTTACGCATCCGCTGGACATCGGCGCTGGCGCAGCGGCCTCGGCCCGAGGTGCCCGATCAAGATTGCGATCTTGCTTGTATGTCTATCAGCGGCATCATTGCAGGATGTCATATCGCGGGAAAAAATCACGGGCGGTGAGCATTGCCGATCATCTTCGGGAGAGGATTATGGCTCTTCCTGCTGACAGCTTGTTTACAGGGGAACTCGTTCTGGCGGAGTCGTTTGATGTTAAGGGCTGTCCATCTGAGTGCGGTAGTCCCTACCCGTTGGGTTTTCGCCAAGAGTGAAGAGCTTTCGGAGTTGATTCAAGGGATGCTGGCCCCACTTGGTGATCTGGAGGCGGGTTTGGTTTCTTGTTCTTGGGAGTTGGGTAGGAACGCAACCCGTCTGTGAGGATGAGAGGGCCCGGTTTAACACAGTCGAGCAGGAATGATCTCAGCGACGGTGCTTGGGCGTTCGGGATGGTACGCAGGCGACAACGCCCAAAGCCTCTGGGACTGAGAATCTCCACGGCCACCGCCACGAGTGTCTTGCCGAAAGCACCGCGACCTCGCTTCCCGGGTTTGATACCACCGATGAAAGTTTCGTCGACCTCAACCGTCCCTGTGAGTTGATCGCGGCCTGGTCTCACCATGGCCTTACGGAAGCGGTGCAACATGGCCCAAGCCGTCTGATAGGAACCAAAGCCAAGATCTCGGTGCAGGGTCTTGGCCGAAATACCGTTCTTCGCGGAGGTGGTACACCACGCAGCCTCGAACCAGACAGTTAAAGGTGTGCGGGTGCCATGGAAAATCGTTCCAGTGGTCACAGACATCCGGCGTCGACAGCCTTCGCACCAGAACCGCCCATCGGCCGTTCTCCAATGACTGGATATTTTGCATTGGGGACACACGAAACCGTCTGGCCAACGAAGCCACTCCAAGAAGTCGAGACACGCGGCATCGTCGGGAAACCCTGCACGAAAATCCGTGTAATTTGACGGATAGTCATGCCCACCTTTGAGACGGGAGGTCGGCGGTTGCGTCGTCACCACCGCATATTGTGCCTACCGCACTCAGATGGACAGCCCCTATAGAAAAAGCTTATTTGTCATGTGATCTCGTCAGGTTCTGATTGGCCACGTGGCCCTCATTGGGCGTCGTTGCATCTACCAAATGCTGGGGACATGATGACGAGGACCTTCGGTCTCTGCATGGGGTTCGCAGGCGGCATGAGGTCTCAAATGAGTGGGCGATCAGGAGCGGCCGACGGCGAAGACGACGAACGCCACCACGCATAACGCCACGCCGGTCATCATCAAGCGCCGAGCGCGTTGTGGAGCCGTCTTCCATTCGTCCGTCGCGAATCCCCAAAGGGCCGATGTGGCAATGGAAATTCCCATATAGGTGGCCCATCCGAATACAGCCCCCGATGCTCCCAGCCTTAGCGAGAAAGTGCCATACAACGTGAGCGCCAGAAACCACAAGCCTCCCATTGCCAATCCTCGCAGCCAGTCGCTCGCCGGAGCCTTTTTGTAGCGGTCCACTTCACCGGCGCGGATCATTTGCACGATGGAATTTCCCGCGTTAACTAAGAAGCCGCCGAACAGCGCAGGAATCCAGACGGAGAGTGTCGTTAGCGCAGGATTCACCCCAGCCGCAGCCGACTCTTTCACCAGATCGGCACCAGCGGCGAATGAGTAGTTGATCATTGCTGAGAAACCGCCAGCAAGCACGCAGAAGATCAATCCGAGTGTAGCGTTCCCTTTCCTCTCCACGCCGATCTCCGTCCCGCCGCGAACGTGGGACGCAAATCCGGTGAACCCGATTCCTGAACACAAAACGAGTAGTCCGATCAGCAGCGGGAGAACCTCATTGGGGGCGAGGCTGCCGGTGCCCATCACGAGCGGACCCGCCGCACCAACGCATGCGACGATTCCGCACACCAACGTGTTGGCGACAGCAAACCCCGAATGGCGAATCGCGAGTCCAAAGAAGAGCGCCCCAATTCCCCAGAGGAGTCCGAAGCCAGCGACCAGCAGCACCTCACGGAGGGGAGCAGCGTTCAGGACCTGGAAGATGTCTGGAGCAAGAAGCGCCGAAATTCCAATCGGAAGAATAAAGAGCGCGGCGAGAGAGAAATTCAGCCACGATTGATTCCAGCTGAGCTGCCGGACATTTTTAGACGGTATGGCGAACGATCCGGCGATTATTCCGGCTGCCAAGATGCCAAGCCACGGGATGAGTGATGTATTCATAGGATGGTTATTCTCCAGCCCATCGAGCCGGCGGGAGCGCTGGAAAAATGTGCTGACATTGGGTTGTAACGCCACCTATTAGTATGCATGGCACGCAGGTTTTTTGACCGTCTCTTTCCGGACCGTCAAAGGCCCGCTTTGTTTTCATCGTGAGAATTGCAGGATCCCGACCGGTGGTTGCCTCAGGCATGTACGAATCTTAGGAATCGACTTTTACTTCTGCGACACGAATCACTTTTCCTGCGGAGACGAGGTTCTCAGGAAACCAAACATCTTCTCGCGGACCGCCGGATCACGCAACGGAATCGCCTGTAAGAACGTCCAGCTATAGACCAAATGGCCTTCGTAACCGCAGGTGTTTCCCTTCCAGTCGTAAAACTCCGCTCCGTAGGGAAAGAGGTCCACGACGCCGTTTTGGAAGCCTCCGCCATTCGGAAATACGCCGACGTGCTGACGTTCAACCATCTTCTCCAAAATGCCATCGGCCCGCTCGGTGTTCCCCACGATGTAATTGGCCGTTAAAAACCAGAGTGTGTTGGAGACCGTGCAACCACCATTCAAATACCGCTGAAACGTTTCCGATCCGTCGGGGTTCGATCCACCCCAGCTGGTGAATTGCAAGGCAGCCAAGACGGGGCGATAGTTCAACGGGACACCCAGAGCGAAATTGTCGAAGCCGGAACTTTGCAATGCGGTCCAATACTTATCGAGCATGACTTTCGCATCGGCTGGTTCAAGCAACCCGTAGATGGTCGCCATGCTGGTGGGAACATCCGAATGCACATCGTGCAACACACCATCCTCACTTTTCCACCAGGCGATCCAGCCGGTTTCGGGATTGTAAAACGTGCTGCGAAAGGAGGCTTTCAATTTTGCGGCGCGACTTCCGTAATCTTTCGCGGAGGCCTGATCGTCAGCTTTCAAGGCCAGTGCTTCGAGGCTTTTGTAAGCGCGATGTGCCAGTGCGTTGACGTAGGCATTCTTGTGTCCGCTGCTGTAGGTGTCCCATGCGGTGTCGCCAAACGCTCCCGTGCCGGCGTTGCCGGATTGCTTGGATTCGATTAACCCATCGCCATCCACGTCGCGGGAGTTCATGAAATCGATTGCAGGCTTTAGCTTCGGCAGCCACTCGTTCATCCAGGCAAGATCACCGGTGGATTCCACCACTCCCCAGAAAGCGATCATTAGAGCCGGGCTTGCGTCCATCGCGCCCCCCTGCATATCGACATAGGCAACCTCGCCGCTGGGCAGGATCTTACGGCTGAGATAATACTCGACCGTGTATTTCAAAAACTCGGAACCAGCGACGGATTTCGACCATTCGGGGGCGAGAACGATGTGATCCGCAAGCCAGAAAAGCGTCGCCCCGACCGGGTTGCTGATGACATTATTCCCCCAGATCCCGGCGATGCTGCCACCCGTCCCGTCGGTCGGTCCCCATTGGGACGTCGCGAGGGGAAGGTTCCACCAGCCGCGCCTGGCTTTTTGCCAAAGTTCGTCGCTGGTTCCGGGCGTTGGGTTTGCCAGATTGACCGGGCTGAACTGTAGCGCCAAGCCCGGTGAACTCTCAGCTCCGGAGGTAAAAACCAAGGTCGTTTCCCGCCGCGGCCGATCCCCTGTGAAGCGCACCTCGGTCGGGTTAGCTGCGGTGACTTCCATGGTTCCCATGTCAGGAGCAATTATCAAGCCGGGCAGATTTCCGGTATCAACGGTGGTCCATTTGGAAGCGTGGAAGCTCGTCGCGCACATGCGCGGATTCAGATCCATAGTCAACGAAACCTGCGCGCCTTTTCCGATTTTTCCGGCATCCAGTTCTGCGGAGATTTTGAGATGGGATTCCGAGTAGACGATCTGGAATTTTCCGACCGGGTTCCCTTTTTCCTGAACCAACGTCCCTGCGATCGCCGTGTCCGAAGCGGTGAGATTTTCTATTGTCAACGGGGTACTTTGTTCCTCATTGACCATGGCAAAGCGCAGCGGGCGGCGCAGGAGATTATTGATCTCCCTGCCGCCGCCTTCTGTGTCCCAGCCAAGATGCGTGATCAGCCCGTGATCGACAAAAGTTTTAACTAAAATTCCTGCCGTGGGCTTCGCGCCCGCCACTCCCTCCTGCCGAAAGAGAAAACTCTGAGCATTCGCAGGGGAGTCCGAAAATTCCAACATCGAGATGATCTGATTCTCGGTTGGCAATTGTCTTTCCCATACTGATTCTGCATTCTCCGTGGACCATGCACTCGCCCAGCCCGTCGCGTTGCTTGGCACCAGCAGGGACTTGCCATCGCGTGAGAGACCAAGGTAAATGACCTGTCGCGCCTTCTCGCCCGAAACCCAGGGAGTCGGGCTGCCATCCGTTAGTTGCACGATTTCGTCGGCGGCCGTTGAGTAGAAAATGCGTCCGGTCTTGTCTTCGACAACCCCCCAAGGCGCAGCGGGAGCGGTGCTGTGCAAGACTTCCGGATCTGCTTGGAACGTCCCGTCAGAGCTTCTAAAGAGCAGGATTTGCTGTCCGCCGAAGTCAGCAGCGAGGAGTCCTTCTTTGCCGACGAAGATTTGCGAGATGACCGCTCCGTCAGACTTTCCCGCCACGCCTTTCCATGCGCCAGTGAGCGCATCGATTGCATGGATCTCTCCTGCGTCGGCCTCTGCGGCATAAATGACTCCGTCTGCCAGTGCGAGGCCGGTGAGGCGACCGACAGCCTTCCCCGCGGTGGTGATTCCATCCCAAAACGTGCCCGTTGGAATTCCCGTTTCCGGATCGATCCTGACAATTGTGCCAGCTTGGGCGGGAGCGCCCGTCGAGGCCAGCAGAAAGCCGTCGCCAGCTTCCAGCATCGCATTCAGCACAGGCAGCGCCTCCGCATAGACGCGGGTGGGAGCGTTCGGTTGGCCGGGAACGAAGGACTGGATTTTGCCGGTTCCATGGCCAGCCACGTGAACCGAGGCGGCTTCGTCAGCCGCGTAAGTGGCGGGTGGAAGCGCAAGACATGCGAAGATGAGCGCGGCGCGTCGTATGATGGAAAGAAAGGAGGTCATCGGGGGAAACTAGGTGCTAGAGCGATGAGCATAAAGCAATCTCAGGGGGTTGAAACCCGCATTCGCAGGGCATAACCTGATCATTTCCATGACGACCATGCAACCTGCGGAAGCAAAAAAAACGCATCGGATTGTTTCCAGAATCCGATGCGTTTTGTTTAAGCTTTTGGGCCTAATTAAGCGATCCTCGAGCGGCGGCGCGAGATGATCAGACCGGCTACCCCGGCGAGACCGAGCAGCGCATAAGTGGAAGGCTCAGGGATCGCCGTCATCGAGAAATACTGCGGGGCTCCGACGGTGCTGAAGGTGGAGACAAAAGCCCCGTCAGCGGGGCTCTAACCCGCGGTGTTCTCACCCAAAAACGAGCTCACAAACAGATTACCATTGGCGATTTTCAAACCTACCGGGGTATTCAAGCCGACCTTCCAGGTAGTCACCGCTCCACCGATGTCGCGTCTCCAGATTTCTCCCGTGTATGTTTGGGATTGGTTTGCTGTGAACTGACATCTGCTTAAGTAGCTCCTGCCCCGTGCGGTCGTAATCGAACACAGGGCTGCAAAACTGTAAAAAAGAGGGCTGAAATCGGCATCGCCCAATCGCAGGTGCTAGCTTCATTGGAGTGTTCCGAAAACCCGCGCGCGTGTTGCCGGGTCTTTGAGCATCATCGATTGCATCCAGGTCCAGCTATAGACGAGGTGGCCCTCGTATCCGGAGGGGTTGCCCTCCCAATCGAAGTTTTCGCCGCCGTTAGGTGGGTTGTCGACCACGCCGTTCTGGAAGGCTCCGCCATTCGGGAAAGCGCTACGTTTCTGGCGCGCGAGCATGGCGTTGAGCACCATGTCGGCGCGTTCGTTGGTTCCGACGAAATAGTTGGCGGCGAGCCAGAACGAGGTATTGCTGAGACAGAGGCCGCCGTTGAGCCACTTGCCGTAGTTATCAGATCCGTCCTCGAGTTTTCCACCGTGACCCGTGAGCATGAGAGACGGCGGGATCGGGCGAATATTCAGCGGCAGGCCGAGTTCGAAATTGTCGAACCCCGTTTTTTCCAGCTCGGTCCAGTATTTGTCGAGCATGGTGCGGCCATCTTCTGGGGTGATGAGGCCATACATGATCGCCATGCTCGTGGGCATATCGCTCCAGAGGTCGTGGAGTTCGCCATCCGCGCTGCGCCACCAGCCGAGCCAGCCGGTTTCCGGATTGTAGAACGTCTCGCGATAGACCTTTTTCAATTGATCGGCCAATTGGCTGTAACGCGCGGCTTTTTCCGGCTGTCCGGCGCGTTCCTGCATTTGAGCCAGGCCGCGCCAAGCCCGGTAGGCGAGAGCGTTCACATAGGCATTTTTGTGGCCGGAGGAAATGCAGTCCCATGCGGTTTCGCCATGGGTGTTCGTGTTGCGGTTTCCGGATTGCGGGGATTCGATGAGCCCGTCGCCATCGATATCGCATTTTTCCATGTATTGGGAGATGAACTCCAAGCGCTCGGCATGGCGTTTGAACCAGTCGATGTCGCCGGTGGCTTCGACGTAGGCCCACGCTCCGATGAGCACGGCGGGATTGGAGTCCGCGGGTTCGCCCCCGCGCCAAACGTAAAAGACCTGGCCTTCGGGAGAAGTGCCGTCGTTCACCCATAACTCGACGGTGCGCCGCAACAAGGAGGTGGCCGAGACATCCGGCGCGAGTTGTGGGATGAGCAACACATGATCAGCGAGCCAGAAGACCGTGGATCCCACCGGGCAGCTCAGCGTGTTGTTGGCCCAGACGCCGGCCGGACGCTCCGGCAGGGAGATGTTGTGAATGAAATCGCCCTGCATGCCGAGACAGCGGGTTTGGAGAAGATTCAGCCAACCACGCCGAGCGCTTTGCCAGAGTGCGGAATCTTTCACGCTGGCCGGTTGGGGCAGATTCCAAGGCTCGAAGGTGAGCACGGTTTCCTCGTCGGGAGTGGGAACCGGCAGTTGAAACTCCAGGGTGGTCGAGCGGGTTTCACGACTGCCGCGCCAGCTTCCTTCCAAATCGGGAACGGTGGCAGAGGTGACGCGCATAGCGCCGAGGTCCGGAGCGTTGATCAAGGCGGGCAACCGAAACACGCCCTGGCGCGAGAATTCATCGACGAGAGGATGGGTGGCCGTGGCGGATGGGTCGTAAGGAAAACGAAGGACCAGCCCTTGAAGCCGATCCAGTCCCTCGCCACTGGCGGTGAAACCCATGCGGATTCCACCGTCATTGACCGCAACCGTCCAGATGATCGTGGCATCCGGTGCGGCGAAGTCAAAAACGACCTCGTTTTCACCCCGCAACGTCCCGCTGCCCGTGAGAGCGATTTCTCCGTCACCGGAGCGGGCACTGAGAGTGACGGGTGAGCGCAAGAGATTCATTTTGGCACGCTCGCCGCCCTCGGTGTCCCAACTCAAGAATGGCAGTTGCGCCAATTGGAGATCGGCGCGAATACGGGCGATTGGCGAGTCCTTCGGGCCTGGATCGCTGAGCCACACCGACCGGCCACGCGCTATTTGATCCGTGGCTTCCGACGGGACAAAAGCGAAGTATTGCGGATTACTTCGCGCCGTAATGATCGTCTGCACGCTTTTGTCGGAGAGATCGTAGGCTTTCACCGTGCGATCCGAGTGTTGGCTCACGTAAAGGCGGCCCGATTGGATGCTTGCGCCTACCGGGTTGAGGAGTCCGATGAGCCAGTCCTCGGCATTCCCCTCAGAATCCACTTTGGAGATTGTTCCAGAACCCATCAGAGCGACAAAAAATCCCTTCTCCGCCACCGCAACCCCGCGCGGCTGGCTACCCTCGGGAAACGTGCAAAGGATCTCCGCCGGATCACTGGACTGCCCCGACCAATAGCCGAGAGAACCCTTTCCGGTGGTTTCGTCAGAGGTCGTGAAATAGACGCCTCCGCGCTCGCCCGCCGAACACAGGCCGCTCGCCGCCTCCGCCAATCCCTCGAGCACGCGCTGCGGTTCGGGCGTGTTGGGATCTCCATCCTCGGCCAAGCTGTCCGTTGCGTAGCTGGCAATGGCCTTGTGACGGTGCGATGCGGCATAAAGCCGGCCATCGTTCCATGCCACTCCTGCTGGCTGCCAGTCCGGCTGCCCGGAGAGTACGGTGCCCAAATCCACTCCCTCGGCATTGTATTTACGAATTTCCCCCGAGCCGAACTGACTGATGAAATAATGCCCATCCGGAGTGGCTTGCGTCACGCCCAGAGGATTTTGCAGCCCGAAGACGCCGGGAGGCCAAGCGATGGGCGCATCCGAGCGTCGGACGCTCAACGGGATATCCATCCCCTCTGCAAAAGTCCCCAGAAATGTGCCTCCGTCCGTGTAGCGGCGCACTTCCGCTTTCTCAACCAGCAGGATATCTGCGCTGGCCGAAAAAACCGGCAGAATGAGTCCCGCGATCAGGCAGGAGATTGGGCGTAGTTTTGGTATCATGATCTTGATTTACTGGCTCAATCCGAAAACTCGCGCGCGTGTAGCCGGGTCTTTGAGCATCATCGATTGCATCCAGAGCCAGCTGTAAACGAGGTGGCCCTCGTAGCCGGCGGGGTTGCCCTCCCAATCGAAGTTTTCACCTCCGTTGGGCGGGCTGTCCACGATGCCATTTTGGAAGGCGCCGCCATTGGGAAAGACGCCACGTTTCTGGCGCGCGAGCATGGCGTTGAGCACCATGTCGGCGCGCTCGGGACGGCCGACGGCATAGTTGGCGGCGAGCCAGAACGAGGTGTTGCTCAGGCAGAGTCCGCCGTTGAGCCACCTGCCGTAATTATCAGATCCGTCCTCCAACTTTCCGCCGAACCCGGTTAACATGAGCGATGGCGGGATGGGGCGAATGTTGAGCGGCAGGCCGAGCTCGAAATTGTTGAAACCGGTTTTTTCCAGCTCAGCCCAGTATTTGTCGAGCATCTCCCGGCCCTGCTCCGGCGTCACGAGGCCGTAGTTGATGGCGAGGGATGTGGGCATGTCGCTCCAGACGTCGTGGAGTTCGCCATCCGCGCTGCGCCACCAGCCGAGCCAGCCGGTTTCCGGGTTGAGGAACGCCGGAACGAACGCCTCCTTGAGACGCTCCGCAAGCGCGGTGTATTTGGCGGCTTGGTCATCGCGGCCGAGCTTTTTCTCGAGGTCGGCCATTCCCCGCCACGCGCGGTAAGCG
>Ga0163153_10007863_pt1 | contig 11313 bp, 8 predicted proteins | sample OliLakLV19MP6IB1_FD_148629 | JGI IMG/M metagenome (GOLD analysis project Ga0163153, IMG submission 148629) | Freshwater microbial mat bacterial communities from Lake Vanda, McMurdo Dry Valleys, Antarctica - Oligotrophic Lake LV.19.MP6.IB-1 | ecosystem: Environmental > Aquatic > Freshwater > Lake... | reverse complement strand
GTCATCCCTGACGGCGGTGACGGCGATTCTAACAACCGTGGCCCCGGTGACATCCGTGACGGCGATGACGGCGATTCTAACAAGCGTGGCCCCGGTGACATCCGTGACGGCGATGACGGCGATTGCGGCCCGTCCCTCATCACACAGGCACCCGCTGTATTCAGCGGCTCCCTCCCCGCGCCGGGGAGGGGCCGGGGATGAGGGCGACCAACCACCGCTCAAATTTCCCGTTCTGCAATTTCCCAACGATCCATCACAAAGTCACCCTTCCCCTTTAACGCTGTACTCAGCGCGGGATGGGCCGGGGATGAGGGCGACCAACCACCTCGCCCCTCTTCCCGTTCTGCGGTTTCCCGCCGCTCCCCTCCTCCCGATTTTTCTGTGCCGTTTTCTGAATAATTGCCGATTGATTTTTCGCCGCCCGTCCGCCACAATCAATTAACCGCCCGGCCCAACTCAAAGGATTTTATGGATTCCATCGTCATCCTCGACTACGGCTCCCAATACTCCCAACTCATCGCCCGCCGCGTGCGCGAGGCCCACATTTACTGCCAGCTTTTCCCGCACGACGCCCCGGCCGAGCAAGTGCTGGCCCTCAACCCCGCCGGCTTCATCCTCTCCGGCAGCCACAACTCCGTCTACGACCCCGGCGCGCCGCAATTGCCCGCCTACGTGCTGGCCTCCGGCCGGCCGGTGCTCGGCATCTGCTATGGCATGCAACTCCTGGCCCACGCCCTGGGCGGCCACGTGGCCGCCTCCGACCGCCGCGAATACGGCCGGGCCGAAGTGCGCCCCTTCACCGCGGTGCCCGCCGGCGGCTTCCACCTGCCGCCCGCCGCCTTTCAAGCCTGGATGAGCCACGGCGACAAGGTAGACCGCCTGCCGCCCGGCTTTGCCAGCCTGGCCACCTCCGACAACTGCCAGTACGCCGCCATGGCCGACCCTCAGCGCGGCCTGTTCGCCATTCAATTTCACCCCGAGGTCAACCACACCGAGCACGGCCGCGACGTGCTGCGCAGTTTTCTGGCCCTGACCGGGGCCGCGCCCACCTGGACCCCCGGCTCGATGGTCGAGAGCGCGCTGGAAAAAGTGCGCGCCCAGGTTGGCTCGGCCCCCGTCGTCGCGGCCGTCAGCGGCGGCGTGGACTCGTCCGTCGCGGCGGCGCTGGTGCACCGCGCCGTGGGCGACCAACTCACCTGCATCTTTGTGGATACCGGCATGTTGCGCGCCGGCGAGCCAGAGTCCGTGGCCGTCGCCTTTCAGAAAATGCTGGGGGCGCGGCTGGTGGCCGTCAACGCCGCCGAAGAGTTCCTCGACGCGCTCTCCGGCGTCACCGACCCCGAGCAGAAGCGCAAGATCATCGGCGAGAAGTTCATCCGGGTGTTCGAGCGCGAGGCCCTGCGCGCCGCCGGCCCGGACGGCGCGCAGCTGGCCTTCCTGGTGCAGGGCACCATCTACCCCGACGTGGTCGAGTCGCAAGGCCCCGAGCGCCAGGTGGCCGCCAAGATCAAAACCCACCACAACGTCGGCGGCCTGCCCAAAGACCTGGGCTTCGAGCTGGTCGAGCCGCTGCGCTTCCTCTTTAAGGATGAGGTGCGCGCCGTGGGCGTCGAATTGGGCCTGCCCGAGGCCATGGTCTGGCGGCAGCCCTTCCCCGGCCCCGGCCTGGCCGTGCGCTGCCTGGGGGCCATCACCTGGGACCGGCTGGAGACGCTGCGCGCCGCTGACAAGATCGTGACCGACGAGCTTGCCGCCGCCGGTCTGCTGCGCCGCGACCCACTCACCGGCGGCGGCACCTCGCAGGCCTTTGCCGTGCTGCTGCCGGTGCGCTCGGTCGGCGTCATGGGCGACTTCCGCACCTACCAGGAAACCTGCGCCATCCGCGCCGTCACCACCGACGACTTCATGACCGCCGATTGGGCGCGCCTGCCCTACGACCTGCTGGCGCGCCTGTCCAGCCGCATCGTCAACGAGGTGCCCGGCATCAACCGCGTCGTCTACGACATCTCCAGCAAGCCGCCCGCCACCATTGAGTGGGAGTAGCCTGGCGCTGACCGGGGTTGCTATGAACGCTCTGACCATTACGCGCCTCGACCGCGCCCGCGCCGCCGACCTGCTCCCCAGCCTGGCCGTCCTGCTGCAAGACGCCGTGGATGGCGGAGCCTCGGTCGGCTTTCTGCCGCCCCTCAGCACGGCCGAGGCCGAGGCCTACTGGCGCAGCCTGCTGCCTGAAGTGGAGCAAGGCACCCGGCTCATGTTCGCGGCCTGCGCCGGCGACCAGGTACTCGGCTCGGTGCAGCTTGGGCTGGCCCAGCGCCCCAACAGCCGCCACCGGGCCGAAGTTCAAAAGCTGCTGGTGCTCACCCGCGCCCGCCGCCAGGGCCTCGCCACCCGCCTCATGCGCACCGCCGAAGCCGCCGCCTGCTCGTGCTCGATACCCTGCTGGGCGACCCGGCCGAGCAGTTGTACCTGGGCCTCGGCTACATCTCCGCCGGCGTCATCCCCCACTACGCCGCCATCGGCGATGGCTCCCTCCAGCCCACCCATCTCTTCTATCGCTTCTTTGGGTAGGGTTAATGTAACCGCGCCGCCGCTAACCGTTGACCCTGGCTAAACCATAGCGTATCCGTTACATCTGTTACGCGAAGCGATCCGTTGCCGCATCCGTTGCCACTGCAACCCCGCCCCCTCCGGCGCGTATCAATAGACGGCAACTTGTTTATGCAGTTCAAGGAGATTGTGGCATGACCCTCGACTATAGCGCCGTCCTCCGCCGGGCCTGGAACCTCACCTGGAATAACAAGATTCTCTGGCTCTTCGGCCTCTTCTCTCTGCTGCTGTCCGGCCAGTTCAACGGGCCGAGCAGCGGCTCTCGCTTCAACTTTAGCAGTCCGACCGACGCGCTTCCGCCCCGGCTGCAAAACCTCGATCAGGCCCAGGTGATCACCATCGTGCTGGTGGCCTTCGCCGTGATCCTGGTGCTTGGCCTGATCGGCCTGATCCTGGCCGTCATTGCCCGCGGCGGCCTCATCGGCGGCCTGCGCCTGGCCGATACCCAGGGCCGGGTCAGCTTCAGCCAGGCCTTCGCCATTGGCCGCCAGAAGTTTTGGACCGTGCTGGGCATTGGCCTGGCCGTGTGGGCGCTGGGGCTGCTGCTGGCCGGGTTGTCCTTCGCTAGTTTCTTGGCCTGCCTCGTGCCCCTGGCCTGCTTCGGCTTGATCCTGCTGCACCTGCTCGGGTTCTACGCCCGTCTGGCGCAGATCGCCGCCGTGGTAGACAACGTGGGCGTGGCCGAAGCCCTCGCCCGCGCCTGGCGTCTTATCACCGCCAACCTGGGCGCGCTGCTGGTCATGGGCATCCTCCTGATCATCTTGCAGGCCGGCATCAACTTTGTGCTGGTGCTGCCGTTTGGCCTGATCGCTATCCCGGCCTTTTTCGCGCTCGCCGGCTATGCCCATGACGCGCCGGCGGTGAGCACCATCGCGCTCGCCCTGGCCGGCCTGTGCACGGTCGTTTACCTGCCCATCTTGATTGTGGTCCTGGGTATGGTGGAAAGCTGGATCACCGCCGTCTGGACCCTGACCTACCAGCAGTTGACCGGCCGTGCGCCGGCGCCGCTGACGCCCGCCCCCATGCCCATGCCCGCCTAACCGCCTGCACTAGACCGGGGTGCGCTGCCGTCTCTGGCGCACCCCGGTCGCTTTAGTCCTCGTTTCTAGCCCGCTTTTGCCCGGTGCCCCGCTGCCCACCGGCATTCCTCCGGAAATCATCGGGCGAATGGGCCGCCAAGCACCCATGCTACAATACCTCCCACTTACCCTATGCAACGGCGTCCCCCTGGTTTCTCCGCGCTTTCGTGCCTTACCCTGTTGGGTTCCCTCCTGCTGGGCCTGTTTCTCGCGCCGCTGCCGGTGCGGGCCCAGTCGGGCGGCGAGCCGCTGGCCCAGCTTACGTCTGTCAACGTCGCGGCCTTCCCGGCCATCGAAGCCTACCTGCTCGTCAATGACGCCGCCGGCCAGCGCGTGCCCGGCCTGACCGCCGCCGACTTCCGCCTGACCGAAAACGACGTGGCGGTGGGCGGCCTGAGCGTGGCCGAGGAAAACGTGGGGGTGCAAGTCGTGTTCGTGCTCGACAGCACCGACGCCTTTAAGACCCGCGACGTCAACGCCGTCACCCGGCTAGAGTTGATCCAAGCGGCGCTGACGAGCTTCACCCACGGCGGGCTGCGCGCCGGCCTGGACGATGTGACCATCCTCACCTCCGACGGCCCGCTGGTGGAGCACGCCAGCGACCCGGACCTGGTGGCGCAGGCCGTGGCCGACTACACCAGCGCCTTCACCGGCGTCGCCGACCCGTTCACGCTGCTGAATACCGGCCTAGACTTCGCCACCGACGTTGCCCCCCGGCCGGGGATGCGCCGCTTCTTGGTCTTCCTTTCCAACGGCCTAACGCGCGCCGACGTTGCCGGTCAACTGGCCGACGCCGCCGCGCGCGCCACCGCCGCGGAACTGCCGATCTACACCTTGTTCGTCGGCCCGGCCGGCGGCGAGGCCACCACCGGCGCGGTCAACCTGCAAACCCTGGCCGAGTCCACCGGCGGGCAGCGGCTGCTCTTCACCGACGCCGCCTCGCTCGACCCGTTCTATCAAGTGCTGGCCGAACACGCCCGCCAATACCGCCTGAGCTATCGCTCGGGCCTGGCGGTCACCGGCCAGCACACGCTGGCGGCCGGCGTCACCCTGCCGGGCGGCGTGGCCCTGAGCGCCGGGCAAGTGGTCTTCCCGCTGCGCGTCGAAGCCCCGACCGTGACACTGGGGGGCCTGCCCGCCAGCCTGGTGCGCGTGGCCTCGGCCGCCGGCGCTGACCCGGCCCTGGCTGTGCCCGCCGAGTTGGCCGTGCCGCTGGTGGTTGACTTCCCCGACGGCCACCCGCGCGGCGTGCAATCTGCCGAACTGGTGGTGGATGGCGCGGTCGTCGCTACCGCCCCGGCCACCACCACCCTCACCGCCCTCACCTGGCCGCTGGCCGGCTATGCCGCCAGCGCCGACCATGTGCTCCTCGTCCGCCTGATAGATGAACTGGGGCTGGCCGCCGCCAGCCAGGCGCTGACCGTCACGGTCAGCCTGCAAGAGCCGGCCGTCGTCGTCGCGCCGCTGTTGCCGGTCATCACCCCGCCGCAGGTCGTCAACCGGCCCGGCTGGCCGCTGTTGGCGCTGGCGCTAACCGGCGTGCTGCTGGCCGCCGGCGTGGGCCTGCTGGCCTGGTGGACCCTCACCCGCGCCCAACGCGCTCGCGCCGCCGCCGAGGCCCAGGCGCTGGAGGCTACTCGGCCGGTGGCGCCCACCGTGCCCAACGTCACTCGCCCGCCGTCGGCCCGCTCTAAGCCGCGCCCGGTGCGCGTGGTGCGCGCCGCGCCGGTGAACAACGCCACCCAGCAAACCGCGCCGCTCGTGCTGCCGCCCGCGCTTCCGGCCGCCGCCCCCGCTGCCGCGCCGCGCCCCTCCGGCTGGGCCCCGCGCCTGCCGCACGTCAACCTGCCCGCCTTCCGCTGGCCCACCCGCCCGGTGGCCGTCACCCTGGCCCCGGCTTACCTAGAGGTGGTCGAGTCCGGCGGCGGCGGCGCGCCCCAACCGAACATTGAGGTGAGTGGCCCCGCGCTGACCCTGGGGCGCGATGGCGCGCTGGCCGAGGCGATCTTTCACGACCGCTCGGTCTCGCGCCTGCACGCCCGCCTGGTACACGTGCAGGGCGTCTTTCGCTTGTATGACGCCGGCTCGACCTCCGGCACCTGGCTTAATTACGCGCCCATCGCCGCCGGGGCCGGGCCTGAACTGCACCACGGCGACCTGATCAACCTGGGCCGGGTGCAGTTGCGCTTCATCCGCCGCGACGCGCCCGCCCCCACTGGTTCGCATGGCGCGCGGGTGGTGCCGGTGGTTCCCGCCTCTATCTCGGCCGCCTCTATCTCGGCCGCCTCTAATGAAGCGGCCCCCGCTGCGAACGGCGCTCACGCCCACCCTGTGGCCGGGCCGGCCGCGCATTCACCCGCCGGCGTCCCTGCCGCCCAGCCTGTAGAGAAGAGCGAATGATCCCTACCCCGCACTCTGACCTGACCCTGGCGCACGGCACGCATCCCGGTGAGACCGGCAAGAACAACGAGGATCGCTACGCGGTCCAGTTCTTCTACGGCGAGGCGGGCGAGACCATCACCCTGGGCGTCATCGCCGACGGCATCGGCGGCAACCGCGCCGGCGAGGTGGCCTCCGACCTGGCGGCGCAGAACATCATCCAGGCCGTCAGCGCCAGCGCCGGCACCGATTACGCACAGATTCTCAACCAGGCCGTCAGCCAGGCGGCGCGGGCCGTGCTCGAAGCCGCCCAGGCCAACGCCGACCTGAAGGGCATGGGCACCACCTGCGCCGTAGCGCTGGTGGCCGGGCGGCGGCTGTTCACCGCCTACGTGGGCGACAGCCGCATTTACCTGGCCCGGCGCGGCGGCATCATTCAGACCACGGTGGATCACACCTTTGTGCAGGAGGCCATCGAGAGCGGCCTGCTCACTCCGGCCGAGGCCAAGACCCACCCGCACCGCCACGTGGTGCGCCGCCACCTGGGCAGCGACCCCAACGTGCGGGCCGACTTCCGCGTGCGGCTGGCGGTGGATGAAGCGCCGGAACTATCCATGCGCAACCAGGGCGTGCTGCTCGAGCCGGGCTGCCAGGTGCTGCTGTGCTCGGACGGCCTGAGCGATTTGGTCGAGCCGGACGAACTGCTGCAGGTGCTCACCGCCCTGCCGCCCCAGAAGGCGGTAGAAGAGTTGATCCTGCTGGCCCGCAAGCGCGGCGGCCACGACAACATCACCGTCATCATCATGCAGGTCTAGGCGGCCGATGCTCTATCCCCCGCTGCTGGAGGCCGCCCTGAGCTTTGCCGCGCGCGCCCACGCCGGCCAGGTGCGCAAAGGCACCACCACCCCCTACATCGTCCATCCGGTCGGCGTGCTGCTCACGCTGCAAGCCGCCGGCGAGAGCGACCCCGACCTGCTGGCCGCCGCGCTGCTGCACGACACGCTCGAAGACGCCGGGGTGAGCGCCGCCACGTTGGCCGAGTTGTTCGGCCCGCGCGTGGCCGCGATCGTGGCCGGCGCGTCCGAGCCGTTTGCGCGCGACGACCTGTGGGAGACGCGCAAGCAGCACACCGTGGAGTTTCTGCGCACCGCCCCGCGCGCCGTGCAGTTGGTGGCCGCTGCCGACAAGCTGCACAACCTCAGCTCAATGGTGGTAGACCACGCCGCCCAGGGTGAGCAGTTGTGGGAGCGCTTCAATCGCGGCCGGGCCGAAATCGGCTGGTACTATCGCGCCGTGACCGCCAGCCTGCAAGCCGGCGGCCTGGCCGATCACCCCCTCATCCGCGGCCTCGCCGCCACAGTCGAGAGCTTCTTCGGCCCGGCCGTTTCGTAACTAACCTTAAAAGACACAGCGAAAGGCCCCGCCTTTCGCTGTGTCTTTTTTTTGGTCAATTCGCCTGCTCTCACCCGCACCCCCTGCGCTGACCCAACCCTCCGACGCTGCTCAATCAGAAATCAAAAATCAGCAATCAGCAATCCCCCTACGGCCCCAGCACCTTCAGCGCCTCCAGCACCTCGTCCGGCGGGCTGACGTGGGCCTCCAGCGCGATGTCCCACACCCCGTAGGCGCGCTCGCTGCCGTCCGCCAGCCGCATCCTCCACACCAGTTGCCGCAGTTGGCCGCCGTTCGGGTCATAGATCGCCTTAATCGTTTCGCCGGCCACCGCCTCGGTGTAGTCCTCATACTTGGCCGGCTGGTCGAAAGCGTAGTCCACCAGGATTTCAATCGTCGCCGTGCCGCTCAAAGTGCCGGTGGCCTGCGTCACCTTCGCGCCGACGCGCTGATACTCGCCCACGCTCGCCCCAAAGCCGTGGTCGAACGCGCCGGCCGGCATCTCGGTCTGGTTCTCGCGTTTCTGCGTGGAGGAGTTCCACGTCACCCCCCGGCTGAGCACGCTGGTTTGCAGCACCTGGCCCGCGCCGTCGCGCAGAAAAATCACCCGCTGCGTTACCACTTGCGCCCCGGTGATGTTGGCCCAGGTCTCCAAGACGTGGTTCAGCGGCACGGGCCTGCCATCGGGCAAGGTGCTGAACAATTCGCGGTCCAGGTCGTGCGACACAGTCTCGGTGATATGTACCCAGCCGTTCTGACCATAGGTCAAGATGGCGCGCGCCTGAAGCTGCCCCAGCGTGATTAAGGGCGTGTCCGCCAGCCCGAGTTCCATGTTGGGGTCGGGCTCGGTGGCCGGGGGCAGCCCGTTGTTCACCTCGCAGGCGGCCAGCGTCAGGGCCAGCAGCCCGCACAACCCCCATCCGATCAATTTCTACAACCGTGCCATAGCGCGTCGTCCTCCGGCCCCCAGTATGCCTCCTGCCGCGGGTAGGTTTTTCATCGCGGCGGGACTTTTGCCACGAATTATCACAAAGGGGGATGGATCGGGAGATGGGCGACCCTACAAAGATAGGGCAGGTCGCGAGGACCGCGTGATAGATCGTGGCCAAGGCGCGGGCGGTTATCGGAGGAGGAAACCCGAATTTTCACGAAGGTATAGGATCACGGCGGAGGCTTGGTTGCCGCTGACCGGTGAGAGCACCTTCACGCCACTTGCAACCTGCCTACTGCGGGTGCATTCGCGGTTATTGGCCGCAGCCGTTTGGGGCTAGCCGCCAAAATTTTCAGACCAGGGGTGGGCTTGCCCACCCCTGGTCTGAAAATTTTGGCATCGGTCAGATAAATGCTTTCACAAGCACAACCTGCGATGAGAACCCGCCACGACGTTGAACACCCCCTGTCATTTCTTCCGAAACGGCCGCCATTTGGAAATGCACCCCCTACTGCCGCCTGCTTGCCCCGCCCGCCGCCCGAGGCTATGATAGGCCGCACACCGCCCGCTAGCGATTGGAGCGCCTCATGGCTGCCGCCGCACCCGTCCGCAACGACAAACGCGAAATTTTCGGCTGGACCATGTACGACTGGGCCAACAGCGCCTTCAGCACCACCGTCGTCACCGTCTTCCTCAACCCCTACCTCACCGGCATCGCGCAGGCCGCCGCTGACACCAACGGGGTGCTGCGCGTGCTGGGCTTCTCGATCCAGTACGACTCATTCTTCCTCTACTGCGTGTCGCTGTCGGTCCTGCTGCAGGTTTTTATCCTGCCGCTGCTGGGCGCTATCGCCGACTACTCGCACCTGCGCAAACGGATGCTGGTCCTCTTTGCCGTGCTCGGGTCTAGCGCCACGGTGCTGATGTTCTTCATCGTGCCCGGCCAGCATCTGCTCGGCGGCCTGCTGCTCATCCTGGGCAACCTGTCGTTTGGGGCCAGCATCGTGTTCTACAACGCCTACCTGCCCGATATCGCCAGCGCCGACCAGCAAGACCGGGTCTCCTCGGCCGGTTTTGCCATGGGCTACGCCGGCGGCGGGCTGCTGCTGCTGCTGAACCTGGTGCTGTTCACGCTTAAAGACAGCCTCGGGCTAGAGACCGCTTTCGTGGCGCGCCTCAGCCTGGCCTCGGCCGGCCTGTGGTGGCTGGGCTTCTCCCTCATCACCTTTCTCACACTGCGCCCGCGCCACGCCGTGCGCCAACTGCCGCCCGGCGAGAGCCTGCTCACCGTCGGCTTTAAGCAGCTCGGCAGCACCTTCCGCGAGATCCGCCGCTTCCCGCAGACCGTGCGCTACCTGGTCGCCTACCTGTTCTTCAACGACGGCATTCAGACCGTCATCGTCATCGCCGCCCTGTTCGCCACGCAAGAATTGGGCATGACCACCGAAACCAGCATCGTGGTCGTCCTGATGATCCAGGTGGTGGCCTTTGGCGGCGCGTACTTCTATGGCTGGCTGGCCGGCAAGATCGGCGCCTTCCGCGCCCTGATCAGCAGCCTGCTCATCTGGAGCGTGGTGGTGGTCTATGCCTTCGCCGGCATGACCAGCCTCACGCCGGTGCTGGGCATGGAGCAGCGCCAGTTGGAGTTCTGGCTGCTGGCCTTTGTGGTCGCCATCATCCTGGGCGGCAGCCAGGCCCTCAGCCGCAGCCTGTTCGCGCGCATGATCCCGGTTGGGCGCGAGGCCGAGTTCTTCTCGTTCTATGAAGTCAGCGAGCGCGGCACCTCCTGGATGGGGCCGTTCTTGTTCGCTTTCGTCAACGATCTCACCGGCAGCTTCCGCTATGGCATCCTGTCGGTCATCGTGCTGTTCATCGTTGGGCTGACGATCTTGGTCACGGTCAACGTGCCGCGCGCCATCGCCGAAGCCGGGCGTGAGAGCGACGCCCCCCTCCAACCCGCCGGCGCCGGGGCCGACTGACGGAATCAGAATCAACCATGCCTCTACAAATCGGCGCGCTGCTCTCCGACCGTTATCGCATTACCCGCGTGCTGGGGCAGGGCGGCATGGGCGCCGTCTACCTGGCGACCGACGAAAGCCTGGGCCAGCCCTGCGCCGTCAAAGAGAACCTCAACCTCTCGCCCGACTCCGAGCGCCTGTTCCGGCGCGAGGCCACGCTACTGGCCACCCTGCGCCACCGCAACCTGCCGCGCGTGACCAACCACTTTGTCATCGCCAACCAGCAGTATTTGGTGATGGACTTCGTGGAGGGCGAAGACCTGAAACAGCGGCTAGAGCGCCAGAGGGCGCTGCCCGAGCGCCTGGTGCTGCAATGGGCCGAGCAGTTGTGCGCCGCCCTGGGCTACCTGCACGGCCTCACGCCGCCCATCATCCACCGCGACATCAAGCCCGCCAACATCAAGCTCACCCCTGGCGGCGAGATCATGCTGGTGGATTTTGGCGTGGCGCGCCCGACCACCCCCGCCGACCAGAAGACCGCCACCAACACGCTGGCCTACACTCCCGGCTTCACGCCGCCCGAGCAGTACGGCCTGGGCCGCACCGACGCCCGCGCCGATCAATACGCGCTGGCCGCCACGCTCTACACCCTGCTAACCGCTCAGCCCCCGCCCGACAGCGTGGAGCGCTTGCTCGGCAACCTCACCCTGATCCCGCCCAACGCGCTGCGGCCGGAACTATCGGCCGGGCTGGTGGCGGCGCTGACCCGCGCGCTGGCCGTCCAGCCGGAAGATCGCTTCCCGACCGTGGCCGCCTTCCGGGTAGCGCTCAACACCGCCCCGCCGGTTGATGCCGGGGCCACCATCGTCCGGCGGCCGGAGGCCCCACCGTCAGCGCCGTCCACGCCGCCGCCGACCCTGTTTGAGAAGCCCGGCCCGCCGCCCGCCGACGCCACCATTGTCCG